>VFQN01001850.1_pt1 | contig 34198 bp, 32 predicted proteins | sample 3512371 | NCBI WGS metagenome assembly VFQN01 (sample SAMN10412370, study PRJNA504923) | tailings metagenome | isolation source: Replicate 2 from Balatoc abandoned mine | place: Philippines: Itogon, Benguet | collected 2017-08-28 | reverse complement strand
GGGCGGTGCAGGGTTCGAACCTGCGACCCCTGCCGTGTGAAGGCAGTGCTCTACCACTGAGCTAACCGCCCGATCAGCGCCGCTTGGCAGCGCTGTCGGAAGCCTCGCATTATAGCCAGATTTTCGGGCCGCTCTTTCAGGCCGCTTCCAGCCGGCGCCACAGGGTCTTGCCCTTGCTGGATTTGTCAAGTTCGGCCAGCACGCTGTCGTGGGCCTGGGCTTCCTGCTCGTTGGCGCGCAGCACGGGCAGGTCCAGGCGGCTCAGGTCCACCGCCTCCACCACCCCGCCCTCGCCTGGCGCGTCGGCCACCTCGATGAGCAAGGCGTCCTGGCCACGCGTCATGTTGATGTAGACGTCGGCCAGCAGCTCGGCGTCCAGCAGGGCTCCGTGCAGCGTGCGGCCCGAGTTGTCCACGCCCAGGCGGTCGCACAGGGCGTCCAGGCCGTTGCGCTTGCCCGGGAACATCTCCTTGGCCATCACCAGGGTGTCGAGCACACCGCTCACCACCTCGGTCACGCGCGGCAGGCCCAGGCGCCTGAACTCCATGTTCAGGAAGCCAATGTCGAAGGGCGCGTTGTGGATGATCACCTCGGCGCCGCGCAGGTACTCGAGCAGCTCCTCGGCGATGGCCGCGAACTTGGGCTTGGTGCGCAGGAATTCGTTCTGGATGCCGTGCACCTTGAGCGCGTCCTCGTGGCTGTCGCGCTCGGGGTTGACGTAGTGGTGCAGGTTGTTGCCGGTGAACTTGCGGTTGAGCAGTTCCACGCAGCCGATCTCGATGATGCGGTCGCCGTTCTCGGCCGACAGGCCGGTGGTCTCGGTGTCGAGAATGATCTGGCGCATCAGTGGTTCTCTTTGGCGTGATTGATCGTGTACTTGGGAATTTCGATGGTCACGTCCTGCTGGGCCAGGATGGCCTGGCACGACAGGCGCGACTGTGGCTCCAGACCCCAGGCGCGGTCGAGCAGGTCTTCCTCGTCCTCCTGGGCCTCGTTCAGGCTGTTGTAGCCCTCTCGCACGATGACGTGGCAAGTGGTGCAGGCGCAGCTCATGTCGCAGGCGTGCTCAATGTTCACGCCGTTCTCGAGCAGGGCCTCGCAGATGGAGGTACCGGCCGGCGCGCTGATGGTCTTGCCCTCGGGCGCGTACTCGGTGTGCGGGAGGATCTTGATCGTGGGCATGGGGTTCTTCGACTCAGACTTCTTCGATCTTCTTGCCGGACAGGGCCTGCTGGATGCCGCGGTTCATGCGCTCGGCGGCGAAGGACTCGGTGCCTTTGGCCAGCGCCTCGATCGCGGCCTCGATGGCGGCGGCGTCCTCGCCCCCGGCGGTGGTTCGCAGCGTGGCCATGAGGGCGTCGATCGCATCGCGCTCATCGGCCCGCAGCAGATCGCCATCGGCCGCGAGCGCGGAGTGGGTGGCCAGCAGCAGGCGCTCGGCGTCCACGCGGGCCTCGACCAGGGCGCGGGCCTGCATGTCCTGCTGGGCGGTGGCGAAGCTGTCCTGCAGCATGCGGGCGATCTGCTCGTCGCTCAGCCCGTACGACGGCTTGACGTCGATGCTGGCCTCGACACCCGAGGTCAGCTCTTTCGCGGCCACGGCGAGCAGGCCGTCGGCATCGACCGTGAAGGTGACGCGGATGCGCGCCGCGCCCGCCGCCATGGGCGGAATGCCGCGCAGCGTGAAGCGCGCGAGGCTGCGGCAGTCGGCGACCAGGTCGCGCTCACCCTGCACCACGTGCAGGGCCAGCGCGGTCTGGCCGTCCTGGTAGGTGGTGAAGTCCTGCCCGCGCGCGGTGGGAATGCTGCTGTTGCGCGGCACGATGCGCTCGACCAGGCCTCCCATGGTCTCGATGCCCAGCGACAGCGGGATCACGTCGAGCAGCAGCAGGTCGCCGTCCTTGCTGTTGCCGGCCAGGGCATTGGCCTGGATCGCCGCGCCCAGCGCGACGACCTCGTCGGGGTTGAGGTTCACCAGGGGTTCGGTGCCGAAGAAGCCGCCCACCGTGCGGCGGATGACCGGCATGCGCGTGGAGCCGCCCACCATCACCACGCCCTGCACCTCGTCCTTGGACGTGCGCGCATCGCGCAGGGCCTTGCGCACGGCGGCCATGGTGCGGGCGGTGAGCGGCTCGGTGCAGGCCTCGAAATCGGCGGCGGTCACCGTTTGCTCCACCACGCGGCCCGCCAGCGTGGCACGGAACGGCACCTGCGCGTCGGCCGACAGGGCCTCCTTCACGCGCCGCGCCTCCTTGTGCAGCGCCGCGCGCGCGGAGGCGTCCAGCGATTCGATCGCGATGCCGTGGCGCTGCAGCACCCAGGCCGCGAGCGCCTGGTCGTAGTCGTCGCCCCCGAGCGCGGAGTCGCCGCCCGTGGCCAGCACCTCGAACACGCCGCGCGTGAGACGCAGGATGGAAATGTCGAAGGTGCCCCCGCCCAGGTCGTAGACGGCGTAGACGCCCTCGGCGCCGTTGTCCAGGCCGTAGGCGATGGCCGCGGCCGTGGGCTCGTTGATGAGGCGCAGCACCTCGATGCCGGCCAGCTTCGCGGCGTCCTTGGTGGCCTGGCGCTGCGCATCGTCGAAGTACGCGGGCACGGTGATGACGGCGCCGAACAGGTCGTCGGCGAAGCTGTCCTCGGCGCGGTAGCGCAGCGTGGCCAGGATCTCGGCGCTCACCTCCATGGGGGTCTTGCGGCCGGCCACGGTCTCGATCTGGGCCATGCCGTCCTGGTCGACCACCGCATAGGCCAGGCGGTCCACGTCGACCACCTGGTCGCGGCGGCGGCCCATGAGGCGCTTGACCGAGCTGATGGTGTTGGCCGGATCGTCCACCTGCGCGGCCAGCGCGTCGTGCCCGATCTGGCGGCCCGAACCACCGGCCGAGGCCGGGAGGTAGCGCACCACGCTGGGCAAAATCACGCGGCCTTGCTCGTCGGGCAGGCATTCCGCCACGCCGTGGCGCACCGCGGCCACCAGGGAATGCGTGGTGCCGAGGTCGATGCCGACCGCCACCCGGCGCTGGTGCGGGTCAAGGGACTGGCCGGGTTCGGAAATCTGCAGGAGCGCCATCGGGGTTGTCTGTCTTGTCGGTATCGCGGGAACGGGAGCCGCCTATTGTCCCCGCTGATCGAGCCGATCCTCCACGTCGCTGGCAAAGCGCTCAATGAACATGAGGGCTCTGACTTGACGCGCGGCCTCCGGCGCATCGCCCCGTTCGTCCAGCGCGGCGCGCAGGGCCTCGATGCGCGCGCGCCTCGCCTCGGCCACCTCGTCGGCCAGGGCCTCCAGCGCGGCCACACCCTCGGTCTCGTCAAGCGACTCGCGCCACTGCATCTGCTGCATGAGGAAGTCGGCCGGCATGGCGGTGTTGTTCTCGGCCTCGATCGGGGCGCCGCGCCGCTCGCACAGGTAGGCCGCGCGGCGCAGCGGGTCCTTCAGGCGCTGATAGGCTTCGTTGATGCGCACCGACCACTGCATGGCCTGGCGCTGCGTGGCCGGGTCGGCGTGTGCGTTGCGGTCGGGGTGGGCATGGCGCTGCAGGTCCTTCCAGCGCGCGTCGAGCGCGGCGCGGTCGATGGCGAAGGACTCGGGCAGGCCGAAGAGTTCGAAATCGCTGGATTGCAGGTTCATGGAAAAAGAAAGACCGCCGAGGCCTGCGCCGGGCGGTCGATTCGAGACCTCATCGCTCAGATTCTGAAGCTCTCGCCGCAGCCGCAGCGGTCCCGTTCATTGGGGTTGTTGAACTTGAAGCCCTCGTTGAGGCCCTCGCGCACGAAGTCGAGTTGCGTGCCGTCGATGTACGGCATGCTTTTCGGGTCGACCAGCACCTTCACGCCGTTGTCCTCGAACACCACGTCCTCGGGTGCGATCTCGTCGGCGTACTCCAGCTTGTAGGCCAGGCCCGAGCAGCCGGTGGTCTTGACGCCCAGGCGCACGCCCACGCCCTTGCCGCGCTTGGCGATGTAGCGCGTGACGTGGCGCGCCGCGGCTTCGGAAATCGTGACGGCCATGGGATCAGTTCGCGTGCTTCTTGCGGTAGTCGTCCACGGCCGCCTTGATGGCGTCCTCGGCCAGGATGGAGCAGTGGATCTTCACCGGCGGCAGCGCGAGCTCCTCGGCGATCTGGCTGTTCTTGAGCGCGGCGGCTTCGTCCAGCGTCTTGCCCTTGACCCACTCGGTCACCAGCGAGCTCGAGGCGATGGCCGAGCCGCAACCGTAGGTCTTGAAGCGCGCGTCCTCGATCACGCCGGTGGCCGGGTTCACCTTGATCTGCAGCTTCATCACGTCGCCGCAGGCCGGCGCGCCCACCATGCCGGTGCCCACCGTCTCGTCGCCCTTGTCGAAGGAGCCGACGTTGCGGGGGTTTTCGTAGTGGTCAACGACTTTTTCGGAATAGGCCATGTTGTTCTCCTTCGGATCAGTGGGCCGCCCACTGGATGGTCGACAGGTCGACGCCATCCTTGAACATTTCCCACAAGGGTGACAGTTCACGCAGCTTGGCGACGTTCTCCTTGATCGTCGCGATCGCGTAGTCGATCTCTTCTTCGGTCGTCCAGCGACCGATGGTCATGCGCAGGCTGCTGTGCGCGAGTTCGTCGCTGCGCCCCAGGGCGCGCAGCACGTAGCTGGGCTCCAGGCTGGCCGAGGTGCAGGCCGAGCCCGAAGACACCGCGAGGCCCTTGATGCCCATGATCAGCGACTCGCCCTCGACGTAGTTGAAGCTCATGTTGAGGTTGTGCGGGATGCGGCGCGCCTCGTTGCCGTTGATGAACACCTCCTCGATGTCCTTCAGGCCATTGACCAGGCGGTCGTGCAGGGCCTGGATGCGCCGGTTCTCCTCGTGCATCTCGGCCTTGGCGATGCGGTAGGCCTCGCCCATGCCCACGATCTGGTGCGTGGCCAGCGTGCCCGAGCGCATGCCGCGCTCGTGGCCGCCACCGTGCATCTGCGCCTCGATGCGCACGCGCGGCTTGCGGCGAACGTACAGCGCGCCGATGCCCTTGGGGCCATAGGTTTTGTGCGCGGTCAGGCTCATCAGGTCCACCGGCAGGCTCTGCAGGTCGATATCGACGCGGCCCGTGGCCTGCGCGCCATCGACATGGAAGATCACGCCCTTCTCGCGGCAGATGGCGCCCAGGGCGGCGATGTCCTGGATGACACCGATCTCGTTGTTCACGAACATGACCGAGGCCAGGATGGTGTCGGGGCGGATCGCCGCCTTGAAAGCCTCCAGGTCGACCAGGCCGTCGGCCTGCACGTCGAGGTAGCTGACCTCGAAGCCCTGGCGCTCCAGCTCGCGCATGGTGTCCAGCACGGCCTTGTGCTCGGTCTTCACCGTGATGAGGTGCTTGCCCTTGCCCTTGTAGAAGTTCGCCGCGCCCTTGAGCGCGAGGTTGTTCGATTCCGTCGCGCCGCTGGTCCAGACAATCTCGCGCGGGTCGGCGCCGATCAGCGCGGCCACCTGCTCGCGTGCGGTCTCCACCGCCTTCTCCGCCTCCCAGCCCCAGGCGTGGCTGCGCGACGCGGGGTTGCCGAAGTGCTCGCGCAACCAGGGAATCATGGCGTCCACCACGCGCGGATCGACCGGGCTGGTGGCGCTGTAGTCCATGTAGATGGGGAAGTGGGGGGTGCTCATGGGCTTGTTCTGTCTGGCGTTGGACAAGGGCTGGCGGGGCCGGCGGCCGACACGCCGCCAGCCCCGCGCGCCGGGTTCACTTCGAGAGCGCGGCGCCTCCAAGGGCGAACACGGAATTCGGCGCGTTCACGCGGATGGGCTTGACCACCGGCGTGCTGGAAATGGCGCGCTTGATCATGGGTGCGTTCTCCACCACCACGCCCTTGGCGAGCTGCTCGTCCACCAGCGACTGCAGCGTCACCGAATCCAGGAAATCAACCATGCGGGCATTGAGCTGGGCCCAGAGCTCGTGCGTCATGCAGCGCTGGCCTTCGCCCAGGCAGTTTTCCTTGCCACCGCACTGGGTGGCATCGATCGGCTCGTCCACCGACACGATGATGTCGGCCACGGTGATTTCGCCCGCCTTGCGGCCCAGGGTGTAACCACCGCCCGGCCCGCGGGTGGACTCCACCAGCTGGTGCCGGCGCAGCTTGCCGAACAGCTGCTCGAGATAGGACAAGGAAATCTGCTGGCGCTGGCTGATAGCGGCCAGCGTGACCGGACCGTTGTTCTGGCGCAGGGCCAGATCGATCATGGCTGTGACCGCGAAGCGGCCCTTCGTCGTGAGGCGCATTGCAAGCTCCTTCTGTGTTGCTTGACCTTCGTGGCAAGGCCCGCCGGGCATCCGCCGTGGCGAACCCCTCCTCCACCCGCCCCGACCCTTGAGGGTCTGTTGCTGTCGCGGGGTTTCCCGACTAATTTTGTCGAATTATAGCCCAAAAGCTGAGCGATTTGCTCGGCATTGTACCGGTATGGGGTTTATGCCAGTGGACAGGCGCCCGGGCGCGACCCCGGATTCTGGGAGTCGGGCCGCCACCCAAACGTTCAGGCCGCGCTGTCGTGCCCGGTGGAGCCGAACACCCGGGCCTTGAGTTGGGCGAGCTGGTCGCGCACCTGGGCGGCCTTCTCGAACTCCAGGTTGCGGGCGTGCTCCAGCATGAGCTTTTCCAGCCGCTTGATTTCCCGGGCCACGTCCTTCTCGCTCATTTCTTCGAGCTCGGCGCGGGCGGCGCTTTCGGCGGCCAGGCGGTCGGCCTCCTTGCCCGCCTTCTCGCTGTACACGCCGTCGATCAGGTCCTTGATGCGCTTGTTCACGCTGCGCGGCTCGATGCCGTGCGCCGCGTTGTGCGCGATCTGCTTGGCGCGGCGGCGCTCGGTTTCGCCGATGGCCGCCTTCATTGAATCGGTGATCTGGTCGGCGTAGAGGATGGCCTTGCCGTTGAGGTTGCGCGCGGCGCGGCCGATGGTCTGGATCAGGCTGCGCTCGGAGCGCAGGAAGCCCTCCTTGTCCGCATCCAGGATGGCGACCAGCGAGACCTCAGGAATGTCCAGGCCCTCGCGCAGCAGGTTGATGCCCACCAGCACGTCGAAGGCGCCCAGGCGCAGGTCGCGGATGATCTCCACGCGCTCGACCGTGTCGATGTCGCTGTGCAGGTAGCGCACCTTCACGCCGTTCTCGGTCAGGTAGTCGGTGAGCTGCTCGGCCATGCGCTTGGTGAGGGTGGTGATGAGCACGCGCTCCTGGCGCTGCACGCGCAGGCGGATCTCCTGCAGCACGTCGTCCACCTGGTGCATGGCGGGGCGCACCTCCAGCTCCGGGTCGACCAGGCCGGTGGGCCGCACCAGCTGCTCGACCACCTTGCTGGCGTGGGTCTTTTCGTAGTCGGCCGGCGTGGCCGAGACGAACACCACCTGTCGCATGCGCTGCTCGAACTCCTCGAACTTCAGCGGCCGGTTGTCCAGCGCGCTGGGCAGGCGAAAGCCGTACTCCACCAGCGTGGTCTTGCGCGCGCGGTCGCCGTTGTACATGCCGCCGAGCTGGCCGATCAGCACGTGGCTTTCGTCCAGAAACATCACCGCGTCGCGCGGCAGGTAGTCGGTCAGGGTGGACGGCGGATCGCCCGGGCGCGCCTGCGACAGGTGGCGCGTGTAGTTCTCGATGCCCTTGCAGTGGCCCACCTCGCTCAGCATCTCCAGGTCGAAACGGGTGCGCTGCTCCAGACGCTGCGCCTCCACCAGCTTGCCCATGCCCACCAGCTCCTTCAGGCGCTGGTCGAGCTCAAGCTTGATGGTCTCCACCGCCTGCAGCACCTGCTCGCGCGGGGTCACGTAGTGGCTGCTGGGGAAGACGGTGAAGCGCGGGATCTTCTGGCGCACCTTGCCGGTGAGCGGATCGAACAGCTGCAGGCTTTCGATCTCGTCGTCGAACAGCTCGATGCGGATCGCCATCTCGGAGTGTTCGGCCGGGAAGACGTCGATGGTGTCGCCGCGCACGCGGAACTTGCCGCGGCCGAAGTCGGTTTCGTTGCGCGTGTACTGCATGCGGACCAGCTGGGCGATGGCGTCGCGCTGCCCGATCTTGTCGCCCACGCGCAGGGTCATCACCATCTGGTGGTAGCTCTCGGGCTTGCCGATGCCGTAGATGGCGGAGACCGTGGCCACGATGAGCACGTCGCGCCGCTCCAGGATGCTCTTGGTGCAGCTCAGGCGCATCTGCTCGATGTGCTCGTTGATCGCGCTGTCCTTCTCGATGAACAGGTCGCGCTGCGGCACATAGGCTTCGGGCTGGTAGTAGTCGTAGTAGCTGACGAAGTACTCGACCGCGTTCTTCGGGAAGAACTCGCGGAACTCGCTGTAGAGCTGGGCGGCCAGGGTCTTGTTGGGCGCGAACACGATGGCCGGACGGCCCACGCGCGCGATCACGTTGGCCATGGTGAAGGTCTTGCCCGAGCCGGTCACGCCGAGGAGGGTCTGGAAGACCTCGCCGTCGTTGATGCCTTCAACGAGTTGGTCGATCGCCTCGGGCTGGTCCCCCGCCGGCGGGTAGGGCAGGAACAGCTCGAAAGGGGAGTTGGGGAAGCGCACGAACTCGCCCGGGGTGGGGGCCTCGCTCGCCACTTCCTGCAGCAGGGGGGTGGTCATCGGGAAATTGTGCCGGAACGCGATGGCCCTGGCGGCTATGCTGGCGCCCCATGACCGCGCGCGAAACCCGACCCACGCCCGACAAGGACGCCATCGACGCCCTGCCCCCCTTCCCGCCGCTGGACCTCGCGCGCATCGCGCTGGTGCGCAGCGCCGACGGCGCCCGCGAAGCCGCCGCCGCGCTGGCCGCGCACCCGGTCTGGGGCTTCGACACCGAATCCAAGCCCACCTTTTTCAAGGACCAGGTGTCCGACGGCCCGCACGTGGTGCAACTGGCCGTTGCCGAGCGCGCCTGGGTGTTCCAGCTCGCCGACCCGGGCTGCCGCGCGGCGGTGGCGGCCCTGCTGGCCCACCCGGCGCACGCCAAGGCCGGCTTCGGCCTGCGCGACGACAACCTGCGGGTGCGCGCCAAGCTGGGCATCGAACCAGCGGGCGTGATCGAACTCAATTCCCTCTTCCGCGCCCAGGGCTACCGCAAGGACATGGGCGTGCGCGCCGCGGTGGCGGTGCTGTTCGGTCAGCGCTTCGCCAAGAGCAAGAAGGCCGCCACCAGCAACTGGGCCGCCGCCAGTCTGAGCGAGGCACAGCTGCTCTATGCCGCCAACGACGCCTGGGCGGCGTTCCGCGTGGCTCAGGCCCTGGGGGTGGAGGCCGGCTGAGTCACGTGGGCCAGCCAGTCCTTGAGCACGGCGTGGAACTCGGCCGGCTTCTGTTTCATGATCCAGTGCCCCGTGTCCAGCGACTTGGCCGCGCAGCCGGTGGTGCGGTTGAGGTGGCGCACCCAGCGGCTGGAATGGAACATGAAGGGCTTGCGCCGGCCATAGACGAACAGGCCAGGCAGTTGTTCGTCTATCAGCCGCTCGGCCTGGCCCGCGCCGCGCAGGCCGCCGAAGGCATTGAACCAGCGCATGGCGTAGGGGTAGTTCATCTCCCAGCCGATCAGGGCCGGGTCGTTGCGGCAACCGATCCGGCGCGCCATCCAGCGCGTCATGCGGTTGGCCAGGCCGGGCGCGCGCGGGCCCAGTGACCAGGCCGCGGCCAGCCAGAGCTGGTAGCCCGCGATCATGAGCTTCTCGCGCCAGCCCAGGGACTCGAAGTAGTCGCGCGAGCCCACGTCGCCGATGTCCAGCGCCACGATGCGCGCCACGCGCTCGGTGTGGCGCTTGGCGTAGGTGTAGCCGAAGGCGCAGCCCCAGTCGTGCAGCAGCAGGGTCACGCGCTGGTCGGGGCTCACGGCATCCACGATGCGCGCGATGAGCGCGACGATGTCGCTCTGGCTCATGGGCCGCGGGCCGCGCGCCAGGTCGAAGCCCGGCAAATGGAAACGCACGCAGCGCCACTCGGGCACCAGGGCGGCCACGGTGCCGTCCCACAGCGCGGGCGTGTCGGGCCAGCCATGCACCATCACCACCGTCTGGGGCCCCACGCCGTCGATGAAGACGTCGACGTCGTCGATCACCAGTTCGGGCACGGGGCCCGGTTGTGTCTCGGGACCGTCGTCGGACCCGGCGACCCGGGCAGCGGTGGTGGTGGTGTTCATGTCACAAGGCTTTGCCCAACCGTTGAATGCCTTCCTCGATCTTGTCCAGCGGCGCGGTGGCGAAGCTCAGGCGCAGCGTGGCGTGCACCGGGTCGTTGGCGAAGAACGGGGCGCCCGGCACGAAGGCCACGCCCTGCTCGATGGCCTTCTTCGCGAAGACCGCGCCGTCGGCCACCTTGCCGTCCGCGCCCGTGAGCCAGGCCCACACGAACAAACCGCCCTGGGGTGCGACGAAGTCGATCGCGTCGCCCAGTTCGCGCCGCAGCGCGGTCGTCATGGTGGCGGCGCGCTCGGCGTAGACACGACGCACGCGCGACAGCGTGGCGGGCATGCGACCGGCCTTGAGGTACTGGGCCGCCGTGGCCTGGGCGAAGGTGCTGGTGTGGGCGTCGCTGAACTGCTTGCACATGGTGGCCTTGGCCAGCAATTCGGCCGGCCCCACCATCCAGCCCACGCGCAGGCCGGGGCTGAGCACCTTGCTCAGCGAGCCGCAGTGCACCAGGACGTCGCGCGCGCCGGGCACCTCGTCGGCCAGGGCCAGCAGGCTGGGCGGCGGCGCGTCGCCGAAGTACAGGTCGCCGTAGGGGTCGTCTTCCACGATCAGGGTGCCGTGCTTGACCGCCATCCGCAGCACGGCCTTGCGGCGTTCCAGGCTCATCATGGCGCCGCTGGGGTTGCCGAAGGTGGGGATGAGGTAGACGAACTTGGGCTTGTGCTCGGCGATGAGCTGTTCCAGCCGATCGGTCTGGGCGCCCTGCCCGTCCACGGGTACGGTGACCAGATCGGCGCCGTAGAGGCGGAAGCACTGGATGGTGGCCAGGAAGGTGGGGCCTTCGACGATCACCTTGTCGCCAGGCGACACCAGCGTCTTGCCCAGCAGGTCCAGCGCCTGCTGGCTGCCGGTGGTGACGATCAGGTCGTTGGCGGCGAGCCCGCGCACGCCCTTGCTGGCCATGAAGGCGGCCAGTTGCTCGCGCAGGGGCGGGTGGCCTTCGGTGGCGCCGTACTGCAGGGTGGCGCCGGGCTCTTCGCTCAGCGCGGCGTTCACGGCCTCGCGGATGCCGTCGACGTCGAACAGGGCGCTGTCGGGAAAGCCGCCCGCGAAGCTGATGATGCCGGGCTTGCCCAGCAGCTTGAACAGCTCGCGGATGGCGGACGTTTCGACGTTGTTGAGGCGATCGGCGAAGGGAATGGTGTGGCTCATGCGGGCGGGGGGGGGGGGTCGGATCGGAATGGCGCATTGTCACCAAAACCGCGCGCCGCGCACCGGCCCCGGGCAAACCCTCAGAGGGATGGATAGACTGCGCGCCCATGAAGCGCGAGCTGATCGAACCCTTCTTCGCCACCTTGAAGGCGAGCAACCCCAGCCCCCAGTCGGAGCTGGAATACACCACCGTCTTCGAGCTGCTGGCCGCCGTGCTGCTGTCGGCCCAGGCCACCGACGTGAGCGTCAACAAGGCCACGCGCAAGCTGTTCCCCGTGGCCAATACGCCTCAGGCCATCCTGGCCCTGGGGCTCGAGGGGCTGGAGGGCTACATCAAGACCATCGGCCTGTTCCGCAGCAAGGCCCGGCACCTCATGGAGACCTGCCGCATCCTGGTGGAGCGCCACGGTGGCGAGGTGCCGCGCACGCGCGAGGCGCTGGAGGCCTTGCCCGGCGTGGGCCGCAAGACGGCCAACGTGGTGCTCAACGTGGCCTTCGGCGAGCCCACCATGGCGGTGGACACGCACATCTTTCGCGTCAGCAACCGCACCGGCCTGGCGCCGGGCAAGACGCCACTGGCCGTGGAACTGGCGCTGATGAAGCGCGTGCCGCCCGAGTACGCGGTGGATTCGCACCACTGGCTCATCCTGCACGGGCGCTACGTGTGCCTGGCGCGCAAGCCGCAGTGCCACCGCTGCGCGGTGGCGGCGTACTGCGACTTCACACCCAAGACGGCGGGTTGACGCTGGCTTCGAGCCAGCGCCCGCCAGCGGGGCTCAGCCCTTTGCCGCCGCCTTCGCCTCGGCGATCCAGCCGTCGAAGGTCTTCTGGTTGGCCTTGATCCAGGCGTCGACGTGGCGCTCGATGTCGGCCGGCTTGTTCTCGCCGTCGCGCATGCGCAGGTTCTGGGCGTTGATGTCGCCCACCGACAGCTTCATCACCTCGAACAGCTTGCCCGCGGCCGGGTTCTTCTCCACGAAGGCGCGGTTGGCCACGATGCGCTGCGTGTTGATGACGAAGCCGTAGTTCTGGCCATTGGGCAGCTTGGTGTCCAGCTTGGCCTGCTCGCCGGGCAGCGAGGAGAACGGCACCTGCAGCCACACCACGTCCTGGCCTGGGCGCAGCACGCCGCTCACCCAGTAGGGCGTCCAGGTGTAGTACAGGATGGGCTTGCCCTGCTTGTAGCGGGTGATGGTGTCGGCGATCAGCGCCGAGTAGCTGCCTTGCACGTGGCGCACGGTGTCGCGCAGTTTGAAGGCCGTGAGCTGGTGTTCGATGACGGCCTCGCAGCCCCAGCCGGGGTTGCAGCCGGTCAGGTCGGCCTTGCCGTCGCCATCGGCGTCGAAGAGCTTGGCGATCTCGGGCTTCTGCAGCTGCGCGACGTTGGTGATCTTGTGGGCGTCGGCCGTCTTCTTGTCGATGAGGTAGCCCTGGGCCGCGCCGGGCGAGTAGGCACCGGTGCGCGAGAGCTTGGCGTCGCCGCCGGCATTCTTGTAGAAGTCGGCGTGCAGCGGGTCCCAGTGGCTGGCCAGGTAGGTGGCGTCGCCGTTGGCCAGCGCCACGTGGGCGGTGGCGTACTCCACCTCGCTGATCGGCTGCACCTCATAGCCCAGCTTCTGCAGCGCGCGACCCACCAGCAGGGTCTGGAAGGTTTCTTCGGCGATGGAGCTCTTCACCGGCTTGACCACGACGCCCTTGCCAGGCAGGTCCTGGGCGACGGCCGTGGCCGCCGTGGCGGCCACCAGGCCGGCGGCGAAGAGCTTGCGCCACAGCGCGAATCGGTTGAATGGAACGTTCATGCGGTTTCTCCTTGGGTGAGTTCGTTGGAGGAAGAAAGTGAAGGGTGGCGGCGGCTTCGCGCCAGCCGCAGCACCAGGCCCGCGGGCCCGGTCTGCCACCAGTGGCGCGCGCCGCGGCGCGGCTGGCCCATGGCCTGGGTGATGCGGTCCAGCGTGATGGCCAGCAGCACGATGCCCAGGCCGCCGACCGTGGCCAGGCCCATGTCCAGGCGGCCGATGCCACGCAGCACCATCTGGCCCAGGCCGCCGACGGCGATCATGGAAGCGATCACCACCATGGACAGCGACAGCATCAGCGCCTGGTTGATGCCCGCCATGATCGAGGGCATGGCCAGGGGCAGCTGCACCTTGGTCAGCATCTGCCAGGGCGAGGCGCCGTAGGCCTGGGCGGCCTCGATCAGGTCGGGCCGCACCTGGCGGATGCCCAGCGTGGTCAGGCGCACCAGCGGCGGCAGCGCGAACACGATGGTGACGATCACGCCGGGCACGTTGCCGATGCCGAACAGCATCACCACCGGCACCAGGTAGACGAAGGCCGGCGTGGTCTGCATGGCGTCGAGCACCGGCCGCACGACACGCTGGGCGCGGTCGCTGGCAGCCAGCAGCACGCCCAGCGGCAGGCCGATCAGCACGCAGAAGGCCAGCGAGGTCAACACCAGCGAGAGCGTGACCATGGCCTCGGGCCAGATGCCCAGCGTCGACACCAGCAGCAGCGAGACCACCGCGCCGATGGCCACGCCGCGCCCCGCGCACTGCCAGGCGATCAGGCCCAGCAGGGCCACCATCACCGGCACCGGCACGGCCAGCAAGGCGGCCTCCACGCCGCCCAGCGTGGCGTCGATGGGGCCGCGCACGGCCTGGAAGAAGGGCCGGAAATGGTCCACGGCCCAGCCCAGGCCGCTGTTGATCCAGTCCTGAACGGGCAGGCTGCCGTCCCAGAGCTGGCTGAGGTGAAAGCCGTCCGCGCCGGGCGCGGCGGCGGCATCGGCCGGCGCGGCGTCCAGCCAACCGCCACCCGAGGCTTGCGTGCTGGTGGACCAGGCGTCGCCGGCCGGCGCAACCGCCGACCCCTGGGGCTCGGCCGCGGGCGCGGCGGAGCCCCAGGGGTCGGTGGCCGCGGCGTCGGCCTGCGCCACCGACGGGGTGTCCGGGGACAGGGGGGTGTCGTTCTGCATCGCTTCTCCTTGTTCAGTCGCTGCCACGGTCCATGAAGCGCAGCAGCGTGGTCTTGCTGATGGCGCCGACGTACTGGCCGCCCGCGTCCACCACCGGCAGCGGCCAGGGCGACTGCGCCACCTGGCCGAACAGACCGTTGACGGGCTCGGCGGCCTCCAGCGCCCGCACCTCGGGCAGGAAGGCGTGCTGCAGGCCCAGCGGACCCTCATGGCCGTTCAGCGCGGCGCGCAGCGACTCGACCGAGACCATGCCCTGGAAGCGCTGGCGCGGGTCCACCACGTAGGCGAATTCGCGGTCCTGCTGCTCCAGCATGGACAGGGCGGCGCGCGAACCCCGCGTGGTGCTTTCGGCCACCACCACCTGGCTGCGGCGCGCGATGTCGCCGGCCTTGAACACGGCGGCCGCGTCCACGCCGCGCACGAACTGGCGCACGTAGTCGTCTGCCGGCCGGCGCAGGATCTCCTCGGGCGTGCCCACCTGCACCACCTGGCCGTCTTTCATGATGGCGATGCGATCGCCGATGCGCATGGCCTCGTCCAGGTCGTGCGAGATGAAGACGATGGTGCGGCGGCGCACCTGCTGCAGCCGCAGCAGCTCGCTCTGCATGTCGGTGCGGATGATCGGGTCGAGCGCCGAGAAGGCCTCGTCCATCAGCAGGATGGACGGGTCGCTGGCCAGCGCGCGCGCCAGGCCCACGCGCTGCTGCATGCCGCCGGAGAGTTCGTCGGGGTAGCTGTCGCCCCAGCCCTCCAGGCCCACCTGGGCCAGGGCCTCGTCGGCCTGGGCCAGGCGCGTGGCCCGCTCGACCCCCGCCAGCTCCAGCCCCAGGGCGGTGTTGTCGCGCACGGTCATGTGCGGCATCAGCGCGAAAGACTGGAACACCATGCTGATGTCCTTGCGGCGCAAGGCGCGCAGATCGCGGTCGCTGTGCTCGAAGATGTTGCGGCCGTCGATCACGACCCGCCCGGCGCTGGGCTCGATGAGCCGGTTGAGCAGGCGCACCAGCGTGGACTTGCCCGAACCCGACAGGCCCATGATCACGAAAATCTCGCCGGCCTGGATATCGAAGTGCGCGTCGAAGACGCCGATGGATTGGCCGGTGCGGGCCAGGATCTCCTGCTTGCTCAGGCCGTCGCGCGCAAGCGCCAGCGCGGCCTCGGGGTCGTCGCCGAAGACCTTGAACACGTGGTCGATCTGAATGTCTTTTGCCATTGCGGCGGGGCCTCCTGTGCGGTGGGCTTGGGCAATGGCCGCCGGCGAAACGTGCGCGCAGGCGACCGCGAACCGCAGCCGCGCAGCAGGCACTGAAGACGACGAAGCAAGGCCGCAACCAGCGCCTGAACGCACCAAGAATGCCGTTCAGCGGGCCTGGTCGAGGGGCGTGAACGGGGTGGCGCGACGCGGCGTCGGGTGGCTGGAAACCAGCCGGTGCCAGGCGGGGCCTGGCGGGGAGGAACCGGCGCCGCGACGGGATTCAAGACGATCCGCGAGTAGCGCTCGGTGCGTCAACATATGTAGTTGACTGATAGGAAACCTTGGATTGTAACTTTTGGGTCTAAGCCGGTCAAGTCACGCCCGGTGCATTCCCCGGCAACGGCGGGCAATGCCCCTCGAACAGCGGGCATCGGAAAACAAAAAGCCCGCCGAAGCGGGCCTTGCGCGAAACGCTGGTGATCAGCCGCTGTGCGGGCGCTTGCCAGGGTTCTTCTTGCTGCGCGTGGCCACGCCGCGCTCCAGGCTGCGGCGCTGGCCACGGCCGGGGGTGGGCAGCACGACGCCGTTGGCAGCGACGGGACGGGGGGTGGCCTTGCGGTCGGCCTCGGTGACGATCTTGTTGCCCATGGCAATCTTCCTTCGAACGGCGGGATTGGACGAAAAGGCGATATTCAACCACAGACGCCGGTCCCGCCCCGGGCGCGTAAGCTGCTCGCATGCGCCGCTTGCTCACCACCGTCTCCTGGCAGGAGTTCCACCACCACCCCTGGCGCAGCGCCACCGCCGTGCTCGCGGTGGCGCTGGGCGTGGCGCTGGCGCTGGCGGTGCAGCTCATCAACGCCTCGGCCCTGGCCGAGTTCCGCGACGCCGTGAGCGCCGTCAACGGCCAGCCCGACATCGAGCTGCGCGCCCGCCAGGGCCTGCTGGACGACGCCCTGTTCGAGCGCGTGGCCGCGCACCCGGGCGTGGCGGCGGCCAGCCCGGTGCTGGAGCTGCCGGCCTCGCTGGCCACGGCCCGCGGCGAGCGCCTGCCGGCGCGCCTGGTCGGCGTGGACGCCCTCAGCGTGGGCCGCGTGGCGCCCGCGCTGATGCCGCTGACGGGCGGGGACGACGGCCGCCGCCTGGACCTGTTCGCGCCCGACGCCGTGTTCCTGAACGCGAGCGCGCGCCAGGCCGTCGGCGCCGCCGCCACCGTCGGCCTGCGGCTGGGCGCGGCCGAGCACCGCTTGCGCGTCGCCGGCCAGGTGAACGCGCCCGGCGCGCCGGTGCTGGTGATGGACATCGCCGCCGCGCAGGCCCTGGCCGGGCGCATCGGCGCGCTCAGCCGCATCGACCTGCGGCTGGCCCCCGGCACCCCGGCCGAGCGCGTGTTGGACGAACTGCAACTGCCCCCGGGCACCCTGGCCCAGCGCCCCGAACAGGCGGGCGAGCGCATCAGCAACCTGTCGCGCGCTTACCGCGTCAACCTCACGGTGCTGGCGTTGGTGGCCCTGTTCACGGGCGCCTTCCTGGTGTTCTCGGTGCTGTCCCTGTCGGTCGCTCGGCGACAGGGGCCGCTGGCGCTGCTGGGCGTGCTGGGCCTGTCGGCGCGCGAGCGGCTGCGCCTGGTGCTGGCCGAATCGGCCCTGCTGGGCCTGCTGGGCGGCGCCATCGGCGTGGCCCTGGGCAGCGCCGTGGCGGCGCTGGCGCTGCGCCAGCTCGGCGGCGACCTGGGCGGTGGCTACTTCACCGGCGTATCGCCCGCCCTGCGCTGGAGCCCATGGGCCGCGCTGCTGTACGGCGCGCTGGGCGTGGCGGCGGCCGTGGCCGGCGGCTGGTGGCCGGCGCGCGCGGCGCAGACCCTGGCGCCGGCGCAGGCGCTCAAGGGCCTGGGCACGGACGCGCCCACCGCGCGGCGGCATACCCTGGCCCTGGGGCTGCTGCTGCTCGCCGGCCTGGCCGCGCTGGCGCCACCCGTGGCCGGCCTGCCGCTGGGGGCCTATGTGTCGGTGGGCCTGCTGCTGATCGGCGGCATTGCGGCACTGCCGCTGGGCGTGTCGGCCCTGCTGGACCGCCTCGCGCCGCACACCGCCCGCCACCTGCTGCCGCTGCTGGCGGTGGAGCGCGCGCGCCGCCTGCGCGAGACCGCCGCCGTGGCCACCAGCGGCGTGGTGGCCAGCCTGGCCCTGTCGGTGGCGCTCACGGTCATGGTGGCGAGTTTTCGCGACTCGGTGACGCACTGGCTGGACACCGTGCTGCCCGCCCCGCTCTACCTGCGCGGCAGCGTCGGCGCCGGGGACGCCCTGCACCTGCCACCGGCCTTCGTGGACGCGGTGTCGGCCGTGCCTGGGGTGGCGCGGGCCGACCCGCTGCGCGCCCTGCCCCTTCAGTTCGACCCCGCGCGCCCGCCGGTGACGCTGGTGGTGCGCCCGCTGCGCGGCGATCCCTTGCCGCTGCCCCTGGTGGGCCAAACCGTCGCCGTGGCCGCGCCCGACGTGCCCGTCTATGCGAGCGAGGCGATGGCCGACCTGTACGGCGCCCGCCTGGGCCAGCCCCTGCCCGCGCTGGCCCAGGCCCTGGCCGCGCCCGAGGCCCGGCGCGCCCGCTACGTGGTGGCGGGCGTCTGGCGCGACTACGCGCGCCAGCACGGCAGCCTGGCCATCGACGCCGACACCTTCGCGCGCCTGAGCGGCGAGCGCCTGGTGAGCGACCTGGCGCTGCACCTGGCGCCCGGCGCCGACCCGCAGGCGGTGCGCGAAGCCATCGATGCGCTGGCGCGAAGGCAGGGCCTGCAGGACACCATCGAATTCGCCTCAGCCGAGCAGATCCGCGCCGCCTCGCTGCGCATCTTCGACCGCAGCTTCGCCGTCACCGTCTGGCTGCAGGCCGTGGCCATCGGCATCGGCCTGTTCGGCGTGGCCGCGAGCTTCAGCGCCCAGGTCCTGGTGCGGCGCAAGGAGTTCGGCCTGCTCGCGCACCTGGGCCTCACGCGGCGCCAGATCCTGGGCGTGGTGGCCGCCGAGGGCCTGGCCTGGACCGCCCTGGGCGCGCTGGCCGGCACGGCCCTGGGCCTGCTGGTCAGCCTGGTGCTGGTGCACGTGGTCAACCCGCAGAGCTTCCACTGGACCATGGACCTGGTGCTGCCCTGGGCGCGGTTGGGCGCGCTGGCCTTGGCGGTGGTGCTGGCCGGCACCTTCACGGCCTGGCTGGCCGGGCGCGCGGCGGCCAGCCGCGACGCGGTGCAGGCCGTCAGGCAGGACTGGTGAACGCCATGCCCCCCCTCTCCCGCCGCCACTGGCTGCTCGGCAGCGCCGCCGCCCTGGCCTGGCCTCCCACACACGCGCGCGACATTGCCCGCCCCGGCGACGCCCTGCGCCCGCGCGCGCTGGCCTTCCCGCGCGACCATGGCAGCCACAACGACACGCGCACCGAATGGTGGTACCTCACCGGCCACGCGCGCGACGGCGGCGGCCGCGACTTCGGCTTCCAGATCACCTTCTTCCGCAGCCGCGTGGACGAGGCGCGCGACCTGCCCGGCCGCCTGGCCGCGCGCCAGCTGCTGTTCGCGCACGCCGCCATCACCGACGTCGCGGGCCGGCGCCTGCACCACGACCAGCGCATCGCGCGCTGGAACGGCGAACGGCCCGCCAGCACCGAACGCGCCGTGTTCGCCAGCGAGACCGACACCGAGGTGGTGCTGCGCGACTGGTTCCTGCGCCGCCGCACCGACGGCGGCTACGCCACGCGCGCCGTGGGCGACACGCTGCTGATCGACATCGAGGCCAGCGCGCCGCAGGCCTGGCTGCTGCAGGGCGACCGGGGCTTCTCGCGCAAGGGGCCGGACGCCGCGCAGTCCAGCTTCTACGTCTCGCAGCCGCAGCTGCAGGCGAGCGGCACCCTGGGCCTGGCCGGCCAGCGCTTCCAGGTGAGCGGCAGTGCCTGGCTGGACCACGAATGGAGCGAGGCCCTGCTGCACCCCGAGGCCGTGGGCTGGGACTGGATCGGCATGAACCTGTTCGACGGCCACGCCCTCACCGCCTTCCGGCTGCGCCGCGCCGACGGCTCGGCCCTGTGGGCGGGCGGCTCCTTGCGCGCCGCGGCCGACGCGCGCGAGCCGAACGCCATCCACCGCTTCGCCCCGGGCGAGGTGGCATTCGTGCCCCAGCGCTGGTGGACCAGCCCGCTCACGCGCACGCGCTACCCCGTGGAATGGCGGGTGCGCACGCCGGCCGACTTCTACACCGTGCGCGCGCTGGTCGACGCGCAGGAACTCGACAGCCGCGCCAGCACCGGCGCGATCTACTGGGAAGGCCTGTCGGAGCTGATCGACAGCAACGGCCGCCTGGTGGGACGGGGCTACCTGGAGATGACGGGGTACGCCAAGCGGCTGGCGCTCTGAGGCCGCCCGCGCGCCCCGCGCTCAAGCGGGTCTCAGGACGGCTTTTTGTCCTCGGCGCCCACGGCGTCGCGCACGCACTTGTTGGTGAAACTCGTCTTGGCCGCGCCGGAAAGCTTCTTCTCACCCGCGGCCATGGTGCAGGCCGCCGTGGCGTCCTTCTTGCACTTGGTCATGAAGGAATTCTTGGCCGCGCCGGCCAGCTTCTTCTCCATCGCCTTCGCCTGGCAGGTGGCCTCGTCGGCCCAGGAACCGGTGGCGGTGAACGCCAGGGCGGCGGCGAGGATCAGGGTGCGGGTGAGCATGGGGAACTCCTGGGGGTGTAGGAGCGCCGATTGTTATCACGCGATGGGATAGCGTGCAATGGGATCGCAGAGGAAGCGGCTCGCGCAGAGGGCCTGCGCTAGCATGGCGGTCATCGGCCCAATGCAGACGTTCGATCGCCCGGGCCTTCTGGGGGGAACACCATGGGCGCTGTTCGTTGGATCCATCTCATGCTCACGATGGCATTGGTATTGGCATGGGGTGGCGGCATCGCTCAGGCGCAGGTGTACCGCTGGAAAGACAGCAACGGCCAGATCCATTTTGGCGATCGGCCAGACCCCGAGCGGGGAGCAAAAAAGGTGGTTGTCCCCCGACCCAATCTGGCCAAGGGCCTCGAGGTCACTGCGCCGACGGCCTCTGCCGGCGCGACCCATGCCGCTTCGGATGGCGAGACCGACACCTCAACGGTCCCTGCGCAGGCGGCGCCAAGGCCCCCGCCTGAGCCCATGCCCCAACGAGGCGTTGCCGCACAACGCCACAACAGTTGCCAGGCGAAGTGGGCCGCCTTTGAAGCCAGCGCGGCTTGTTTTGGCGCTTGCGGCAGAAACAACGGCGCGGAGAGGACAAGAAACAACGCCGGCTGCGAGCATTGCGCCGAAACGCCGATGCCGAATTGTTGACACGCCCGCCCGGCGGCTCTTGTTCGATCCGCCCTCTCCCCTCTCGATAGGAGCCTGGCCCGGTGCAACGGTCCTGGCCCGGGCCGGATCGGCGCATGGCGGGCGCCACCCCTCGACGCGCGCGTCTTGGCCTAAGCTAGGCACCCACCTCGGCACCGACCTCCGCGTCCCCTCCCCCCATGGCCACCGCCTCCGACCGCCCCTCGGGCAAGAGCCCGCGTTCGCTCACCGGGCTGCTGCCTTTCATGCGCCCCTACCGCCTGCAGATGGGCCTGGCCCTGCTCTTCCTGGTGCTCGCGGCGGCGGCCACGCTGGCCTTTCCGGTGGCGCTGCGCCTGCTGATCGACGACGGCCTGGTGCCAGCGGGGCGCGGCGATCAGGTGCTGGCGCTGCGCGAGCATTTCGCGGCGCTGTTCGGGGTGGCGGTGGCGCTAGGCCTGTTCTCGGCCGTGCGCTTCTACCTGGTCAGCTGGATCGGCGAGCGCATCACGGCCGACCTGCGCAACGCGGTGTACCGCCACGTGCTGCGCCAGAGCCCGCAGTTCTTCGAGACCACGCAGACCGGCGAGGTGCTGTCGCGCCTGACGGCCGACACCACGCTGGTGCAGACGGTTGTGGGCTCCTCGCTCTCCATGGGCCTGCGCAACGCGGTGATGGGCCTGGGCGCGCTGGTGATGCTGGTGTGGTCGCACCCCTATGTGATGGTGCTCGTGCTGGCCACGGTGCTGCTGGTGGTGCTGCCGGCCATGTGGTTCGGGCGCCGGGTGCGCCGGCTCTCGCGCGCCAGCCAGGACCGCATCGCCGATTCCAGCTCCATCGCGGCCGAGGTGCTGAACGCCATTCCCACGGTGCAGAGCTACGCGGCCGAGGGACGCGAATCCCAGCGCTTCGAGCAATCCACCCAGCATGCGTTCGAGACCGCCGTGCGCCGCACCAAGGCGCGCGCGGCGCTGGTGGCCTTCGTCATCATCGCCAACGCGGCGCTCATTCTCTGGGGCATGTTCCAGGGCACGCAGGCGGTGCTGAACGGCCAGCTGTCGCCGGGGCAACTGGGTCAGGCGGTGTTCTACGTGGTGATCTTCGCGGGTGCGGTGGCCGTGCTGGGCGAGGTGTACGGCGACCTGCTGCGCGCCGCGGGCGCGAGCGAGCGCCTGGTGGAGCTGCTGGCCAGCGAATCGCCGGTGAAGTCGCCCACCAAGGCCGTGGACGCGCCGCTGCCGGCGGGCGGCAGCGCGCTGGCGTTCGAGCAGGTCCGCTTCCACTACCCCTCGCGCCCGGCGCAGGCGGCGCTGGACGGGTTTTCACTGGCGGTGGCGCCTGGGCAGACGGTGGCCATCGTGGGCCCCAGCGGCGCCGGCAAGACCACCGTGTTCTCGCTGCTGCTGCGCTTCTACGACCCGCAGCAGGGCCGCATCGTGCTCGACGGCACGCCGATCAACGCCCTGCGGCTGCAGGACCTGCGTGAGCGCATCGGCATCGTGCCGCAGGACCCGGTGATCTTCTCCAGCAGCGCGATGGAGAACATCCGCTACGGCCAGCCCGGCGCCAGCGACGAAGCGGTGAAGGCCGCCGCGCGCGCTGCCTTCGCCGACGAGTTCATCGCCCAACTGCCCGAGGGCTACGCCACCTTTCTGGGCGAGCGCGGCGTGCGCCTGTCGGGCGGCCAGCGCCAGCGCATCGCCATCGCACGCGCCATGCTGAAGAACCCGCCGCTGCTGCTGCTGGACGAGGCCACCAGCGCGCTGGACGCGCAGAGCGAGCGCGTGGTACAGGCGGCGCTGGAGGCCGCCATGCGCAACCGCACCACCCTGGTCATCGCCCACCGGCTGGCCACGGTGCAGCGCGCCGACCGCATTGTGGTGATGGACCACGGCCGCCTGGTCGAGCAGGGCACGCACGCCGAGCTGGTGGCGCGCGGCGGCGTGTACGCGGGCCTGGCGGCCCTGCAGTTCAACGCCTGAGGGCCACCGGCGTGCCCGTGCCCGGCACCCGGCCTCAGCGCCCGGGCGTCCACTCGCGGAAGAAGCGGATGCGATCCTCGTCCGCCGGGTGGCTGGCCAACGCGATCGGCAGCACGCCGCCGGCGTCGCGGTCCTTGTCTTTTCGTGCGGTGGCCAGGCGCTCGAACAGCGTGACCATCACGGCCGGCGACAGGCCCGCGCGGTCCAGCCGCTCGGCCGCGTAGGCGTCGGCGCGGCGCTCCACGTCGCGCGAGTAGGACTGGGTCAGCAGCGCCGCTGGCACGCTGGCGATGAAGCCGCTGGCGTCGCCGAAGACCACGCCCACGATGGCGCTCAGCAGGCTGGCGCGCACCAGCATGTCCAGGCCGTCGCGGTGGCGCACGTGGCCCAGCTCGTGCGCCAGCACGCCCGTCAGCGCGTCGGGCCGGTCGTGCAGCAGCTCGACCAGCTGGTCGGTGACGATCATCTGCCCGCCCGGCAGGGCCAGGGCGTTGGGGCCCAGCTCGGGCGCGTGCCGGAACGACAGGCGCCAGGCAGGCGCGTCGCCTTCTGGGTGGGCGCGCTCGACGAAGGCCCGCCAGCGCCGCTCGATCGCCTGGCGCCGCGCCTCGTCCAGGCGCGTGGGCTTGAGCAGCGCGCGGTCGAGTTGGGCCAGGCCGTCGCGGCCGATGCGCTCGTCCAGCGCCACCGGCAGGCGCTGCGCGACGAACTGGCTGGCCAGGGGCACGCCCCAGAACCAGCTCGCCAGCAGCACCACGACGGCACCCACCGCCGCCGCGGTGGCGGCGCGCCAGCTCTGCTGCCAGCCCACCACCCAGGACTCGCGCAGGCCCTGGGCGGCCCACCAGGCGTCCCAGCCGCCGGCGTCGGCGTGCTGGATCAGGCCGCCGTCGGGCAGCTCGGTCTGGCGCTGGCCGTGCGTGCGGCGCTCGGGCCAGCGCACCTCGCGCAGGCGGTAGCGCCGCGGCGGCTCCGCGCGCTCGGCGTCCAGCGGCTCCAGCACCAGTTCATCGCCCTCGACGCGCAACTGCACCGCGCGCCCGCGCGGGCTGCGGCCATCGAACCAGCGCGTGGACAGCGGCTCACCCATGCCGGCTCACAACCCCATGTCGATGCCGAAGAAGTCGCCCGCGGCGTCGCCCAGCGGGCCGACGTCGCGCCGCTGCGCGTGCGCCAGCCAGTCGTTCACCGAGCCCTTGACCTGCAGGGCCATGGCTTCCAGCCGGGCGCGCGCCAGGCGCACCTGGGCGAACGGCCAGTACAAGCCCAGGGTCAGCGCGATCAGCAGCCAGTTCACCGCCGTCACGCGCGCCAGCGCGCCAAAGCCCAGCCCGCTGCGAAAGCGCGTGTTGCGGCTGCGGGTGTTCTGCCACACCAGGTTCTGCAGCGCGGCGGTGTAGTGGGTCACCACCAGCATGGGGAACAGCAGATAGCCCAGCGCCACGGCGCCGCTCAGCATCAGCACGCCGGCCGCCGTGCGCCCCGCCAGCCCCACGCCCAAGGCTGCGATGGCGCCCACGATCAGCACCACCAGCAGCATCACGCCGCCGGAGCGCAGGCCAAGCCCGTAGAACTGGCGCACACCGGCGCGCAGCTCGGTGCGCTCGCCGGCGAAGCGGTAGCCGCCGTGCTGGTACTGCTTGATGCGCGCCAGGCACCAGGGCATGACCAGCGCGAACAGCGCCATCACGCCCAGGAACAGCAGGCCCATGCGCCGCCGCTCCTCGGGCGAGGCGCCCTCGCCGGGTGCCAGGTCGGGCGCGTTCAGGCCCAGGGCCACGAAGCCCAGCACCGGCAGCAGCAGCGGCGCGAAGGCCAGGTAGGCGCCCTTGAGGTCGCCCTCGAAGCTCAGGCGCACGCCGCGCCAGCTGGTGTTGCGCAGACGAAACTGCAGCGAGGCCCGCCACAGCGCCGGCCACAGCAGGGCGAACACCAGGAAGATGGCGCCGGCCACCAGCGGCGCCGTTTCCGAGGTGACGCCATAGGCCAGGCCGAACAGCGCCACCACCAGGTAGCCGCGGAACATTTTCCAGGGATTGGCGTGAAAACCCAGCGGGTCATCGCCCACTAGGGTGTTGTTCTGGAAATACGTGAGGCGCCGCGCCCGCGCGAAGGGCCAGTACAGCGTGAACGTCACCAGGACCAGCAACAGGTTCACGATCCAGATGCGGAAGTACTCGCTGCCCGAGCCGGTGAAACGGATCGGCAACGTCTGCACCTGGGGCCGCGCGTCCTGTGCGCCCGGCGCCTCACCCAGCCTATCGATGTTGTTCATCTTGCCTCCCTCCTGTTAGCAGGCCGGCGGATGCTAGCACCGGCCGGCCAAGGCCATGCAGCGCAGGCATGGAGCCATCCTCAGCCCGCCTTGGACAAGCGCCGGGGCGCTGCGTACAGTGATTGGCGCCGTGGCCCCGCAGCGGCCATGCCCCATCGAAGGACCCACCATGTCGTCGCCCACCCCTCCCTCCGTGCTGACCCAGGCCCTGCCCTCCTACCTCGACCCCCACCACCTCGGCCCCTGGGGCATCTACCTCCAGCAGGTCGACCGCGTCGCACCCTACCTGGGCAAGCTGGGGCGCTGGGTCGACACCCTCAAGCGGCCCAAGCGCACCCTCATCGTGGACGTGCCCATCCATCTGGACAACGGCACCGTCGCCCACTTCGAGGGCTACCGCGTGCAGCACAACACCAGCCGCGGCCCCGGCAAGGGCGGCGTGCGTTTCCACCAGGACGTGACCCTGTCCGAGGTGATGGCCCTGGCGGCCTGGATGTCCATCAAGAACGCCGCGGTCAACGTCCCCTATGGCGGCGCCAAGGGCGGCATCCGGGTCGATCCCAAACAGCTCACGCGCGGCGAGCTCGAGCGCGTGACGCGCCGCTACACCAGCGAGATCGGCATCATCATCGGCCCCACCAAAGACATCCCCGCGCCCGACGTGAACACCAACGAACAGGTCATGGCCTGGATGATGGACACGTACTCCATGAACGAGGGCGCCACCGCCACCGGCGTGGTCACCGGCAAGCCGGTCGACCTGGGCGGCTCGCTCGGCCGACGCGAGGCCACGGGCCGCGGCGTGTACACCGTTGGCATCGAGGCCGCGCGCCGCATCGGCCTGGACGTGACCCGCTCGCGCGTGGCCGTCCAGGGCTTCGGCAACGTGGGGGGCGTGGCCGGCAAGCTGTTCGCCGAGGCCGGCGCCCGCGTGGTGGCCGTGCAGGACCACGGCGGCACGGTCTACAGCGAGGCCGGGCTCAACGTGCCCGCCCTGCTCGACCACGTGGGCCGCCACGGCTCCGTCGCGGGCTTCGAGGGCGGGCAGGTCATTCCCAACGAGGACTTCTGGGGCGTGCCCTGCGACATCCTCATCCCCGCCGCGCTCGAAGGCCAGATCAACGAGAAGAACGCCGGCCGCATCCAGGCCCGCATGGTGATCGAAGGCGCCAACGGCCCCACCACGCCGCAGGCCGACGACATCCTGCACGACCGCGGCGTGCTCGTGCTGCCCGACGTGATCGCCAACGCCGGCGGCGTGACGGTGAGCTACTTCGAGTGGGTGCAGGATTTCTCCAGCTTCTTCTGGACCGAAGACGAGATCAACGCCCGCCTGGTGAAGATCATGAAAGACGCCTTCTCGGCCGTGTGGCAGGTGTCGGAGGACCACAAGGTGAGCCTGCGCACCGCCACCTTCATCATCGCCTGCCAGCGCATCCTGCACGCGCGCGATTTGCGCGGGCTGTATCCCTGAACCCCGGGGGTACCCGCCAACACGAAGGGCGCCCGGGGGCGCCCTTTCTTCATGCCCGACCGCTCGGGCCCAGGGGCTTACTGCAAGGTGTCCTTGACCGCCGGCAGCAGGGGCAGTGGCATCACCTCCACGCCCTCTTCCAGCAGCTCCAGCGCCACGGCCGCGCTGGTCTGGCCGCGGATGTTGCGGCGCTCGATCTCGCCGTGGTGCATGGCGCGGGCCTGCTCGGCGAAGCGCTCGCCCACGTCCTCGGTGTTGACCATGATCTCGCGCATGGCCTTGAGCATGCGCGCCTGCAGCTCGGCCAGTTCGGCCTGTGCGGGGTGGTTGCTCAGCGTGAGGCCTTCGGGCCCATGGGCCGCGCCCGGTGCGTCGCGGCCCGCGCGCAGGTTCAGGCGCGGCGCCGAGAGCTTTTTCTCGACGCGCTGATCACCGCACAGCGGGCAACTCACCAGCCCGCGCTCCAGCTGCTGGTGAAAATCGTCTTCGGAGCCGAACCAGCCCTCGAACACGTGCTGGTGGGCGCATTGCAGATCGAGCACCTTCATGGAGCGCAATTATCCTGCCAGTCCAAGACCCATTGGCCACTGAGCACATTCTGCAGCCACAGCATGCCCACCAAGGTCTTGCTGTCGATGACCCGGCCGTCGCGGCACCAGGCCTGCAGGTCGGCCGGCGTGGCGGCGAAGACGTCCAGCGCCTCGCCGTCGTCGAGCGCGCGCTCGCCCAGGCTCAGGCCGCGGGCGAACCAGACGTCGATGACCTCGTCGGAGTACGCGATGGTGGGCGCCAGGCGGCCCGCGAAGGCCCATTGCCGGGCCGAGTAGCCGGTCTCCTCGCGCAACTCGCGCCGCGCGCAGGCCAGGCTGCCCTCGCCCGCGTCGAGCTTGCCGGCGGGAAACTCCACCATGACGGCCCCCATGGGGTGGCGGTACTGGCGCTCCAGCACCACGCGGCCATCGTCCAGCACAGGGATCACCATCACCGCGCCCGGGTGCAGCACGAATTCGCGCGTGGCCTCGGCGCCCGTGGGCAGGCGCACGCTGTCGCGCACCACGTGCAGGAAATGCCCGCGCAGCAACTCGGTGCGCGCCAGCGGCACTTCGGTCAGGTGAGGGTCATCCACCGCGGCGCTTGTAGAGGTAGCGGTACACGAAGCCGGGGAAAGCCAGCGTGAGGAACAGGCTCGCCGTGGTGGCGTAGAACTCCCAGCCCTGCGGATAGATCTGGCCCACGCGCTGCTCCAGGGCCAGGCCCAGGGCCCCGACGGCGAAGTACAGCAGCACGAGTTCGAGCAGCCGCAGCCACAGCGTCTTGGGCTTCGCGCGCGGCAGCACCGCGAGCCAGCGGTTGTTGACGAAGGGCAGGTTCGCGGCCACCAGGGCGGCCGCCAGCACCAGCCAGATCAGAGCGGTTTGGTTCATGGCGACGGTGTGAGCGGTCCGGCGCGCGAGGGTTCCCCGCGCCGCGGTCTCAGGCGAACAGGGCCGCCACCGCCTGCGCGCACAGGGCCATGAGGCCGCCCGGCACGATGCCCAGGATCAGCACCAGCGCGCCGTTCACCGACAGCACCGAACGCACGTCCAGGCCGGCTTCGATGGGCGCGGTCTGTGTGGGCGCGTCGAAGTACATCACCTTGACCAGGCGCAGATAGTAGAAGGCGCCGATCAGCGACATCACCACCGCGAACACGGCCAGGCCGACGTGGAAGGCGCTGGGCGAGGCCAGCAGCGCCTGCAGCACCGAGAGCTTGGCATAGAAGCCCACCAGCGGCGGCACGCCGGCCAGCGAGAACATGCAGGCCGCCATGACGCCGGCGTACAGGGGGCTGCGCTGGTTCAGGCCGGCCAGGTCCTGGATGGTGTCGGACTCGAAGCCCGCGCGCGACAGCAGGATGATCACGCCGAAGGTGCCCAGCGTGGTGAGCACGTAGGTCACCACGTAGAACATGGACGAGCTGTAGGCATTGGCCATGTTGCTGCCGTCGCCGCCGGACACGCCGGCCATCAGGCCCAGCATGAGAAAGCCCATCTGCGCGATGGTGGAGAAGGCCAGCATGCGCTTGAGGTTGCTCTGCGCGATGGCGGCCAGGTTGCCCACCAGCAGCGAGAGCACGGCCAGCACGGCCAGCATCTGCTGCCAGTCCATGGCCAGCGGCTGCAGGCCTTCGACGAGCAGGCGGATCACGATGGCGAAGGCGGCCAGCTTGGGCGCGCCGCCGATGAGCAGCGTGATGGACGTGGGAGCGCCGTGGTACACGTCGGGCACCCACATGTGGAACGGCGCCACGCCCAGCTTGAAGGCCAGGCCCGCGACCACGAACACCAGGCCCAGCACCAGCACCTGGACGGAGCCCTTGAGCGTGGCCTCGCCGCCGGCAATGGACGCCATCACCTGGCCGATGTCGAGCGAGCCCGTGGCACCGTAGACCATGGACAGGCCGTAGAGCAGGAAGCCGCTGGCCAGCGCGCCCAGCACAAAGTACTTCATGGCGGCTTCGGTCGCGGCGGTGTCGTCGCGGCGCAGCGCCACCAGCGCGTAGCTGGAGAGCGTGAGCAGTTCCAGGCCCAGGTAGATCACCAGGAAGTTGTGGCCCGAGATCATCACGAACATGCCCAGCAGCGCGAACAGGCTCAGGCTGAACAGCTCGCCACCGCGCAGCATGTCGCGCGCGCCGGCGTAGGCGCGGCCGTAGACCAGCGTGGCCATCAGCGCGATGGTGGCGAAGCACTTGAGCCAGTTGCCCATGGGGTCGCTGACGATCATGCCGCCAAAGCCCTCGATGGTGGTGCCCGAGGCGCCGGCCACGCCGAGGAACACCGCGACGACGGCCAGGGTGAGCAGGGTCAGCGCGTAGGTGCTGCCGCGCAGCGGCGTCTTGACCGCGAGGTCGGCCAGCGCAATGACGCAGGTCATCACCGCCAACAGAATTTCCGGGTAGGCCGCGACCCAGCTGAGTTTGTCGATCATGGGGCTGTTCTCGCTCGGTCTATTCTTGTCAATTCAGCTTGGAGTTCGCCACGTGGCGCAGCAGCTCGGCCACGGCCGGGTCCATCACGTCGGTGAAGGGCTTGGGGTACACGCCCATGGCGAGCACGGCGACGGCCAGCAAGGCCATCACCAGGAATTCGCGAGCATTGATGTCGCTCAGGCCTCGCACCTCGTCGTTGCCCGGCTCGCCCAGGTAGACGCGCTTGAACATCCACAGCGAGTAGGCGGCGCCGAAGATCAGGGCCGTGGCGGCCAGCAGGCCGATCCAGAAGTTGGCCTTGACGGCCGCGATGATCACCATCCATTCGCCCACGAAGCCGGCCGTGCCGGGCAGGCCGGCGTTGGCCATGGTGAACAGCAGCGCGAAGGCGGCAAAGCGCGGCATGGTGTTGACCACGCCGCCGTAGTCGGCGATCTCGCGCGAGTGCACCCGGTCGTACAGAACGCCGATGGCCAGGAACATGGCCGCCGACACGAAGCCGTGCGACACCATCTGCACCAGGCCACCGCTCATGCCCAGGTCACTGAAGATGAAGAAGCCCAGCGTCACGAAGCCCATGTGCGCCACGGACGAATAGGCCACCAGCTTCTTCATGTCTTGCTGGACCATGGCCACCAGACCGACGTAGATCACCGCGATCAGTGACAGCGCGATCATCAGCCAGGCCCATTCGTGGGAGGCGTCGGGCAGGATGGGCAGCGAGAAGCGCAGGAAGCCGTAGGCGCCCAGCTTGAGCATGATCGCCGCCAGCACGGCGGAGCCACCGGTGGGCGCCTCCACGTGCACGTCGGGCAGCCAGGTGTGCACCGGCCACATGGGCACCTTCACCGCGAAGGCCGCGAAGAAGGCGAAGAACAGCAGGGTCTGCGCGGTGCCGCCGATGGGCAGGCGGTACCAGTCGCTGAGCGCGAAACTGCCACCCGACTGCACGTACAGGTAGATCAGCGCGATCAGCATGAGCAGCGAGCCCAGCAGCGTGTAGAGGAAGAACTTGAAGGCCGCGTAGATCTTGTTGGGGCCGCCCCAGATGCCGATGATGAGGTACATCGGGATCAGCGTGGCCTCGAAGAACACGTAGAACAGCATCGCGTCCTGCGCGCTGAACACGCCGATCATGAAGCCCGAGAGGATCAGGAAGGCGCCCATGTACTGGTTCACGCGCTCGGTGATCACCTCCCAGCCCGCGATCACCACAATGACGGTGGTGAAAGCCGTGAGCAGCACCAGCCACAGCGAGATGCCGTCCACGCCGAGGTGGTAGTGGACGTTGAAGCTCTCGATCCAGACGGCCTTCTCGACGAACTGCAGGGCCGCGCTGCCGACCTCGAAGCCGGTGTACAGCGGCACGGTGACGGCCAGGCCCGCGAGCGCGCCCAGGAGCGCAACCCAGCGGACCACGCCCGCGTGCTGATCGCGCCCCAGCGCGAGCAGCACGACGCCCACGAGGATCGGCGTCCAGATGGCAAGGCTCAGCAAACCCATGGTCTTTTCTTTCTTCGTTGTCTTATTTCGCGAGCCAGACGAAGTACGTCATGAACAGCATCACCCCCACGAGCATCACCAGCGCGTAGTGGTACAGGTAGCCGGTCTGCGCGCGGCGCACCACGGCGGCGATGGCGCCGACGATCTTCCAGCTGGCGTTCACCACGCCGCCTTCGATGACGCCACGGTCCCCGCCCTTCCACAGGCCCACGCCCAGGCCGCGCGCGGCGCGGGCCAGCACGTTCTCGTTGAACCAGTCCATGTAGTACTTGTTCTCGAGGACGACCACGATCGGGCGCAGCGCGCGCGCGATGGCCGCGGGCACAGCCGGGTTGACCAGGTAGCAGTACCAGGCGCTCACGGCACCGGCCAGCGCCAGGTACAGCGGCGCCGTGCTGAAGGCGTGCGCGGCCATGGCCCAGGCGCCGTGGAACTCTTCGGCGAAGGTTTTCAGCGCGGGGTGCGCCTCGGCGTTGACGGTGATGGCATCGCGGAAGAAGTCACCGATGACCATGGGTTCGATCGTGAAGTAGCCGATCACCACGGACGGAATGGCCAGCAGCACCAGGGGCAGGGTCACCACCCAGGGCGACTCGTGCGGCTTGCCGTCGCCGTGGCCATGCCCGTGGTCGTCGTGGTGATCGCCATGGTGCGCGTCGGGGTTCTGGTCGTAGCGCTCCTGGCCATGGAAGACCAGGAAGTACAGGCGGAACGAATAGAACGAGGTCACGAACACGCCCGCCAGCACCGCGAAGTGCGCGAACCCGGCGGCCGGCAGGTTGCTGAAATGCACCGCCTCGATGATCGAGTCCTTGGAGTAGAAACCCGAGAACAGCGGCGTGCCGATCAGCGCCAGCGTGCCGATCAGCGAGGTGAGCCAGGTGATGGGCATGTACTTGCGCACGCCGCCCATCCAGCGGATGTCCTGGTTGTGGTGCAGGCCCATGATGACCGAGCCGGCCGCGAGGAACAGCAAGGCCTTGAAGAAGGCGTGCGTCATCAGGTGGAAGACCGCGACCGAGTAGGCCGAGGCGCCGAGCGCCACCGTCATGTAGCCCAGCTGCGAGAGCGTGGAGTAGGCCACCACGCGCTTGATGTCGTTCTGGATGATGCCCAGGAAGCCCATGAACAGCGCGGTGATGGCGCCGATGACCATGACGAAGTTGAGCGCCGTGTCGGACAGCTCGTACAGCGGGCTCATGCGCGCGACCATGAAGATGCCGGCCGTCACCATGGTGGCGGCGTGGATCAGCGCGGAGATCGGCGTGGGACCCTCCATGGAGTCGGGCAGCCAGACGTGCAGCGGGAACTGCGCGCTCTTGCCCATGGCGCCGATGAACAGGCAGATGCAGATGACGGTGATCAGCATCCAGTCGGTGCCCGGGAAGCCCAGGGCGCCGAGTTCACCCGCCTTGGCGAAGATCTCGTTGTAGTTCATGGTGCCGGCGTAGGCCACGATCAGGCCGATGCCGAGGATGAAGCCGAAGTCGCCCACCCGGTTGACCAGGAAGGCCTTCATGTTGGCGAAGATCGCCGAGGGCTTGTTGAACCAGAAGCCGATCAGCAGGTAGGACACCAGGCCCACCGCTTCCCAGCCGAAGAACAGCTGCAGCAGGTTGTTGCTCATGACCAGCATGAGCATGGAGAAGGTGAACAGCGAGATGTAGGCGAAGAAGCGGTTGTAGCCGTCGTCGTCTGCCATGTAGCCGATGGTGTAGAGGTGCACCATGAGCGAGACGAAGGTGACCACCACCATCATCATCGCGGTCAGGCCGTCGACCAGGAAGCCGATCTCCATCTTCAGCCCGCCGATGACCATCCATTCGTAGATGGTCTGGTTGAAGCGGGCACCGTCGATCACGTCGGCCAGCGTCATGGCCGACAGGATGAAGGCGACCAGCACGCCCAGGATGGTGGCGCCGTGCGAGGCGCGCCGGCCGATGACGTTGCCGCCGAAGGCGGTGCCCAGGATGCCGGCCACCAGCGAGCCCACCAGGGGCGCCAGCGGCACGGCGAGCAGCGTGGAGGCGGATAGCGTGTTGCTCATGTTCCGATCAGCCCTTGAGCGTGTTGAGTTCTTCGACGCTGATCGACGACTTGTTGCGGAACAGCAGCACGAGGATGGCGAGGCCGATGGCCGACTCGGCGGCCGCCACGGTGAGGATGAAGAACACGAACACCTGGCCGTGCAGGTCGCCCAGGTAGTGCGAGAAGGCCACGAAGTTCATGTTGACCGCGAGCAGCATCAGCTCGATGGCCATGAGCAGCACGATCAGGTTCTTGCGGTTGAGGAAGATGCCGACGACGGAGATCGCGAACAGGATCGCGCCGACCGACAGGAAATGTCCCAGCGTGAGGCCACTCATGCCTTGCCCTCCTCTGTGTTGGGGGTGGCGGCCACGGGCGCCGGCTTGGCGGCGGCCATGGGCACGATCACCAGGCGGTCGCGGGCGCGCACATGGACCTGGTCACCCGGGTTGATGGCCTTGCTGTCCTTGCGCCGGCGCAGCGTCAGCGCGATGGCCGCGACCATGGCCACGAGCAGGATGAAGCCCGCGACCTGGATGGGATAGAGGTAGGCCGAATACAGCAGCTTGCCCAGCTCGCCCGTGTTCGACACGTTGGCGGGCACGGTGGCGGCGGTGGTGGCAATGGAGGGGAAGCCCACCCATAGCACGGCGATCAGCTCGCCGGCCACCACGGCGCCGAGAATGGCCGCCAGCGGGAAGTGGTGCCAGAAGCCGCGGCGCAGCGACTCGATGTTGATGTCCAGCATCATCACCACGAACAGGAACAGCACCATGACGGCGCCGAGGTAGACCAGCACCAGCGTGATGCCCAGGAACTCGGCCTTGAGCAGCAGCCACAGCGCGGCCGCCTGCGAGAAGGAGAGCATCAGGTACAGCACCGCGTGCACGGCGTTGCGCGAGGTGACCACGCGAAAGGCCGCGAACAGCAGCACCGCCGCGAAGAGGTAGAAGAAACCGGTGGTGAAGTCCATGGGATCTCTGGATGGGCTCGGTCGCGCCGCGCTCAGCGGTACTTGGCGTCGGCGGCCTTGGCCGCGGCGATCTGGGGTTCGTAGCGGTCACCCACCGCGAGCAGCATTTCCTTGGTGAAGTACAGGTCGCCGCGCTTTTCGCCGTGGTATTCGAAGATGTGCG
>VFQN01001849.1_pt1 | contig 34201 bp, 27 predicted proteins | sample 3512371 | NCBI WGS metagenome assembly VFQN01 (sample SAMN10412370, study PRJNA504923) | tailings metagenome | isolation source: Replicate 2 from Balatoc abandoned mine | place: Philippines: Itogon, Benguet | collected 2017-08-28 | reverse complement strand
AGTCGGCGGGGTATCTGGGGAAGGCGCACGACCCGTTCATCCTGAACGCCGACCCGGCCGCCCCGGACTTCAAGGTCCCGGACCTGCTCCCGCCGGAGTACGTCAGCGGCGTCCGAGCCGAGCGGCGACAGCGGCTCCGCGACGCGGTCGAGGGGTCGCTGGCTGCGTTCGAGAACAGCCAGGCTGCGAAGCAGATGGACAACAGCTTCAAGCTCGCTTATCGGTTGATGTCGTCCCCGAAGGCCCGCGAGGCGTTCGACCTCCAGCGGGAGGCGGCGGCGGTCCGGGACCGGTACGGGCGGACGCGGTTCGGCCAGAGCTGCCTGATGGCCCGCCGGCTGATCGAGGCCGGGGTGCGGTTCGTCACCGTGAACATGTTCGAGACGGTGTTCGACGAGGTGACCTGGGACATCCACGGCTCGAAGCCGTTCACCGACATCGTGCAAATGTCCCGCGAGGTGGCACCGAACTTCGACTGCGCCTACAGCGCCCTCCTCGAAGACGTGAGCGAGCGCGGGCTACTGTCGAACACGATGGTGGTGGCACTCGGCGAGTTCGGCCGGACGCCGAAGGTGAACCCGGCCGGCGGTCGTGACCACCATCCCGGCGTGTGGACGATCCTGATGGGCGGCGGCCCGCTGAAGGGCGGGCGAATCGTCGGCGAGTCGGACGAGCAAGGCGGCACACCGAAGACGCGCCCGGTGACGCCCGGCGAGGTGGCGGCGACGCTCTACCGCGGGCTCGGCCTCGACCCGCACCGCGAGCTCCCCGGCCCACAGGGCCGCCCGATCCCGATGGTGGACTACGGCGTCCGCCCGATCGGCGAACTGTTCTGACCCCGGAGGGCAGGTGTGGCGAGCGCACTCGACGTGATGACACGCGGTAAGCCGTTCCCGACGCCGCGGCCGACTGCTCGCGAGCTGCCCTACGAGGACGGCGAGCCGATGGATTCGCCCTGGCACTTGCACAACATGAACCTGCTGATCGACCTGATCAGCACGCGGTGGCGCGGCCGGGACGACTTCTACACCGGCGGGAATATGTTCGTCTACTTCGGCGACCGCGAGGTCTTCAACAAGGACTTCCGCGGTCCGGATTTCTTCGTCGTCAATGGCGGCGTCGAACGCTACAAGGAGCGTCTCAGTTGGGTGGCCTGGGAGGAGAACGGCCGCCTCCCAGATGTGATCGTTGAGCTGGCGTCCAAGTCGACGATCGAGACCGACCGGGTCATCAAGAAGGCCGTGTACTCGAACCGGATGCGCTGCCGGGAGTACTTCATCTACGACCCGCTGGAGGATCGGCTCGAAGGATGGCGGCTCGGTCCGGGATACGAGTACCTGTCGATCGATCCGGACGACGACGACCGGTTGTGGAGCGAGGTGCTCGGTTGTTGGTTCGGCACGTGGGACGGGGTGTACTACGACGACGACGCCCGCTGGCTACGGATGTTCGAGCCGGACGGCACACTCGCCCCCACCCGGCTCGAAGTCGCGGCCGCCGCCCTGCGAGAAAATCGGCGCCTCGTGACGGCCGAGTTGACGGCGCGGCAGGAAGCCGAACGGCGCGCGGCGGCCGAAGCGACCGCACGGCAGGAAGCGGACCAACGTGCCGCGGCCGAGGAGACGGCGCGGCGGGCGGCTGAAGAGGAGATCGCCCGTCTCAGGGCCGAACTCGCCGCCCTCCGCGGCACGCCGCCGACCAATCCTTGAACTCTCCCAGGATACGCGACATGCGGCCGCTGGTGCTCACCCTGACGTTGCTCACCGCGACACCGGTCGCGGCCGGCGAGATAAAGGTCTACCCACCGGCGGTCACGATCTCGGGGCCGAATCGCGTCCAGCAACTCCTCGTGGTCGAGGAAGTGAATGGTCGTGTCGTCGCCGACCACACGGACAAGGCGGTCGTGACGAGTTCGGCGCCGGCGGTGGCGAAGGTCGGGCGCGGCGGGCGCGTGGTCGCCGCCGGGAACGGCGAGGCGATCCTCTCCGCCACCGCTAGCGGCAAGACCGTGTCGGTGAAGCTGACCGCCAGCACCGGCGCCGCGGGCTGGAGCTTCCGCAACCACGTCGTCCCGACACTGACCCGCGCGGGCTGCAACTCGGGCGCGTGCCACGGGGCGCTCGCCGGCAAGGGCGGGCTCAAACTGTCGCTCCGCGGCTACGACCCCGACTCGGACCACTTCGCCCTCACCCGCCAGGCCGTCGCCCGCCGCGCCGATCTCACGCGGCCCGAGCAGAGCTTGCTGCTCCAGAAGGCCACGCGGTCGATCCCGCACGCCGGCGGGTCGCGGTTCGACGTGGGTTCTGACCACCACTCGCTGCTGCTCCAATGGGTTACCGGTGGAGCACCCGCCCCGGCCGACACCGACCCGGAGCTCGTGCGGCTCGAAGTGTTCCCGCGGTCGGCGCTGCTCAAGCCGCGCGAGGCGGTCCGCGCCATCGTCCGCGCCGTCTACGCGAACGGCACCGTCGAGGACGTCACGCGCTGGGCGAAGTTCGTATCGAGCGAGGACCAGGTGGCGGCCGTGTCGGAGGACGGGCAGATCACCGTCGCCGGGTACGGCGAGGCGGCGGTGTCGGTGCTGTTCGGGACGAAGGTCGCGGCGCTCACCGTCACCGCCCCCTACGGGAACGCGGTTGACGCGGCCGCGTTCGTTCCGCCGGTCGGGGCGAGCTTCGTGGACGTACTCGTCCTCAAGAAGCTCGAACTCCTCCGCATCCCGCCCGCCGGGCAGTCCACCGACGCCGAGTTCGTCCGCCGCGTGTACCTCGACGTGTGCGGCATTCTCCCGAAGGCCGAGGAGACGGCGGCGTTCGTGGCCGACCGCGACCCGAGGAAGCGCGAAAAGCTCATCGACCAGCTCCTCGACCGCCCGGAGTACGTCGACTACTGGGCAATGAAGTGGTCGGACTTGCTCCTCGTGTCGAGCCGACGACTGCCGCAGCCGGCGATGTGGGCGTTCTACCGCTCGGTGCGGCAGTCGGTCGCCGACAATCAGCCGTGGGACCACTTCGCCCGCGACATCCTCACCGCGTCCGGCAGCACACTTACGAACGGCCGCGGCAATTACTTCGTCCTCCACCGCGACGTGTCCGACCTCGCCGAATCGACGGCGGTCACGTTCCTCGGCATGTCGCTGACGTGTGCCCGCTGCCACAACCACCCGCTCGAGCGCTGGACGCAGGATCAGTACTGGCAGTTCGCCAACCTGTTCGCCCGCGTCGGGCTGAAGAACGGCGACCGCCCCGGCGAGGTGCTGGTCGGCCCGCGGGCCGACGGCGACGCGCTCCACCTGCGCCGCGGCGTGGCGATGCCGCCGACCCCGCTCGACGGCAAGGCGGTGGGGCTCACCGACCCCGGCGACCGCCGCAGGCACTTCGCCGACTGGCTCACGGCGCCCGAGAACCCGTACTTTGCGAAGGCGGCCGTGAACCGGGTGTGGAAGGGTCTGATGGGCCGCGGGCTGGTCGAGAGTGAGGACGACCTGCGCGACACGAACCCGGCGAGCAACCCCGACCTGCTTGACGCACTCGCCGCCGACTTCGTGAAGCACAAGTACGACGTCAAACACCTGATCCGCACCGTGACGCGCTCGGCGGCGTACCAGCGGTCGTCGAAGGCGACGCCGGCCAACGCCGCGGACGACCGTTTCTACTCGCGCTACCTGCTCCGCCGCCTCCCCGCCGAGGTCATCCTCGATGCCTACTCGGACGTGACCGGGGTGCCGACGGTGTTCAACCAACTCAAGTCCGCCGCCGGCGACGCGACCACGCCGACGACGAGCTACCCGGTCGGCACGCGGGCGATGCAGCTGCCCGACTCGCTGGCCGTGTCACGGTTTCTGGAGGCGTTCGGCCGGCCGGAGCGCGTGCAGACGTGCTCGTGCGAGCGGACCGCCGACGCGAGCGTGTCGCAGGCGCTTCACCTCAATAACGGGCAGACGTTGAACGAAAAGCTCCGTAGCGGCACGTCGGTCGTTGCCCGCTGGGTGGCCGAGAAGCGGTCCGACCGCGAGGTCGTGGACCGGCTGTTCCTCGCCGCCCTGAGCCGCGAGCCGACGGCCGCGGAGCGCGACCGGTTCATCGGCATCCTGGCCGAGGCCGGGCGCGAGGGACCGGCGGCGCGGCGCGAGGCGCTCGAGGACTTCGCCTGGGCCGTCCTCACCGGCCGCGAGTTCCTGTTCAACCACTGACGCGGAGCACCGGCCGTGGACCCGTTCAACATGACGGAATCTGACGCCGCCGGTGAGCCGCTGCCACCGATGCCGCCGACCGACGAAGAGACTGACAACGCCAACCGCGCCGGCGACGTCGTCGCCGGCGCGGCCGACGGCCTCGACCTGGTCGGGAGCGTCGTGGAAGGCGTGTCCAGCGCCGCGGCTGGGGTTGTCGACGCGGTCGGTTCGGTCGCGTCCGGCGCCGCCGAACTCGCCGGCGGTGCGGCCGAGGCGGTGGGTGGAGCCGCCGAAGGACTCGGGAGCGCGGTCGAGGGCGTCGGTGCCGTCGCCGAAGGCTGCGGCAGTTGTTCGCTCGCCCTCTTGCTAATGTTCGCCTCGGTCGGCGCCGCCGTCGCCGCCGTCCTCCGCTAGACCCGCCCTTCCCTCGTCACGAGTCTCGCACCGATGCCGCGGCTCCTCCCCCTCGCGCTCGTGCTCCTCGCCCCCGGCCTCGTGGCGGCTGCGCCGCCGGCGGTGTCCGCCGCCGCCTACCACCCGCAGGCGAAGGTGGTCGCATTCGGGCTGCACGGCGAGATACGGCTGTTCGACCCGGCGAACGGCGATCAGACCGGATCGGTGGCGGGATTGACGGGCCGCGTCACGGCGCTGACTTTCGCCAAAACGGGGAAGTGGCTCGCCGTCGCGGCGGGCGAACCCGGGCAGTCGGGCGTGGTTTCGCTCGTCCCGCTCGACGCCGCCGGCAAACCCGCCGGCCCGGCGAAAACCGCGGCGACGCACAAGGACATTGTGTACGCGGTCGCCGTGTCGGACGACGGCACGCACCTCACCACGGCCGGCTACGACCGCGTGATCCAGGTCTACGAACTCGCGCCGGACGGCACCGCGAAGCTCGTCCACACGCTCCGCGACCACAGCGACACCATTTACGCCCTCGCCTTCCAGCCGGGCGGATTGCTGCTCGCGTCGGCGGCCGGCGACCGGGCGGTGAAGGTGTGGGACGTGTTGACGGGTACGCGCCTCTACACGCTCGGCGAATCGACCGACTGGCTGTACGCGCTGGCGTGGGCGCCGGACGGCCGTCATCTCGCCGCCGCCGGCGTGGACCGCAGCGTCCGCGTGTGGGCGGCGGACCGAGCCGGTGGTCGGCTCGTGCATTCGGTGTTCGCGCACCAGCGCCCCGTGACGCGGCTCGGGTACACCGGCGACGGGAAGGAACTCTTCACGGTCGGCGAGGACGGCGTGGTGAAGGCGTGGGACGCGGCGAAGATGGCCGAGGCGCGCGTGTTCCCCGCCCAGCCCGACGTGCCGCTCGGCTTCGCCGTCCGCCCCGACGGGAAGCAACTCGCCGTCGGCCTGTACAACGGCACCGCCCTTCTCCTCGACGCCGCCACCGGCAAGACTGCCGCCCAACCACTTCCGGCGAAACCGGTCGCGCCGAAGGTGGAGAAACTCAGCACCACCGGCGTCCCTCGCGGCAAGACCACCCGCATCGGAGTGACCGGGCAGAAGCTCGATCAGGCGACCGCCGCGAGCGTGAACGTGGCCGGCTCGCAGGCAAAGATCGTCCCGACCGGTCGCACGGCGACCACGCTCGAAGTCGAAGTGACCGTCCCCGCCACGGCGCCCGCCGGCGGCGCTCGGTTGATGCTCGAAGGCCCGGGCGGCAAGTCGGCACCGTTGGCGCTCGCGGTGGACCGCTACCCGGCGGTCCGCGAGACGGGCAACACGGACTCCGCGCGGCAGGCGATGCCGATCAACCTGCAATCGACCGTGGTCGGTACTGTGGATCGCGCCGGCGACGTGGACTACTTCCGGTTCACCGCCCGCGCCGGTGTGGAGGTCGGCGCTCAGGTCGTCGCGTTGCAACTCGGCTCGAAGCTCGACCCGGTGCTCGTGCTCGCCGACCTCGACGGCCGGGTACTGGCCGAAGGGGACGCGGTACTCGGCTTCAAGGCGCCGGCGACCGGTGCGTACGCGGTCGGCGTTCGGGACAAGGAGTACCGCGGCGGCGCCGACTTCACCTACCGACTCAACATCGGCGACGTGCCCGTCGTCACCGGCGTGTTCCCGCTCGGCGTGCCGCGTGGCAAGGCGGTGTCAGTCCACGTGTCCGGCGTCCACCTGGGCAAGGCCGCGGGCGTGCCGGTCACGGTCGCGCCCCCGGCCGACTCGATGCCCGGTTCGCGCGTCCCGGTCCCGGTCGAGACAGGCGGCGACCGCCCACTCGGCAAGGCCGAGGTGCTTGTGGCCGAATTCCCGTCGGTCGTACTCGACCCGGCCGCGGGCGGTGAGGTGCGCGTGCCCGGCTCGGCGGACGGAATTCTGGCGAAGGCGGGCGACGCGCAGGTCGTGAGGTTCGTGGCGAAGAAGGGCGAGAAGCTGGTCGTCGAGGTACTGGCGGCGCGGGCCGGGTCGCCGGTCGATTCGGTCGTCGAGGTGCTCGACGCCGCGGGCCGGCCGGTGCCGCGGGCGGTGTTGCGGGCCACGGCGCGCACGTTCGTCGCCTTCCGCGACCACGACTCGAACGCCCCGGGCATCAGGCTGACGACTTGGCCCGACCTGGCGATCGACGACCACCTGTACATCGACGGCGAGGTGATGAAGATCCTCGCCCTGCCCCGCAACCCCGACGACGACTGCCAGTTCTACCAGGTCGGCGGGCGCCGGGTCGGGTTCCTCGACACCACGCCCTGCCACCACAGCATGGACAGCCCGATGTACAAGGTGGAGGTCCACCCGCCGGGCCGCATGTTCCCGCCGAACGGCCAGCCGGTGTTCGCGCTGAACTACCGCAACGACGACGGCGGGCCGGGGTACGGCACCGACTCGCGGCTGTTCTTCGAGGCACCCGCCGACGGCGTGTACCAGGCGCGTGTGAGCGACACCCGCGGCGCCGGCGGGCCGACCCACGCCTTCCGCGTCACCGTGCGGCCGCCGAAGCCCGACTACTCGCTCACCTTTAACCCGACTACGCCCGCCGTGTGGCGCGACGGCGCCGTGCCAGTAACCGTGACCGCGACCCGGCGCGACGGGTTCGACGGCCCGATCCGCTTGAAGCTCGACGGCCTCCCGCCCGGCTTTCACGCCCCCGAAGCGGTCATCGAGGCCGGGCAGTTGAGCACGGCGTTCGCACTCTTCGCGCCCGCTGACGCAGCGGTGCCCGTGAACACGAAACTCCGGCTCGTGGGGACCGCGACGATCGCCGGGAAGGACGTGACCCGCGAAGTCGGCGGCGGCACGCCGACGGTCGTCGAGAAGTTCGACATCCGCACCACGGTCCGCCAAGACTCGCTCGTGATCCGGCCGGGTCAGGAGACGAAGTTCGTCGTGGACATCGAGCGGCGTAACGGGTTCGCCGGGCGCGTGCCGCTGGACGTGCGCGGGCTGCCGCACGGCGTCCGCGTGATGAATGTGGGGTTGAACGGCATCCTGGTGACCGAGCGGGACACCAGCCGGGAGGTGACGCTGTACTGCGAGCCGTGGGTTCGGGCGGCAGACCACCCGGTCGTGGTCCTCGCCCGGCGGGAGGGGTCGAACGCCGAGCACGCCGCCCGGTCTGTGTTGCTCCGGGTGCGGCCGTAGCAGCCGTCTTGTAGTCTCGTAGGTCGGGTCGGGTCTTCAAGGCCCGTCGCGGGCCACGGGTGCATGCGGCGTGGGATGGGGAGCGCGAACCCACGTGGGTTTCGGATTCCGCGAGATGGTACTGGCACCCGTGGCGCCGCGTCGGGCCTCGAAGACTCGACCCAACCTACCGGAGCAACCGGCCGACTTCAGCGCGTGTCGAGCTGGTTGGTGAGGCGGCGGGAGTTCTTTCGTAGGTCGGATCGAGTCTTCAAGCCCGCCGCAGCGCCACGGGTGCCCGGTGTGAAAGGCCGGCACGCAATCCCACGCGGGCTGCGTGCCTGTCTTTCGCCGTTCGCTGACCACTCTCAACGTCGGGCCTCGCGGACTCGGCCTGACCTACACAAGAGCGTCGTCACTACCGCGTCAGTCGCTGTAGCGGACGCGGACGGTGCCGTCGTTGCGGAAGTCGACGTCCACATCGTAGTCCGGGCGGTCGATGTCGATGTGGATCGAGCTACGGTTCACGCGTACCCGGTCTAGCCGGCCGCAGCTCGGCAGTACGAAGCACACCTCGACCGGTTGGCACGTCCGCGGGTGGACGATCCAGTAGTGGTGCCGACCAGGCGTCGGCGCGAACACCCGTGAGAACTGGTCGAGGGTCAGCGCACCGACACCTGGCGGGAACGGACCGGGGTTGGTCGGCGGGTAGACGGGAGGCGTGACAACGACCGGCGGGGTGACAACGACCGGCGGTGGAGTGACAACGACCGCCGGCGGGAAGCCGGCGCGGTACGCCGGTCCGCCAGGGAATTGCGGGAACCGCCGCACGCCCGGCGGCAGCGGCTGAGGGTAAACCACGAGCGGCAGCTGGGCGGGGGCGGTCGTCAGGGCGAGACCGAGGACGAGCGTGGTCACGGATGATTCCTCACGGCGACGGGTTCTTCGCCGGAGGAACGCGGTAGGTTGGGGGACTTGCGCCGGTTATTCGCCCATCTCCCCGGTCAGGATCGCGTCGGTGACGACGTTCTGCACGTCGTCGTGGTCGTCGAGCGCCTCGATCAACTTCACGACCTTCTTGCCCGTTTCCAGGTCCACCGCCTGCTGCGTCTTGGCGAGGTACTTCACCTCGGCCTCGGCCGGTTCGACGCCCGCGGCCTTGAGCGCGTCGAGTACGGCCGAGAAGTTCGACGGGTCGGTGGTGATCTCGAACACCTCGCCCTCGCGCTTCAGATCCTCCGCGCCGGCCTCCAGCGCGACGGTCATGAGCGCGTCCTCGTCCGGGTGCTTCGCGGCGTCGATGGCGAAGAACCCCTTGCGGTCGAACAGGTACGCCGCCGACCCCGGCTTGCCGACCTCGGCGTTCGCCCGCTCGAAGATCTTCTTGATCTCGCCGGCCGTGCGGTTGCGGTTGTCGGTCAGCACTTCGGCGAGCACCGCGATCCCGCCCGCGGCACGGCCCTCGTACAGGATCTCGTCGTAGGTGACGCCCTCGAGCTCGCCGGTGCCGCGCTTGATCGCCCGCTCGATGTTGTCCTTCGGCATCGACACCGCCCGCGCCTTGTCGATGGCGTAGCGGAGCTTGAGGTTCATCGTCGGGTCGCCGCCGCCGTTCCGGGCGGCGATGATGATGTACCGGCTGAGCTTGCTGAACAGCTTGCCCCGCTTGGCGTCGACGATCCCCTTGTGGCGGGAGATGTTCGCCCAGTGACTGTGGCCGGCCATGTCCTCAACCTCGGTCGCGGGACTCGAAATCGTCAGTATACGACCGGGTCACGGCACCCGCCGCAGCTTCCGCCGCACCTCCTCCAGCCGGCCGTCGCGCTGGCCCCGGTGGTCGGCCGGGTAGAGGGCCGCGGCGCGCTCCCACGCGGCCTTCGCGGCGGGCTTGTCGTCGAGCCGGAAGCACACGTCGCCGAGGTGGTCCCACACCACGGCGTCGGCCGCGCCGTCGGGCGTGGCCGACACCCGCTCGAGGAGCGTCCGCGCCTCCGGGAGTCTGTCGCGGCGGAACAGCACCCAGGCGAGGCTGTCGAGGTACGCGGGGTTGTCCGGCTCGACCTCGCCGGAGCGGCGGCGGTCGAGCCGGTCGCGCGCGACCGCCCGGCGGACCAGGCGCTCGGCCTCGTCGAGGTTGCGGCCGCGGTCGGCGAGGTGGTAGCCGAGGTCGTTGCAGGCGCCGGCGTGGTCGGGGTGCGCGTCCAGGATCAGCCGAAGCTCGGCCTCGGCCTCCGCGTCGCGTCGGGCACCCCAGTACGCACCGGCGAGCACGTAGCGCGTGCGCTCGCGGTCGGCCGGCGCATCAAATTCGTCGAGTAGCCGCCGGCACAGGGCAATCGCCTCGTCCCAGCGACCGAGCACCTTCAGCACGGCGGCCTTGCGGAGGCGGACGGTCAGGCGGTCCGAGTCCCCGGCCTGCGCGATCGCCCGGTCGGACGCGGCCACCGCCTCGGCCCCGTCGCCGAGTTCGGCCAAGGCGTAGGCGAGGTGGAAGTGGAAGTACGCGGCGGCGACGTCGGCCGGCTTCCGCGAGCGCCACAGCACGTCGATGAGCGCCCCGTAGGCGGCCGGCTGCGTGTCGCGCGGCGCGGTGGCGACCGCCTGCCGGAACTGGACCACGGCGAGATCGAGCCGGCCGTGCCGCGCGGCCAGCACCCCGAGGACGTGCCACGTCGCGTACTCGCGCTTGCGCCCCGCCGAGAGGTCATCGGCCGCGGCCGTGAGGACCGCACCGGCCCAGTCGGCTTCCGCGCGCAGCAGGTCGCTGAGCACCCGCGCCCGCTCCGCGGCGAAGTCGCGCTCGACCACCCGCGCCGCCCCGCCCGCGTCGCGGTCTTTCAGCGTTTGGTACGCGTGGTCGAGGTCGTCGAGGACGGACCGCGGCCGGGCCGTGTGGACGTGCGAGCGGACCACGACGCGGAGCACCTTCGGGTCGTTGCTGAGCGTGCCGATGCGGGTGAAGAGTTCGTCCGCCCCAGGCCGCGTGGCGGCAGCACGGGCGAGTTCCGCCGCGAGGACCGCCTGCACCGGGAGGTTCGTCGGGTCGCCCGCGCTGTACCGCCGGAGCGCGGGAATCACCTCGTCGGGTTGGCCACCCTGGCGCAGCACGTCCGCCAGCCGCTCGAACGGCTCGACGGCCTGCGGCCGGAGCTTCAGGAACGATTCCAGGTGCCGCAGCGCCGCGGCCGGGTCGCCCTTCGCCGCGAGCGCGGCCGAGAGGTTCCAGTCGAGCCGCGCGGCGGCCGCGCGGTCGTTGAGGCGTTTCGGGTCGGCGAATAGGGCGTGCGCGGCGCGGAAGGCGGCCACCGCGGCGTCGGTCTTCTTCTGCGCGACGAGTGCCTTGCCGAGTCGTTCCTGTGTGTCGGCTAAAGCCGTGTCCGCTTCGGTCGGCGTGAGCCTGCCCGGGACTACGAGTTGCTTGCGGTGTGTGACGAGCACGTCCCGGGCGCGTGTCAGGGCCGCTTCGGCGCCGGCCGGGTCTGTTGCCTTTTCCAGCAGCGTGCCGAGGTCGCGGTACAGCGCAAGCGCCTTCTCCGGGCGGCGCGCGGGATCGATCCCGGCCGCGGCGGACCGGGCCACCGACACCGCCTCGGGCAGTTCGCCGAGCTCGTACAGCAGCCGCGCGAGGGTGTGGGCGGTGTCGTGGTCCGCCGGGTTCCGCTCGAGGACGGTGCGGGCGGCGCGGACCGCGTCCGGCTCGCGCCCGATCTGGTTGTAGAGGCGGACCAGTTCCTTGAGTGGCTCGGTCGAGTCGGGATCGTCCTTCGCGGCCTTCTCGAACGCCGCTGCCGCTGTGAGGAGCCGGTCGCGGCGAGTCTGCATCAGTCCCGCCCCGTAGCGCGCGAGCGCGTCGCGGTGGGCGGGTGACCAGTCGGGTGCGGGTGCGGCGGGGGGTTGTGAAGGCGAGAGTAAGAGCACGCCGGCAATCAGCCCGGTGGACATGGCTTCCTCCTGCCGCACGTCCGAGAGCCGGATTCTACCGTGATGAGAGATGCCTGCCAACGCGACCGGCCCGCCAGCGGACTGGCGGGCCGGTTCGAGTATTCAACCGCCGGGGCTTGGAAAGGATGGGGGTGCCCTGAGCCGCACCCTCCAGCGCTTATGGCTGCTGCTTCCGCCCTGACCAGGTTCACACCTTCAGGTCGGTCAGGCCCCCACCCCTCCAAACCCCGGCGGCTGTGTATCCAGAGATCAAAGGACAAACGGCAATGGACAGATCGCCGCAACCTCTCTGCTTTTTTCTGACCTCTACCGTATGTCCTCTGCTACGTTACTTCTTCGTCTGTCCCCGGGCGAAGATGCTCGCCACAAAGTTCAGCACCTCGGTGGCACTCGCCTCATTATAGCCGTTATTGCGGATCAGGCGAGACTTCACCACGTCAATCTTTTCCTGGGTCACCTTGTCCACCACGTTCGACACGATGCTGCTCAGCTTGATCGAGTCCTTTTGGTCCTCGAACAGCTTGAGCTCGAGCGCCTTCTGGAGCCGCTCGTTGGTCTTGTAGTCGAACTTCTTGCCGTCGATGGCCAGGGCGCCGATGTAGTTCATGATCTCGCGGCGGAAGTCGTCCTTGCGGCCCTCGGGAATGTCGATCTTCTCCTCGACCGACCGCATCAGCCGCTCGTCCGGCTCCTCGTAGTTGCCGGTGTACCGGTTCCGCACCTTCTCCCGCTGGGTGTACGCCTTCACGTTGTCGATGTAGTTGGCGCACAGCCGGGCCAGCGCCTCCTCGTCGGCCGCGATTGCCCGCTGGACCTCGTTCTTGACGACGTCCTCGTACTCCTCGCGGACGACGCTCAGGAGCTCCTTGTAGTGCCGGTGCTGGTCCTCGTCCTTGATGAGGCCGTGATGGCGAAGGCCGTCTTCCAGCTCCTTCATCACCATGAACGGGTTGATGTTGTCCTCGTCCGGGTGGGCGACGAGGGCGTTCGAGATCTTGTCCTGGATGTACCGCGGGCTGATCCCGGTCATTCCCTCGTTCACCGCGTCGCGTTTCAGCTCGATGACGTTGTCCTCGGTGAACCCGGGCATCGTCTTGCCGTTGTACAGCTTGAGCTTCTGGAGCACGCTGAGCGAGGCGTGCTTCGGCGGGTTGAGCCGCGTCAGCACCGCCCACATCGCTGCCACCTCGACCGTGTGCGGGGCGATGTGCTTCCCGCGAACTTTCGCACTCGAATAGTCCTTCTCGTAGATCTTCACCTCGTCGCGCAGCCGCGTGACGTAAGGGATGTCGATCTTCACCGTGCGGTCCCGCAGCGCCTCCATGAACTCGTTGTTCTGGAGCCGGCGGTACTCCGGCTCGTTCGTGTGCCCGAGGATGACCTCGTCGATGTCCGTCTGCGCGAACTTCTTCGGCTTGATCTTGTGCTCCTGCGACGCCCCGAGCAGGTCGTAGAGGAACGCCACGTCGAGCTTCAACACCTCGATGAACTCGACGATGCCGCGGTTGGCGATGTTCAGTTCGCCGTCGAAGTTGAACGCCCGTGGGTCGCTGTCGGAGCCGTACTCGGCGATCTTCCGGTAGTTGATGTCGCCGGTGAGTTCGGTGCTGTCCTGGTTCTTCTCGTCCTTCGGCTGGAAGGTGCCGATGCCGACCCGGTCCTTTTCGGACAGGATCATGCGGTAAACCTTCACCTCGTTGTCGAGCATCTTCAGCCAGTCGCCGTCGTATTTCTGGAGGCGCGTGCTGAACTCGTAGCGGCTGAACGGCGACAGGTCGCCCTTGATGCGGATCTCGTAGGGGTACGGCTTGGCGCACTGCTCGTTGAGCGACGCGACGAGCGTCGCGCGGTACTCCTCGGGCACGAGTTGCAGCGGCTCGCCGTGCATCGGATCCTTCACCCACGCCCCGTCTGGCCCCTTCCAGGCGAACGAGAACATCTGTCCAACATCCGAGCGACTGTACTCCTCGAGACCGCGCTTTAGCAGCCTGGCGATGGTGGACTTGGCACTGCCGACCGGGCCGTGGAGCAGAATGACGCGCCGCTCGGTGCCGTAGCCGAGGGCGGCGCTCTTGAACGTGTTCACCAGCTGCATCAGCGGCCGGTCGAGGCCGTATATGCCGTCGGCGTGGCGGGCGGCGAAGTCCGTGAAGAACTTGAACCGGGTGAGCTTGTCCTTGTTCTCGTAGACGTCCTCGACGCCGTGCGACATGACCATGTCGTACAGGCGCTGGTACGCCGTCCGGGTGACGCCCGGGTTGGCGAGGACGGCGGACAGGTAGTCCTGGAACGACCCCTCCCAGTGGAGCTTCCGGTAGTCGGTCAGGTCGATCTGGGAGCGAAGGCTGTCGAGGATGGTGGCGGCGGCCATGGGGCAATGTCCTCGGGTGGCGGCTGTGGCCGCCGGGTATCGGGCTCCGCCCGGTTGTGCCCCGGATGGGCTTGGGCACGGCCCGCCGGCGCGGTGCGGGCGGGGTCGGGAGGGGAGAGTCGATCGGGAGCGCGCCGGGAACAGGGTAACCAATCCGCCCGGCCGGTTGCAAGTCCCGACCGGTCGTGCAAACCTCTTGCCCGCCGGCGCCCCATTCTACCTCAGCCCACGGGTCGATCCAAGTCTAGCGCACGGTCGGCGTGCATCCGGCGCGCCGCGCGGCGTACACTGGGCTAGGCGCTAACGCCCGGCCCCGGGTAGACCGGTCGGGCGGCCGGCGGGTTCGGGCCGCTTCCACGGAACGGAATGGGGTGTCCGATGCGCAACATGCTCGCCCTGATCGGGGCACTGGTCGTCGGGTTCGGCGGCGTCGGCTGGTATCTCGGGTGGTACAAGTTGGACATCTCCCGCGGCACCGACGGCACGCTCCAGGTGACGACGAACGTGGACACGAACCGGGTGGTGAAGGACGCCGGTGAGGGCGCCCGTCACGTCAGCGAACTCATCGGCAACCAGATCGACAAGGCGAAGAAGGACGCCGCGACCGCCCCGACGCCGGCCGAGACGCCCGCCCCGAAGGTGGTGCCGACAACGGCCGAGGCGGGGGCGTGGCTGTTCGGGTTCGACTTCGGGTCGCCCGCGCCGAAGAAGTAACGTCACCGACCGCCCGCTCGCCGCGGGCGCCTCGGCCGGCCGCATTCGCCGGAGTTCTCCGTCGCCGGGGTTCGCAAGAACGAGTTACACCCGTCCAGTGGCAGCAGACCCCTCAATCATCACGTCCCGGCAGCTTCCAAGTGGAATTCGCCCGTCCTCCTGAAATACCATAACCGCTCAGCCGTTACTCGGTCAGGTGGTTTGGCACGTCGCGGAGGTCCGTCATGCGCCGCTTGTCGCCGTCCGGTCAGCGCAAGGTGTTCGGTTTCGGAATGCTCCTCGTCGCCGGGCTCGCCGGCTACTGGATGTTCTTCTCCGACGGCCTCCCGATCATCTGGGGGCCGAGCGCCCGCGCCTCGGAAATCGCTGCGGGGCGGGAGCTGTTCGAGCGCGAGTGGAGCGCGAGCGACCCCGAGGCGCACGGCGACGGGCTCGGTCCGGTGTTCAACGCGCGGTCGTGTGCGGCGTGCCACTTTCAGGGTGGGCTCGGCGGCGGCGGTGCGAATGAGCACAACGCCGTCGGCTTCGAGGTGCTGCCGCGGCCCGGGGACCACTCGTTCCTCACCGGCACGGTCCACAACTTCAGCACCAACCCGGCCGAGAAGGAGACGAACGTCCGCCTCCAAAAGATGTTCCCGATGACGCCCGGGCGGTCGTTCACGACCGGCTCGCCGGGGTGCCAGACGACGGTCACGATCCCCGACTTCAACCCGGTGCGGACGCAGCCGGTGCAGGCGACGGCGCTGTTCGGCGGCGGCTGGATCGACCTGATCTCCGACCGCGCCATCCTCCGCAACGCCCGCAACCGCGGCATCCGCACCGCGGCCCGCGAGTTCGCCCTCCACTTCGACGACATCCCGGTCGGCAAGGTGCGGCACGTGTCCGGCGGCGTCGGCAAGTTCGGCTGGCGCGGCCAGTTCCACACGCTCGCCGAGTTCGTCTCCGCCGCGTGTGCGAACGAGTTGGGCCTCGGCACGCCGACGACGCAGCAGGCTCAGCCGTTCACCGGCTCCGAGCGGACGAGCGAGCCCGACCTGGACCGGAGCCAGGTCCGCGCGCTGGTCTCGTTCGTGAAGACGCTGCCGCGCCCGGTCGAGGCCGACGGCGGCGAGCCGGCGGCGCGCGGCAAGCACTTGTTCCGCGAGATCGGCTGTGCTGCCTGCCACGTCCCCGACCTGGGCGGCGTGACGGGCGTGTACAGCGACTTCCTCCTGTACGTGATGGACGACCCGACCCCGCCCGGCGGCAGCGACGGCTACGGCCCGGCCCCGCCCCAGCTGAATGTCCCCCCTCGTCCTGACACGGGAGCCGAGCCGGCCGAGTGGAAGACGCCGCCGCTGTGGGGCGTTGCCGACTCGGCGCCGTACTGGCACGACGGCTCGGCCGCGACGCTGAAGGACGCGATTCTCCACCACAACGGCAACGGCAAGGCCGTGACGAAGCGCTACCAGACGCTCCCGGCTGCGGACCAGGCGGCGGTGCTGGCATTCCTCGGTACATTGAAGGCGCCGCCGGACGCTCTGCCGCTACGCAACCCGGCAATCACCCGCCTGGCCCGGAAGTGACGGTGACGAAACCGACTCGCGCCGACCTGATTGCCGCCGCCGGCAAGACCGTTCCCGACGTCATCACCTCCGGGTTGAAGGTGCTGTTCTGCGGCATCAACCCGGGGCTCTACACGGCGGCCATCGGCCACCACTTCGGCCGCCCCGGCAACCGCTTCTGGCCGACACTCCACGCCGCCGGCTTCACCCCGCGTCTGTTTGACCCCTCCGAGGAGCGTGAACTCCTCTCGCTCGGATACGGCATTACGAACGTGGTCGAGCGCGCGACCGCCGCGGCCGACGAACTCACCGACGATGAGTTTCGCTCCGGCGGCGCACGGCTCGCCGAGAAGGTGCGGGCGCTGGCGCCGGCGTTTCTCGCGGTGCTCGGTGTCGGCGCCTACCGCGTGGCCTTCGGAAAGCCGAAGGCCACGGTGGGCGCACAACCCGACCGCGTTGGCACGACGCGGGTGTGGGTGCTGCCGAACCCGAGCGGGCTGAACGCCCACTACCAGGCCGACGCCCTCGCGCGTGTCTTCAGCGGACTCCGCGAAATGGTCGGGTGATGGCTCACCGGCCGGCGAGGTCGTGGAAGAAGTCCTCGAACCGCCGCGTCATCGCCGCCCGGCTGTACTCGGCCTCCACCTTGCGACGGGCGGCGGCGCCGAACGCGGCGGCCATCAGCGGGCGGTCGAGGTAGCGGCCGATCGCCTCAACCAACGCTGCCGGGTCATTCGGAGCGACGATTAGGCCGTTTTTGCCGTCGTCGATGAGCGTCGGGTTCGCGCCGACGGCCGTCGCCACCACCGCCCGGCCGGCGGCCATGTACTCGAGCAGAGCGTTCGACATCCCCTCCGAGTGCGACGGTAGTACCGCCACCTCGACCGTCCGCAGGAACGCCGCCGCGTCCGCGACCGACCCGCGGAAGACGAAGCGGCCGCCGAGCCCGAGTTCGGCGTGGAGGCGTTCCAGTTCCTCGCGTTGCTCACCGTCGCCCGCGACCTCGAACGCCAGGCACGGGTGCCGGTCGAGGAGGAGCTTCGCGGCGCGCATCAGGCCGTCGATGTTCTTGATCGGGCGGAGATTCGCCACGCAGCCGACACGGACGCGCTTCTTGGTCGTGTCCGGGAGCATGAAGCGGTTGAACCGGTGCGTATCGACGCCGTTCTCTAGCACCACCACCCGCTCCGCGGAGTACCCGTCGCCGGCGACGATCTTGTCCCGCCCGGCGTCGGTGTTGGTCACAAACCGATCCACGAGCGGGCGGATGACGCGCCCGGCCACGCGGTCGCGGCGGGTGAGGGCGTAGCCGAGGTTGTTCCGCACCCGCACCACTGCCCGCGCCCCCGCCGCCTTCGCCACCGGCACGCCGAAATACGTGGAGTCCTGGAAGTACGTCTGCACTACGTCCGGCTGCATCTCGCGCCAGAACGCCCGCAGCCGACCGGCGGCGCGGAGGGCGGAGCGACTCATCAGCTTCCGCACACCGAGGCGGATGACCGGGCAGTCGGCGGGTTCGAGCGCCCGCGAGATGTCGTCCTCGCCGTCGAGCAGTACGAGCGACGGCACCACGCGCGAGCGGTCGAGGTGGTTGATGAGCGCGACGAGTTGCGACTCGGTCCCGGCGCGGGTGAGCCGGTCGATCACGAACGACACCCGCACTGCAGCAGCAGCGGGGGCCGAAGGGGCGACCGGGTCGACGAGGCGGGGGGCGAGTAGTGCGGACATCCGGAATCCCTTCTCAAGCAGCAACGGCGACAGTTGTCGGGCGGAGGCGGGCGAACAGGTCGAGGTAGGCGGCTGCCTGGGCGTCGAACGTGAACAGGTTCTGCATCCGCTCGCGTCCGGCAGCGCCGAGCGTGGCACGCAGGCCGGCATCGCGGAGCAAACGAGTGAGCTGCGCCGCGAGCTCGGCGGAGTGACCAGGCCGGACAAGGAAGCCCGTCTCGCCGTCCGCGACCACTTCCGGCGTCCCGCCGACCGCCGTGGCGACGACCGGCACGCCGGCGGCGCTCGCCTCTAGTGCCACGTTCGGCAATCCCTCGGTGAACGAGGGGAGTGTCACGATGTCGGCCGCGGCGAGGAGCGCGTCCAGGTCGGCGCGGAAACCGGGAAGGACGACCCGGCCGGCGAGCCCGGCGGCGCGGACCTGCTGTTCCAACTCGGCCCGCAAGACACCTTCCCCGAAGACGACGACACCCGTGCCGGGATCCGCGGCGAGTACATCGGCGGCTGCCCGGATGAGAACGTCGAATCCCTTCTCTGGACTCAGCCGGCCGGCGGCGGCGACCACCCGTGACACCCGGTTGTCACCCGGGAAGAACCCGAGGAGCTGATCGCGGGCCGGCTCGGTGGTGGCGAAGGCCCGGAGGCGGGCGGAGTTGCGGATAACGGTCACGCGCCGGGCGGGAACGCCGCACCAGCGGCGGACGCGCTCGGCCTGACACTCCGAAACCGCGACGACGTGATCCATGAAGCGCAGGTGTCGCCGGTCAAGCCACTCGTAGAGCTTGACGCGGCGGTCCTCCCACGTCCACCCGCGGGAAACCGCGACGGCGGGAACGCCGACCCGCCGCGCCGCGCCGCGGCCGATGATGTTTGCCTTGTAGCCGTGGCAGAGGAGTACGTCGCAGCCGAGTCGGCGGAGCCGTGCAGCGAGCTCCGCCGTCACCGCTCTCAGGCTCGGAAAGTCGTTGCGGAGGGCGGTCGCGTCAAAGCCGCGGGTGCGGACCTCGTCGAGGAACGCCGCGCAGCGTCCGCCTTCGGGAAAGCTCACGAACGCGGTGCGAACGGATTCCGGGAGAGTTTCCGCCAGTCCGAGCATCTGTCGCTCGGGGCCGCCGAAGAACGTACTCGACGTGAGGTGAACGACGGTCATGTCCCGGTCGCGTCCGTGCGGTCGGGGGCGAATCTACCGAGTGGGGAGTGTATGAGGTCTGGAACGGGCGTGTCTAGGTGGATCGGTTAGAGGGTCACCGGCGGCGCGACGAATTCGAGCCGCCGGGCACTCAGAATGACTAACCGTTGGCCACCTTGACCCACTGGTGCGACTTCGCGGAGTCGAGGATGGCGTCGAGAATCGCCTGCGTTTCGAGGGCGTCGCGGAAGGTCGGGCCGGCGGGCGTGCCGGTCTCGAGCCCCTGAATGAAGTCGGCGACCTGGTGCGTGAAGCTGCTGTCGTAGCCGACCGCGAGGCCCGGAACCCACCACTTGTCCATGTACGGGTGCTCACCGCCATTGTCGGTCACGTGGATCGACTTCCAGCCGCGGATCTTGCCCTCGTCCTTGTAGTCGAACATCTGGAGGCGGTGCAGGTCGTGCAGGTCCCAGGCGAGGCTCGCCTTCTCGCCGTTGATCTCGAACGTGTACAGCGCCTTGTGCCCGCGGGCATAGCGGGTGCTCTCGAAGTTGGCGAGCGAGCCATTGGCGAACTTGCCCATGAAGATACAGGCGTCGTCGATGCCCACCGGCTCGACCTTGCCCGTCAGGCTGTGCTTCCGCTCCTTCACGAACGTCTCGGTCAGCGCCGACACGCTCTCCATCGCCCCGTTCAGCCACACGGCGGTGTCGATGCAGTGGGCGAGCAGGTCGCCACTCACGCCGCTGCCGGCCGCGGCCACGTCGAGCCGCCATAGCCCCTGCCCGCCCTGCGGCAGGTCGGCGTTGATCGTCCAGTCCTGGAGGAACTTGGCGCGGTAGTGGAAGATCTTGCCGAGGCGGCCTTCCTCGATCAGCTTCTTGGCGAGCGTGACGGCGGGGATGCGGCGGTAGTTGTACCACACCATGTTGGCGACCTTGGCCTTCTCGACCGCCGCCACCATCTCCCGCCCCTCGGCGGTGTTCATCGCCAGTGGCTTCTCGCACAGGATCATCTTCCCGGCCGCGGCCGCGGCAATGGCGATCTCCTTGTGCAGGTTGTTCGGCGTGCAGATGTCGACGACGTCGATGTCCTTGCGGTCGAGGAGTTTACGCCAGTCGGTCTCGACCGACTCGTAGCCCCACTGGTCGGCGAACGCCTTCGCCTTGCCGGCGTCCCGGGCGCACGCGGCCTTGAGCACGACGCGGTGGTCCGACGGGAAGAACTGGCCGACCTGCTTGTAGGCGTTCGAGTGGGCGCGGCCCATGAAGCCGTAGCCGATCATCCCGACCCGGAGTTCCTTGCTCGGCATGGGAGAGCGATCCTGAAGGGGGCGGCGGGGACGACCCGGGCCGGCGGCCCGGGCGGTGTGGAGGGGAAGATACCACGGCCGGTTACGGCCGGCCACCGTCCTTCGCGGGCGGCGCGCCCGGCGGCGTGAAGTGGTCGTGGACCGCTTTGGCGACGTTCGCCAGGAGCACCTGGGCGGCGTTGTCGACCGCCCAGCGCTGGTCGGCGTTCTCGTTGGTGAGCACGCACAGCGCGACGGGGCCGGACGGGAGCATCATCAGCCCCGCCTCGGTGCGCGAGGCGTTCACCGCCCCGGTCTTGTGCGCGAGCCGCACGGTCGGCGGCAGGTACCGCTTGAACATCTCGTTGTCGGTGCAGGCGACGAGGTGGGCGATCATCTCGCGGCACGCCTCGGGCGAAATGAGCTTGTCCTGCTGGAGCATCTCCAGCAACTTCACCATCTCGCGGGCGGTGGTCGAGCCGAGGCCGTACTTCTTCGTGCGGTCCGGGGCTACACTCGTCGTGCTGCCGCGGAACACCTGGGCGTTGAGCCGCGTCTCGGTCAGCCCGAGTTTCGCCATCCGCTCGTTCACCGGGCGGATGCCCGTCTCGTCGAGGACGAGGTTCGTCGCCGTGTTGTCGGAGTGGGAGATCATCAACCGGACGGCGTCGCGGAGCGGGAACGTCGCGCCGTCGGAGAAGTGCGACGTGAGCACGCCACTCCCGGGAACGCGGTGTTCCTTCTTCAGCGTGAGCACTTTGTCGAACGCGACCTTCTTCTCCTCGCGCTGCCAGTACGCCTCGACCAGGACCGGGAACTTGATGAGGCTCGCCGTCGGCATCGGCGTGTCGGCCTCGTGGTAGAACTCGACGCCGGTCTTCAGGTGCTTCACCGCCACCGCGACGCGGCCGCGGTGCGCCTTCAGCAGCGGGGCGAGCTTGTCGGCAAGTTCCGCGGCGGGCGCGGGGCCGGCAGTGACGACGAGCAACACGGACGCGAGGACGGACCGCATCGGGGAACCTCGTGGGTAGCTGGGAGGGGTGCGGCTGTTGTAGCCGGGGGTGAAGCGGCGGTACGAGGTCCGTAGAAATTGCACTGCTGAACCGGCCGAGGTGCGCCCATGTCCGATGAGTTGATCGTGTCCGTTTCCGGCATCCGCGGGATCGTCGGCCGCGGCCTGACGGCCGAGGCCACGGCGCGCTTTGCTGCCGCCTACGGCGGGTCGGTCGGGCCGAAGACCGTTCTCGTCAGCCGGGACGGGCGGCCGAGCGGGGACATGCTGCGGCACGCGGTCATCGCCGGGCTGCTCGGCGCGGGATGCGCGGTCGAGGACATCGGCATCACGCCCACGCCGACATGCGGGTTCGCGGTGCGGGCGCTCGGCGCCGCGGGGGCAATCCAGATCACCGCCAGCCACAACCCGGCGCCGTGGAACGGGCTGAAGATGTTCGGCGCCGACGGCGCTGTGCTGCCCGCCGATAAGGGTGCTGAAGTTCGTGGACGTTACGAATCCGGCGACTTCCCGCGGGCCGGGTGGGATGAGATCGGCACGGCCCGCGTCCCGCCCGATGTGCTCGGCGAGCACCTCCGCGCCGTCCTCGACCTCGTGAGTGTGGCGAAGGTGGCGTCGGCCGGGTTCCGGGTCTTCCTCGACGCCAACGCCGGTGCCGGCGGTCCGCTCGGCTCGCAACTGCTCGCCGACCTCGGCTGCGAACTGGTGCAGCACGAGTGCGAGCCGACCGGCCGGTTCGTCCACGAGCCGGAGCCGACCCCCGCCCACCTCGTCGACGTGGCCCCGGGGGTGAAACAGCACGGGTGCGCCGTCGGGTTCGTTCTCGACCCCGACGCCGACCGCCTCGCCCTGATCGACGAGCACGGCGTCTGCGTCAGCGAGGAGGCGACGCTCGCGCTGGCCGTGCAGTATCGACTGAACCAGGAGACCGGTCCGGTTGTCATCAACATGAGCACGTCGCGGATGGCCGATGACATCGCCCGGGCGGCGGGGTGCGTGTGCCTCCGCTCGGCGGTCGGCGAGGCGAACGTTGTCGGTCGGATGCGGGCCGAAGGGGCCGTGATCGGCGGCGAGGGGAACGGCGGGGTCATCGACCCGCGTGTCGGCTGGGTCCGCGACCCGTTCGTCGGCATGGCGTTCATCCTGAGCCTGATGGCCGAGACGCGGAAGTCGTTCTCCGAGCTCGTGGCCGGGCTCCCGCGTTACTCGATGCTCAAGACCAAGTTCGAGGTGCCGCGGGCGAAACTGGCCGGGGCGCTCGACGCCATCCAGCGTCGCTGGCCGGACGCCCGGGTGAACCGCGACGACGGCCTCCGCCTCGACGGCCCCGACTGGTGGCTCCACGTCCGGGGGAGCAACACGGAACCGGTCGTGCGCGTGATCGCCGAGGCGCCGACCGAGGCCGAGTCGAAGCGGCTGTGCGACGAGGCCGGGGCGGTCGTGACGGCGTAGGGGGACGGCCGATGTCCGACGAACTCGACCGCGAACTGACCCGCGCCGCGGACGCCCTCCGCTCGGCGGCGCGGGTGTGCGCGCTAACCGGCGCGGGCATCTCGGCTGAGAGCGGCGTACCGACCTTCCGCGCGTCCGATGGGCTGTGGGAAGGGCACCGCATCGAGGACGTGGCGAGCCCGTTCGGCTTCGAGCGCGACCCGCGGCTGGTGTGGAACTTCTACAACGCCCGCCGCGCCAACGTCCGCACCGTCCAGCCGAACCCCGGGCACCACGCAATCGTTCATCTCGAAGCGCGCTGGGGCGACCGTTTCGCAGTCGTGACGCAGAACGTGGACGGCCTCCACCGTGTCGCCGGGACGAAGAACCTGTTCGAGATCCACGGCAGCCTGTACCGCACGCGCTGCACGGGCTGTGGCGAAGTGGCAGACCGCGGGCTCGAGGCGCTCGCCGAATTGCCGCACTGTCATTGCGGGGCGATGCTGCGGCCGGACATCGTGTGGTTCTATGAGAACCTCCCGGTGGACGTGTGGGAGGCGGCTCAGATCGCGGCGTCGGAGTGCGACGTGCTGCTCGTCGTCGGCACGTCGGCGGTGGTCCACCCCGCGGCGTCACTCATTCCGATCGCTAAGCGCACGAACCCGCCGGGCGCCACGGTCGTGGAAGTGAACATGACCCGGACCGAGGCGAGCCACCTGGCCGACATCGGTCTGTACGGCCCGTCCGGACAAATCCTGCCGAAGCTCGTGGACCTCCTGGATCAACCCGCATGACTGCGACCCGACTCGACGGCAAGGCGCTCGGCCAGACTATGCGGGCGGAGGTCGCGGCGAAGGTAGCCGCGCGGGTCGCCGCGGGGAAGCGGCCGCCAGGGCTCGCTGCGGTCATCGTCGGCGACAACCCGGCGAGCCACGTCTACGTCCGTAACAAGCATAAGGCCTGTCAGGACGCCGGCCTCGCCACCTGGGTCCACACGCTGCCGGCCGACACGACGCAGGCCCAACTCCTCGACCTCGTCGCCCGGCTGAACGCCGACGCGGCGGTTCACGGCATTCTCGTTCAGCTCCCGCTCCCGAAGCACGTCAACGAAGACGCGGTCCTGCGGGCGGTCGCGCCGGCGAAGGACGTGGACTGCTTTCACCCCGAGAACGTCGGGCTGCTCGCGGTCGGGCACCCGCGCTACTACCCGTGTACGCCGCACGGCGTCTTCCACCTCCTCACGCGGAACGGCATCGACCCGGCGGGGCGCGAGGTCGTGATCGTCGGCCGGAGCAACATCGTCGGCAAGCCGCTGGCGCTCATGCTCGCGCAGAAGCGCACGGCCGCGAACCCGGCCGGCGGTGACGCGACCGTCACGGTCGCGCACACCCGCACGGCAGATCTCGCGGCCGTCTGCCGCCGGGCCGACATTCTCGTCGCCGCCGCCGGCGTACCGCGGGTCGTCACACCTGACATGGTCCGCCCGGGCGCCGTGGTCGTGGACGTTGGCACAAACTCGGTGAACGGCAAGCTGGTCGGCGACGTCCACGAGGGTGTGGCCGAAGTGGCGTCGGCCCTCTCCCCGGTCCCCGGCGGTGTCGGCCCAATGACCATCACGATGCTGCTCGTGAACACGCTGGCGGCGGCCGAGCACATCGACGGGTAGTGCCGCCGTCGGCTGATGAAAACCGGCCAGCGTCGCGCCCCAAGCGTACTCCCGTTGGTGGTACGGGTGGTAGAATTCCACCATCCGTCACCCACGCCGTGCCCCTCTCATGCGGATCGCGATTGTCAACGACCTCGCACTGGCCCGCGAGGTTCTCCGTCGGGTCGTGCAGTCGCTCCCCGGCTACTCGGTGGCGTGGGAGGCCGTGGACGGCGAGGACGCGGTGGCGAAGACCGCCGCCGATAAGCCGCAGGTCGTCCTGATGGACCTCGTAATGCCGCGGCTCGACGGCGCCGAGGCGACGCGGCGGATCATGCGGCAGTCGCCGTGCCCGATCCTTGTCGTCACGGCCACAGTCCCGGGGCACTTCGAACTCGTGTACAAGGCGATGGGCGCGGGGGCTCTCGACGCGGTCGAGACGCCGACGCTCGGCACCGGCGGCGAGCCGACGAACGCCGAACCGCTGGTCGCCAGGCTGGTCAAGCTCGATGCCGCACTCAAAGGGCAGATGGGTTCGGGGTTCGTCCCCCTCCCGGCCGAGAAAGCCCCGTCCGTGGATCTGCCGCGGCTCGTGGCGATCGGCGTGTCCACCGGCGGGCCTGACGCGCTCGCGGCGGTGCTGTCAGCACTCCCCGCCAACTTTTCGGCCGCCGTCCTGGTGGCCCAGCACATCGCGGCCGAGTACGCGCCGGGGTTGGCCGACGCCCTCCGGCCGCGCTGCCGGTTGCCGGTTCATATTGCCCGCAGCGGCGACGTCCCGCAGCCGGGCGTGGTCTACCTCGCGGCGACCGACGACCACCTCGAACTCGCGTCCGATTACCGCCTCCGTTACACGGCGACGCCGCGGTCGGCGCCGTACCGGCCGTCGGCGGACGTGCTGTTCGCCAGCCTCGCCGCCCGTGCCCCGCGGCCGGGCGTGGCGATACTCCTCACCGGGATGGGTACGGACGGCGCCGAGGGGATGTTGAAGCTGCGGCAGTTGGGTTGGCACACGATCGCGCAGGACGAGGCGAGCTGCGTCGTGTACGGGATGCCGAAGGCGGCAGTGGAGCGGCGGGCGGCGTGTGAGGTGCTGCCGCTCAGCCTCGTCGGCGCGGCGGTCGTCAACCAGTTGCGGGGCCGCGTGGCCGGGCGTGGATGAGGCTGCCGAGCTCAGCGTGGATGAGGCCGTTGGTGACGAGACTGTCGTGGCGGAACGGGTCAGCCGGGCCGCCGTCGAGCGCGGTCGCTGTGCCCCCGGCTTCGGTGACCAACACGAACCCCGCGGCCACGTCCCACGCCCAGTTGTCGAACGCCCAGTACCCGTCGAACCGGCCGCAGGCGACGTAAGCGAGGGCCAGCGCCGTCGAGCCGTTCCGGCGGAGAGACTGCGCCTCGTAACTCACCGCCTTCCACACTTCCAGGTTCCGCAACTGCCGCTCGTAGTTCGACGGGAAGCCGGTGGCGATCATCCCGTCGCGAACCGTCGGGATCGTGCTGACGCGCATCGGCTTGCCGTTCAGCGTCGCCCCGAGTCCTACGGCGGCCGCGAACATCTCGTCGAGGCGCGGGTCGTAGATCACGCCGACGACCGGCTTTCCGCCCGCCACCAGTCCGATCGACACGCAGTAGGCCGGCACGTCGTGGACGTAGTTGGCGGTGCCGTCGAGCGGGTCCACGACCCACACCGGCGGGCCGCCCGACGCCGGGCGTGTCGCCTCAATGGTCTTCCCGAACGACTCCTCCTCGCCGACGAACTGGTGCCCGGGGAAGCGGCCGAGGAGTTCCGCCTTCACCGCGTCCTGCGACGCCTGGTCGGCCTCGGAGACGAGGTCGGCGCGACCCTTCTCCCGGACGATGAACCGCCCCCGCCACGACTCCAGAATTGCCGCGCCCGTGCGGGCGGCGGCGGCGGCGGCGGCGAGGTATTCGGGAAGCCGAGCGGGGTCGAAAGACATGAGTGTGGTTCGCCGGGGTCAGACGGGCTTGCCGGCCACGCCGGCCAGGGATTCGAGCGGGCCGAAGGCAACGACCGTGCTGCGGTCGATCGGGTAGCGGTCGAGGTATTCGCGGACCTCGGCGAGCGAGACGGCGTCGAAGTTCGCCAGTTCCGTGTCCACGTCGCGGTACTCGCCCGTGTACGCCCACGCCGCGGCGATGGCCTGCATCCGCCCCATCGGCCGCTCACTGCCGCGGACGACGCGGCTGGCGATCTTGCTCTTGGCGGTCTGGAGTTCGTCCGCCGTGATGCCGTCGCGCTGGACCTCGGCGAGCACCTTGCGGACGATCGCCAGGTTCGCCTCCGCCCGCTCCGGCTCACAACTGAATGACGTGTAGGCACAGCCGGCGCCGTCGTTCTCGTAGTAACTGCTGTCGGCCGAGTCCGCGTAGCCCGGGTCCACGAGCGCCCAGTAGAGGCGGCTGCCGGAGTCGTCGCCCAGAGCGAGGGCGAGCGTGTCGGCGGCGTAGCGGAGGCGGGAGTCGGCGGGCGGGCCGCCGGCGAGGAACATCACGTACTCCTGCTGCACCTTCGTCTTGTCCCGCGTGAGGACGTGGAGCCCGCCCTGCCCCGCCCACTCGGACCGGTTGCCGCGGCCCGCCTCGCCGCGCTCCCAGTGGCCACACGCCTCGGTCACCAGCCGAACGAGGTGGTCCCAGTCGTAGTGCCCTGCGGCCGAGACGACGATGTTGGTCGGCGAGTAGCGGCGGCCGAAGTAGGCGTGCATCCCGTCGCGGGTGAGTGCCGACACGCTTTCCTTCGAGCCGAGGACGCTGTTGCCGAGCGGGTGCGGGCCGTAGAAGAGCTTGCGGGCGTGGTCCGACGCCGCCCACCCGGGCTGGTCGTCGTACATCCCGATCTCTTCAAGGATGACCTGCTTCTCGGTGTCGAAGTCGGCGGTGCGGAGGCTCGGGCGGAGGATGTCGGCGAGGATGTCCACCGCCTTCGGCAGGTACTCGGGGAGCACGGCGGCGTAGTAGACCGTGTTCTCCTCGCTCGTGTAGGCGTTGTAGCTCGCCCCGATGCGGTCGAAATCGAGGTTCACGTCCAGCGCCGTCCGCCGCGGCGTGCCCTTGAACATCATGTGCTCGAGGAAGTGCGACACGCCCGACTCCTCGGGCCGCTCGTCCCGGCTGCCGGTGCGGACGAAGAACCCGACGGCCGCCGAGCGGGCGGCCGGGCTCGGCTCGCCGATCAGCGTCAGCCCGTTCGGCAGGGTGTGCGTGTGGAACGGCACGGTCGGGTTCCTTCTCGCTAGCTGAGGAAGCGGGACCAGATGATGATCGACGCGCCGAGCCCCCAAACGACTACGGCAGCGACGATCACCCACTTGAACGACGTGGCCGGCTCTGTTGGGGGCGGGGAGTTCGGCCCCGGGCCGGGGGGGGCGTCAGAAATCGTCAGGTTTTCGGCGTCTTCATTCCGCATTCCGCACTCCACATTCCGCACTTCTGGACGGTCACTCCGGCATCGTCAGGGGGGCGGGGCCGAGCGTCACGAGCGTCAGTCCGCGGACCGGGTAACGATCCAAGTACCCGACCACGGCCGCCGGGGTGAGTGCGTCGATCGCCGCCTGCACTTCGTCGAACGACCGCACGCGGCCGAGGTAGTACCAGTCGGTGGCGATCGCGCCGGCGCGGGCGGAGGTCGACTCCTCCTGCATGATGAGCGACGACTTGAGCCCGGCCTTCACCCGATCGATCTCGTCGTCGGTCACGCCCTCGCGCAGCCGGCGCAGCTCGCCGACCGTCACGTCGAGCGTCTCCTGGGCGCGCTCGGCGCGGGTGCCGGCGTAGGCGAGCATCGAGCCGCGGTCCTTGAACGTCTCGTGCCATGCCGACACGGAGTAGCACAGCCCGCGCTTCTCGCGAACCTCGGTGAACAGCCGCGACCCCATCCCGCCGGACAGGACCGACGCCGCCGCCCGGGCCGGGTAATAGTCCGGGCTGCCGATCGCTGCTGACGGGTAGGCGAGCGCGATCTGCGTCTGCTGCGTGTCCTTGTGCATGTGCTCGGACTTCGCGGCGTGCGGCTCGGCCGACAGGCCAAGGTCGTCGCCGACCCGCCAGTCGCCGAACAGCCGTTCGACCTGGGCCTTCAGCGGTTCCCACTCGACGTTACCGGCCACGGACAGGATCGTCCCGTTCGGGCGGAACAGCCGCTGGTACTGCCCGCGCACGTCGTCGATTGCGAGCGCCTCGATGTGCTCGGCGACGCCGCGGCGGTCCTGGTTGAGCGGCGGCGGGTAGTAGCGCCGGCGCAGCTCGACCATCACTTTCTGTTGCGGCGAGTCTTCGAGGCTCTGGATGTCTTGGAGCGCCAGCGCCTGGACGGGTTCGAGCTCGGCCTCGGGCAGGTGCGGGCGGCGGAGGACGTCGGCGAACAGGTCGAGCGCGGGCGGCACGTTGCGGGCGAGGGTCGAGCCCCAGAACCGCATGTTCACGGCGCCGACGCTCTCGTCGCGGTCCACGCCGAGGTTGTCGAGCGCGAGGGCGAGCTGACGGCTGTCGCGGCTCCCTGCCCCGCGAGTCATCAGGTCGGCGAGAACGGTGGCGACGCCGAGGCGGCCGGGCGGGTCGTAGGCGGCACCGGCCGGGACGAGGAAGTTGATCGCCGCCGAGCGAACGTGCTCCATCCGCTCGGCGAGCAGCACGAGGCCGTTGCCGAGGGTGTGCTGGTAGACCTGCTGTCCCACGACCGCCCTTTCGGGTCCGGGGCGACCGGGCGGCCGCCGCGGAGACATTCTACGACATCCCGGCAGGGAAGCGCTACCGACCCGGCGGGTCCGCGCCGGACCACGTCAGGTTCTTGCAGCCCGGTCGGGTGCGTCAGCCGCCCGTGGTCATGCTTTCGTTCACCCGCACGGCCCGGTAGGTGGTGCGAGTGCAGCGGAAGCCGAGGCGCCGGTACATCCGCACCGCCGGCTCGTTCCGCGCCGTGACCTCCAGGAACACCCGACGGACGCCGACGACTGCGAACCCCGCGAGCGCCTTCAGCAGCAGCGCCCGGCCGATGCCGCGGCCGCGGAACTCGGGCACGACGCCGACGTTCTGGATCGCCCCAAGGCCGCTGTCGTCGATCAGCCCCTGGATGGTCGCCACGCACCCGAACGCGAGCGCCGACCCGTCGGCCTCGGTTCCCACGAGCCACGTCGCCTGGGGGCAGAACCCGACCCGGCCGCGGATCGCGCTCATCAGCTCGTGGCACCCGGCGAGCGACCCGAGACACGGGAAGACCGCGGTGTCGAGCTCGTCGAGGAAGCAGAGCGCCTTCACCTCGGCGTGGGTGGCGAGGAGCGACTCGTGCCACGGGAGCCAGTGACAGACGGCTGGGAGGTGCGCCGGGAGGAGTCGGCCCGCGTCGTCGGCGACGCCGGACGGCGCGCGGCGAATGTCGATCTCCATCCGGTAGCGCTTGAAGTAGTCGTACTTCCGCATCGGTCGGTCCGCCGGCGGCGAGGCTGACGTGCATCGTACCCGCCGATCGCCCGCGGGTCAAAACCCGTCACAGCCGCGACAGAAGTCCGATCAGAAGGGTGAGCATGCCGAGAGCCGCGGCGACGCCACACCCGGCAACGGCCACCCACCACTGACCCCACTCGACCGGTTCGGGCGGCGCCACTTCGGCCACCGGGATTGGCTCCGCGTCCCATAACTCGGGGTCGCTCCCGGGTGTGTCCACGACGGCGACCGTTTCGCGCGTGGTGTGCGGCACGGGGTCGCCCGACGGGCGGGAAAGGGCGTCGCCGGCCCAGCTCTCAAGTGCGCCGCGCACCCACTCGGCCGACGCGGGGCGGTCGGTCGGGCGCTTCGCCATCAAGGCCCGGACCAGCGCGACGAGCTCGGCCGGCACGGCGGCGTTAAACTGTTCGAGTGGCGGCGGCTCCTCGGCGCGCTGCCACTTGATCTTCTGCTTCGACGTGCCGCCCGGGAACGGCGGCACGCCGGCCAGCGCGAAGTAGAGCGAGCACCCGAGCGCGTACAGGTCGGCCGCCGGGCCGACGGCGGTCGGGTCGGTCGTCTGCTCGGGGGCGATGAAGTCCATCGTGCCGAGCACGTACCCCCGCGTGCCCAGGATCGCCGGGTCGTCCGGGAGCTCCTCGCCGACGATGATGGCGAGGCCGAGGTCGAGGATCTTCGCCCGGCCCTCCGGCGTGACCATGACGTTCGCCGGCTTGAGGTCGCGGTGGATCAGCCCCCGGGCGTGGGCGTGGTCGAGGCCGGCGGCCACGTCGGCGAAGACGCGGGCGGCGTCGGGTGCCGGCAGCGGCCCGCCGCCCTCGACGAGCTGGCGCAGGCTGAGCCCGGGCACGTACTCCATCGCGATGTAGTAAGTCCCGTTCTCCTCCCCCGCGTCGAACGTGCGGGTGACGTTCGGGTGCTCCAGGTGGCGGCCCAACTCCATCTCGCGGCGGAACCGGGCGAGCGTCCGCCCTTCCGCCCGGCTCGGCGACAGGATTTTCAGCGCGAGCACCCCGCCCGAGCCGTCGCGCCGCCGCGCGAGGTAGACGGCCCCCATCCCCCCGCGGCCGATCGGGGCGAGTACGACGTAGGGGCCGAGGAAGAACCCCTGCCACCGCCCGGCCAGGAGCTTGACGGCCTGAAAGTGCGTGATCGTCTCGACCGCGATGAGGTGGTCCGCCATCGCCCGCGCCGCGGCGCGCGAGTCCGGCGGCACGGCGGCGAGGTCGGTAGCGCTGACGAGGCCGCTGCGCCGGGCGGTGCGCGCGAACTCGTCCGGCGTCGGTTCGGGCCGAGGCCGCTGGTCCGGCGGGCGGGCGCGCTCGCCGGGTGTCGGGTCAGCCATCGGGTCGGCATCCAGAAGAGTACGCCTCATCGTAGATCGCCCGCGGCAGCCCGTCCACCGACCCCGCCTTCCCACGGGCGGCGGACTCGGGTAAGAAAGACGGAATCCGTTGTTCGCCCCCGGAGCGGGCAGTGTCGAAGCACCTCGACGTGGACCTTGAACGCCTTCACCGCTCGCTGTTGCGAATGGCCGGGTATGTCGAGGACGCGGTGGTCACCGCCGCCACCGCCCTGCGGTCGCGCGACCCGGAGGCGTGTGCCCGCGTGGTCGCCGGTGACGCCGACATCGACCGGCTGGAGAACGAGGTCCAGGACGAGTGCCTGAAGATCCTGGCGCTCCACCAGCCGGTCGCGGTCGTGCTGCGGCGGATCAGCGCGGTCCTGATGATTACGACCGACTTGGAGCGGATCGGTGACTTGGCCGTCGGGATTGCCGAGCGGGCGGCGGTGGTGTCGCGGCCGCCCTACGTGCCGATCCCGGAGGCGGTCGAGGGGATGACCCGGCGGACGTTGGAAATGCTCCGCGCCAGCCTGGATGCGTTTGTGAACCTCGACACCGCCGCCGCCGCGCGGGTCATTCGGGCCGACGACGACGTGGACTGCGACAACGCCCAGATCATTACCGGCCTGATCGAGCGGATGCAGGCCGACCCGGCGCTGGTCGAACCGGCGCTGTCGCTGTTCACCGCCGTCCGCAACCTGGAGCGGATCGCCGACCACGCCACCAACATCGCCGAAGACGTGATCTACCTCGTGAACGGCGAGATGGTCCGCCACCACCCCGAGGCGCTCAAAGGGTGACCGCGAGCCGGTTCAGTTCCGTCCGCACCGCCGCGACCGTCGCCGGGTCCGCCCCGCCGAACGAGCCGTGGACCTCGGCGCACCCGGTCGCCCGCACCAGCGCCGCCACATTCCCAGGCCCGACACCGCCGCCCGGCAGCACCGCGATCCGCCCCGCCGCCCACCGCACCAGTGCCTGAACCATGGCGGTCCCCACCGCCGCCGTCGCCGCCCCGCCGCTCGTCAGCACCCGTGTGAAACCCAGGTCGATCGCCGCGTCCAGACCGGCGTGAAGGTCCGCAAGCTCGTCGAAACAGCGGTGCAGCACCGCCCGGCCATCGGCCGCTCGTACCAACCCCGCGCACTGATCGCGGTCAAGTTCGCCGGTTGCGGTCAGCGCGCCGACCACGACTGCCGCCGCGCCGTGCGACAGGAACCAGTCGGCGTCGCGGCGCAGCTCGCGGAACTCCGCGGGGGTGTACACGAAGTTCCCCGCCCGCGGCCGCACCAGTACGCACACCGGGAGCCCGGCGTTTAGCGCGCGTAGGAATACGTCTCGGGCCGGCGTCACCCCGCCGACTTCGAGCGCCCGGCAGAGTTCCAGCCGGTCGGCGCCGGCCGCCGCTGCGGCGGCCGCCTGCTCGGCGGAGGTGACGCACACTTCGAGCAATAGACTGGTCGGCATGGGACTGCTCAAGCTCGCCGGCGGCACGGTCCACGACCCGGCGAACGGGATCGACGGCGAGGTCCGTGACATTTGGATGGACGGCGGGTGCATCGTCGCGCCACCGGCGGACGGCGCCGCGGCGCGGGTGTTCGACTGCGCGGGGTTGGTCGTGATGCCGGGCGGGGTGGACATCCACGCCCACATCGCCGGGCCGAAGGTGAACGTCGCCCGCAAACTCCGCCCCGAGGACCGCCGCGACCACCCGCCCTTCCCCCGCACCGACCGGCTGCGGTCCGGCACGCTCGGCAGCACGCCGACCACGTTCGCCACCGGCTATCTGTACGCAGGGCTCGGCTACACGGCCGTCTTCGACGCCGCCATCCCGCCGCTCGGCGCCCGGCACACCCACGAGGAGTTCCACGACACGCCGGTCATCGACAAGGGCTTCTACGTCCTGGTCGGGAACAACCACTACGTCATGGACCAGATCGCCGCCGGCGAGCGCGACCGGCTTCGCGCCTTCCTCGGCTGGCTGCTCCACGCCACGCGCGGCTACGCCCTCAAGGTGGTGAACCCCGGCGGCGTCGAGGTGTGGAAGCAGGGCGCCGGCGGGCTCGTCGGGCTGGACGACCTTGTACCCGGGTTCGGCGTCAGTCCGCGGGCGATCGTCCGCGAAACGGCCTGTGCCGCGGAGGAGCTGCGCCTGCCGCACGCGCTCCACGTTCACTGCAACCAGCTCGGCATGCCGGGGAATTGGGCGACGACGCTCGACACGATGCGAGCCGTCGAAGGCCACCGCGGGCATTTCACCCACGTCCAGTTCCACAGCTACGGCGGCGGGGCGGACGACCAGGGGACGTTCTGCTCGAAGGTGCCGGCGCTCGCCGAGTACGTCAACACGCACCCGAACCTGACCGCGGACGTGGGACAGGTACTGTTCGGCGAAACGACCTCGATGACCGGCGACGGCCCGCTCGGGCACTTCCTCCACAAGGTCACCGGGCGGAAGTGGTTCAACGGCGACGCCGAGTGCGAGGCCGGGTGCGGGATCGTGCCGATCGAGTACAAGGAAAAAAGCCTCGTCCACGCGCTGCAGTGGGCGATCGGGCTGGAGTGGTATCTCCTCGTCGAAGACCCGTGGCGGGTGTGCATGAGCACCGACCACCCGAACGGCGGGTCGTTCCTCGCGTACCCGGAGATCTGTGCCCTGCTGATGAGCTGCGACTACCGGCGCGAGGTGCTGAAGCGCCTCCCGGAGCGCGTCCGCGAGCGCTGCACCCTGCCCGACCTCACGCGCGAGTACACGCTGAACGAGATCGCGATCATCACCCGCGCCGGCCCGGCGCGGACGCTCGGGCTGACGCACAAGGGGCACCTCGGCGTCGGCGCCGACGCGGACGTGACG
>VFQN01001848.1_pt1 | contig 34226 bp, 37 predicted proteins | sample 3512371 | NCBI WGS metagenome assembly VFQN01 (sample SAMN10412370, study PRJNA504923) | tailings metagenome | isolation source: Replicate 2 from Balatoc abandoned mine | place: Philippines: Itogon, Benguet | collected 2017-08-28 | reverse complement strand
GCCTGCCCGCACTTGCGTGCTCCCGGTGCCCCGTGGCCCGGATGCGCCAAGCCTATCCGACCTGACGACCAATCCAACGCGGGCACCGAAAACAACATGCCGGATAACGGTTTCGTCGAGAGCTTCAACGGCAGCTTCCGAGACGAATGCCTCAACGAGACCCTGTTCTCGTCGCTCGCCCACGCACGCACCGCTATCACCGCATGGAAGGAGGATTACAACAGAAACAGACCGCACTCATCGCTGGGCAACATCACTCCCGGCGAGTTCGCAATGAAAATGGCTATGGAAAAACAGGCCGCATGAGGCCAGATTGAAAACCAAAGACTCGCCCGAAAACTGGAGGGAAGTCGGGGCTCAGGTCAATGGCTGACACGCAGCGCGCGATGAAATGAGGACGAGCGGCTGCCGGGCCTGACGATCGTTGCCCAGCCGGACGGCCTCGGAGTGGGGGTGCGGAGCCTCGATTCCCTTCTCGACCGGGTCGAGGACCTGGGCGGGGGCGTGAGGTTGCCGACCTGCTTGGCTCGTTCAGACATCATTACACCTTCGAGCCCCGGCCGATTGAACTCGGGAAAGTCGACCATGCCCGCCACGATGGCTGCTGGTGTTCGGCCGGTCAATCGTGGCGCTTGGGCAGCGTGAACGAACGGTGACTATCCCGCTGGCCGCCAAGCTTTGCGCCACTCCACACCCAGGCCACTCGATATCGGTCACCGTGTCCGAAATGCAGTGAGGACCGCCAAGTCCGCGGCTCAGTCGGGGACGCAGGCGGAACAGACGGTGGTACCGCTCGGCAGTGTCGTTCCCTCGTACCGGTGTGGGCCGAATTGGAACCAGAGCTTATACCGAGGGCAACGGTAGAACACCTTGTTGCCGTCACGAGTTTCCATTTCCGGCGATGCGGTCATCCCTCTCCCCTCGGCTTCGGTGATTTTGGCATCATGCTCGCGCATGCAGAGATGGCAGGCAAGTGGAGCGTTCCCTGAGATCTACGCGCTTTTCCGAATGGATTCCTGCAGAAAAACGGGATTTGATTTTTCGGTGGGGTATGCCCCAAACGGACCTGCGAGTCGCCTCCCGAGTCCGATTAGCTCCCATTCGTGTCGGGGCGTTCGATCGCCGACGAAACACAGGCAGAAGTAGCATCCCTTTTGCAAGTCAGAGTAGCGCGTTGTCGGCTGGGCCGGCAATCGGGCTTCCATTTTCGACACCAAGCTGCATCATTCGATCGAAGTCCAGCCTAGTCTGGAGATTGCTGTTACGGCATAGCAGATGCCGGGAACCACCAGAATACCTTTGCAGGGAGAGATGTGACATGGAAGATCTTTGGAAGCTTGAGCGCCGGCTCTGGAAGGAAGGACTCGGCGCATATGAGGAGCTCATGGCCCCTGACTGCCTGATGGCGTTCGGACCGACGGGGATAATGGGTAGAGCGGAGATCGTCGATAGCATGCGCGATGCCCCGCGCTGGTCAGATATCGACATGACCGACACAACCCAGACAAAGCCGGCTGACAATGTTTCGGTTATTGCCTATCGCGCCCTGGCCAAAAGGTCCGGAGCCGATCCTTACGAGGCAGTTTGCACATCGACCTACATCGCTATCGACGGACATTGGCATATTGCGCAGCACCAGCAGTCCTTGGCCTCGACAGCCTAATCTCATTACATCCGACTATCGCCGGAAGGCTCGAACGCGGAGGCTCCGGCAAACGGAGCCCCAACTGTTGCCCTCAAAGCTACAGACGCGCACTTCGCGTCCAGCTCGCACTCCACCAAATCAGCCGTGCGAGATTCTGGTTCCGAGCACGTTCAGGCACTCCCGCATGAAGGCTGCCAAGCCGGTCCAACCTTTTGCCGAAACCATATTGCCGTCGACAAAGGCCTCGTGCGGCTTCACGTCGACGTAGGTACCACCCGCCAGGATCACCTCCGGCTCGCAAGCGCCTAGGGCCGCCACCTTCTTGCCCCGTACCACACCATCCACCGCCACGAGGATCTGGACGCCGTGGCAGATGGTAAAGATCGGCTTTCCGGTTTCGTGGAAGTGACGCACCATGGCCTGGATGCGCTTGTCTGTGCGGATGTATTCCGGCCCGCGTCCGCCCGCGCAATAGACAGCATCATATTCTTCCAGATTGACCTCGGAGAACGTCTTGTTGATCTCGGCCAAATGACCGTATCGCTCGACGTAAGTCTGATGACCCTCGAAGTCATGGAGCGAGGTCTGAATCATCTCGCCCTTTTTCTTGTCGGGACAGATGACATGGACCGTATGTCCGACGGCCTCCATGCCTTGCTGAAAGACATAGATTTCATACTCCTCCGTGAACTCACCACAGAGCATGAGGATTTTCTTGCCGCTCATGATTAGTGTCCTCTTGGCATATTAGAAAAGGCTCGGAGAAGGGGACTTCCCCTAGCGCGGATCGATCAGAACGGCGAGCCGGGGAAGTAGAACTGCTCGGCGTTCTCAGGCGTGATCAGCGGGGCATCCAGTTTGAAGCTGCCGCGCACGGGAGCCTGTCCGGCAAGCTGTGCGGCGGTCATGTAGATGGCCGCTTTGATCATTGAAGGCGGATAGGGCGTGGAGATCGGGGTGACGGCGTCTTTGGCCATCACCATCTCGATCACATCCTTCATGCCGTTGCCGCCGAGAGCGTATTTGATCTCGGTCCGACCGGATTGCTTGACTGCTTCCAGCACGCCCAGGAGCATGTCGTCATCATTGGCCCAGACCGCGTCGATATGCGGATATTTGGCAAGGTAGTCCTGCATCAGTTTGAAGGCTTCGTCCTGGTTCCAGTTGGCATACTGAATGTCGAGGACTTCGATCTTCGTGCCCTCGATGACGTCAGTGAAGCCCTTGATGCGCTCGTCATCGATCACGGTCGGGATGCCGCGCAGGACGACGATCTTGCCCTCGTTGCCCAGTTTTTCGGCCAGCCATTTCGCGGTGTTGGCGCCGACGGCAATGTTGTCGCCGGCGACGTATAGGTCCTGAACGTTCGGGTCGGTCAGGCCGCGGTCGACCACGGTGATGAAGGTGCCGCTCGCCTTTACCTGCCCGACCGGGCCGGTCAACTCTTCCGAGGTAAACGGCAGGATCACCAGCGCGTCGAGCTTCTGGCTGGCCGAGAGGTCTTCCAGCGCCGAGACCTGAGCGGTCGCAGAGGGCGAGGTCTTCACGATCACGTCGATGTTCGGGAAGGCGGCCTCGATCTCCTTTTCGGCCTGTTCTGCGTGATAGACCACGCCGCCGGTCCAGCCGTGGGTAGCCGCCGGGATCGAGACTGCGATGGTCTTCTTGTCCTGCCCAATTGCGGCTGTCGCGGTGATTGCGACAAGGCTGGCTGCTGATAGCAAGCCAAGGGCGCGTCTGGTGATGGTCGTCATGTAGAATTTTCCTCCTTCTTGGAACTGATGGCCGCCAGCCTCAGGCGGCTACTTGATGAAACGATGGGCGAGCATTGCGAGGATGATGATCACCCCTTGCACTGCGGCCACGAGGTATTCGGACACCATGTTTGAAAGCACCATGAGGTTGGCGATCACCTCAATGATCAGCGCGCCGGCGATGGTGCCCCAGATCCTTGCCTTCCCGCCGCGCAAGGCGGTGCCGCCGATCACCACGGCGGTGATCACCTGCAGTTCCCAGAGTTGCCCGGTGGTGGGCGTGGCCGCCCCGAGGCGCGGGATGTAGCAGATGGCCGCGATGGCGACGCAGAGCCCCTGGATCACGAACGCGATGGTGCGAACCTTCGCCACCGAGACGCCCGAGAAGCGCGCCACATCGGCGTTCGATCCCGCCGCCATGCAGCGCCGCCCATATTTGGTACGGTAGAGGATGAAGGCCCCGATCAGGACCACGACCAGCGTGATGACCACGGGTACGGGGATGCCCAGCACATTGCCGAAATAAATCGGGCGATAAGGGTCGCGCAGGGCTCTGTCGATCGGTATCGAGCCACCATCCGACATCCATGTGATCAGCGCGCGGAAGATCCCCATGGTGCCAAGCGTGGCGATAAAAGGCTCGATCTTGCCGACCGTCACGATAAGCCCGTTGAGCAGGCCGCACAGCGCGCCGACCACCAGACCGACCCCTGCGCCAACCAGAATGGCATTCGCGCCGATCGACGGCTCAAGCCGGTTCATCGTCAGGATCATGATGCCGGTCACGAAGGCCATCATCGAGCCGACCGAGAGATCGAGCCCTCCGGACGAGACCACGAAGGTCGCCCCCACGGCGATGATCGCGATGAAGGCCGAGCGGGTGACCACATTGGCGATGTTGGTGTCAGTGACGAAATTGCTGTTGATCAGCGTCCCGATCAGCACCACCGCCCCCAGCGCGATGAACGGACCCATATCGGCCCAGCGGATGCGAAACGCGCCGTCGTTGCCCCGCGCCGTCTCGGTGACGCTTGTCATTGTGCCTTCCCCCCGGTTTCTCGCGATACGGGTGCGTGACCCTTTCCGCTGGTCGCCGCGTAGACGACGTTCTGTTCGGTGATCTGGTCGCCGGCCAGTTCGGCCACGACGCGACCACTCCGCATCACCAGAACCCTGTCGGCCAGACCGACCAGTTCGGGCAGCTCGGACGAGATCACGATGCAGGCCTTGCCCGCCCGGACCAGCTTGTCGATGAATTCGTAGATCTGGCCCTTGTTGCCTATGTCGATACCGCGGGTCGGTTCGTCGATGATCAGGACGGACGGGTCGGTTAGCATGACCTTGGCCAGAAGCAGCTTCTGCTGGTTGCCGCCCGAAAGCTGGCCCGCATTCAAATGGACCGAACGGACGCGGATATCGTAGTCAGCTACTGCTCGGTCGAGTTCCGCCGCTTCCTTGCGGCGATCTAGCGCCAGTCGGGGATGCACGACATCGAGCGCCTGGAGCGTTAGATTGCCGGCCAAAGGCTCCTCCAGCAGCAAGCCCTTTCCCTTGCGGTCCTCGGTCAGGTAGACCAACCCCGCGCTTTGCCAGTCGTCGACCGATCGCCGCACGATCGCCGCACCGTTCAGCGTCACTCGTTCCGCGTGGGAGGGGCGCAATCCGACCAGCCCTTCGAACAGTTCGGTCCGGCCCGAACCGATCATACCGCCTATGCCCAGGACCTCGCCGGCGCGGACGGAGAAACTGCCCTGCTGTGCGCCATGATCGATCGAAAGGTTTGCAACCTCGAGAAGCGGATCGCCCTGCGGTAAGGGTCGCTTGTGAGGATAGAGCATGTCCAGTTCGCGTCCGACCATTAGCTCGGCCATGTCGCGCTGGGACAGACCCTTCGCAGGCCATGTTCCGATCATTTGGCCGTCTCGCAGGACGGTAATGCAGTCGGCCAGCGCCTCCACCTCGTCCAGCCGATGCGAGATGTAGAGCACTGCTGCGCCCTTTTCGCGCAGGCCCCGTACCACATTGAGAAGGGCGGCCACTTCGTCATTGGCCAGGACGGCGGTGGGTTCATCGAAGATCACCACCTTGCGCGGCTCCAGCAGCGCGCGAGCGATCTGCACGAGTTGCCGCTGCGCGAGTGGAAGGTCGCCCACCCGGTCGCGCGGATGGCAATGCGCCCCGATCGAGGCGAGGGTTTCCGACGCGCGCCGGTTCATCGTCCGGTCATCGACCATCAGGCCGCGCGTCAATTCGCGACCGAGGAACAGGTTCTGCGCCACGGTGAGATCGGGCGCGAGCAGGATTTCCTGGTGAACTAGCACCACTCCCGCCGCTTCGGCCGCCACCGCATCTTCGAATTCCGCGCGCTGGCCAGCCATCGACAGATATCCCGACGTCGGGCGGACATGGCCGGACAGCAGTTTCATCAACGTGGACTTTCCCGCCCCATTCTCGCCGATGATCGCATGCACCTGACCCGCATGGATGTCGAGCGAGACGCCCGTCAGCACGGTGATCGCTTCATAGGCCTTGCTCAGGCCCTCCGCCCGCAGCGCGGGGACGCCAGCGCCACCGGTCTGAGCGGGGTCGGGAATCGATGGGGTCACGAGCATGGTCATTCGAAGGCGGCGAGTAACCGGTCACGCGAGCGTGAGATATGCGTGCGCATCGCGCTCTCAGCTGCCTCGGCATCGCCCGCGCGGAAGGCTGCAAGCAGGCTTTCATGCTCCTCCAGCGCCTCTTGCGTGACGCGGCTATGGAACATCAGGCGGAAGATGTGGAGGTGCACATGCTGGTTGAAAAGAGTGGAGCGTATTACTTCATTCCCGGCGATCTTCAGGATCTCGTCGTGGAAATGGGCGTCGGCGCGGGCGAAGCGTGAGTAACGGCTGGTGCGATCCACCGGCAGCTCGCCACGTCCCATGTCGGCCGCGGCTTCCTCTAGCATCCTCAGCGCGACGGGCGTCATATTCAGTGCCGCCAGCCGCGCGCCCTCGGGCTCAAGCAGCAGACGAAAGGTGTAAAGGTCATCGAATTGCTTGCGCGTCAACTGCGGCGCAGCGCTATACCCGATCAAGTGTGCCTTGCGCACAAGACCTTCGCGCTCGAGCCGTGACAGCGCCTCGCGCACCGGGGTCTGAGAGACGCCCAGGTCCCGGGCGATCACGTCGATCGGGATGCGTGCGCCGGGCGGGATCTCCAGCGACATCAGGCGCTCGTAGATATTGTCATAAACCCCATCCACGACACTGGCCGGTCGCACCGAGGCGATCCTGCCTCCATGCTGCTCCGCGGCGGTTCCCATTGAGATCTCCTTATATCCCGACTTGACACCGCCAAACGAATGGCAAATACGATATCGGATGTCAAACACAATATCATATACGATCTGATATAGGATTGATCCTTGATACGGATTTCCGAATCCAGCCTGAGACAACTGGCTACTGGTCTCCTGGCGGAGCGTGGCGCGCCGCCGACGGCGGCCTGGTTGCAGGCCGATGTGTTGATAGAGGCCGAACTGCGTGGCCTGCCCTCGCACGGGCTTCAGCGCCTGCCGCGACTACTGGCGCGGATCGACCGTGGTCTGGCCGATCCATCCGCCACCGGGAGACGTCGGTGGCGCCGGCGCGCGCTTCTGGAGGTCGACGGCCAGCGCGCCTTGGGACCCGTCGCCATGATGACCGCGCTCGAGGCGCTCTTGCCGGTACTCGAGGAATCAGGTGTTGCGCTGGCCGCCATCCGTGAGGCGAACCATATCGGAATGTTGGCTTACTACGCTGAACAGGCGGCGAACCGAGGGCTGATCGGCATCGTGCTTTCGTCCAGCGAGGCGCTGGTTCACCCCTTTGCCGGCACCGAGGCGATGCTGGGCACCAACCCGATCGCCATTGGTATTCCTACGGGTGAGACGCCCTTTGTGCTCGATCTGGCCACCAGCCTCGTGTCGATGGGCAAGATTCACAACTACGCGCTGCGCGGTGAGAGCCTGTCGAAAGGCTGGGCGGTCGACGCCGATGGAAATTCGACCATCAACGCTGAGGCCGCAAAGTCAGGGGCCATCGCGCCCTTCGGAGATGCAAAGGGCTACGGTCTGGGGTTGGCTTTCGAACTGATGGTGAGCGCACTTGCGGGCTCCGACCTCGCACCGGAGATTCGCGGCACGCTCGACGCAACGCATCCGGCCAACAAAGGGGACGTGCTGATCCTGATCGATCCCGGTCCGGACGATCGAATGACGACCCGGCTTGCACGTTTTCTCGACATGCTGAGGGTCTCACGTCCCGCCGATGCCAATCGGCCGGTGGCGGTTCCTGGCGACGGGATGCGCGCGCGGCGTTCCGCTGCGTTAGGCGACGGAATCTGCTTGCCCGACGCCTTGTTCAACGAGTTGCGGACGTTGCAGGCCGCCTGACTAAGACCGGAGGACACAAGACATGCAGCAATTCGGCACGATCAGGGCGCCGCGAGAGATTATCTTCGGTTCAGGTCAACGAAAGGCGCTTGGCCTTGTCGCCTCGCGCCTGGGGCACCGGGCGCTGGTCGTCACCGATGCGAGAATGTCGGCTGACAGCGACTTCCTCGCTATGATCGCGGACCTCGATCGGACAGGCCTGTCCATTTGCATCGAAAGCGGCACGCTCCCGGACGTCCCGGTCGACACGGTCATCACAGCCGCAGAGGCCGCGAGAGGCTTCGCCCCTGATCTGGTGATCGGAATCGGCGGTGGCTCCTGTCTCGACATGGCGAAATGCATGGCGCTGCTGCTGACACATGGCGGCAGGCCACAGGACTACTACGGAGAACTCAAGGTCCCCGGCCCGACCCTGCCTCTTATCGGGGTTCCCACCACCGCTGGAACCGGATCAGAGGTCACGCCCGTCGCCGTCCTCTCGGACGCCGAGCGGAGCCTGAAGGTTGGGATTTCCAGCCCGCACCTGATCCCCACCGTGGCGATCTGCGACCCCGAACTGACGCTAACCTGTCCCACAGGATTGACGGCGATTGCCGGCGCAGACGCGCTGACGCATGCCATCGAGGCCTTCACCGCCACCAGCCGGCCGATAACCGCGACGCTAACGCAGGAGCGGGTGTTCATCGGCAAGAATGCCATCTCGGACCGGTTTGCGCTAACTGCGATCGCGCTCTTGTGGCAGGGGCTGGAGGTCGCCTGCCGGGATGGTGGCAACCTCGAGGCGCGGAGCAAGGTGATGCAGGGCGCCACATTCGCCGGTCTGGCCTTCGGCGTTGCCGGCACGGCGGCGGCCCATGCGATTCAATATCCGGTTGGCGCACTGACCCACACGGCCCATGGCTCGGGCGTGGCCTGCCTGATGCCTTGGGTCATGGAATGGAACCGTCCCGCCATCGGCGTGCAGCTCGCGGAGATCGCTGCCGTGACCGGGCTCGGCTCGGTCGATCAGGTAATCCCCGCCATTGCCGCCCTTTTTGCGCGCATCGGGATTCCGCCGACGCTGAAAGACCTCGGCCTGACCGAAGACCGGATCGACTGGGTGGCGGAGCAATCCTGCGGGATCGAGAGGCTGATCCAGAACAACCCTCGCCCCATCGACGGCGCGAGCATGGCGCGCCTGTTGCAGGCCGCATTCAGCGGCGACCACAGCCTGATCCTCTAATCCGGAAGGACCTGTCCGATGAACCTCCGCTCCCCTCGCAACGTCAACTACGCCGACCCGTCTCTTCACGCCCATGGCCTCTACATCGGTGGCGCCTGGCTGCCTGGCTCGGGCATCCCGGTCATGGACCCTTCGACCGCGAGCATACTGGCCGAGGTGGCCGACGCCTCAATCGAGGATGCGCGTCGCGCGGTGGATGCCGCCGACGCGGCGGCGGCGGGTTGGCGCGCCACTCCTGCGCGGCAGCGCGCTGAGATCCTGCGTCGCTGGTTCGGACTGATGACCGAGCATTCGGAAGAACTGGCCACGCTCATCTCGCTCGAGAACGGCAAGGCCCTGCCCGATGCGCGTGGCGAGGTCGCCTACGCGGCGGAGTTCTTCCGCTGGTATGCCGAAGAAGCGGTGCGCATTGCCGGCGAGTTCCGCCACGCCCCCTCGGGTGCGAACCATATCCTGGTGGACCACGAGCCGATTGGGATTTCGATCCTGATCACGCCGTGGAACTTCCCCGCTGCCATGGCCACCCGCAAGATCGGCCCGGCGCTGGCGGCGGGCTGCACGGTGATCCTGAAACCGGCCTCGGAGACCCCTCTCACCGCCTACGCGATGGCGCGTCTGGGAGAGGAAGCGGGTGTGCCGGCTGGCGTGGTCAACGTGCTCACCACGCGGAATTCCGGCCCGGTGGTGAACGCCATGCTAGCGGATCCGCGTGTGCGCAAACTCTCCTTTACGGGTTCGACCGGCGTCGGCCGTATCCTTCTTGCCGAGGCTGCGAAGTCGGTGGTCAGTTGCTCCATGGAACTCGGCGGCAACGCGCCATTCATCGTGTTCGACGACGCCGATCTCGGCGCTACGCTCGACGGGGCCATGATCGCCAAGATGCGCAACGCCGGCGAGGCCTGCACCGCGGCAAACCGATTCTATGCGCAGGCCGGCATTCACGACGCTTTCGTCAAGGGCCTGACCGAACGCATGGCCGACCTGAAGATTGGCGCTGGCTACGATCCGGCCACCCAATGCGGCCCGATGATCACTCGGAAGGCCGTGCAGAATATCGACAGGGTCGTTGCCGAGGCGATCGAGCGTGGCGCGCGCGCGACCACAGGCGGAGCGCCCCTGCCTGGAGACGGCTACTTCTATCCGCCGACCGTGCTGGAAAACGTACCGGCGACCGCAGCAATCGCGCACGAGGAAATATTCGGCCCCGTAGCTCCGGTCTACAAATTCGAAACCGAAGAAGAAGCGATCCGGCTTGCGAACGATACCGAATATGGCCTCGCAGCGTATGTCTTTTCCCGCGACCTTTCGCGCGCCATGCGGGTCGGCAAGGGCATCGAGAGCGGCATGGTCGCCATCAATCGCGGCCTGATGTCGGACCCGGCCGCCCCATTCGGCGGCGTCAAGCAGAGCGGACTGGGGCGCGAGGGTGGCGTAAGGGGCATTCTGGAGTTTGTGGAGCCTAAGTATTTCGCAGTGGAGTTCTAGCGCCAGGGGAAGCAGAATGGACACGGGCTTATGTCGGAATCGCGACTTCATTCCAGATTTCGACGGGATCGCGGCCGAAACTGCGGCGCGATCGCGCGAATTGGCTGCGCGGGCGACTGCAAAAGTCGAGGCGCCCTACATCGGGCGCGGCCTCAAGGTTTCACGTCGCCTCGACGCCGAAATGGTTGCGTTGAACCGGAGCCTCGTCTCGGGCGCCGCCCCGTTCGGCGCTATGAAGCATAGCGGACTTGGCCGCCAGTCGTACGCTGTGCTGGAATTGACAGAACCGCAATATGTGCCGCTGGCATTGTAGGCCCCATCGATGTCGACTGACCTATTCCGCACGCGGGACCACGTTCCCGATTTTGACGAGAAGGTGATCCAATACCAGCACCTCAGCGCCAAGACGCGAAGCGAACTGCCGTTGATCGCCAACATTGCCTATGGCCACGAGCCTGGACAGCGGCTCGATCTGTTATTTCCTGCGTCCCTATCTAAAGAGGATAGTGCGAGGCGGGGCGTCCATATCTTCATCCATGGCGGCTATTGGCGCATGTTCTCGAAGGACGACTTCTCGTACGTAGCGCGAACAATCACCCAGGCTGGTGCCATTGCCGTCTTGCTGGACTATGATCTCATGCCCACGGTGAGGCTTGGCGATGTCGTGCGTCAGGTTCGCGAAGCGAAGACATGGGTCTCACAGAACATTCACCGGTATGGCGGCGACCCCTCTCACCTGACGGTCAGCGGACACTCAGCAGGAGCGCATCTGGCGACCTTCCTGTTTACCGAGGGCGAGCAAATGCCACCGCGCGGCGCCCTGCTACTCGGCGGCGTCTACGATCTAAGGCCGTTGCGGCAATCCTTTCTGCAACCGCTGCTTCATTTGACGGATGACGAGGTTCGTGACCTCTCGCCGCTCAACGACCGGTTTCAGCCCCGCGTCGATTCAGTCATCTTGTATGGGGAGCGGGAAACCCGGCCGTTCCATGCTCAGGCCGCGTGTCTCGCATGGCGGTTGAAAGAGGCCGGATGCAGTGTCTCGCTGACCGCTCTCGTTGGCGCGGACCACATGAGCAGCGTGCTTGATCTTGGCTTTCCCGACCGTGAGACGGGCGCGCGGCTCTTCTCGCTGATAGCAAAACACCGACCTTCGTGACCTCTCGCCAGCATGGGTAAAAGAGCCCCGGCGCCTCATTGAACCTTGACATCGGATATTTATCCGGAATCATGGAATGAAGGGAGGAAGTGCCATGGCCGGAATCTCGCTGTCGCGCGTCTTCAAGCGCTTCGGCTCGGTGGAGGTGATCCGTGATGTGAGCCTCGACATCGCGTCTGGTGAACTCGTGGTCTTTCTCGGCCCCTCCGGTTCGGGCAAGACCACGCTCCTGCGCATGATCGCCGGCCTGGAGAGCATCGACGAGGGGACGCTGACCATCGACGGCGTGCGTTCGGAAACCCTGCATCCGGGTAGGCGCAACGTAGCGATGGTGTTCCAGAATTACGCCCTCTATCCCCACATGACGGTCGCGCAGAACATGGCGTTCGGCTTGCGGAACATCGGTGTACCGCAGCACGATATTCGCAAACGCATCGCGGAAGCGGCCCGGATCCTCGAGATGGCCCCCCTTCTGGAGAGGCGTCCGTCACAGCTTTCGGGCGGCCAGCGGCAGCGGGTTGCCATCGGACGCGCCATCGTCAAGGAGCCGAAAGCGTTCCTGTTCGACGAGCCATTGTCAAATCTCGATGCGGCTCTGAGGGCGCGCACGCGGGTCGAACTTGCCGAACTGCATCAGCGATTGAAGGCGACAATGATTTACGTCACCCACGACCAAGTCGAGGCGATGACGTTGGCGGATCGGATCGTCGTCCTCAACAACTGCCGGATTGAGCAGATCGGCACTCCCATGGACGTTTACCAGCGCCCGGCCTCGCGTTTCGTCGCAGGCTTTGTCGGTTCGCCGGCCATGAACTTCCTGCAAGTGAGGCGGTCGAGCCCAGGGGATCGCTCGCAGGTCAAGCTGCCCGACGGAACTCTGATCCCGTTGGACGCAGACGTCGACGGCGAGGGTCTCGAGATCGGCGTCCGGCCGGAGTCGCTGACAGTCGTCACCGAAGGTGGCGCGACCACTGCCACGGTCGGCGTCGTCGAGCGCCTGGGCGAACGCACGCTGCTTTATGCCAGGCTCGCGGACGGCACTGCGGTTACGGCGCAGGACCGTGGCAGCTCGACCGTGCAGCCCGGGGACCAGGTCCGTCTCGCCTTCGACTTGAAGGCTCTGCATCTCTTCGCCGCTGACGGTACCGCCTGGCGTGGGCCATAACAGCGGCTCAGGACGATCCGCCGAACGCGCCGGCGTGCCCACGCGGCGCCTCAGCCCTTGATGCCGGCCGACAGGGTGATTGCTTCCGTCACCCGCCTCTGGAACAAAAGATAGGCCAGCGCCACGGGGAAGCCGGCCAGCACCGCCCCGGCGAGCTCGCGCGCATAGTAGACGCCGAAGGCGTCGTTAACCTGGGTGATGCCGACGGTGATCGTCATCATCTCGGCGCGCGTGACCGACAGGAATGGCCAGAGGAAGGCGTTCCACGTCCAGATGAAGCAGACGATCGACAGAGCCGTGGTAACACCCCAGTTTATTGGCATGTAGACCTTGAACAGGATCGCCCATTCGGATGCGTTGTCCATCAACGCGGCCTCGCGAAAGTCGCGCGGCACCTGGTCGAAGAACTGCTTGTAGACGATGACGATGACGGGGTGGATAAGCTGCGGGAGCATCGTGCCGGCCCAGCTATTGAGCAGACCGAGATCGGCCACCAGCTTGAAATGATTGATGATCAGCGCCTGCGTCGGAACCATGAACGAGCCGAGGATCAGCCACCACAGCGTGGCGCGGCCGGGAAAGCTCAGTTGCGAGATGGCGTAGCCGCACAGCATGGAGCTGAACACACAGATTACTGTCACGCCGGCTGCCACGACCACCGAGTTGAGATACCACTGACCGATCTGGGTGGACGTGAGTGCGAACAGATAGTGCTGGAAAGTCAGCGTGTCCGGCCAGAGTTCGATGAAGGGACGAACCAACTCGTCCTCCGGCTTGAGCGACGAAACCACCCCCCAGTAGAGAGGGAACGCCCAAAGCACCGCGCAAGCGACCGTGAGTGCCGTGACCAGACCCGCTCCCAAGTTCCACCGGCGCGCGGAAATGCCCGTCATCGGCGCCCCCTCTCGGCCAAGCGCATCAGTTGGAACTGTAGTACCGAAACGACCACCACTAGCACGAACAGGCTGACCGCCACGGCCGCGGCCCGGCCGCCCTGGTTTTGTTGGAACGCGCGCTGGAAAACATAATAGACGAGCACCATGTTGTCGTTCGGCCGTCCCCCTACTGAGAACAGGTAGACCTGGTCGAAGATCTTCATCTGCAGGATCAGCTGGATGGTGAAGACCAAGCTGGTCACCGGCCAAAGCAGAGGCCAGGTGATCCTGCGGAAGGTCGTCCAGCGCGTGGCGTTATCGAGAGCGGCCGCCTCGTAGATCTCAGCCGGGATAGCCCTCAGTCCCGCCAGGAAGAGCAGAATAGAGAAGCCGGCGGTCCACCAGATCGTCACCAAGGCGACCGCTGGCATGAACCAGGCACGCGACTTGAAGATGGGCACGCGGGGAACGCCCAGCCAGTCGAAGACGTGCATGGCGATGCCGAACTGGAAATTCAACGTCCAGTCCCAGATCAAATAGACGACCGAGACGGGGAGGATGTAGGGCAGGAAGAACAGCGCCAGCACAGCAGCCTGGAAGCGTCCCGAGAGACGCGACACGCCGAGCGAGATGAGCAGCGCCACGAGCGTGCCGGGCGCAACGGTCATCAGGACGAAGTAGGCGGTGTTCCAAGCTGCGCGCCTGAACATGGGGTCGCTGATCAGCCGCTCGTAATTGGCGAACCAGATCCAGTTTCCCTGGCCGATCAGCGGAGCCTCGGTGAAGGAGATGAGGAACATCTGCAGCGTCGGATAGACGAACACCAGTGCGTAGATCGCCACGAACGGGGCGATCAGCAAAAGCGCGATCAGAATGTCCTTGCGACGTTTACCGAGGATGGCCGTCTCCCGATGGAGCGAGCCTGCCACGCGCTTACATCCCGTTCAACTCGGTCGTGATGGACGTAACCGCTTCGGCTGGGTCCATTTCGCCATTCAGTGTCGGCACGAAGTAAGTCGACATGACGTCAAAGATCGGCCCCGCGACGCCCGCCAGTGGTGACTTGGGGTCAAAGATCATATTGGCGGTGAGCGTCGAGTAGGTGGCGTTGGGTTCCATCGCCTTGTAGTCGGCGGAGTCGGTGACGGGCTTGTAGGCGGGGATGTGGCCGGCGGTCGCCCAGAGCAGCGAATGCTTATCGACCCAGGAGATGACCTCCAGCACTGCCGCGCGCTTATCGGCGCTCATGTCCTTGCCCTTGTTCTTCGGAATCGCGAAGGTGTGGCTGTCAGCGTAGGTGCACGGCTTCTCGAAGACTACCGGGATTTCCACGGCCCCCCAGTCGAACAGTTTGCCCTGCTTGGCCAGGTCGGTCATGGTCGGGACTTCCCAGACGCCATTGATCATCATCGCAGCCTTGCCTGACGTGAACAGCGCCACGGTTGCCGGGTAGTCGGTGTAGGTCGACTGCAGTCCCGCCTTGGTCCAGCCCTGGAGCACCGCCAGCGCGTTCTCCAGCTTCTCGCCGTTGTCACCCGTGAGGAACTTGCCGTCGGACATCAGCTTACCACCCTGCTGGCACATCAGCGAATAAATGGTGCGGAACATGAAGTTGCCGTCGGCGGTAACGCTGCCAAGCGGGAACTCCACACCGGCATCTTTCAGTGCCTTCAAGGTGGCCGTGAACTCGTCGCGGCTGCCCAACCCCTTCGGCCGGCCGTCGTCGCCGAGCATCCCGGCCTTCTTCAGAAGGTCACGGTTGTAGTAGAGCACGATCGGGTGCGTATCGAGCGGCACCGCATATTGCTTGCCATCGACAGTCACGGCGTCCCACGTGACGGGAGCGAAGTCGCCGGATGACAGGCCCATCGTCGACAGGTCGTCGGCCGTAATCGGATCGAGTAGACCTTGCGAGACCGCAAGGGGGATGCGGCTGGCATGATAGGTCATGACGTCAGGCGCCTCGCCGACGGCGGCCGAAGTCTGTACCTTGGCGTAAAAGGGTGTACCCCATTCCAGTGTGGTCGCGTCGATCTTGATCTTGCCGGTATGCGCGGCATTGAAGTCCGAGATCAGCTGCTTCATGCGCACGCCGTCGCCACCGCTGAGGAAGTCCCACCAGACGACCGTTTCTTCGGCGTGGGCGGTGACGGCCAGGAAACTGCTGGCCGCGAAAAGCGCAGCCGTGACTATCCTGCGAAAGCTCATGTTCCTTCCTCCCGGTTTGGCGGTTCGCTCCGCACTGCGCCCTTTATGCTACACCAACGCGGGACCAACGCAACGGATAGTTAGATACATATCGGATGTTCGGATATTTAAGGGACTATGGCGCCACGCGCACCATCGAATAGGAATGCGGCGGCAGGGTCAGCGCGAGACGTCCCCCGTTGAGGGAGGCGCCTGATCCTCTGACCGGAACCACGGTGTCGGGCGCGCGCAATGTATTGCGGGCTTCGAGATCGTCGTGCCTGATCAGAGTGTGCTCGGCTGCCCTGGCGGTAAAGCCATCGAGTGATACATCGACTTCCATCTGTTCCGAGCCGTGGCGATTAACGGCGAAAAAGGTCAGCAGGCCGGTATCACCGTCGTGGACACCGGCAATATCGAGCCAGGGTACCTTGTCGGCGGCCGCCGCGCCGTAGGTCGGCACGTCGACGGCCAGCCGCAGCGCCGTGCCGCGGCCGTGCCGGGAGGCGAACAGGAAGGGCCAATAGATCGTCTGGCGCCAAGCTCCGCCGCCTGGCTCGGTCATGATAGGCGCGATCACGTTGACCAGCTGGGCGATGCAGGCGATGCGCACGACGTCGGCGCGGCGGAGGAAAGTGTTGAGGATGCATCCGACCTGCAGTACGTCCTCGAAATTATAGATGTCCTCCAGCAGGCGGGGCGCCTCTGGCCAGTGCCATGTCCGCATGCGCTCGGCATCATTCTTGCGCGCGTGATACCAGACGTTCCACTCGTCGAATGAGATCTTCACGTCCCGTTTCGAGCGGGTCTTTGCCTTCACATAGTCGATAACTCCCGACACCGTACCGATGTAGCGGTCGAGCTTTTCGGACAGCGCCAGATATTCCGCCGGGTTCTTCTCGTAGTTCTCGAAATACATGTGCAGCGAGATGTAGTCGACCTGGTCGTAGGTGGCCTCCAGGACCGTCGCTTCCCACTGCGGGTAGGTCGGCATATTGGAATGCGAGGAGCCACACACCACCAGCTCCAACGTGGGATCCAGGCCGCGCAACGCCTTGGCGGTTTCGTTCGCGAGGTGGCCATATTCGGAGGCCGACTTGTGGCCGACCTGCCAGGGGCCGTCCATCTCGTTGCCGAGGCACCACAATCGGCAGTTCCAGGGTTCCTTGCGTCCGTTGCGGGCACGAAGGTCCGACCATTGGCTGCCGCCGGGGTGATTGACGTACTCGACGAACGCGCGCGCCGCATCGAGCCCACGCGAGCCGAGATTGACCGCCAGCATCATCTGCGTGCCAGCCTTCTCGGCCCAATCGGCAAATTCGTGGATGCCGACCTTGTTGCTCTCAGTGGTACGCCAGGCGAGATCCAGCCGTCGTGGCCGCTGGTCCTGCGGCCCGATCCCGTCCTCCCAATTGTACGCCGACACGAAATTGCCCCCCGGATAGCGGCAGATCGGCGTATCCAATTCGCGCACCAGCTCGATCACGTCTCGACGCATACCTTGCGCATCGGCTTGCGGATGCCCTGGCTCATAGATGCCGGTATAGACGGCTCGCCCGAGATGCTCGAGGAACGAACCGTAGATACGCTTGTCGATGTCCGCGACCGCGTAGGCAGCACTTGCGGTGACCTTGGCCCTCATGATCCCCTCCTGCCAGCCGTCCTAAGATCCGACTTTCGGATTTATATCGGCTATTCGGATCATTAACATCACCGAAAAGAGGTCCGTCAAGAGGCTCGCGGCCTGTCAAGTTCGGGCCCCTTCTGTCCGACGATGTCAGGCGCGCACCAGGCGTAAGACGATGTCCTTCGAATAATTGCCGAAACCGTTCCCGAAGATGTTCATGCCGCCAGGGTGGCGGGCGTCGTCCTTGACGCCGACCCGCATGCGGATAGAGCGATGCCGGTCGAGTTCGAGGTCGGCCAGCGTGCAGTCAGAGACGCGCACGCCGTCGCGGAAGGTCCCGCTGGCAGTCACACGCCACAGACGCGACTCCCCATACTGGGAGCCCGCCAGCTTCCACCAGTTCGGGGTGAATTTGCCGCGCTTATCGCCATAGTCGGCCGGCGAGGTCCATGTATCAATCTCGCGGCCATTGATGGCGACAGTGATGTCGGAAGGCCAGTTTTTTGACGTCCCAGGAACCTCTGAAGAAAGCTCCATCGTTAGCTCCAGCGCTCCGACCGTGGCTTTCACGAGACTTGCGTTGTTGGGGAATTGATATTCAACGAAGCCCCGCGTGAACCACAGCAGTCCGGCCCGCATGCGGTCGGGATCGAGAAAAGTGTCGGGCACGTCGAGCAGACCGATTATGCCGTCCTTCGAGCACAGTCCGCAGGGCGCCGTGACCTCACAGCGCGTATATAGGCCAAGTGGCATAGCGACCTCGATGGCGGAATTGTCTTGGGAAGGGCCGCGATCCTTGAAGACTATCAGGACCTCGGAGAAGGTTGAGTAGCAGACCTTCTGGCTTCCTTTGCGAGCCCGTTGCGATTTGGTTTCGACTAACCCTGCGTCCACGAGAATTTGGACGTTCGCGGAGATCGTTGATTGCGGCAGACCGAGATCTTCTGCGATCTGGTTGATGTTCCGAGGGCCGCTGCGGTTCAGCAGATCCAGGACGCGGATGCGCACTTCGCTAGCGAGGCTCTTGAGCAAGTCGATCCGCTCTAGCGGATCGACGACGATGATCTGATTCGACATGGACTCCTGCCGCCGCATCGGGGACCACTATGTATCAGCACGGCGGATATTGAGAAAGCCTTGCTCACGTTGCACGGGCCGGAGACTGGCAAGAAATCTCGCCAGCGACTGGGGCCGTCCGTCTAAGAAATCAGGGACCGCTGTAACGACACAACAAGCCGCGCAAGTAAACCGGAGACCGACACATCGAGCCGACTCGGCGCGAAAGTGAAGCGATGCCGTTTGGGGCCTAGGAAGCATGACGCCCGCGGGTGCTCCCTTGCCATAGAGCGCGGGCGCAACCGCATTGCCGAGGTTGGGCAGCAGGAGATCGCTTCGAGGGCCGAAGGCAATTTCCCGTAACGAAAGTTCCCGCTGCCGAAGAGAATAAAAGAATCGGCCCCGGGAACGAGCCTATCGCGTTCACCCTCATAAGACGAAGGCCCCTCAGCCTCCGCGGCGGCAGGTTCAGGCGATGGCATGAAGGTCATAGCCGCATCAGATGACGTGTTGACCTTGTTTCCGCGCTCCGGCCTAATCGTCTTTCTCCGTCTCGGTCCCTTCTTCCAACTCGTCGGCTGGCAGATACCCAGCATCCACGAGCCATTGTTCGACCACGCCGACTACGGCAGTCTCAAGGGGGGATCGGGGGTCGGTGTCAGCGATGAGCCTGTCCATCGCGGCCGCGACCCTATCGTCCAGATCAATCACAATGCGCGGCACCAACGATATCTCCGAAGGCGCCCGCGCATAGACCGCCACGGTTGATCGGACGCGGGCCGAACGCGTTGGTTCCGCCGCGTTGGTTCCGCGTTGGTTCCATAGTCGCGTTCATGCGAATTATACCATCGCCGCCGCGCTTGCGCATTTGCATAGATTAGCGCTACGAAAAAAGACCGCGCGTCCGGGAGGCCACATGGAACGCGGAAAGATGGCGGCAAAACCAAGTCTGTTTTTTGGAACCGACGTCACCCAACTACGTGCAGAACCCCGGAGACGCTCTCCATTGCTTGGCTGCAGGAGGAGGTGTCTGCATTGCGCTCGTGCCTCCGTCAGGGCACGGGCGCGATTCAACCAAGCAGTGGGAGGTACGGTGATGTCGGAATGCCCTGCGGTAGAAAATCAGGTCAAGGCTGGCACTGGCAGGACCGCAGCAGAATGTGAAGAGAGATCGCACACGAGCAAGGCCGCCGCCTTGTCAATGATTGCCGACGAAGCGAAAGCCAGAGCCATGAAGACCGCACGTCTTCGAGAACTCAGGCTCAAGCACGTCGTCGATGGCCGTGCTCCTATGCACGAGGCTTCATTTTCGCTGGATCATCAGGACGAGGAACTCGACGTCGATCCAGAAGCAGAGACGGGCGATTGGCAGGAGCTATGCCGCTGCGTGGGCTACCTCGGCCAATGAGGACGACCACCAAGGCGAGGCGACGGCCCGGACGGCAATCGAGGTCGTGGTCTTGTCGACGATTGGTTCAGCAGCGGGAACACGGCGGTCCGCTGCAGTGCAGTCCTGCCGACAAGCTTGCCTATAAGGCAATTGCCGCGCTGACCCGCGGTGCGTCTGGGGGGCGTGATTCGAGTGAGACCCCTCATCAGAAAGCGCGCTCTTATCGCGCATAGGCCCCCACCTGCGCCACCCCTCAGACGTAGGGGCGATCTGCTCTCCTGACGGTCACGCCTCGTCGCGCGGGATTGTCGGTTTCTGAGCTACAATCGCAGTGGCCATATGCTCACCGGCCTTTTCGGTGTTGGTCACCTTGACCTTCTCATCGGTCTTCGGTTTGCCCAGGTCGCAGGACGCTTGCCATCGGCGAGCGTCACCTGTGCGCGCACCTTCATATCCATGGTCTTGATGCTGCCGCTCGCCTGTGCCGCATCCGCGCCGGTAGCGGCAATCATGGCAATCCCTGTCAGTGCCGTGAGGATCATGATTCTCATAGCTCTGGAACCTGGGCGGCCCAGATCAGGGCTCATTGAGCCGATCCGCGATCCAAATCCGAAATTCCGGGTTTCGTTCCGACGGGGCTGGTGCGACCCCCGCCCACGTGTCCGCCGCCCGGATGCGCGTCACTTCCGGAGCGTTCCCGCACCACTCGCATCACCTCTCTGACCGGCAAGCGCTTATGGCCAGGCGTGTTGTGGTGATAGACCTCAGCCAGATTTCCGCATATCCGCTTTTGGCCACCGCGAGGACACAGCACGAAGTGCTCCATTTCGTCCGTTACGGGCTTGGCGGGTGCCTATGCCGAAGTTGGGAAGCTTGGTCGGTGCGGCGGAGTCTATTCCGCGACGAAGCCTCATCCATCGCCCATTCGATTTGACGGCAGTGCCACGCGGCAGTCCCCACCAGATCCCGGCGGATGCTCGCGCTTCTTCATTTTCCTTGGAACCATTTCGGGAACACTACGTTTGTTCGGCGCTTGCCGGGTCGAAGGCGGGGTCCTTGCCATGCACAAACGGCAATTGGAACGCGAGATCGCACGGCTAGCACACGCGACCGAGCGTATCATCTCCGGAGGAGCCGACGTATCTCGGCAACCGCGCCTTCATCGAAGGACTCATGTCTCAAGGCGGCGATACGACGGAAGCGAAGAGTGTTCTTTCGGAACTTTTTACCGTGCTCGCGAACTGGCGTGCCGAGCGTCCTGATCGAGGAGGGCATCGTCCGGCTAAGCCCAGGACTATCATGCTTTCTTGTTTTGTGTGGACATTCACTTTGTGGGCATTGACTTTGCCCTTTGCTTCCAAGGCAAGAGCGGGCACGGGGGCTGGAACCCGAAGGTGAGTTGCTCGGCTAACGTGTCTGTCGAGCCCTCGCTCGGCACGCTCACGGCCCGCGCACTCCTTCCCGAAGGCTGATAGGGCGCGGGCCCGCCATATGTGATTTGCGCCTCTTCCCTGCGTGGATATAGGTCGCGCATGTCGGTCCGCCTTAGCCGAGAAGCTCGCGACGCTTCGACTCCAGAGCATTGGCAACCGGCTCGGTGGCGAAAAACGCCGCCCTTCATCGGAAGAGAGCCTCCGCAATTCGGAAACGGCACGCGCGATCAAACGAAAGACCCTGCGAAAAGTCTCGCGAGGCGCTGCAGAACACATACGAACTTGCTTCGAGGTGCCCGAGCCGAGACGTCATTCGTTTGGACCTCTGGCCAACTGGCGGGAATTCTGACCGCTAAAGGGCGCCGCCGGCATGGCGAAAAATCGGCCCACCACCTTGGGAAGCAAACGATCATCGTCGAATTCTCGAAACGTCTCTTCTTTCTTGTTCCAAAGGGCGGCCATGCCGCCGCGCACCCTCGGGCCTGTTCACGCTTGGCGGTCTTCTGAACTTCGGGCCGAACTGACGTGCTGTGCGGCAAGAAACATCAGCGTCGATGCCACGGTTCGCCGGTTCCAACCAGCGCTCTCGGCCATGTCGAGCACCGCCTCGATCCAGGGTCTCAACACGTCGCGGCACTCACTCTCCTGGCCTACGAAGTCGTTGGGTGGACGGGTCGGCGATGCGACCGTTCCGATGCCGGGCATATTCATGTCAGCCTCAAATTTCTTCAGGAAGGTCCCCGCGCTCCTCAAGGGAGCGCGGAGATTCTCAAGCTTGCCCCTCAAAAGTCCATGCCTGCACCGGCGGGCATGGCCGGGGTGACATCCTTCTTCGGCTTCTCGGCCACCATGGCCTCGGTGGTGACGAGCAGGCCGGCGACGGAGGCCGCATCCTGCAAAGCCGTGCGCACGACCTTCGCCGGATCGATCACCCCCTGCGCATAGAGATCACCGAATTCGTTGGTCTGGGCGTTCCAGCCCCAGGCGAACTCGGTCTTTTCGCGCAACTTGCCCACGATGATGGAGCCCTCAGCGCCGGCGTTTTCGGCGATCTGGCGGGCCGGCGTCTCGATGGCCCGCCTCACGATCTCGACGCCGGTCTTCTGGTCGGCATTGTCGACCTGAAGATTCTCCAGCGCCTTGGCCGCGCGCAGCAAAGCCACGCCACCGCCGGGCAGTATGCCTTCCTCGACAGCGGCGCGCGTCGCATGCAGCGCGTCGTCGACACGATCCTTGCGCTCCTTGACCTCGACCTCGGTCGAGCCGCCAACGCGGATCACCGCGACGCCGCCGGCCAATTTTGCCAACCGCTCTTGCAGCTTCTCGCGGTCGTAGTCGGATGTGGTCTCTTCGATTTGCGACTTTATCTGCTTCACACGGCCTTCGATTTCGGCCCTGGAGCCGGCGCCGTCGACAATCGTTGTGTTTTCCTTCTCGATGACGACCTTCTTGGCGCGGCCGAGCATCTGGAGCGTCACGTTGTCCAGCTTGATGCCGAGATCCTCGCTGATTGCGGTGCCGCCGGTGAGGATGGCGATATCCTCCAGCATCGCCTTACGGCGATCGCCGAAACCCGGGGCCTTGACGGCCGCGACCTTCAGGCCGCCACGAAGCTTGTTGACGACCAGCGTGGCGAGCGCCTCGCCCTCGACATCCTCGGCGATGATGATCAGTGGCTTGCCCGATTGCACTACAGCCTCCAGCACCGGTAGCATCGCCTGGAGATTGCCAAGCTTCTTCTCATGGATCAGCACATAGGGCTCTTCCAGTTCGACCCGCATCTTGTCCTGGTTGGTGATGAAGTAGGGCGAGAGATAGCCGCGATCGAACTGCATACCCTCGACGACTTCCAACTCGGTCTCCGCGGTCTTGGCTTCTTCGACGGTGATGACGCCCTCATTGCCGACCTTCTGCATCGCCTCCGCCAGGAAGCGGCCGATCTCCGCGTCCCCATTGGCCGAAATCGTGCCGACCTGGGCGATCTCATTGTTCTGCGTCACCTTGCGGGCGTTCGCCTTCAGTTCGGCCACCACGGCGTCAACTGCCTTGTCGATGCCGCGCTTCAGGTCCATTGGGTTCATGCCCGACGCGACGGCCTTGGCGCCTTCCTTGACGATTGCCTGGGCGAGCACGGTCGCGGTCGTCGTGCCGTCGCCGGCCAGGTCGTTGGTCTTCGAGGCGACTTCGCGCACCATCTGGGCGCCCATGTTCTCGAACTTGTCCTCGAGCTCGATCTCCTTGGCGACGGTGACGCCGTCCTTGGTGATGCGGGGTGCGCCAAACGATTTGTCGATGACGACGTTGCGCCCCTTGGGCCCGAGCGTGACCTTCACCGCATTGGCGAGAATGTCGACGCCACGCAGCATCTTGTCGCGGGCTTCGGTGTGGAATTTGACTTCCTTGGCAGCCATTGGATCACTCCTTCGATAGGCAGCTTCGTTGACTGGTAGATTGTTGTTGGCCCGATCAGGCGGCCTTCTTGAGCACAGCGCTCGGGTCGATCACACCCATCACGTCGCTTTCCTTCATGATGAGCAGGTCCTCTCCATTCAGCTTGATCTCGGTACCGGACCACTTACCGAACAGGATGCGGTCACCGACCTTGACATCGAGCTCGACGAGCTTGCCGCTCTCGTCGCGCGCGCCGGGGCCGACGGCGATGACCTCGCCCTCCTGCGGCTTCTCCTTGGCGGTGTCGGGGATGATGATGCCGCCTGCCGTCTTTTCGTCGGTTTCGATGCGGCGGACCAGGACACGGTCATGCAATGGACGGAACGTCATATCGTTCTCCTTCGGGACAAACAGATTTTTGAGGTTCCTCCACACCGGACCGGCAATATCGGGCCTGTGTGGGGCGCCGCGACCCTTCTCAGGCATCGCGTGCGCATATCGAGCTAGTTTTGCGAATTTCCGGTTTCAAGAGGTTCCGCAAAATTTTCGCACTGGCACCCGATGAAAAGCTAGTGCCATGAAAACATACAGCTAATCGGATTGCCGACCGTGCATTTCGAGCTTGAATTTTCCAGGCGCTCAAACAAAAATATCCGAAGCTTCGCCATTAGCGAGGCTGTGAAACAGAAACCTTGCAAGGAGCTTTTGGAAAGACGGAGGACCAAGATGGAGCGACACAAACTTCCACCAATCATTCCTTCCCTTGTTCCCGAAACATCCGACCTAGCTCTGGACCGCCTGCTATCACCGGCGAGGCATTTCAGACACCCCGACGACGTCCTGAACGACGGCAGGCTCGATGTCCGGGAAAAGCGAGCGATCCTTTCGTCCTGGGCTTCGGATGCCTGCGCGGTCGAATCCCTCCCGGCGCTGCGCCGACCGCCGGGAGCCGAACAGCCGATCTCCTTCGATCAGATCATGGACGCGCTATGCCGCCTCGACGCGGCTTCGCATCCGACAGGCGATCGACGACACGGCTTCGATCGCCTGGATACATGAAGGTGCGAGTCAAAGGAGACATGCATGGTCACTGCGGTCAGCAGGGAGTTCCGCCTGCAGATGGAGGGCTATGGCCTGACCACAGCGGAAATTCACTATCATCTTCCCGACTACCCGCGCCTACTGCAGCTCTACGTCTGGCAGGAATATGATCTGGCCCCTCATTTTCCGGAGCTGAAGGGCTTCCTTGGATACTGGGAGCGCGAACTGGAGGGCGCGTTGCATTCAGTCCGCGTCGCCCATCATGGCCTCATCGAACCCACGGAATGGCGCGCCGTCGACGGCGTCATCGCCACCCACTGAGGGCCTCTGCCCCGAGCCTTTCGATCGCGCGCGCCGGGACATGCTTCCGGCGCGAACCTCTTTCCGCTGGGACCAGTCCGGCCCCTCTGGCAGCCCTGAGGAAGGCCTTGTACGCGTCTCGTGGATTGCGCCAGCCGTCCAGCGCATCGCGGCAGGCGCGTACCGCCGCGCGCCAACTTGATCCGCGCGCCCATTCGGGCCATTGCTGATCCAGGCATTCGAGAGCTTCGAAGCTGCTGGCGACATTGCGAGAGGCAGTGGAAAATTCGAGGATAACAGGCTCGGGGAACCGAACGTCGTTCACCACTTTCTCCATCTTTTTCAACGTCTTTTGCGAGCAAGCAATCGGGCGGGTTTTCGACGCACACCGCGAGATGGGGACGGGTTGCGGAGGGTCAAGACGGCGACCATCGCCCCGTGCTATGCGTTCAATCTTCCTCGTAGATGTCGAGCAGATCGATCAGTTTCGCGACCCGCGTTCCCGGCAGCGGCCGTCCTTCGCCCATCAGCGCTTCGTCACCATTGAGCCAGCCCCATGCCTCACGCAATTCCTCGAGGGAAGCGCCGATGGTAAGGATGTCGGCGATGAGCGTTTCGTCCGCTGGTCCAAGGACAGACGTTATCTCTTCCCGTGTCATCGGCATGATCGCCCTCCTGGGTACTGATCTGAAAGGTGCCGGTCGATAAGGGTGATTTCTCCCGAGATGGCAAGACAATGCGTCCCGGCAAGGAACGTTCCGCGCATGGACCTCTTGACGCCCGTAAGCCGAATTCCCAGATCCATTTCGCCGGCGCCTTTAGGGCCGGCATAGGTCAAGGAGCGCATCCTTGGCGCTCCTCGTACCCATGTTGCTCAGCAATGGAGGATATGGCTATGAGAACGGCTTTCGACTTTTCCCCGCTCTATCGGTCAAGCATCGGTTTTGATCGCGTTTTCGACTTGCTCGAGAATGCCAGCCGTACGCCAAATGTCGATAATTGGCCGCCCTACGACATCGCCAGGACCAGCGAAGACGCTTATCGCATCGCCATGGCGGTAGCGGGCTTTGGTCAGGACGAATTGAGTATCGTCCATCAGCCAAACCTGTTGGTGATCTCCGGCGCGAGACCTGGGGAAGACAATGGCGAATACCTGCATCGCGGCATCGCCGGGCGGCCGTTCGAGCGACGCTTCGAGCTCGCCGACCATGTGAGGGTGACCGGTGCCAGTCTCGTCAACGGCCTGCTGACAATCGATCTCCGGCGCGAAATTCCCGAGGAAATGAAGCCGCGCCGGATCGAGATCGGCAACGGCAGAGCCGATTCCCGCATCGGTACCAAGACCCCCAAGGCCGCAGACAAACAGCTCGCGGCGAAGCAGGTTGCCTGACGCAATCCGGCGAAGCCCGGTGCCAATGCTGAGCCATCCGCTGATGGAAAGGATGGCTAGCAAGATAAAAGGAGAATGACGATGAGTGTACGCGATCTTATCCCTTGGGCACGCGAGCAGAACCGCGTCCCGAGCCTGTTCAGCAGTGACGAACGCGACCCCTTCCTGTCGCTGCACCGTCAAGTTAACCGCCTGTTCGATGACGTCTTCCGCAGCCTCGACGGGAATATGCCATCCTCTGGTAGCGCGTCTTACTTCGGCGGGAGCTGGCCGCACGTCGAGATTTCCGACAACGACAAGGAAATCAAGGTCACGGCAGAGGTACCCGGCCTGGAGGAGAAGGACATTGAGGTTCTGCTCGAAGATGGCGTTCTGACACTGAAGGGCGAAAAGCGGGCGCAGTCCGAGGACAGGGACCGGCAGTTCTCCGAGCGCTTCTACGGCCGCTTCGAGCGACGCATACCGCTCGGCTATGAAGTCGAGGACGACAAGGTAAGCGCCGATTTCAAAAACGGCGTGCTGACCGTCGCGTTGCCTAAGACCGAGCGTGCGCAGGCAAAGGCCAAGCGCATTGCCATCAACCACAAGAACTGAACCGGCCAACGGGCCGGAGGCTAGTCCAGAACCAGCCTCCGGCCTGCATCCCATCCTCGAGACTGTCCCTCGCCGTTGTCAGATGGATGAATGATGGAAAAGCTCCACAAGAACAGAACGCTATATGAGAGAATGCCCCCTGCTCAGCCGGGCAATGACAACCGGCCCACTTCTTTCCCAACCTTGTCGTTCGGGCGATCGATCTTCCCGGAAGGCACGGTGGCGCAGATTTGCCGGCCCGGCCGCTCTGTCACAACTACCGCGAGGACTGGAACTGCATGGCGGCGGACGTTCGAGCGCCGCACCGCGCCTTTCATCGAACCGCTGATGGGCTGCAAGCGCGGTCTTCTTCACGCCGCGGCATCTGAAACATGCTGCTTGGCCTACGACGGCCGTAAGTCTGTCGAGGCGGCGCACAAGACTTTTACCCAAGGCCCGCAGGGTCGAGGTGATCGAGGATGTCCCGGTGGCGCCATCAGCCGATTGTCCGGCAAGTTGTCGAGGCCGGTCCGCTCTTCAAATCCTAACGAGATCGTCTTGAGCCGTGACGCGATGTCCTTCGACATCCTTATTTCTCAGGCTTTCAAGCAATCGGTGTCCTTCCTTGACCCAGCTTAGCCTTCTCCGTGGTACCGACTTGGGTAGCAAAATGGTAGCGGGATGTTCTCGCGCTGTTCTGCTCTTGACAAAACTGGCTCATTGACGCCCGCCATCACCAGCGCGAAGGAGCGCCGGCAACCTAGGAGGCATCATGGTCGCATTCGTCGGCATTCTCGGCGTGCTTCAGATCATCGGCGGCATTCTGATCTGCATCCTCGCGCCGACGTCCATCCAGCAAATTCTCGGCGCCGTCCTGTTCGGCATGGGCGTGATCGCCTTCGCCCTCGGCGTGCTGATCGAGAAGGCGAACAAGCAGATCGAGATTGTCGCCAAGCTCGCGGCGCCGAAGCCCTCAGCCGCGATCGCCACTGCCAACGTGGGCATGGCTTCCGGTTCAACCCTATCTTCTTCTACAAAATAGGCGGCGGCGCCAACTGTTCATGATTACCAGCAACGGCATCCCGGAAAGTGTCGAGTTTTACGGCATTCCCTCAAAACGGCGATGCTTCCAATCTGGACAGAGCTCGTTAGAAGTTGTTGCCCCGTTGTCCAAAATTGTGAAACGACGGGCCCGCTGCATTTTCGAACACAGGGGCCGATATCGCCGCACCGAGCGGCGGCGCCGGCGGGTTGAGGACACACTTGACTCTCCCGATCCCGAATTCCTAATTTTTTCGTGTCCGTTGGTGTTTCACTTTAGAGGGCGAGTGTTATGCCTGAGCTTCACAAACAGGGTTTGGAACTAGTGGTGGATCTCTTGGATTCACCTTCGGGCCGGCCGAGCAACAGAGCGAGGAGCGCGCTGTTAGTCTGGCCGAAACGCGAGCCCGGAGACATTCCGGTGTGCTTGCCTGGGCTCGGGACGCTGATCCAGATGTCGGCGAGTACGGGCCACCGACGGTCCTGTTTCAGAGCGGCGAAGTGCCGGACATGGAATGAGGGAAACGAAAGTGATGAACGACAACGCAGTTCCTGACGGTCGTCCGGAGCGAATCGGCGGGGCGATCAGCGGCGTCGTCTCTGTGGTCGTGTTCTGCCTACTGGCGTGGACGGTGATCCGACCGCTCGTCATCTAAGAGCGGCCGACATATCCAAGCGCTTTACTGTCATCCTGGAAGACGACATGTTCGCCGCGCTCGATAAGGTGCCCACCGCAATGGACCCGGCAGTCACGCATGAAGTCGTCGCTGCCGAGTTGCTCCCTGATTGGCTGATCGGGGCCGGCTATCTTCCATCCGGCGATATCGAAGAAGACACGCCGATTGAGGGAGAGGCTTAGATAAGGCGCGCCCTTCAGTACCATGCAGTTGCCAAATGGATAAGCGTCTCGCGCAGTTACCGCGTAAAGAGACGGACGCCCGATGCCGCGATATTTCTTCGACACCTATGTCGGCCGGTTCTCATGGATAGATAGAACGGGTCGCAGGATGACGCGCGGCGAGGTCGAGGCGAGTGCGTCGATTGCATTGGCAGACGCCGTGAGAGGAGCCCTGCCAGAAATGCCGATCCGGGATATGTCGGTCAACGTTCGCGACGAAGGCGACATAGCGGTATTTGCGGCATCCGTGGTGATCAAGATACGGCGCTAAGGGGGAAACAGGAGCTGACAAAAAAACGGCCCGCGAGGGCACGGGCCGGAATCTATGCGGACTCCAGAGGGGTAAGGGGGACTTGGGGGGACGCAGAGACAACGGCGCTCCGTCCGTTGAGTTCCGAAGGAAAGGCCTGCACGGTTGCGCGGCCCAACTTACATAGCGCGGCACTCGGCCTTGCTTAGTTGCTCATCTGAGAAGATGGCAACCCATGGTGTTCATCAGCATTGTTGGCGCGCTTGAAATGGCCTTTGGCCTGGCAGTGCCTGCACTTTCGCCAGAAGGTATCCTCTTCGGCTTGGGAAGTGGCCAGCCTGGCAATCGTTGCGCTGTTCAAGTAGCTGGGGCCAGCAAGCCGCACCGGCATAACCGACAAAAAGCCGGCCCGCGTTGCACGGGCCGGAAATCTGGCAACGAAACCTCCCCTGGGAGTGCCAGTGACAGGAGGCTTCCACTTAGAAAAATTTAGCACTGAGTAGCGACATATCAAGCCGCGCAAATAGACCGCAAACCGGCTCCTCGTACGGAGCGCGCGAGAAGGAGATGGGCGTACTCGCGCTTGCCGCGGCCGAACACACCTTCCGGCTCGCTCGCCCCCTACGAGAAGAGTAGGGGTCTCGACCACCTTCGCAAAGGCGCACTCGGCGATGAACTCGGCATCGTTCATGTTTCTGTTCCTCGGTTGATGGTTCGAACATAGCGCCCGGGCCGCGGTTCGGTTCTGCGAACGAAGCCCGGATCGATGTGCGTCATGAGCGTGTGGTGATCAGCTTGGTGTTCGCGATGATGACCGCTGCTGGTCTCATATGTGGCTGGCGTGATGCCCGCCCCTGATCCAGGGCGAACGACCACACCAACTGATCTTGAAGATGAAAATAGCCCATCACATATTGTTGTCGGCTCCGCTGCCGCTGTCGGCGCGGATCCACCCGAAACGCAAAAACTCGTTCGACTTGGAGGATCAGATGAGCGATCGGATGTTCGACAGCCCCGTGTTCGTGAAAGCCGCTAACTGCCTTCTAGAGGAAATCGCCTGCCTGGAGGATGCCCTCGAATTTCTCTACGAATGGCCGGAAAACCGGCGAGGAGTAATCTACGAGACTGCACTGCGCGCTTGTCAGCGCGCATTCGAGAACGACTGCCCGTTGGCTGCAGCAAGGCAAGCCTTCAGTGGCTTCGCCAAGTCCGTCAACATCCTCGAAGACGTCAGCATGCCACTCCCATGGATGACCCCAATGAAGTCAGGACAAGGCGGAGGAGTTGCCACTTAGCGGCGACGCTCGGAGCAGCACCAAATGCCGCTGGTCTTTTTTCTTTCTTGAGTTTGCGCCGGAGTTCCGGCCAAGGAGGTCACAATGCTCGCGTTGCCGTTTGAGAAGCCGGTCCGTGTATGGGTTGGGCTTGGCTTTCCTCGCCAGATCAACAGCGTCGCCGACGCCCTGCAGTTCGTCCTGGACTGCTATGGATACTGCCCTGACGGGAAAACCGTCACCCGTGTCTGCAAGGCGGCCATGAGCGGCGAAGTAGAGGCCGACACTGCAAGGGGTTTCTTCGTAACCTTTGCTCGCAAGAAGGAGATCCTCGTGGAGGATGGCTCCCTCCCGCCCTTCCGAAGCGAGGATCGACAAGCGCACGCCTGACGCTCGCTCACGTATTGAACCGACCCGCCGAGCTGTCCTTGGCGGGTCGGACCGCCGCGAACCGCTGACGCCTATCTCAACTTTGACAACATCGGTGATATGGCAGCAAAACGCGCGTCGCAATGAATGAACCTGCATGGGATACGAAATGTCAAAGGAACCACTGATAAGAACACCCAAGCATCAACCCCATGAAATCGCCTATGACGCTGACTGCCAAGAAGCCCTGACCAATCACCTAGAGAAATTGCTCGACGACACCCAAGCCGCCGGCTGGGATCGCGGCAGGGCGGCTTCGGCGCTTATGTACCTGAGCGCAAAGCGGCTAAAAGGTCGCTCTCCCACGTAGCTCATCCAGCGAATGATCCAAACGTGCTCGATGGAGCGCGCGAGACGCGGAGGGAACTGCAGCTGTTGATCGAAACCGGCCGGATCCAGCCGGCCGCGTGGCTCAAAGGGCGCTCCGGATTCCTGAAATACCGGACTTTCGTCTTCGCGCATGGTGATCGCGTCAACTGCCCGGGAAGGCATGCAGGCCGGTCCGAGCGGAGCCATCCTTGTCTGGCATGTCGATGACATCGAGGGAGCCTTCGTGCACCTCGTGAAGATGGACGAACCGGCGGCGTGAGCCGAGCGGCCGGCGGCCAACGGCGGCGAACCGGAGATTGACATCAGTTCCTGCGGGGAGGAAGAACGCCGCGGGAGCTAAGGCGCCGGAATGGCGAGCCGAGCGCCGCAGCCCGCATGCCTGCCTCAGCCGAAACTGAGGTCCCGCAGCGCCTTGTCTTCGTCCTCATGCGAGAGCGCGAGGAGGATCGTCGGATCATCGTCCTTCAGGCGGACGACATAGCTCATTGCAAAGCTCGTCTCGGCAGCCTGCGCCCTCCGGCGCGAGCGCAGCCGCCATTCCGCCTCCACCAGAAAGTGGTCGGGGGCAAGCGGCGTCATGCCGGTCACCTTGATGTCCAATGCCGTGAGGCCCAGCCCGCGCATCGCCTCAGCCTTGCCCACGACGGCTCGCCGATAGGCTGCGTCGACCTTGAACACCTCGACCGTCGAGGGGGCGGCTTCGATATAGGTCCGAAAAATACGACCGGCTGACGATCTCCGCATCACCCGCCAGGGCAGCCGCGGCGTAGGCATCGAAGAAATCCCGGATGTGCTTTTGGGCGGCTGAAGACATGACCGAACTCCTCGAACTGTGGCTGGCGCCTTGCAGAAACCGGTCAGCCGAACTGCATCGACCAGTTCAGCTCCCAGGTTCGGCCGCCGTCTGGCGAAAATGACTGCTCCCAGCGAGGGCCGACGCCCGCCCGCTTGAACCACATGAAACGCACCTTGATCGGGACCCCGTTCCAGTGATCGTCGGCGAGGAACGTGCCGCTCCCTCCATCAAAGCCGCCAACAACGGGAAGCCCGATTTCGCGCGGCGAGCGCAGGTCGAGCCACCAGATGCGCCAAAGGCCGGTGCCGGTTTCGAAGGCGCGCAACGCATACCCACCCGCAGGATCGCCGATGAAATTGTGCTCGACATTGCTAAACCCGCCGAGGATCGGTCGTGTCGAACTCGTGCCGTCGAACTCCGACCAGTCGTCCGCCCCGGCAAGCCTTGTGGCCAATTTCCGATGCCGGACCCGCCAGTTCCCATGCAGAAAATCGAAGTCATGCGCGTCCGACATCCGTCCTCCTTCAAATCAACCGAGCTTGCCCGGGGCGTGCGATCCGGACGGGAAGTCGACGATAGCCCGACCAAGATCGAGACCCGTCGGATCCGGCCGCCAATCCCGGCCTTCCGCGAAGGCATGTGCGCAAGGCACGACGAACTGGGCTCAGTTTGTCATCATACTAGATCGGCGCTTTCGTTCAGGTCCATTTCAAAGGGATAATCGTTTTGATAAGCTGCGCTTAATGTTTGATCTCGCGCGCATCAGACTTCTGCGTGAATTGTCCCACAGGGGCACCATGACGGCCGTCGCGGCGGCGTGTCGCCTGACCCCGTCGGCCGTGTCGCAGCAGTTGGCGACGCTCGAAAGCCAGGTGGGAACCGCGCTAATCGAGCCGACCGGCAGGCGGGTCAAGCTGACGGCCGCAGGCTTGCGACTGGCAGATCACGCTGAAACGATCCTGAACGCCGTCGAGGCGGCGCGACTTGATATGGGCTCCATCTCCTCCCAACCGAGCGGAAGGCTCAATATCGGCTGTTTCGGGACATTCGCGAAAGCACATGCGCTGCCGGCGATGATCCGTGTCTGGCAGCGTTGTCCCGATCTCCATATCGTCATGGACTCCTGCCGCCGCATGGGGGACCACTATGTATCAGCACGGCGGATATTGAGAAAGCCTTGCTCACGCGCGGCATCACAGCAACTGTGGCGTGTCAGCCGTCACGTTTGTAACTGTGGGACTCTGCAGCAAGGGAACGTCTGGGCCATATCCGGCGTCATCGCTGATGGAACTGGAAGCATGAAATCGGCTAGAGAGCTCTTGCTCAAATGCAACCGGTCTCGCGACTTCTCGGTCGCGGCCGAGATCAGCATGAACTGCTGCGCAAGCTGACCCGCCGCGGCCTGCGCGGCGTCAAGTTGGTCGACTCTGACGCCCACGAGGACATCAAGGCGGCCGTCAACAAGGTGCTCGACGCCATCTGGCAGCGCTGCCGGGTGCACTTCATGCACAACGTGCTAGCGCATGCCGGCAAGATCAGGGGTCACAATATACGAGCGAGCAGTTCCAGCGCCTGATGGCCGATCACGGCATCACCTGGTCGATGAGCCGATCGGGCAACGTCTGGGACACTGCCGCGATGGAGAGCTTCTTCTCGTCGCTCAAACCGAACGCACAGCGCGGAAGGTCTACAGAACGAGGGATGACGCCAAGGCGGACGTTTTCGAACATCGCGCGCTTCTACAACCCTCGGCGCCGACACTCGACATTGGGCTACCTCAGGCCCGTCGAGTTCGAGAGGCGAGCTATGCTAGCTTCGTTGGGTGTCCGAAAAACTGGCGGCAGGCCACGGAAGCAAGCCTCGTGTCTAGGTCGATCGTGATCCGAGGCACCAACGATTTCTCCGGGAGGGGAGCCCGCGCCCCTGCCTGCCGCCATGGTTGACAGGGCGCGGGCCTTGAACGCGCTGGTGTTCCATGCTCGCGTTCGTGGAGATTGTAGCAGCGGCGACGGGCTCCCGCATTTGCATAGATTAGCGGCACAAAAAAGCCCGCGCATCCGGCACGACACGCGGGCTCTGGATTGAAGATGCCGCTCTGGAT
>VFQN01001847.1_pt1 | contig 34229 bp, 23 predicted proteins | sample 3512371 | NCBI WGS metagenome assembly VFQN01 (sample SAMN10412370, study PRJNA504923) | tailings metagenome | isolation source: Replicate 2 from Balatoc abandoned mine | place: Philippines: Itogon, Benguet | collected 2017-08-28 | reverse complement strand
GCGTTCGTCGGTGCGGGACTGGTCTTCGCCGGAATCACCGACACCTGCGGCATGGGGATGCTGCTGGCTCGTATGCCCTGGAACCAGGTCCCCGGCACGACCACCACCTGTGCCCTGCCCGGTTCGACGACGGCAAGTACCACGCATTAATCGAACACCGCCGCGCTGGGTGCCACTGACCCCGCCAGTGTTTCCTGCAGGCTGACGCCCGCCTCGTTTCGGACTGGACCTTGTATCGCACTGGCAGGGCAAGTGGCCCCCCAAATCAAGCTTTGACAGCACACGAATCACAACGTTCTGACAGGTTCCGATCATCAAGGAGCAGCATCATGTTCTTCAAACAGTATTACCTCGGCTGTCTGGCTCATGCTTCCTACCTGATCGCCAGCGAGCGCACAAAACGGGCCGTGGTGGTCGATCCCCAACGGGACATCGAGCAGTATCTGCAGGATGCGGCGGCGGGGGGCTACACCATCAAATATGTGATCCTGACCCACTTTCACGCGGACTTCCTGGCAGGACATATCGAACTTCGCAACCGGACCGGCGCACTCATTGTGATGGGAGCGAAGGCCCAGGCGGAATTTGACGTACTCTCTGTTGAGGATGGCGATGAGCTGCCACTCGGCGAAATCACGCTCCGGATTCTGGAAACTCCGGGACACACGCCGGAAGGCATTTCGGTGCTGGTGTTCGACTCCACCCGCAGCGAGACCGAACCGTACGCTGTGCTGACCGGGGACACCCTGTTCATTGGCGATGTTGGACGGCCCGATCTGCTGGCGTCGATCGGCGTCACTGCCGACGAACTGGCAGACATGCTGTACGACTCCCTGAGCCGGTTGCGCGAACTGCCGGACGCCACGCTGGTTTACCCGGCCCACGGCGCCGGCTCCATGTGCGGCAGGAATCTCAGCCAGGAAACGGTCTCAACGATCGGTGAACAGAAAAAATTCAATTACGCGTTGCAGCCGATGAGCCTGGCTGATTTCAGGAAGCTGGTGACGGCTGATCAACCGGAAGCGCCGGACTACTTCGTCTACGACGCGATCAAGAATCGCCAGGAACGGCCGGATTTGGCAGCCACGCTAAAATCGTCGCTCCGCGCCCTGAGTGTGGACGAAGTGGTGCTCCTCAAAAATCAGGGAGCACAAGTGGTCGATGTGCGGGAAGCCGTGGATTTCGAGGGCGCTCACTTCGCCGGCGCGATCAACATCGGGCTCAAAGGCAAGTACGCCACCTGGTGCGGATCGATCCTGAGCCATGATCAACCGATCGTGGTGATCGCTGAAACAGGTAGCGAGGAAGAAACCGTGATGCGGTTGGGCCGCATCGGCTTCGACAACGTCGCCGGCTACCTGGAGAACGGGATGCTGGCACTGGAAAGCCGGCCGGAACTGATCCGGACGATTCCGCGCATCGCTGCCCCGGCGCTGGCGGCAGAACTCACATCTGCCCAGCCGCCGTTCCTGCTGGATGTTCGTTCGGAACAGGAATGGCAAGGCGCCCATCTCGGGGACAGCCACAACATTCCGCTCACGCACTTGCGGGAACGCATCGCAGAGGTGCCTGCAGAGACTCCCGTCGTCGTGCATTGCGAGGGGGGCTACCGGTCGGCGCTGGGCGCCAGTCTGCTAGCGGCCGCCGGTCGAACGAACGTGACGGATCTGGTCGGGGGGATCAAGGCCTGGCTGGCCTCACAACTGCCGGTGGCTGCCTGTGAAGGTGCAAATGGCGAAGGAGTAACGACGGCCTGCGGAACCAGCTGTTCCAGGTAGCAAACCCAATCAGGAACGCACTCGGGGAAAGGAGGGCAGAGCATGTCTCCCCTGAGTCTGATCTTCGGCGCGATCGTCGGCCTGTCGCTGGGCCTGACGGGCGGCGGAGGAGCGATCTTCGCCGTCCCGCTGCTGGTCTACGGTCTGGGAACACCGACAAAAGAGGCAGTCGGCATTTCGCTGGCAGCCGTAGGCGCGACTTCTTTCGCCGGATTTCTGCATCGCTGGAAACTGGGGGAAGTCGAACTCCGGACCGGGTTGCTGTTCGCAGCGGCCGGGATGCTGGGAGCACCGATCGGAACCTGGCTGGCCGATTACTTGCCCGACACCGTCCTGCTACTGGCGTTTGCCGGGCTGATGATCATTGTGGCGGTGCGGATGTGGCAGTGGGCCGCCAGGCCAGCGCTGCTGGCCGCCGAGTGCCCCGCCGGCAACACGCAGCAAGGGCCCACCTGCCAGCGCGATACCGCCGGATCACTCATCCTTTCATCCCGGTGCGCGGTGCTGTTACTGATCGTCGGTCTGCTGACCGGTGTGCTTTCGGGACTGTTTGGTGTGGGTGGCGGCTTCGTAATTGTTCCTGCCCTGGTCCTGTTCAGCAGCATGGCGATTCATCGGGCCGTCGGTACCTCGCTGATGGTCATTTCCCTGGTCAGCGTTTCCGGCATGGTCTCGCTGATCACCGCGGGACGGGAAATCTCGCCCGGAATTACCGCGTTGTTTGTCGCGGGCGGAATTGGCGGCCTGTTCGCCGGTCAACAAATCGGTCGACGCCTCCCCGCCCCGATCCTGCAGAAGGTGTTTGTCGTGGCCATTCTCGCGGTGGCCGCGTTGGTCATCGTGCGAAATCTCAATACCTGATCCACCGAAACCGGGGTTCCCCCATGTCTGACAGCATTCATCATCGCATTGTGATTGTGGGCGGCGGCACCGCCGGCATTACGGTCGCGGCCCAACTGAATCGCGGCTGGTTCCAGCGCCACGATATCGCCATCCTCGATCCCTCCGACAAACACTATTATCAACCGCTCTGGACGCTCGTCGGCGCCGGTCTGGCCAGGAAGGAGTCAACCGAGCATTCCGAAGCCTCGGTCATTCCCCGCGGAGTCACCTGGCTCAGAGAGGCCGTCGCCGAATTCCTGCCGGATCAAAACACCCTGAAAACCCGGGACGGGAAGACCATCACCTACGACTGGCTCATTGTGGCCGCCGGATTGCAGATCCACTGGGACAAGATTCAGGAACTGCGGGAATCGATTGGTCACGACGGAGTCTGCAGTAACTACTCCTTTGAGACGGTCGACTCCACCTGGGAAGCGATCCGGAATTTCCGCGGCGGCACCGCTGTTTTCACCATGCCATCGGGTGCTGTGAAATGCGGCGGGGCACCGCAGAAGATCATGTATCTGGCAGACGATCGCTTCCGGGAAGCCGGTGTCCGCGACCAGACCAGAATCGTCTATGCCTCGGCACTTGCGGGCATTTTCGCCGTGGAGCCATATCGAGCCACGCTCGGGAAGGTCATTGCCCGCAAGCAGATCGAATGTCGCTTTCGTCACGAACTCGTTGAAATCCAGCCGGCGACGAAGTCAGCCATCTTCCGGAATCTGGAAACGCAGGAACTGACAACGCTGCAGTACGATCTGTTGCACGTCACCCCGCCGATGGGTCCACCGGCATTCCTCGCGCAAAGCCCCCTCGCCGACAAGGAAGGCTGGGTGGACGTCGACCGGGAGAGCTTGCGACACACCCGCTATGCGAACATCTTCGCTCTGGGCGACTGCAGCAATCTTCCGACCTCGAAGACCGGCGCCGCCATTCGCAAGCAGGCACCGGTGGTCGTCAAAAACCTGCGGGCCGCCATGAACGGGGACAAGATGCCAGCCAGATATAACGGCTACACATCCTGCCCGCTGGTCACCGGCATCGGCAAACTCGTATTAGCCGAATTCAACTACGAAAAGCAGCCGGAGGAATCGTTCCCGATCGATCAGTCTCGCGAACGCTGGAGCATGTGGGCGCTGAAGCGTTATTTGCTGCCGGTGATGTACTGGCACGGCATGCTGAAAGGCCGGATGTAAACGGCGGCAAATTCGCAGGGAGACCGTTGGTTCTCAAACGATCCTGTGTGCATGTTTTGGTGCGTCTGGCCCTGCATACCCGACCCTGAGGCGAGAGAGGACACAGGACATGCCCTGTCAGGAATGGCCTGTGTCCACAGTCTCGCAGCACTTCCCGGTCAGGAAGGCAGCGTTCCGAAGCAACCGGGTTTCAGAAATGGACCACTGGAGTGTTCCGGGATGTTATGGAATTCCCGCGGGAGTCATTCGCGAGCTGCCCAGGGTCAATGAACGACTGGATGTGTTGCCTGTGGTCGCTACCGGTTTCAGCAGGTATTTGGGCAATTCGACGCGGCCGAAGAACTCATAGTCGGGTTTCTCCCGTTTCTTCAGCCAGGTACCCACGTTTTCCCCTTCTTCCAGCCTGATGAAGATAAATCCACCACCGGGCACGTTGGATATCGAGGTTTCCCAGATAGTCTTGCCGTCATACAGAAACCGCACGCGTGTGGCATATACCTGCACTTGGTAATCCCCGGAATTCCTCAGTTTCAGGGTCTCCTGCTTCGGTCCTTCCACGATGGCAGCCAGGGTCAGCGGAGCGCTGGCGTCGACGGTGCAGCCGATCGTTTTCAGACGACCGGTCAGGTCTTCAGTCACTTTCTCTCTCCGGCTGGCGTCAGGAATGCTGCTGACGTCGATTCTGACTTTCGTCTCGGGCCGCAATGCAAACATCGCGGGATTGTTCGCCACCTTTTGCTGGAAATCCCGCGCCGCCTTATGCGGCAGTCTGGCAGGTAACAATGCCCCGGCCTTGCGGCTGTCGGGCACACTGAAGAAGGTCCATTCGCCCAGGGTAGCTACCTGGTCGTGCCCTTCATAGGACCACAGCTTCACCTGATTCTCGATGTCGATCAGATACCGGTTACCGCCGAGCACAAAGTTTTCATGCGGGAAGGAAACTTCCCCGGAAACACCCGTTAAATCCATGTTTTGCAGGACATTTCCGTTCGTCGTCTCCCAGACGATCAACTGATTGTGTGCCACGCACGCCAGACGGCCACCCGACGGACTGAAGGCCAGCCGTGGCATGGGCATTGCCTGCGGCAGCGACTGTTGAGCGACAACGCTTCGTTCGTTGACGTCAAGGATTCCGATGCTGTTCGCGGCACAGAAAGCAATCAGCTTGCGATCCGGACTGAGCGCAGGCAGTCCGGTCATCCCGAGTGGAGCCCGACAGAGTGGTTCAATTTCGGGAAAACTCCAGACGACCAGTTCCCCTTTCCCGCCGACAGTCGCCAGCTGGCCGTTGTCCACGAAAGATGCCCACAGCACATCGCGATCGCCGCCGCGCAGGTCTTCATAGGGCACCCAGCTCACCAGTTTCCGGGCCTGGCTGCCGGTGAGTTGCCAGACTTCCAGTCGATCATGGTTACCGAAGCCAAACTCGTGGCGACGCATGACCACATGTTCGCCGTCGTCGCTCAACGCCATTGGCAGCATCTGGCCCGTGGAAACGATTGGCCCTGCGCTGCGACCGGTGGCCAGATCGCAGATAGCCAGTCGCGTCGTCCCCACGGGTTTGGGTTCGCCCAGCACAAAGCCGACCACGGCTTTTCTGGCCACGGGATTAATGACCAGCCCCTCCATCTTTTCAAAGAAGCTTGTTTTCACCGGCAGGGAGATTGGCCGCAGGTTGGCCGGCAAGTCCACGTCGACGGCCTCTACCTTCACCTGCCAGTCGTCGCCAGGCGCTGCCGTGTTCGCCAGCTCTGCCTGATTCCAGTTGATCTTCAAGGCCCGGGGTTCCCCCGAAGTTTCGCCGCCTGCGGCAGCATTTCCCGCCATCCCCGCTCGCGTTGCCGGCCGGTTCCTGACGGAAAACGGATTCGACGGCCGGGGCTTGAAGGGATTATCCGCCGCTTCCTTCCTGAGGTCAGCAATTGCCTTCTGATCGGCGGGGCTCAACGCCTTGAGTTCAATTTCCAGTTCGGTGCCGTCGGTCTGCTCAAGCGTGACGGTGCCATCTTTCTCCGAGAGAAATTTCGCCTGGATTTTGAACTTCCCGGTGGCATCGGTCCACGTGCGCAGCTCTGCAGCGGAGACCGTTCTGCCAGAATTTCCCGCCATGAGGCCAATTGCCAGGAATAGACAACAACAGCGCAACATCATGAGTGAGCTTCTCCGGTGATTTGAGACCAGATCGTAAGCAGCAACAGGTGCTATGAAAGCACAGACCCGGAACGAGTCAGTTCCTGTCGCCGCTCACATTCATTGACGTGGGTGTGGACGCATTATGGGCCTGGCGGAGCCACCGTGTCCATACATTCAGTGAGATCCGTGAGACCTCGGCATGCAGACATCAGTCAGACATGCCGTCAGGGAATTTCCACACAGCGGCAGAGTCCGCCAGTGCGATCAATCCCTGATTCCAGAACCAGTTTCAGGGCTTATTGGTGCGAACACGTCATTTTCGCTGGTTGCCTGTTTTCCTGGGGATCTGGCTGGGGCTGATCTTCGGAACCTCGTGTACGGTGATCCGGCCGCATGAATTTTTCCTCATCGTCCAGAATCTGACCGGGGCTGGCCCCGTTGTCATGGAGGGATTTGCAGCCTTCTGGGGCGTCGCCTGGTTCATGATCGTTAAAGGCTGGCACTTTCTCGAGTTTGCCATCCTGATGATCCTGTGCGTCAAAACCGTTGCGTGGCGGGAAGGCCGGACGACACCGCGCACGCTGACCGGATCGGCGCTGTTCTGCATGCTGTTTGCCGTCACGGATGAATGGCATCAGACGTTTGTGCCGGATCGTTATGGCAGCGGGCAGGATGTCCTGATCGATTGCCTGGGCGTGCTGACAGCCACAGCGAACCTGCTGCCCGGCATTCCCTCACAACGCACTGTTTTCTGTCAGCAGAGAGAAGACCAGGCAGAAACTTCGATCCCGGGATTGCCCGCCTGTTCAGCGCTCCAGGCTTGAATCTCGTTCGCCGGTCGGTCATCGTGAAACTCCTGACGCCTTCACGTTCGTCAGAATATCAGACAGGCTCCGGTCTGTCGGGAGTCCGCAGCACGATAGTACGGCGATCCTCTATGAAATTCACGATCTGGACGGCCCTGCTCCTGCTGGCCGGCCAAACGGCGTTTGCCGACATCAACATCATCTCGCCCCAGGCTGCCTGGAAGCTGATTCAGACAGCGGACAAAGATCACCAGCCGATCGTGCTGGATACCCGCGGCGGCTATAAGGATTATTTCCGTGGACATCTGCCGCGGGCCCATCACATCAATTTCGACACGCTGCGGGGGACCGATCAGGGCGTGCCGGTGCAGTACCTGCCGGATGACCTGACGGCGGCCCTGCTGGGACGGGCCGGCGTGCAGCAAGGACGCACGCACCTGATCTATGCGACCGGCGAAGAACTGCCAAATGACGAGATCCTGAGCGCCAGCATGGTCGCCTTCGTGCTGGAGAAATTCGGCGTCGAGGACATCCGGATTGTCGACGGCGGTTTACCCGGCTGGAAAGCTGCAGGATTGCCTGTCACGCAGGAGTATTTCGGGAACGCTTCCGGGGTTCTGCCCGAACAACGACATCCCGGGATCGCCGTGAACCTGGAACAGTTGCTGGCCCGAAAGGATCAGCCGGGGGTGGTGCTGGTCGATGCCCGTCCCGCCAACGAATATCTGGGCGATGACGACATCTGGGTTCGCAAGGGTCATATTCCCGGGGCGATCAGTTTTCACTGGGCCCGATTGATGGCCAGCGATAACACTCACCGGTTCCTGCCCTTTGAGCAGGTCAGGCAGGATCTCGCAGCGGCCGGCCTCACGCCCGACAAGGAGATCATCGTCTACTGCGGCACATCGCGGGAAGGCAGCCTGCTGCGGTTCTACCTGAAGCACGTGGCGAAGTACCCCAACGTCCGCCTGTATGAAGGTTCCTGGAAGGAATACGCCTCGCTGAAGCAGTACCCGGCCGAACTCACGGCGCCGCAAGCGTCATTGCAGGGCAAGTGAGGTCGATCGCGTGTTGACGGGATTATTGTTTGTCGCCGCCTGTTTTGTGGCCTTCACGAACGGAGCGAATGCGAACTTCAAGGGCGTGGCGTCGCTGTACGGCAGTGGTACGACCACGCTGCGGCGGGCCCTGTACTGGGGCACGTTCATGACGTTCGCCGGCTCGGTTTCATCGGCCTTTCTGGCGCAAGGCCTGCTGAAAGCGTTCGGGGGCAAGGGAATCGTGCCGGACACCCTCTTGCAGTCGCCGGCCTTTCTGTGTGCGGTCGCGATCGGAGCTGCGCTGACCAGTTTTCTGGCGACCCGGTTCGGCTTTCCGGTCTCGACGACGCATGCTCTGGTGGGAGCCCTCGCAGGAGCGGGCCTGATGGGCAGTGGGGCTGAAGTGCACTGGGACGCCCTGGGCCAGAGCTTTTTCTATCCGCTGTTCTTCAGTCCGGCGGTCGCGGTTATTCTGGGAGGGCTGGCTTACCTGATCCTCCGCAGCTTGCGGCTGGCTCCGGATCAGCGGACGCCGGTGCTTGATACTCTGCACTATCTGAGTGCCGGTGCTGCCAGCTTTGCCCGCGGTCTGAATGACACGCCGAAGATGGCAGCGTTGATCATTGCTGTGCCAGGCATTGATGTGCTGTGGGGCTCCCTCATCATCGCCGGCATGATTGCGCTCGGTGGTCTCCTTGATGCGGATCGCGTTGCGGAAACTCTTGGCAAGAAAGTGACGGCGATGAACCCTGGCGAAGGCTTCGCCGCCAGCCTGGTCACCGCCGGTCTCGTCACTACTGCCAGCCTGCACAGCCTGCCCGTCAGCACCACCCACGTCAGCGTCGGTTCGCTCATCGGCATCGGTGCGACAACCCGCCAGGTCCACTGGAAGAAAGTGCTGGAGATCCTGCTGGCGTGGGTCAGTACGGTTCCGTGTGGAGCCGTCTTCGCCGCACTGGCCTGGCTGATGCTGTCGCGATAACCGCTTGCAGTCACGATAAAAGCTGCAGCTGGCGCATCAAGAGTATGGCACGCCCTGAGTCCTCGAAGGGCGTGTTTGATTAGCGGCGAAAGTGACACGCCCTTCGGGGACTCAGGGCGTGTCACGCGAAATTACGGGGCTTTCGCCCATAAACCGCATGGCGGAGTCAAGGAACAGAGCTGCCGGGATATCAAGCCTCTGACACAGTCCGGTCAGAATTCACCGAGAGTTTCACCGTCCTTGTACTGCACCAGCTTGCGGAAGACGTCCGGAGCAATCGTTTTCAGGACGTAGCGTACCGACCCGTCGGCCAGTAGCATCTGGAAGCCTTCCTGGTCCGCAGGCAACGTGCCCAGGCACTTCAACGCGTCCTCAGGGCTGAATTCCAGGGCTGTCGGCTTCGTCCAGATGTCGGCGGTGTCCGGCCCGGCTTCCACTGCCAGGATGGTGTTGCTCAAGCCATCCGTGACTTCCCGAAACCGCAGGCCGACGCCCTTCTGGAACGGAGCCCCGTTGCCGGTGATGACGTGAATGCTCGTCTTGAATTCCGGGTCTTCCCCAAAGATTTTCGGCATCTTTGCGATCAGGGTTTTATTGTGTTCGCTGTCCCACGGCTCATTCAGCTTGAACTGATTGTAGAGCGGCGCCTGATCCAGGAAGGGCAGCAGGTAGACCCGCCAGCTGAGTCCGCTTTTGCCTTTGGAATCGCCACTGCCATCGACAGCAGGCAAATGGTTGTAGGTATCATGGAAGTTATGCATCGCCAGACCGATCTGCTTCAGGTTATTCTGCTTTTCGGTCCGTCCGGCGGCTGCGCGGGCCTGTGCGAACGCCGGAGCCAGCAGGACCGGCAGGTCGTCCAGTTTCTTTGGCCGGGCAGCAGTGAAGGTCACGGTATCTCCACGGGAAACCAGCTTGAGACCAGTGACGAGTTCCGTCATCAGCGGTTCGGCAGCAGCGTTTTCGCCTTGGGTAATCAGGGGTTTCATCTGCTCAAACTGTTGCTTGCCCATGCTGAGCTGGGCATCGAGCATCCCCGCCAGACCTTCGGCCAGTTCCGGCTTTTCAAACTGCGCCTGCAGGCTCAACAACTGCGGGGCATCCAGATCAACCGCCAGCGACACCCCGGCCAGTTGCAACAGGTAAGGCATGAACAATGCCGCCTGGGGCGGAGCCTGCTGAGCCATCAGCTGGACCTGCTCACGGACGGCTGGGGTGATGACGCTGGCAGCGAGAAACATGCCATTGCCGGAGGCAGTCAGCCGTTTGATCAGCGGGGTTGCCGGCGTGGCAGCCGTTGCGGAATTAAAGGCGGATTTCAGGACGTTTTCATGCCCGACCGCAAATTCCCGATCCGAGATTGGCAGGAAGGAGAGATCCTTGCCAATGTTATGGAGGTAGCTTAGTTCTCCGGTGTCCCGAACTTCGATCCCTTCCCAGGCCGACATGATAAAATTCTGGACGAGAGCCCGCTCGTTGTAGGGAGCAGCGGTTCTGACAATCGCCAGGACCGCCGGTGACTTGACCGGGTTGGTCGGATCGAACTGGAGAATCTGCGAACCAATCACGACCCGGAAATCTTCCACCAGCAGCGGATTGATGCTGAATTCATCAAAGTTGTCGCGCATGTCGGGCGGAGCGGCACCGAGCATGAACGACTCTTTCGAGTCATCGGTCCAGTTCGCCGCCTCGGCGATCTTCTGCACGACGGGATGTTCCACCATCCGCCGTGGCTGGACGATCATTACCGCCAGGGCATCGGCCGGAATATAGCGGATATCGACTTTCGACGCGGGCGGGGCCAAAGGCGGCGGCGGCTCGGACGTGAAAGCAACTGCCGGTGCTTCCTTCTCGGCCTGCGCGAACTCGCTGTCTGGAATCTTGTTACCGTCAGCGTGCTGGATCATCCAGGCGAGTGAAGGCGATTTGACATCCACTTTGGAAACCCGGCCGTCTCCCCACAGCGCCAAGGTGGTGTCCCCCACCGTTCCCAGCACGGCTCCAGGCTTCTTGTTGTCGAACGGCAAACCCCCGGGCTTCGTCCAGATGTCGGCCTTGTCCTCTCCGGACATGATCACTGCGATGGTGTTCGATGTCCCGTCAGTGATATCCCGGATCGCCGGCCCCTTTCCCAGTTGAAAGGGCACATTTCGACCGGTGAAGACCTGGTAGCGGGTTTTCCCGTCCTTGTCCCGGCCGAAGGTCGCCGGCATGCGTTCGATCAGCGTCTTGTTGTGTTCACTATTCCACGGCTCATCGAGATGAAATTCATTGTAAAGTTCCGTCTCGTCCATATACGGCAGCAGATGCACCCGCCAGCTCAGTCCCTTTTTACTGTCTGCATTTCCCATGCTGTTGATCGAGGGGAAATGGCTGTAATTATCGTGAAAATTATGCAGCGCCAGCCCGATCTGCTTCAGATTGTTCTTGTCTGGCTGATCGGCCTCCCGCGCTGCGACCATCTCTTCCAGCCATTCGCGGCGATTCACCGGCCTTGCCACCGGGGCGGCCTCGGTCACGGATGGACTTTCTGCTGCTGCCGGTGCGGCAGCGGATTTGTCCGGCATGTCCGGGGAAGCAGTCCGACCTGCCTGGGGTTCGAGGGCGGGAATCAGACCGCTTGACGCAGCCGGGTTTTCCGGAGCAGGTGCAGAAGCCGGCGTCGTTTCCCCGCCGTGATCGGCCGTGGGCCCGGTCTTCTCAATGGGAGCCGTGGGCGTCGTCCCGCTGCCGCAGCCCCACATTCCGGTCAGCGTCACTAACAGCGTTGCCAATCTGATCCAGGAAGACCGCATTATTCGTTTCTCCATGCTCGTCAACAGCAGTCGAACTCATCGCCTCACCGGCCGGAAGTCACCATACCGCAGACAGTTCCTGCACAGCAAGGTGCTGTTGCGTCAGGACCGCAGTCACGGGAGCTTTTCATCATCTCCTGGCCTGCTGGAACCCGGGATAGCATCTTCTTCGCCGGTCCCCATGAATGCAATCATTGATTGGTGGTGACTTCCGCAAAGCATGCTTGCCTGGCAGGGAAAGCATGCCACACCAATAAACACCGGGAATTCAGCGAGCAAAGATCTCCACCACCAGTCAACGACTGCACCCGGCCCCCACATCCGCGCCCGGCTGGAGATCATCGCCCGTGGCCGTTACAATCCTGTAACGCGTTTCGACAGGCTGACCTGGCGTTGTGCTTCCGATTCACGCGCAGCCTCATTCCCCTGATCGTACTCATCCGGGACGGTAGCGATGGATAACTTCTGGACGATCGTGGTGCTGATGGCCGTCGGCCTCGGCGCGGTCGCAACGATCATCTTTCTCGCTGTCTTCGCGATGTACTTCCGCCTGTGGTTGCGGGCCTATTTCACGCGTGTCTGGGTCAGCCCGTTCACGCTGCTGTTCATGTCCCTGCGCAAAGTGAATCCGACGGCCATTATTGATGCCAAAATCATGGCGGTGCAGTCGGGCCTGCGGGATATCTCCATTCGTCAGCTGGAAGCCCACTATCTCGCGGAAGGCAACGTCCTGCGGGTGGTGCGGGCGATGATCGCGGCCTCGCGGGCCAAGATCAGTCTGGACTGGAACATCGCCTCTGCCATCGATCTGGCCGGACGCGACCTGCTGGAAGCCGTGAACACCAGCGTGAATCCGAAGGTCATCGATTGCCCGGACCAGCGTGTCGGTCGCAACACCCTTGATGGCGTTGCCAAAGACGGCATCCAGCTCAAGGCGCGCGCCCGTGTCACCGTACGTACCAATCTGACCCAGCTGGTCGGCGGGGCCACGGAAGAGACCATTATCGCGCGGGTTGGCGAAGGCATTGTGTCGGCGATCGGTTCCTGTGCGACCCACAAGGAAGTGCTGGCCAACCCGATGCTGATTGCCCGCACCGTGCTGAACAAGGGCCTCGATTCGCAGACGGCGTACGAGATCGTCTCGATCGACATCGCGGATATCGACGTTGGTGATAACGTCGGCGCGCGGTTGCAGGCGGACCAGGCGGAAGCGGACATGCGGATCGCCCGCGCCAAGGCCGAGGAACGCCGGGCCCGCGCCGTCGCCAAGGACCAGGAGATGCGCGCTCTGACCGTGGAGAACCAGGCCAAGGTTGTCCTCGCGGAAGCGGCAATCCCGCTGGCAATGGCCGAAGCCTACCGCGGCGGCATGTTGCGCGGCGAGAAAGCCGGCACCAACGGCACGCCCGCCTGATCACGCTCTCCGGTACTGCCAGATTGCCACGCCTGAATCCCGGATTCCACACGAACATTGGCCGGATCGGGCTGATCCGGAACCCGTCGACTTCCGTTCTCGTCAACAGTCCCCACTGCTGGAGAACGTCCTGATGCAATGCCCGTCCTGCGGTGCCACGGTCGAAACAGGAAGTCAGAAGTGCGACCACTGCGGCCGCAATGTCGGTGTCGCTGCACGCCCCAAAGCCCCACAGCCGGACAAGTACCGGATCGAGGATGACGGCTACCGCCTCGCGATCACCTGGTCCTGGTTCACGCCGGTGGTGTTCTTCCTGCTGGTGTTCGCCATCGGCTGGAACTCGTTTCTCTTCGTCTGGTATGGCATGGCACTCTTTATGCCCGGCCCGATGAAATTCATTTTCCTGTTGTTCCCACTGATCCATGTCGCGGTTGGTCTGGGTCTGATCTACACCGTGATCACGATGTTTCTGAACTCCACCAGCGTAGTGGTCGAGCAGGGCCTGCTGACGATCCGCCATTTCCCGGTTTATTTTCCAGGCAACATGACGATCGAAACCGCTGACATCGACCAGATCTATGTGACAGAGACCACGCATCAGGGCAAAAACGGCACTCAGACGACGGCGAATCTGCAATTGCGGACCCGCGATAACCGGTTGATTCCGCTGCTCAAACGCCTGACTGATACCAGCGAAGCTGTCTTTCTGGAGCAGAAGCTGGAATCCCACCTGAAGATTCGTGACGAACGGGTCGCCGGCGAAATTTCGCATGCTTAACGCGATCGCTTCCGGGTGAATCCGGCTGCCGCCTCTTACGAATGTCAAAGGACGGATGATCGCGAGCCTGGTCTGCCTCGCCCCGGTGCATCAGCGCCGGCCGCTTGCTCCCGGCCCAGAGGATGATCGGCTATGGTGACGCTCTCACACGTCCCGATCTACTCCCTCTGCGAGACCGACCATGCCGACGACCCGACGCGACTTTCTGACCACTGCCGCCACAGCCAGTCTGGCCGCCGCCACCTCAGCGACAGCGGTTGCATCTGGCTCACAGGCGACTGACCCAAAGACCAGCGACTTGAAATCGATTGGTCGCACGCCTCACACCAGATTCGCGGTGAATGTCGAGATGTGGTGGACCGCCCTGCCCTTCCTCGACAGGATTCGCAAGACGGCGGAACTGGGCTTTCCCGCGATCGAGTTCTGGCCCCTCGACAACAAGGATCTGGCCGCGGTGGCAGATCTTACGGAAGAGTTGGGCCTGGAAATCGCCCAGTTCACGGCGTGGGGTTTTACCCCGGGATTGAATGAACTGAAAAACCACGATGACTTCGTACGGACGATCGATGCCTCGATTGCAGGTGCGAAACAGTTGCGCTGCAAGAAGGCGACGGTCGTGGCGGGCAACGACGTGCCGGGCATGTCGCCGGCCCCAATGCACGCCAATGTCGTGACAGCCTTGAAGCGGGTCGCGAAAACCGTGGAAGACGCCGACCTGATGCTGATCCTGGAACCGATGAATATTCGCGTCGATCACAAGGGACATTGTCTGTATGGCAGCGCACCTGCGATGGCGATCTGCGCAGCGGTCGGTTCCTCCCACGTGAAAATCAACTGGGATCTGTATCACATGCAGATCACCGAAGGCGACCTGTGCGGTCATCTGGCAGAAGGAATGAAGTCGGGTCACATCGGCTACCTGCAGCTGGCAGACCACCCCGGACGCCACGAACCGGGCACCGGCGAAATTCATTACAACCGCGTCCTGAAAGCCGCTCACGACCTCGGCTACCGCGATTACGTCGGCCTGGAATGCCGCCCGACCGAAGAAGTGGCCGCCGCCAGGCGGGTGGCGGCAGCTGATCAATGGTAGATCAGTGTTCTCCGAAGCCTGGAGGGAAACCCATCAAACAGTGCTTGACTTTCAACAACCCCGGGCCGATAACGAATTCAGCCATTCTGACATTTCCGGCATTTTTCTTGCAAATCTGACTGTTCCACGTCGAACAGAACGTAACTTTCCCGCTTCGGAAATGTTTGACACAGAATGTCGCTTTATTCCAATGATTCCAGATTCCAGGGAATGAACATGGACAGCAAGCTGGCAGCCCTGCCTGACAGACGACGTGCATTTACTCTGATTGAACTGCTGGTCGTCATCGCCATCATTGCAATTCTGATTGCCTTGTTGCTGCCAGCTGTGCAGCAAGCCCGCGAGGCAGCCCGTCGCACCCAGTGCAAGAACAATCTGAAGCAAGTGGGACTGGCGTTACACAACTATCATGATGTCTTCGACCGGTTGCCGCTCGGAGCGAATTTCTCCCGCGGTCCCAGCGTGAACTGGGGGATGTCCTGGTGGTATCAGATTTTGCCCTACCTGGATCAGGCTCCGTTGTACAATCGGATGACCGCGGAAGGAGCCGCCCCGGGCACCACCACCGCCTCGCCTTCACTGAACGGCCCGGCGGTCAACGGGGTCCGGATTGCAGCCATGCTGTGTCCATCCAGCCCCGTCGAGGGCGTTCGCATTCCGCCCGCCGGAAGCTACTCAGTTACCTGCCCGACTTACTCCGGGATTCACGGGGCAGTTGATGACCCCACGGGCACGCCCAACGGCTTCTTCAACATGACCGGCAGGCAGGTCACCTTCTCGTCAACGGCCTATGGTATCTTCTCGAGTGGAGGTGCCCTGCCCCAGCTGCAGGCCCTGAGCTTCGCCAAGTTTACCGACGGAACCTCCAATCAGATGTTCGTCGGTGAACAATCCAATTACGGTCGCAATGCCAGCAATGTGCAGGAAATCATCAACAACGCTCACGGATTTCTGATCGGCACCGCGAATTCGTCTGCGCAAAGCGGCTCTCAAAGAATCTTTAACTGCACCACGATCCGTTATGCCCCGAACTCTGTCAGCACGACCCTGAACGGAGTCCAGTTTAATGACGGCCATAACAATGGACTCTTCTCCGCCCATACCGGCGGCGTCCATGTCCTGATGGGAGATGGTGGCGTCCGCTTTATCAGCGATAACACCCAGTTAACACTGATTAAACGGCTGGCAACCCGCGACGATGGTGAACCTGTCGGAGAATTCTGACAGCGAACTGCAAATGCCCCGTCAAAACTCCGGACATTGTCGTGACCGGAAAACAGCGCAGGGTGTGTCCTCTGCGCTGTTTTCATTGGCGAGGCTGACCGACAGAGTCAGGCACCGGGGTCAGGTCGATGCAAATTTTGTCAGGGCAACCCGCATGCCTGGAATCCGATTGCCAGGCAGAGTGATCTGCCAGGCCAGGCCATGTTGATCCCCCCCCTCAGTAACCCCTCAATGAAGATCATCATGCTTCGAGCCCCGTACGAACGTTGTCTTTTGATGACAGTCGCCTGTTCCCTCCTCCTGGCCGCTGGATGCAATTCGGGTAGCGCGCTCGATGGTGAAACCGGCACAGTTCAGGGGAAGGCAACTTACAAAGGTCAGCCAGTGCCCGCCGGCGCCTCGGTCGTCATGATTCACAAGGCGAAAGGCTACCCGGCCTCAGGCGTCATCGGGGGTGACGGCAGCTTTACCCTGCAGATGCGGGGAGAGCCAGATATTCTGGTCGGAGAATACGCGGTTGGAATCTCGCCTCCCGCAACTGCAGCAGCCGGAGACGACATGGCGGTCACTGCTGATTCCTCTTCCAGCGCGTGGACTGCGGTTCCCGTAAAATACCAGACCCCTGAAACCAGCGGCGTTGCCTTCACCGTGGCAGTCGGCAGCAATGACTTCCAGCTGGACCTGAAGGAATGAGGCGGTTTAAGTCTCCTCTGGATTCTTCACTGCTTTTTTATCAGGTTTTTTATAAATTCGGACTTTCCTGACGGTCGACACTTCTGTAGCATTCTGTGCGCCTCGGGCGTTCCACAGGATGGGAGTGCGCAGAAACTCTCATAGCGACACGCAGCGCTGCAGCCAGCAGGATGGTTTTGGCTGATAGTGGCGAGTGTTCCTGCCTCACAGTCACACCAACGACTCTGGCACACCTGCGGCTCTGGTCCGGTTCCGTCTGATTTCCGTCACGACAGGTTTCCGGACGTCGGTCTTGCACTGCTTTTGTCGGAACTGAAAATCATGCTGATCTGGGAAGCTCCACCACCCTTATAAGGTGCGTGGCGGATTGCGGGCGTCTCTCTCTGAATGACGTCTCGCCGGCCGCCACGACAACAGCCTGACCGCTGTTGCCGGCGGCCTGCTGTGCCCGGGTTCAGGGTCGACGCCTGAATGTGGACAGTCTCCCAGCAGCCGAATTGACCGACAAACTCTGTCGCCCTCTCTGCCCGTTGTCGCTGCGGACCCGTTGTTCCTGCAGCCCGCTCGCTCGTCCCGCCCATCCTGCGGCCCAGTTGACCTTTTTGAAGACCAGATTTATGGACCTGACCAAAGTACGCAATATCGGGATCTCCGCCCACATCGACTCGGGCAAGACCACCCTCACCGAACGCATCCTGTTCTACTCCGGCCGAATCCATGCCATTCACGAAGTGAAGGGCAAGGACGGCATTGGCGCGACCATGGACAGCATGGATCTGGAGCGGGAAAAGGGGATTACCATTGCTTCTGCCGCCACGCAGGTGACGTGGAAGGGCACTACGGTCAATGTGATCGATACACCGGGACACGTCGACTTCACCGTGGAAGTGGAACGTAGCTTGCGCGTGCTGGACGGCGCGATCCTGGTGCTGTGCTCAGTGGCCGGCGTGCAAAGCCAGTCGCTGACCGTCGACCGCCAGATGAAGCGTTACAAAGTGCCCCGCATTGCGTTCATCAACAAGATGGACCGCACCGGCGCCAACCCGAAGAAGGTGATCAAGGCCATTCAGGACAAACTGATGGTCACCCCCTGTCCGCTGCAGATTAACATGGGGGCCGAGAACGACTTCGAGGGCGTGATCGACCTGATCGAAATGCGCGCCTGCTTCTTTGATGGTGAAGATGGCGAAAATGTCCGTTACGAAGCCATTCCCGAGAAGTATCAGGCGGAAGCCGTTGAGGCCCGCCAGTACATGCTCGAACAGTTGTCCATGGCCAGTGACGACCTGATGGCCATGCTGCTGGAAGAACAGGAAATTCCCAACGACCTGATCCGTAAGACGATTCGTGAAGCCACGCTGGCACACACGATCGTCCCCGTGATGATGGGCTCGGCCTATAAGAACAAGGGCGTGCAGGAACTGCTTGACGGCGTCGTGCATTATCTGCCCACGCCGCTGGATCGCGAACTGACCGCCATCGACCTGGACAAGAAGCCGCCGACGGACGGTGCGACCCCGGAACCGGGCTGGAACCGTGTGCCGCTGTCATCCGATGAAACCAAGCCGCTGGTCTGCATGGCGTTCAAGACCGTCATGGAGCAGTACGGCCAGTTGACCTACACCCGGATTTATCAGGGCAAGATCGTCAAGGGCGACAGCTACTTCAACACCCGTACGGGCAAGAAGATTCGCTTCGGCCGCCTGGTCCGCATGCACGCCAACGACCGTCAGGACGTCGATGTGGCGGAAGCCGGTGACATCGTCGCCATCGTCGGTGTGGACTGTGCCTCGGGGGATACGTTCTGTAGCGAAGAGGTGAACTACTCGCTGGAAAGCATCTTCGTGCCGGACGCCGTGATTCGACTCTCGATCGAACCGGCCAAGCGAGATGGCGCCGACAAGCTGGGCAAGGCGCTGGAACGGTTCCGTCGTGAAGACCCGACGTTCCGCGTGATGACCGACGAAGAAACCGGGCAGACGCTGATCGCCGGCATGGGTCAGCTGCACCTGGACATCTACGTCGAACGCATCAAGCGGGAATACGGCGTCGAGTGTATCGTCGGTCAACCCCGCGTGGCTTACCGCGAAACGCCGACCCGCTCGGTCGAGTTCAACTACAAGCACAAGAAGCAGTCCGGTGGTTCCGGTCAGTTCGGCCATGTGGTCGGCGTGATGGAACCGCTGCCGGAAGATGCGGTGCTGCCGTACGAGTTCGTGAACGAAGTCACCGGTGGCCGCATTCCCAAGGAATACATCGCCCCGGTTGACAAGGGCTTCCAGCGGGCGCTCGTCAAGGGTCCGCTGTGCGAGTGCGAAGTGGTGGGCGTGCGGATGCGTTTGCAGGACGGCAGCTATCACGACGTCGACTCGTCGGAAATGGCGTTTGAAATCGCCGGTTTCGACGCGATGCGTGAAGTGCTGTCGAAGTGCGATCTGGGTCTGCTCGAGCCGATCATGAAACTCGAAGTGGAAATCCCGGACGAGTTCCAGGGTTCGGTCACCGGTCACCTCGCCAGCAAGCGGGGCGTCATCGGCTCGACCGAAACCAGCATGGGCAGCTGCACGATCCTCGCGGAAGTGCCGCTGGCGATGATGTTCGACTACGCCAACGAACTGCGGTCCATGACCCAGGGCAAGGGCACGTTCAGCATGGAATTCGCCAAGTACTCCATGCTGCCCCGCGGTCTGCAGGGCGAAGTGGTGGAAAAACGCCGCAAGGAAAAGGCCGAACGCGCCAAGATGAAGTAAGGCTTGTTCCGCCAGGAACCAGCCCGTGAGTCAGGCCCCCGGTTGTTCGCAACCGGGGGCTTTTTTGTTGAATCTGGCTTGTGAACCAGACATCCACCGTGATGTATACTGAGTGCATCGATCAACGGAGACCCGGACATGACATATACACTCCCGGCAGACATGGAACAGTTTCTGGAAGGGGAAGTTGCCGCCGGTCGCTATGCGTCTGTATCGGACGCCGTGCGTGATGCCCTGGAACGACTGCGGCATGAGCGTGAGGCAGAAGACCTCCGTGGAAAACTGCAGGACGGAATCAGGGATCTGGATGCCGGCCTGGCTAGCAACGCGCGCACCGCCGAGGATATAGCCGCGATCCGCACCCGGATTCTGCAGAAGGCAGGCGGCCAGTAGTCGTGCCTCACTGGATTCAAGCATGTTCTGACGATTGTCGGAGGCGGCAGAAGCCGATCTCGTCGAGATCTCCGCATTTCTCGCCAGCCATGATCCTCGAGCCGCTGCCCGGATACTGGACCTCTGTCTGGAACGCTTTGACATATTCGTCCGGCAACCGCTGATTGGCGAACCTTGTGACCATCTTGTTGCCGGGTTGCGGCAGTTTACTGCCGGGCGATACGTGATTTTCTATCGTATAGCTGTCGAAACAAAAGTCATGGAAATCGTTCGCGTTCTCCACAGCGCAAGGGATTTTGAAGCCGTGATGAGGGCACGTGGAAAGAATGGTGATGGCCTGACACCATAGCACGTCCGTACGCTAATCCGGTGCCAGTATTAAGGCTCTTTTTCTGAACCGTAAGGATGTAAGAGAATGACCAGGTCGAAACACTCAGTGACCATTCAAGGCATCTCTCCATTCTCCGCCGGGAAGATCCTGGGAGCCGTTTATGGCTGCCTGGGGCTTCTGATGGGTGGTGTATGGTCACTGATTCGGTCATCGGGCCTGAGTTCACCGCCGAAGACCTCGAATGATCCGATGGCAAACATCCTGTTTGGTCCCGGAGCCGTGATCGTTCTGCCCCTGGTCTACGGCGTGACGGCGTGCCTCATGGGAATCATTCTGGGCCTCAGCTATAACCTGGTCGCAACGGTTTTTGGCGGACTCGAAATCGCGATTGACCAGAAGATCGACAAGGCAGAACACTGACGAAAAGCCTTCGCTGGTTTTGCTCGCTCCCTGATCGATTTCTGACAGGATACGCGAAGGCGTCGACAGACAAACATCCCAATACGTATACGACATGCGGAGCAAATTATGCGAGATATGGCCTGTCAACTGTTGGCCATCGGAACCTTGTTGCTGTCTCCCTGGACGGTGGTCGCTGCCGAACACACCACGGATTCCCTGGAAACGGTCAAGGAGCGTCTGCAATCGAAGCAGGCCATTCTGCTGGATGTCCGTGAGCCGGTGGAGTGGGAGCAGGGTCATCTGAAACAGGCCAGCCCCCTGGCCCTGAGCAAATTGCGCAAAGGAGTTCCCGCTGATGAACTGAAGAAACTGCTGGCGGGTGACAGGATCATCTATGCACACTGTTTCGCGGGCGTCCGCTGCCTTGAAGCGGCAGAACGCCTTAAAACACTGGGATATGACGTCCGGCCGCTGAAGCCCGGCTACAAGGATCTGGTGAATGCCGGTTTTGAGACCGCCAAAGACTGATTCACTCCGCCCGAGGCATTGCCGGACCAATCGACCGGTCTATAATCGCGCAGGACCCTGAATGTTGCAGACCGTCCCGGTAGGACGACGGAGGAGCAACGACCGGTTCCTGACAGTACGCCCTGGGACCAACCGGGACGGGCGTACGTCGCGTGGTCCATGTTTCTCTGGGGATGAAGCCGTACATGACAGATCGACCTCGGACTCTCGGCGAACTGAAGGCCAGTGGATATCGTCCGGTCAGTGTGAAGCACGAGATGCGGCGGAACCTGATCCGCAAGCTGCGTCAGCAGGAGCCGCTGTTTCCGGGCATTCTGGGTTATGAGGAGACGGTCTTCCCCCAGATCCAGAATGCGATCCTGTCGCTGCATGACATGCTGTTTCTGGGTCTCCGCGGTCAGGGCAAAACGCGGATGCTGCGGATGCTGGTCCAGTTACTGGACGACACCCTGCCAGTCGTCGCCGGGTCGGAGATCCAGGACGATCCGCTGGCCCCCTTGTCCAAATATGCCCGGGATCGCGTCGACACCCTCGGTGATGATTGCCCGATCGGGTGGATCGGCCGCGAGGAACGCTACCACGAGAAGCTGGCGACCCCGGATGTCACGATTGCCGACCTGATTGGCGAAGTGGATCTCGTGAAGCATGCGGAAGGTCGGCATCTGGCGAGTGAGGATGTGCTGCACTTCGGCCTGATTCCCCGCAGCCATCGCGGCATTTTCTGCATGAACGAGTTGCCGGACCTCTCGCCGAAGATCCAGGTGGGCCTGTTCAACATTCTGGAAGAACGCGACATCCAGATCCGCGGTTTCACTGTCCGGTTGCCGCTCGATGTCTGCATGGTCTTCAGCGCGAATCCGGAGGACTACACGAATCGCGGCCGGATCGTGACGCCGCTGAAGGACCGCATCGGCTCTGTTGTCCGGACCCACTATCCGCTGACGCGCGAGCTGGGCCTGGCAATCATTGAGGAAAACGCGTGGAAAGAACGGGATGACGACGTCGAAGTCGTTGTTCCGCGTTTCATTCAGGAAGTGATTGAGGAAACGTCGCGGCTCGCCCGGACCAGTCCGCACGTGAATTCTGCTTCGGGCGTCAGCGTGCGCATGTCTGTGGCGAACTATGAAAATGTCCTGTCCAGCGCAGAACGACGGGCGATCCTGCAGGGTACGACCGTCGCTGTCTGCCGGTGCAGCGATCTGAATGCGATGGTCGCCAGCTCCCGTGGAAAGATGGAATTGAATCTGTCCGAGGAATCAGGCCAGGAAGACCGGCTGGTGGAACGGCTGATCGATGAAGCCGTCAAGAACGTCTTCGACCAGACGCTGACGCCGAAGTCCTTCCGCAATGTAATCGAGTTCTTCGAGGGCAATCGCACCCTGGAGCTGAATGATCAGCTGACGGCGGCTGAAATCCTGGAGCGGGTCTCCGCCATTCGCGGCTTCCGGGAGCAAATCGAACAGTTTGCCGCGGCGCAGGAGCCCGAAATCACTCACGGCCCGGCGGCTCAGGAACTTCTGGCGTCAACCGCCGAATTCCTGTTGCATGCCCTGCACTGCCATAACCGGCTGAACCGGACCGCCAAAGGCAGCGGCCGCATTTACGGATAATTCCCCACTTGCTGAAGCAGGCAGCCTGGCAGTTGAAAACGGCCGGCATCCCGGGTGGATCGGTTCCGGAAGACGATGCCCGGGTTCGTCTTTGCGATTTCGCCTGGAACGACTACAGTCTGGCACGGCACAAGGAGGGTCGGCGTCTCCGTACTCGACGTGAGTTTCGCGTCTCGATGGACAATGGATTGTCATCATGGATTTCCGCGAGTCGCGAGGAGAGCAGCACAGTCGCCAGAGAAATCGCAGCAGCAGCAGTCGCGAGAGAACGGGACGCCGCAATTCGTCCGGGTCGTTCGGAACTTCCGGCGGGTTCGGTGCGCCACCAGCCCCGTCCACTCCCTGGCTGGTTCAACTTACAGATTTCAGTCTGTTTTCCTCGCTGTGGCTGGTCACCGGCTGGTTTGGCGGACGGACGCCGGCTGGACACTTCATTCTGTGCCTGTGTGCGGTCACGGCAGCGCTATCGTGGTCGCTTCATCAACTGCAACAATCCGGCAGGGTCTGGTCGCCATTTCAGGGTGGCTGGATCGCCGGGATGGCGGGGGTGCTGCTGCTAGCTCAGCTCAGTACAGTTCCGGCAGGCTGGGTGAATGCCCTTGAACCGCAATGGTCGTCCATTCTGCCGCTCTGGGACTCAGCGGCCAAAGTTCCCGGCATCCCGGAATCCGGCTGGCAAACCCTGTCACTGTCGCCCGGCGGAACAATGCTGGGAATTCCGCTGACGATCGCTTACGGCCTGCTGTTTTTCACGGCGCTGCAGCGATTCCAGACGATCCAGGACTTTCAGCGGGCAGTGCGATGGATCGCGTTTGCAACAGCCACCTGGGCGGTTTTCGCACTGCTCCAGCTCAAATTCCACAACGGGAAATACTACTGGATTGTGGAATCGACCTCTCACTTTCAGGACGTGTTCGTCACCGGTCCATTCACGAACCGAAATCACTTCGCCCAGTTGATGGTACTCGGAATCGGTCCCCTGACCTGGTGCGTGATGACCGGGTTCGCAGCCACTGCCGCGTCCGATCAAACCACGGAATGGGGCAACCCTTCCCGCGGGCGATCCTGGACCGCCTGGCTCTGGATGGCAGGTCTGGTCGCTACCCTGATCGCGATTGTCTTCACGTCGTCGCGTGGAGGATTTGCCGCATTCGGTGTGGCGATCTGCATTGCCGTGGTGCTGATGTTGCGTCAGCTGGGTAGTCAGCATTTCTGGGTGGCTGGGCTGCTGGCCCTGATTGTGCTGGGCAGCGGAACTCTCGGCATCGATCGCCTGCTCTATCGCTTTGAACAAGTCGACGGTGAGAACGTCCGCTTGTCTATCTGGGAGGCGAACTGGCTGGTGGCCCGGGATTTTCCGTGGCTGGGCACCGGAATCGGGACACATATTAATGCTCACTACCTGCATCTGGCTCTGCCGTCTGCCAGAAGTGAATTCACGCATGCGGAAAGCAGTTTGCTGCAGGTGACCTCAGAAACGGGCTTTATTGGGTTGTCCCTGGCGGTAGCAGCCATGCTGGTCAGCCTCTACGGCCCGCTCGTCGTCACCTGTCGTTCGTCAGACAAACAACAATGCTTGCTCGCAGCAGCGGTGCTGGCCAGCCTGTGCGGCAATTTCCTGCATGCCTGCTGTGATTTTGTCTGGCATGTCCCTGGCTGTATGGTTTCGGTGCTGCTGCTGGCAGCCGGCGGGTGTCGTCTGCTTGCCTGGTATCGGGAAGAACGGCTGGCGATTCCCGCGAGCCGTCCGGTCACTGCCTGGCGGTGGTCACTGGCGACGGCTGGTATTTCCGCCAGCGGACTGCTGGCAGTCATCTTGTCAGGAACGGTGGCGGGAAGTGAAACGTCGTTGCGCACCTGGCAGCGACTCACCTGGCAGCCGCCGCAAGATATGAATTCTATGGAGCCTGAAGAGCTTGATGACTATTTCCGGGAGCGCACTCAGGCAGCAGTCAGTGCGGCCAGACAGCGTCCGTATGATTCGCGGATGCAGATCAGTGCAGCCCGGGCCTGCCTGAAGATGTTTGACCGGGGCATGCTGGCGTCGGAGAATCCGCTGACGCTGCTGGACATCCGGGATGCCGCCAATACTTCGGAATTTGAGTCCCGGACTGCCTTGCGAAGTTGGGTGCAGAAAATCGCCGGGCGTCAGTGGAAACTGCTCAACGCGGCGCAACGCTTCGCAGAACGTGCGTTGCAAGCCAGTCCCCTTGAAGGCGATGCCTATCTGGTGCTGGCAGATCTGGCTTTCCTGACTGACAGCAGCGGCAAGCTGGAAACCCGCTACATCGACCAGGCGTTGAAATTGCGGCCGGCAGATCCCCTGGTGCGTTATGCGGCCGGTCAGCAGGCGCTGCTGGCAGGCAGAACGGAAGACGCGCTCAAACACTGGGGATTCTGCTATGTTTATGCCCCCGCAGATCGCGACCGGCTGGCACGGCTGCTGGTGCAACTCCAGCCGGCGACAGAACTGATTGAATCATTGGACATCAGCTGGGACAGCGTGCAACCCTTGGTCATCGCCTGCCGCGATTCCGGGCTGAGTGACGACTGCACGAAGATTCTGACCTGGCGGGCGACGGCTGCGGAACAAGCGGTGAAGGCCGACCCACGTGCTGGCCATGCCTGGGTCACAATCTTCAACGACCTGACCGAACTGGGTGAGACCGAACGCGCGATTCAGGTGCTGACGGAGGCCATTCACTGGCACCCCAGCCTGCGCCGCCAGCTGGGCCTGGCCTTGCTGAATTCCGGCCAGGGCGAGGCCGCGATCGAACATCTGAAGTGGGTGGCCACTCGTAATCCGGATGACGCCATCGTCCAGCGTGCCCTGACGAGAGCGATGGAATACGGCTTGCGTCCTGCCGAGTCCCTGGCCACCGGGCAATCGCTGGACAAGGAATAGCCTGACTGCCTGACGAGTCCTCAAGGACCGCGGGAATCCCCGGCACCTACGGCAGGCCGTGTTGCCGGCGAACCAGCCACTCCACGGTCAGAAGTCCTGCCAGCACGAGGAACGTCGGCCAGCGGTCCCACAGGGTTTGTTCCTGCGGCAGCGATGACGTGGTGGTGATCGGTTGCAGCAGTTCGGGCAGTTGTCTCAACTCATCCAGATGGAGCAGCTTTCCTCCAGAAGCAGCAGCCAGTTCCTGTAATAACACCGGATTCGCAGACAGTTCAGCAAGTTCGGCCGTCAAGGGAGCTTCGACTGTAAATTCCGCCTGCAGCGGCGGCAGGTTCGCCGCCAGTTGCGGTGCCACGAGTCGGGCGGTGTATGTTCCCGCGGGGAGTGATGAAACCTGCCCGTTCGAGATCAACGGACGCTGCGGATGAGCTTCAAGGGGCACGCGAGCCACCGTTTCGCCATTCCGCCGGATTTCCGCGAAGGCGGCCTGCCGCTCGCCAGCTTGCTGGAGAAAGCGGGACGACCAGCGTGCCTGCAGTTCTACCGGTTCCCCGGCCGGAAACGCTGGTCGGACAGGTCCGAACTGCACAAATTCATTGCCGGACGACAGTTTCGATTCCGCCGCAAACCTGGCAAGCTGACCCCAGAAACGGTGATGGAATTCGTCTGCGGAACGAAATCGCCACCGCCAGGTGCTGTCAGTCGCCAGCCAGATCACCTGTCCCAGGCCGACATACTGATGCACAATCAGAGGAACTGCAGTCTGAGTGGCCTCATCCCGGCCGTAGGCCCAGACTGTCGCCCCGGGTTTGGGAACACCATCGATCGCCCAGCCTGCGCCGGGTAACAGATCCCAGATCGCCCGGTTGGCGGCATGGTCGCCGGCGAGTTGCAGAAACGCCTGCTGATCTCCCTCCCGGGACAGCGACCAGGACCAGCCGCGATTGGGCGGGCTGGCCGCTGCTCGGGCGGATGCGACGCTCAGCCGTGGATTCGTGATCGGTAACAGCGTGCGAAACGATTCCGCCGCAATCTGTAACGGCAGGGAAGTCCGACCGGCGATCAGAACCAGCACACCGCCCTGCTCCGCGACGAATCGCTCCAGTTCCACCCACCGTTGATCGGTCAGCTGCGAGGCAGACACGTCCCCGACGATAATCAGATCGCGATCAGTCACACCGGGAACGGTGCCGTCATTTTGAGGCGGCGGCCATGTCCTGTTGAAGAACGGTGCGGGCAGAATTCCCAGATAGGGCTGATCGAACAACACCGCGCGCGTTTCAATCCGGGGATCGCGAGCCAGGGCAATTTCCAGATACCGGAATTCCCACCGCGGCTCGCTATCGACCAGCAACACACGGGAGCGGTCGTCAACCACACGCAGCACAACGTCCCGGTGATTATTGTCCGCGCGAGTTTCGCCCTCCCATTCCGGCAGCGAAACCCGAAACGGATGATCGCCAAGTTCACCCGCTACGACCTCAAACTCGACGAGTTGCGGGCCATCTGCGGTGGTGATGGTTCGCGTTTGTTCCGGATAGCGCTCATCCGGCTCCCGCGGTCCAAACCGGACCGTCAGTTCCTGACCTTCGTAACCGGACGTGGAAATCAGCACCTTGAATCGCGGATGGTCGTCGCGATAGACGGCCGGGGGAACATCGACGGAGATTATCGAGAGATCTTTGGGCCGTTGAGTCGAACCCACCAGCACCGGGTAGACCGGCACACCATTCTGCCCACAGGCCCGGGCGAGGGCGATGGCCTGTGCGGCGTCAGCATCGCGTCCGTCCGTAAGAATGACCACACCGAGGACAGGAGCCTCCGGACTTCCGGGATCAACGGTTTTCAGGACGGAAGCCATCCGCGTTGCTTCCGGCTGCAATGTCGCCCGCTCTTTTCCGGAGACCTGCTGCAGCATATCCGGCGTCAGCGTTACCGGCACACCGGCGAACAGTTGCAGCGTCGACTGACCGATGGCCTGCAGTCGCTGCCAGACCGGTTCCGGGCCGGACATTAACGACTCACGGGCCAGATCCAGGCGTGACTTCGCCTCCAGCTGCGCGCTGAGGTCCTGCCAGGTCTCGGCATCCAGACCTTCCGGGACGACCGCGGGGCCTGCCGCAGCAACTGCCGTCTCAAATCTCGCAGCCAGTCGACCGGGATGGGGCTCAATCCAGCCCAGGGCAGCGGCCCAGCGCAGCCGTTCTGCGGTCGTCGCCTGCGGATCAGACATCTGCATACTGTCCGATCCATCCACCGCGATCACCAGCCGGCCGACCTGTTTTCGCACCACGACCCAGGCCCAGGTCGGCTGCAGCAGAACCAGCAAAACGACGAGGAGCGCAGTGAATCGCAACCCCAGCAACAACCGCCCGGTCGCAGGCGGAATCAGTTGGCGTTCCTGACGGTAAAGTCTCCAGATCAGCCCGATCACCAGCAACACCGCGCAGACGTGCAGACCCACCCAGCCGGACTCAAGGCCCGGCAGCGTGATCCGCGGCGCGATCGTCACCGGAGATTCGTTAATCGGGAAGTTCTTTCGTTGTCAGAGCTGGCAGGCGGCGTGGAAACCCCGCTGGCAGCCATAAGTCCACAGGCCGGACGATTCCCTGCTCGTGCTCGTATCAGGACCAGATCGCCGGACCATCCCGGAAAACTGTAGCATGCAATTCTGCCGAATGTGACAAACAGAACGATTACGCAGCCGCGTTGCCATTCATCAGCCCTGGAAACAACACGGCTCGTGCAGCGAACGGATCGATTTCTCCGGGTTATGACGTACCTTATCAGGGATCATCGGCACGCTCTGACGGCCTGTCGGTTGATCTTCCGGAGGAAGCGAATCTGTAGTTTCGGGTTCGTTTCTTGCGACATTCCCTGTGACGGCACCGCACAAGCAAAGTAGTTCGATTGGCGACCGTTTCGACAGCGACGTGGTGGGATTGCGCTCTGCAGGAGGCCGGCGTCCAGAGTATGGACAGTCTGCTCTCCTCCGGGGCCGACTGGGACCAGGTGTTGCAGTCGGGACGTGACGATTTGCGGCGGGGTCTGGAATTCACAGGCTGCCGGCTCTCCCGCACCTGGACGGTGCTGGACGTCGGCTGCGGCATCGGACGGATGACGCAGGCGCTCGCGGAACAGTGCGAGCGCGTCATCGGCGTCGATGTGTCGGATGTGCTGCTGACAGAAGCCACACGGCACAATCGTTCCGACGCGATTCAGTTTGAACGCCTGACCGGTCCGCGGCTGCGACTGTCCTCTCCGGAACGGGTCGACCTGGTCTTCGCGTACGAAGTGTTTTATCTGCTGCCCCCGCCCTTGCTCACCACGTACTTGCGCGATTCCTGGTCGCTGCTGGAACCCGGCGGCTGCCTCCTGTTTCAGATGAACCTGAATCCCGTGGTGCTGAAGACGCATGTGGCGCGGATCGTGCGACGCGGGCTGTCCGCCTGTGGCATCCGTCACTGGCGCGGACAGTCGACGAAGTCTCCGCGTCGCTACGCCTGGCAACGCGACCGGATCTGTGAACTATTGGTGCGAACCGGCTTCGAGTCCATCGAAGTCAGTGGCGATCACCTCAGGCAAACCTGGTTCATGGCCCGCAAGCCGTCCCGGCCCCGGGAACCCTGAGCAGGTCCGCGTCCTCGTCCGGTGTGCTTCCAGTTCCTGCGGCCCTGAGTGATATCGGCATCCCATGTTCGGCAATTCCCTGTTCGGCAAGACGTCGTCCGTCAAACGCAATGTCCTCGCCAGCTGGTTCGCTCACGGCGTGACGATCGTCATCGGCTTCTTCCTGATGCCTTACGTCGTCAAGGTGCTGGGCGATCATGCGTACGGCAACTGGGTCTTTATCAATTCGATGGCCAGCTATGCCGGGTTGCTCTACTTCGGCTTCGGCGACACCATCAGTCGTTACGTCGCCCGGTATCATGCGGATCGCGATTATCTGCGGCTGAACCAGACAGTCACGCTGGTTCTGGCCATCTACCTGCTGATGGGCGCGGTTGCGCTACTGATCGGCGGTGTACTCTGTGCCGCTGCCCCGTATCTGTCGACCTGGCAGGGCTCGGAATTGCTGGAAATCCGCCTGACGATCCTGGTGCTGGCCGTCAATGTGACCGTCGGCCTGGCCGGCAGCGTCTTCGGCGGCGTGCTGATGGGCCTGCGTCGCTTCGATCTGGAACGCTCGGTCGCCTTCGGAACCGACATCCTGCGACTCGCCCTGGTGCTGCTGTTCCTGCGAGCAGAGTGGGGCATCCTGACCATCGCCCTGATTTTCCTGGCCATCACCGTCACAGAAAATGTCGCCTACCTGGTGCTCTCATATCGGAGCCTGCCGGAACTCTCGGTCCGCTGGTCGCTGTTGTCCTGGGCCACCTTCCGGGAATGCAGTTCATTCAGCAGCATGGCCTTCCTGAATGCGATCGCCTACCAGATGACCAATGCCACCGACAGTGTGGTGATCGGCTTTGCGATGGGGACCGACAAGATCGTCCCTTATTACATCGCTCTCAGGTTGACGCAATTCATTCGCCAGCCGATCGACAAGGTCGCCCAGATCTGCATGCCGACCGCCGGTGCAATGTCCGCCGATTCCAGCCGCGGCAAACTCCAGCGATTCCTCCTACAAGCCTTCGGCGTGGTGTTCCTGCTGGCGGCCGGCATGTTTACCGGAGCCTGGTTCTTCGGCGGGGCCGTCATCGAAGCCTGGATGGGTGACGGTTACGAACAGAGCCACCACATTCTGGTGATCCTGCTCGCCGCCCAGGTGATCGCCCTGCCCTGCGGAGTGCTGCGTGCCTTCCTGTTCGGCATGGGTCAGGTTCGGGCTCCGGCGATCATCTATCTGCTGGAAGCCGCCTGCAATCTCGCCCTGAGCATCATTCTGATTCAGTTTTATGGCGTCGTCGGTGTCGCCTGGGGAACTCTCATCCCGATGGGCATCATTGAACTCGGCCTGTTGATGCCGATCGCCCTGCAGTGCATCGGCATCAGCTACCGCCGGCTGTGGTCCGAAGCCATCGCTCCCCAGCTTCTCCCGATCGCTGCCCTGGCTACCTATTCCTGGGTGATCTCCACCCAGGCCTGGCAACTGTCCGCCTGGCCCCTGCTGATCGCCGTCACCGCCGGCGGCGGCACCGTCCTCGCCACCACATGGCTCATCACCGGCCGCGGCACCCGACTGCCGGTGGCGACAACCTCCGCAGCCTGAAAGCGTGGATTGAGAAATGCGATATCTGCCAGATCATGGGAACGAAACTCTCCGCATAGCGGACAGATGAAGCTGCGAATGCAGCCAGTTCTCTTGGGCCGCAGTTCCCGGAAAACCACGATCGTGTGCGGTACTAGTCGCCTGGGTGACAAATGACAGCCGCGTCAACAGCGGCAAATCATTTACATCTCACAGCAGCTCTCAGTTTCGGCCTCTGAAACGTCGTGACGACCCGCAGTCGGCGTCGCACGTCCATTACTCCTGCCGCCTCCCGTCCGGTTGCAAACCAGTGAACATCCCTGCAGAATCAACTGAGGGGAATCGTCACTCCACGCGATTGACCGGTCTTTCCTCAGGCAGACAGGGGCGAAGCATGTCGTCGAAAAGTCGTATCCGGATTTGCTCACGTCCGTCCCGACATCCGCTCGGAAGGCTGATTCTGTCCGTAATGTTGCTGTTCAATGTGTACGGCATCGCGGTGGCAGCTGATTCCCCATCCCCCGTGGCTCCCGATCCAGCGGTGACTTCCTCTTCGGAGATGCGGAAACACGATCAGGCGAAACTTCGTCAGTGGCTGGCTGATCGCCAATTCGTGGAACTGGATGGCTTCACTGACGACCTGCGGCGATCCCGCGGCAAATACCGCGATGGTCAGAGCCGGTTGATGTATGCTCTCGCGGTCCTGCAGCAGATGAAGAAAGAGGAGCTGAACGACAAGGGCTATCAAGAAAAGCTGCAGTTGCTGAATGACTGGCTGGCCGCCCGGCCGGATTCCGTGACCGCCAGACTGTTGCTGGCGAAGATCTGGATCGGTTACGGCTGGCTGGCTCGTGGCAGCGGTTACGCAAATACCGTAACGCCGGAAGGCTGGCGACTGCTGGAGGAGCGTGTCCTCAAGAGCAAGGCCATACTGGATGACCTGCAGAAAAGCTCGACAAAGCTCGGGGCAGACTATTACTGCACGCGGCTGCTGTTGGGTCGCGGACTCGGCGAAGCTCCCGACCGGAAATGGGTCGATACAGTCCTCAAGGACGATCCCGGCAACCTGGAAATCACCAATGAGATGGCCCAGTCGCTACTGCCCCGCTGGTTCGGCGCGCCGGGCGAACTGGAAGAATTCGCCGATGACGTCGTGGAACGAACGAAAGATCAGGTCGGCGACCTGCAGTACACCTGCATCTTTGACGTCGCAGTCTCCTATCACGGCCTGGATGTTTTCAATCACTTTCATCTCGACTGGGACAAATTCCGCAAGGGTCTCGTAGACCGGGAACGGCTCTATCCCGATGTTGCGAGCTTCGCCCCCTGGGCAGCCCGTACTGCCCAGCTGCAGGGCGACTACGACACGGCCATTCAGTACGCTGCCAAAATCGAATCCGACGACGTCAATCTGGCGTATTGGGGCAACGACAAGTGGCAGTATCTGGAATGGAAGACGCGGCTCAACCCGAAAATGAAAGACGGTGGCCAGGAATTATTGATTCTGCCGCGACTGGAACCGCCCCGTAACTGGAACGTCACGCCCGACGGGCAAGCCGTCGTCATCCTGAATGAGGGGTCGCTCATTGAAGTCTTCAGCCTGACCAATGGCGACCTGCTGACGACGTTCCACCTCCCACGGCAGGTCTTTCCGCTCAAGTCGCGCATCAGCTGGAAACACCAGACGATTTACTCGTCCGTCTACGACGTCGGCGGTCTGCACATGACGAGCCTGACGGATGGACAGGCGAAACTGTATCCCGAACTTGCCAAAGAGCAGCCGCATCGACTGGAAGTCTCGCCCGACGAATCGCTTCTGGCGATCTGTCATCCCGATTATGAAGGACATATCGACCTGCTGGATCTGAAAACCAGCAAACTCGGGAAGTCCCTGCCACTCAAGGATTCCGACTTCATCTACAACGTCGTATTTTCTCCCGACTGCCAGACCTTGGCTGTTTCTGCCAGGCATTACGTGAATCGCATGGGTGTCAAGACATCAAAGCTGACACTGTTCAACGTAAAAACCGGAGCCATCGCAGCCAGCTGGGCGGCGGCGACGGCATCGGTTCAGGGAATGGCCTGGTCGCCGGACGGTCAGCAACTGGCTGTGGTCAACAGTCCGGCGGTGGTGTGCGTGTATGACGTCAAGACGCAGAAAAAAGTGGCGGAGTACAAGGATTCCAAAGACCGCGTGAGCGCCCTTGCTTTCTCGCCTGATGGCAAAACGATCGCAGTCGGCTCACGCTCGCTGAACTTTATCGATCCCGCAGCAGGCGAAACGCTGGTGCTGTGGGACTACGCAAAGACGAAATCCGCCCGGCCGCTGAAAGGCCACCAGTTCGGCGTCGGCTACCTGCACTACATCGACAACACCACCCTCGTCTCCGGGGGCAACGACTGGACCACCCGGGTGTGGAAGCTGGACAAGGCGTTGAAACAGTGAGGGCAGTGAAGTGACGACAGCCGCCCTCGACAATTCATTCGGCAGGATAGTTGGACCTGTACCGCAGGGAATCTCCAAAGCGTTAGACGTCGGAATAAACTGACAGACGTTTGAAGAAGTCTCTGCCTTACCGGTCAAACGTAAATCATCAGGCTTTCGCGAAGACGCTCTAACTTCGGTCACTCTGCCGACTATACATCACCAATATTGGATGCAATCAAACGAAGATCGGAACTTATCTGTATTCCATAAATGGTCGCTAGATTTCCAATTTGTAGCCCAACTGATTTTCTAAGCGTTGCAAGAGCGTCTGCAAATCGCAGCCAACCGGGGTCATTGCAATCACACTCAAGGCTTGCCAGATCCAATTGCTCAACCGCATTAAAAAAGCCAAGTATTGTCTTTGTAAGAGATAACAGCACTTGATCGAGAGGGCTAAAGTCGGAAAGTTCGGATCGCAAATCGACTAACTTGACTCGTAACTGATCCTGGGAACGTCGGACACGATCCGGGAACTCAGTGTCGAATGCTGACCAAAAAACTCTCCTATCTTCAAAATGCGCCAGAATCTTTCTGGCTATCCCCGGTTCCTGCCGTCCAGATTGAAGTAAGCTGAGACTTCTGGAATAACCTTCACTTCGGACTTCCACTATCAACCGTTCGTGATCTTGTTTCCATTGCCGAAGCAGGCTGGCCGGATGGGGAGAATCATCTTTGTCAACGACATCGCCGCATTCACGACACAACCAAATACCATTCGCTATCGATCTTCGCTCTGCTGACGTCTGACTTGCATCGTACCTAGTGTAATGCCGCGTAATTGCGGGAACTTATTTTGAGTGCTGGCGTCTGAGAC
>VFQN01001846.1_pt1 | contig 34241 bp, 55 predicted proteins | sample 3512371 | NCBI WGS metagenome assembly VFQN01 (sample SAMN10412370, study PRJNA504923) | tailings metagenome | isolation source: Replicate 2 from Balatoc abandoned mine | place: Philippines: Itogon, Benguet | collected 2017-08-28 | reverse complement strand
GGGAGCTGGAGCAGAAGGCGGACCGCAACTACAGTGGGTCGACGTTCTCCTTACCGTACTGCTTTTACTACTACACTACTACTACCACCACCTCGCGTTACTAGTACTTTGTCCCCCCCCCCCTCACCCTGGGCTGGGTGGGCATGGGTACCGCCTTGCTGCAATGCTACCACGTCATCCTCATTGCAGGCATCTCAGCGCAACTCCTCACCTTTGAGCAGTCTGGCAGCAGCCCCTCCTTGATGTGGCGCCTGTCGGAGCCCATGAAGGCCAGGAACTCCTGGGTGGTCTGCAGATGTGGAGATACGGCAGCAGGAGGCAGCGCCTCTCGGTTAGCGGCAAACGAACACACCTGGCATGGGGGCCCTGGGCTGTTATTAATTGGTTAATACTATTAAAAATGCTTTTGACCACAACCAATTGCCCAAAGCGCCACACGTGCACGTAGCCTTTTTAAGGCGTTGATAACCAAGAGGACTGTGAAGGTGCGTCACCCACCGGTGACTACCAGTCTCAGGCCTTATCCAACATGCCCAGGAGGGCAGCACTGCCCGTCGAAAAACTGCCCAGCAACGCCACAAAGCTAGCCCCATCCCGCGCAACAACAAGCACGGCCGTGCAGGCTCTGCCGCTCATCCGCCGCTACTCATCATGCGCGCGACGGTATGCATGCTCTGGACAACGCCAGCATCGTTTTAGAGTGAGAACCCTGACACTTGCAACCCAACCGCTACCCTGCCCACCCACTTGCCCACGAGCTCGCGCGGCGCTGTCCACCAAGGCCCAGAAAGGGCCAACAGCTAACACCACGCCAACTCGGCCCCCAAGCTGGCACCCGCACCACACCGAGCACTGCAGTTCAGGCCCCTACCCCACTCCCACCCCGACCCGCTACCCACCATGCCCACGAGCGCTGGCGGCGCCGGCGTGGCTACCTTGCCCAGCCTCCCCTCCCCGCTGACCGCCGCCAGCACCTCCTCCTGGCTGGTCTGCGCGTGCAGCACGGCGCCCAGCAGCTGCCCCTCGCGGGGGGTCAGGTCCAGCACGCGGCACAGGCGGTCCAGGCGGGAGGGCAGGCGGCCGGCGGCCGTGAGCTGGGCGTCGCGCCAGGAGGTATAGGCCTGAAAAGCGAGGTATGAATACGCAGCAGGGCATAACAATTTGCAAATGGGGAAGAAGAGGCTCCTAGTGTTATTGTATGAGTAGCGGCCGGCGGTTTAGGGTTTCTTAGTTTTTTAGGGCTGGGCGTCGCGCTAGGCGGTGTAGGCCTGATGGAGATAACCGCAAAGCAGCTTAGTAATTTAGGTCGTTCCTTGCAGGTGTGCTGTCAACTTACAAGTCACAAAGGTGCATGCGGCGAAACTGTGTCGTACAGCTGTTGCCGTACGCACCTGTACGGCATCCAGCGCGGCGCTGACAGCCCTCATCGTTTCCTGGACGTTACGCCCGCGGAAGCAGTCGACGGCGGAAGCAGCCGCCGCCGCCGCGCCGCCATTGCCGTCGGCTCCTGACGTCGCCGGCGGCGTGGGTGTGCCGTTGGCGTTGCTCCCTTCCGCCGCCAGGTCATCCGCTGGGCCGTCTGCATAGCACAGCGGTGCACCAGGCAGGCCTGCTTAGTAGGACAGTCGCGGGATGCTCGGCTGCAAATTCATTCGCAGCGTGTTGCTGCGGCGAATGTCGGCGGGCTCACATACGTGCAACGCCCTACATGGGCAAACCATACATAACAAAGCAGCCCTTCTGCACATCAACCTTCCGAAAGCATTAGTGTCTTAATCCATACTGGGAGTTCTTACACCAATGTCCTGGCCCCCGCCGCCCCTGCCTCACCTGCTGCGCCGCCCGCTCCGCCCTCCTTGGCCCCCTGCCCCGCCCCTGCCTTGCCTCCCGCAGCTGCCCCCGAGCCCGCGGCAGCCGTCAGCCGGTAGCTGCTTGCCTCCAGCACACGCCCGCACGCGTAGCGCTGCAGCTGCAGCACGTAATCCGCCTCGCGCTCCCTGCGCATTTGGATGGCACGCGGGCGTTAGCCGGTCACACAAAGACGCGCTGTAAAAGCCATCGTCATACTGTACAATAGAAGGTACCCCGCAAGGGGATATCCCCGGGCTCCCTTTCCACACAGGGCACCTAGAGCTCACCTGAACGCAACGCTGTCGTTAAATGCCGCCACCGCCGCCGCCGCCGCCTCCTCGCCGCCGCCGCACGCCGCCACCATGTCGTGCAGTACGGCACGTACGGAGGGCCGCAGCGCGAAGCGGGTGGGCTCGGAATCGAAGAGCGCCAGCGCGGCGCGCAGCTGGGAGGCTGGGGGTGGGTTGGTGGGTGGGTGGATGAGTAGCGTGGGTTGCCGCCGTGCGGGAGATAGGTGAGGGCAGTGTGCGTGGAAAGGGTGCATGCGGGTGTGGAGGTCCGTAGGGGGTCCGACGGCGTTAGCGCAAAGTTGTGGGGCCACCATGTGTGGTGTGGCCCTTGACAACATCTCGCATGAGAGCGCCTTACACCAGGTAGGGACATAATCTGTGCTAGGGCCAACTCGAACGTTGCCGGCGACAGTTGCAGCCCGCGAGAGCGAGGGCGCATCACCGGTGTGCATGTGGCCGTGCTCGCCAACGTTGGTCCCGATGCACCTGAGTGCCTTTGCCCTACCCCTGTTGCATGTGCATAGCAGCTGCTTTGGCAACTGCTTCTGCTTTGTGCATGTGTGCGGGGCATGTGTAAATAGATTGCTTGCAAAACCTTGGGCAGTGGTACGGCGCTTAAAGTGTTTGCCTAGCTCGACCCACGGGCCATGCCCATGCACGTGGATAGAGCGCAGCACGGCAAATGTCAGCCAGGCCTACATTGCCCAATATGCATGTGCCTAGTGCAAACGGGCAGGGTCACATGAGTGTATGTGGCTAAGGGGTGGCTGAGGTAGGGTACACAGTTGCCAGCGAACGCCTCCTCCGGGCAGGGGTTGGAGCTGGGTTCGATGCAGCGACCGGCAGCTCCTCGCTCGCCAGGTCTCCCTCCCCGGCTAATGATTTCTGGTAGACATTATCACTATGTGCGGTTGTTGCGGTGCAATGCAGGCGAAGCGAGCAGAGCGTCTTACCGACAGCCTCCGCAGATGCGGACTCCCCGGCCATTTTCCCTACGTGCGGTTGCCTGCCGAGAAGTGAAGTGAATACTTGGTGGTGCACAGACTGCTATTGCCCAGTCGGCCAATGGCTGTAGGGAGTGTGTTCCGGCCGCTGGGGCCCGCAGGGCGGGGTGGTTGATACGCTGGGTGCAAGACCTTGCGCTGCTGCTGCGCTAGTTGTTGTGTCGAGATGAGTGTCAGTGACGTAGGTGCAGATCATGCACATGGGCACATGCTCATGTTAAACCACAAGAGAAGCCGCGTTTTGCCCCATTTCAACTTTTACGCAGCATGGAACCCTGCTCCGGCACCCCGGCAGAGCCTCGCGGCAACTCATAGGCGCAGGGCACTGAAAATTAATTACATCAAATTACGTGCCAGATAATACAGCCATACATATGAGCGGGAGCTGAAGCTCTCTGAGAAAGGCGGAGTGCGTGGCAGGGGCCCTGGGCAAGAGCCGGACGTTGGAGCCGAGCGCAAATGGTTAGGCAACAACATGCAACAATTCCTTAAGTTGTTGTACTAGCTGATCATCCACCGAAATAGCTGACCTTCGGTCTTTGCCTCACGCAACATACAGGGGAAGGACAAGAAAAGCAAGAAGGACCGTGACAAGGACCGAGATTACGACCGAGATAATGACCGCTATCGGGACCGTTCTCCTGTAAGGCTCGGGGCAAAGCGGCTGTGCGCCATGTGCTGGAGCGGCCAGCCTGTGTGCAAGTCTTTGACGCAATGCCCGTGTTATGTATTCCTTCAGGAACGGCATGACCGGCGAGACCGGGAGCGTGAGCCCGGGCGAGACAGGTGCGTATTTGGCGATTCTCGCTTGTCCCCAGCTTTGCGGGTTTTTGAACCTGTCGCTCCCCCCTGCGTGCCCCTTGTCGCTCATGCCATGTCTGAATCGCATACAACTGTTGATGCAGGGAGCACCGCGACTACCGCGACAGGGACGGGGACCGGGACTATGAGCGCAGCGGCAGGCGTGAAGCAGACAGGGACTACCGCGACAGCCGCGATCACCGCGATGGAAGGGACCATCGCGATAAAGATAGGGACCGCGATAAGGTCCGGGACAAGGACAGGGACAAAGACAGAGACCGGGGCAGGGATTACCGTGACCGGGACCGCGACAAAGAGCGTGAGCGCGGCTCCGAGCGGCGTTCGGGCCGCGAGGGTCGCGAAGAGTCGGGAGCGGCGGGTCCGTCGCCCTCTGCGGATGCGGAGCAGCCGGCAGCAAAGCGCAGGCGCGGAGAGGATGGAGCTGTTGACGGCGGCAGTGGGCAGCAGACGGGCCTCGCAGGCGACGTCGCGGCGGCGCTTGGCATTACCGCCGAGGCTTCTGCAGCAGGGGGTGCCCCTGGGCTGACTGCTGAGGTGGGGCGAGTGTTGCGGCTGTCATTGTTGGCGCTGTTGGGGCTGCTGGCTGACGGGCGGGGGTGGGGGTGTTGCAGACACATGGCCCATGGCACATGCCGCGGTCGCGACAGGGGTTACGTCGCAGTCCCGGGCATCAGGGGGCCTCGCCACTTTCGCAAGTGCTGCCCCCGTGTCTGCGGACTGTATGAAGCCCGCAACGAGCTGACCAGCAGCGGCATAACTGCTCACCTGCCACGCCCCTGCACAACGCATCCCACCACGCGCATGGCTGCCCGCCGTCCACTATGGGCACGGTGCTTTTGCTGCTCGTTGCGCTGCACTGCTGCCTGTCAACGGTATCTCTACAACAACTCCTTGCCTACTCCACACTCTTCCGTGGGCCTGCACGTGCTGCACACCCGCAGGAGGCTGCCCAGCAGCGGCGTGACGCGGAGACGGCGGCCCTGGAGGCGCAGGCAGAGCGGCGGCGGAAGGCGGTGGAGGAGTGGCGCAGAAAGCGGCTGGCGGAGCAGGTGGGGGAATAACCGCGGAGCGGCAAAGCAACTGAACCGGAAACAGTGGTGGGGGGTAGCGCAGAGGGGGCGCACTTGCGTTGCACGTGGAGACGAACAAGGTAGGGTGGTTGGTCTCGGGGCATAAAGCGCAGTTTGGGGGGCGCCAGCTGGCGGGGTAGTTGGGCAGCAGCAAAGCGCAGCATGCAGCGTTTTGGGGTGGCTGAGCGATATGTCCTGCAAAGGACAGGGTTGACTTTGCTTTTGCCTTTGTTGTCTTCGTCTGATACAACGTGCTGCAATGCCGAAAAGTAATCAAGCGTCATGCTCGCAGGGCATCACTGAGGAGCCAGCGCAGCAGCAACCCTCAGAGCAGCAGCAGCAGCCGGAGGAGCAACAGCAGCCCCAGCAGGATGGCGGTGACGTGGCGATGGAGGACGCGGACGGGCAAGGCGGGGCGGAGCGCGATGACGGGGCAGGCGCAGCAGGAGGGCCAGGCGGGCGGGCCAACAAGGGTTGGTCCCTTGAGGACGACGACGAGGATGATGGAGGGGGGGACGACGGCGGAGGGGACGACGGAGGGCAGGACGAGGAGATGGACGACGGGGAGCCCATCGGGCTGCGGCCGCCACCAGGTGGGTTACGGTGTGCCTGCCTGGGCCACATGTTTCGGGTGTGCTCGTGTAGTATGTCACCCTGACACCAACTTCTTTTGTCATGCGCTGCATCCGTTGTCGCGCACGCAGCGGGCTAGCGTGGACACTGGCATGAGCACGGAGGGCAGCGGCAAATGCCTTGCTTCCTCGCGCCCTGCTCTAATACCATGTGGGTGAGTTGCGAACCACAGAGTTGCGAAACATGACATGCATTCCCCACCGTGCGCCCGCAGCCATAAAGAAGGAGGACGATGACGACGACGATGACCCCCTGGACGCATTCATGGCGGGCATGGGCGGCGGCGGGGCCGGGGGCAGGGGAAAGGGCATGGCGGCGGCAGCAGCAGCAGCAGCGCGCGGGAAGCGGCTAGGCGGCCGGGCGCCAGGGCCGCTGATAGGGCTCAAAATAGAGGCCGCGGGAGTTGCGGGGGCAGGGGCGGCGAAGGCGGCGGCGGGCCCTGCGGTGGCGCCCAAGGTGGAGGTGAAGCAGGAGGCGGAGCCGGAGGCGGGGGCGGGGGTGTCGGGGGCAGAGGCGGAGCAGGCTAAGCCGAGGCGGCGGTGGGCGCCGGTGGCAGCAGGTGCGCGCAGGGGTTGCAGTGGGGAGGGGCTGCGAGCGCTGGTGCAGCAGCGCATGGGGGGCTGCTCCGGGGCTGGTGGATAGATAGGCCGGGCTCTCTGTGGGGTACAGCTGCGCCAAGTCGAGCATGAGTGAATGGAGCTAGGTGATCCCTACCAAACCGGTTCACTGATGCACTGGTCTCGCATTTCACTCCCACCCGCAGCCCCCGCGGCTGTTACCGACGACGAGGTGGACCCCCTGGGCCCGTGCTTCCAACTGACTGTTGCTGCTTTTCTTTATACCCTACCTCACACTGTCCTATCCCATGCGCAGCCCCCGCTGCTGCTGCAACTGCTGCCGACGACGACGAGGTTGACCCCCTGGACGCCTTCATGGCCGCCGAGGTGCTGCCCGAGGTGGCCAAGCTGGCGGCAGAGGAGGCCGAGCGGCGGGCGGCCTCGGAGGCGAGGGAGGTCTCCCCTGCGCCAGGGGAGGGCGGACCCGGGGCCATGGACGTGGACGTGGACGTCAAGCCGGAGGTGGGTTAGGTTGTGGGAGTGTGGATAGGTCAGGTGTTTCAGGAGTACGAGGGTGCGTGGAGTGGAAACGGTGTTACAGCAGTACGTGGGTGGGCAGGCTGGTTGAGGGGTGAGGGGCGCAGCACAAGCACCTTCGTGTGGCCCAAAGCGAGCGGGTGCGATGTGTGAAGGTGCAGTCATTGGGGGCGGGGGGCGCAGTGGGGGAGAGGGCCCGCAGTGGTGCCTAGCCGCATGTGGGTTGCAGTACGGCAGCCAGCAGGCCACCGGCACGGCCGTACGGCTAGAAAGCGACCCACGGGCCACGGAGCTGCTGCCGGCGCCCCGCCCTTCGCCGCAGGCCCGGCCGCCATGGCCCATGGGTCGGCTGCTGGCAGCCGCCGGCCGTGGCTGCGGCCGCGTGCGCCACGTGCCGGCTGACACGTGCCATGCCTGTCCGGCGGGCCGGCCACGTCAGCCGCCTCGATGCTGGCTGCCTGCGGTTCTCGGAAGGTGGTTTCCGTAGCTGGCCATTGACGGTGGCTGACTGGTGACGGGCAAGGGCTTAGGCCGGGCCGGTTCCGGGCAGGCGTCACCTGCCGCGCGCCGTACCACTGCCCAGGGGTCACCCTTGCATGGGCCTAGGCCAGGGGGTTGGTGGAACACAGCCCCAGCATCACCGTGAGGTGACTCCTGGCCAGCATAATGCGGCACCGCGGCAGCAAGGCACCGCCCAGCACACGCCTGCTTGCATGTGCAGCGCCTGCTGGTCTCACATGCGGTGCCCGAGCAGCTTGGCCCCATAGCACGCCTGCGGTCCGCAACCTCGCGCTGTGCCGTGTCCAACGTCCCACGGGTCGCTCATGAAGACCACGCTCATTACCTGTGTTATGCCAATGATTCCCCTCCTCCCAAACCCAGATCAAGACGGAGCCTGACCTTCCCGGGCCCAGCAGCCGCCTCTCCCCTGCGCCCGTGGCGGGGCCCTCCTCACGGCCGGGCGCGGCGCCCAACGGCGGCGCCGCCCGCCGCAAGCCGCGCGCCGCCATCTCCCGGCGGCGGTACGACAGCAGCGGCGAGGAGAGCAGCGAGGGGTCGGACGAGGACAAGGAAGACGAGGAGATGGACGACGCGGTGCGTTGGGGTGTCGTATTGCCGTACTGCCGTGCGCTGCGTGCCGTGCAGTGACGTGTTGTGCTTGTATGGCAGACACGTGGGTACGGCGTCGTGCGGGCGAGGGCTCTCCGGTACCGGTGTACTGCATTACGCATGCACTACGGCTTGTTGACGCATTTGCGACCTAAAGACAGGGACGCAAGGACTGCCAGGAGCACCCAGCGTGTCAGTGCGGCTGTTGGATGCATTGTACACAACCGGCAGGGACGCAAGGACTGCCAGGAGCACCCAGCGTGTCAGTGCGGCTGTTGGATGCATTGTACACAACCGGCAGGGACGCAAGGACTGCCAGGAGCACCCAGCGTGTCAGTGCGGCTGTTGGATGCATTGTACACAACCGGCAGCCAGGGCGCCTACGACACCGTATCGTATCGCCCAAGTTGGGATGCCCTCCCTCGATGTCACTCAATTGCATCGCCGTGCGTTCCCCTAACCGCACACCCAACGCGTAGCCGTGCGGCCCCCATGCCATTTCCCCCGTCGGCATTACCCCCGTCCTGGGCAGGAGTGCGCTCGGCTGGTGATTGCCGGCAACCTGTCCAACATCGACGTACACAGCTCTGTCTGATTGGCCTGTACCTCCCTTGACATGCACTCAGCATACAGTTTTGCTTCCCTTTCCCATCTTTGCAGGAGTGGGCCCGGCTGGTGACCGCGGGCAAGCTGTCCAAGGGCGAGAAGCTGGTGGCGGTGGACCACTCCACAATCAGCTACCCGCCCTTCCGAAAGAACTTCTACATCGAGGTGACAGAGCTCAGCCGCATGGGGGAGGCGGAGCTGGCGGAGATGCGCAAGGAGCTGGACGGTGAGCGGGGCGTCCGTCTTGTTGTACAGCACGTTTTGCTCTCTTCTCTAAGAATACACGGCGACATGTGGCGACATGTGTGGCGAGATGGAGCTGGTCTTGTTGTAGAACACGTTTGTTGCGGATGCCGTTCTTTTCTCTACCAATATACGGCGGCACATGTGGCGAGGTTGAGCTGGTGGAGCTGCGGAAAGAGCTGGGCGGTCAGCCTGGCGTTGCGCACGTTCGTTGTTCGCATTGTTGTGCTTGGAGGTTGCTGGTGGACGGTGCCTGTTCCCAGATTGATGGGTAACCGGGCTTGTGCAGTACATGAACGCGGTACTTGCTGTCGCTGGTTGAACCCGCATCTCCCCCGTCTGCGCTGCTGGTCTGCGTTGCTCACCCCGCCATACCCCGCCCCTGCCCCTCCGCAGGCATCAAGGTGCGCGGCAAAAACATCCCAGCACCCGTCCGCCAATGGACACAGGCTGGGCTGGCGTCACGCGTCATCGAGGTGCTGCGGAAACGAGGCTTCGACCGGCCGCTGCCAATCCAGGTAAGGGAAGGAGCTCGAGGATGACCTGGGTACGCACGTACAATCCCTGCCCTGTCGCACCCCTCCCTCCGGGCTCAGTCTCCGCCCATCACCATGAGTGCCTAGCGGCCGCATGCCCCTGACGCAAGCCCTACTACTGGCGGAAGTGCATCAGCTCACGTGGAGGTTACGTCCCATTCACGTGCTTACATGTTGCTGGCCGCGTTAACCCACGCCCCCCTGGCCCAGTCGTTGCCCATCACCATGAGCACCTGGCGGCCACGTTTCCTGGTCAGGCCCTAAGGCATACCATGTGCCAACAAAGTGCCAACCCCTGCTTGCCAACACCTGCTGCTCCTGCGTTAACCCACGCCCCCCAGGCCCAGTCGCTGCCCATTATCATGAGCGGCCGCGACTGCATCGGCATCGCCAAGACGGGCAGCGGCAAGACCATGGCCTTCGTGCTGCCCATGATGCGGCACATCAAGGACCAGCCGCCGCTGCAGCAGGTGCGTTAAGACACACACACTCATAGGCTCCCAAGCCATTGCACACCACGGCACAGGGAGGTCCACAGGTCGGCATGCGCTCAAGCTCAGGGCCGCCACATTCCTTTGCCCCTCGGCTTGCCTCCCTTCACTCCTTTCAGCATCAAAATTACCAGGCCTTCCTTGAACCTTCCCCCCTCTCGTTGCTCCCTCTTGCTCGTCCCCCGAGGCGACGGCCCCGTGGCGCTGGTGATACCGTTTACCGCCTTGATTCGCTGTCAATGAAGTACATGACTGGTAATCCAATCCTGTTCCACCTCCGTGGCCTCGCTTTCCCACCTCCAGGGCGACGGCCCCGTGGCGCTGGTGATCTCCTACATCTCTTGTCCTTACCTGCCCAATGACACCACTGGGAGATTACATAATCATTCAACTTCCGTGGCCTCCCCTGGTTCCCACCCCCAGGGCGACGGCCCCGTGGCGCTGGTGATCGCCCCCACCCGCGAGCTGGTGGCCCAGATCGCCAAGGAGGCCAAGGCCTTCGCCAAGCCGCTTGGGCTAAACGCGCTGGCAGTGTTCGGAGGCTCGGGTGGGTGCACGTGCACGTGCCGTGCTGTCTGAGCGTCGCGGCACGTGCCCGTCCATGTGCTGTGTGTCTAGAAGGCGTGTAGGGGGCGATGTGGGCTTGGCGAAGGCGCGGATGGTTGCACGTGCACGCGGATATTCATGCATGTGTGGTAGCAGGGTCCCGGTGGTGGGACGGCCTGCTGCACTAGGCCGGCTCTGCACGCGCGTCCGGGCCTCCGTGTTGTGCCTAACCTCCACCGCTATACCCAACATACGTCCGTTGCCATGTTTGCCCGTGTGCCGCAGGCGTTGCCAACCAGATCACCGAGCTCAAGCGCGGCATGGACATGATAACACTGATCATAATTATCAATGATGATGACATAATAATAATGTGCATTTATTCCTATCCATGCATGTGTGCCGCAGGCGTGGCCAACCAGATCACCGAGCTGAAGCGCGGCGTGGAGATCGTGTCGTGCACGCCCGGCCGCATGATCGACCTGCTGGTCACCAGCAATGGCAAGATAACCAACCTGCGCCGCGTGACGTACCTGGTGCTGGACGAGGCGGACCGCATGTTCGACATGGGGTTCGAACCGCAGATCTCCCGCATCGTGCAGGTGCGGGCGCGAGCGGGCTTGCAGCGGCAGCGAGCTGGGGGGGGGGGGGGGGGGGAAACCGTAGGGGTGGGTGAGGTAGCGGGGTGCCTGGCGGTAGGAGGCTGGGGGGACCAGAGGGGAGGAGAGGCGGGGTCTGCGGAGCCGGCTTTGGGCAGTGGCAGCGAGTGCTGGTCAACGCGCAGGCGCGAGAGGGATGGCGGGTTAGGGAGCGTTTGCAAGTTGGTGGGGCCAGCACGGGCGGGGGTGAGGCGTGGGGCGTGCAATTGTTCGCAGGGGCTGGCATGCGTGGTGACGCACCTGCTGTTCTGGTTGCACATCGTTGGTGCCCGCTGCGCTCTTACACTGTGACCAGGCGTCTGCAGCTGCCCCAACAACATTTGCTCATCACGTCCAAGCTGTGTATCCACCATGGCGGCCAGGCGTGCTCAGCTGCTGCCCCCTTGCATCCGATATCCGTGGTAATTGTTGCTGATAGGCTCCCTCGCCCGCTTCCCTCCCCACTCCTCTGCAGAACATCCGGCCCGACCGCCAGACCGTCATGTTCAGCGCCACCTTCCCCCGCCAGGTGGAGTCACTGGCGAGGAAGATCCTCAACGACCCGGTGGAGATCCAGGTGGGGGGGGCAGCCAAACGCATTAACATTCTTATATGTCCTGCCACCTCATTGAAAACTGTTCCTGCAACAGTCAATGCAAGTCTTGATTCTGCAAGGAAGGTGTCTTTTGAACCTGGCGGAAGTGCCGGTTCTAGGTGGTCATTTAAGCAAGGGCTGACCTGGTCCTCAAGTGGAGGTTGGGTCGCGGGTTGGGCGGCGCAGGAGTAAGTGTATTGTGTGGGGACCTAGGATGTACACCAGACCAAGGAAACGCAGCTCTGCGTGTCCAGCGCCCACGTGTCGCATGTTCGGCCACGCCAACAACACAACGCCCCACTGACGAGCTGATTGCATACACATCGGGACCTGCCCCCCTGCAGGTTGGCGGTCGCAGCGTTGTGAACGACTCCATCACGCAGTGGGTTGAGATCCGGCCCGACAAGGAGCGCTTCCACCGGCTGCTGGAGATCCTGGGCGAGTGGTACGACAAGGGCAAGCTGCTCATATTCGTGGACAAGCAGGAGAGCTGCGACAACCTGTTCAGGTGCGGGCGTGCGTGCGGAGGGTGTGTCTTAGTACTCGTTCTCACTGTTCGGGCCTGCGCTAATCCAGGCCCTCTGCACCGCTTTCGCTACCACCGCCATCCCCTAGGAGGGCATTCTCTTACTGCGGTGACGAAGTTCAAGCATCTTGTGGTCCGCTGTCCTTGTTGTAATTACGCGTGTGTACTTTGACCCTCGGCCCAACCCACTTGCTAATCCCCCAGGGACCTGCTCCGCTACGGCTACCCCTGCCTGTCGTTGCACGGCGGCAAGGACCAATCGGACCGCGAGTCAACCATCGCAGACTTCAAGGCAAGTCAATGGATTCGCTGGTACAAGAGCTGTGTCTTCTGGACACAGCCATAGAACAGGAAGGAGTCAAATGCAGAGTGTTGTGCGCAGTATCGCACACGGACTTCAAGCCAGGATGCATATGCAGCGAAGGAAAGTCCATCCACTGCCACTTGGGTTCGACTTCGCCAAGCGTCATCGTCCATGCGCGCTTCACGTGAACATAGCTTACCAGTACATCGTGTCTAACTGTGTCCAACTTGTTGTTGGTGGCCTTACACCACAGGGCGCCGTGTGCAACATCCTTGTGGCCACCTCCATCGCCGCCCGCGGGCTGGACGTCAAGGACCTGGTGCTGGTGATCAACTACGACGTGCCAAACCACCACGAGGACTACGTGCACAGGTGCGCGTGTGCGTCTGTATTTAGCGACATGCGTGGCTTGAGCGTGTTTGTAGTGGACGTCAAGGACCTGGTGCTGGTGATCAACCTGGGCGTGCCAAACCACCATGACGACCACGTGCACAAGCGCGTGCATTCGTGTGTATCAGCAACAGCTGTGGGGAAGGGGGCAACTCGCGGTGGTGGTCGACTTCGTCACTCCACTGAGAGGACAGAGGAATGTGTGCACTGGTGCTTGTGCACCGGCGGCAGAGCGCCTCAGGCCAGCAAAACCTCCAGCCCCTCCACACTACCACAGCACACACACCCTCCCTGCCTCGGCGCTAACACACACACATACACACCCTCCTTTCAACAGGGTGGGCCGCACTGGCCGCGCCGGCGCCAAGGGCACGGCCATCACGTTCATAGGGCCGGACGAGGAGCGCTACGCACCTGACTTGGTCAAGGCGCTGAGGGAGAGCGGCGCACCCATACCGCAGGACCTGCAGGTGGGGGCCGGGAGATGGGCCGTACTTTGAGCACACCGACCGGTAAGCCTGTAGGTGGGTTGTGCACGGCGCCGTTGCACGGCGCCTTCAAAGGGGGTGCACCTCCCCTTCATGAGCCGCGTGTGTGTGTCAAGGTTCACGCCTTTCGCCACCGACTGGTCGCTAAAACGTTTGATGTACGCGCTCCACGTCTCGCCTACCAGCGCCCAAAGTCCTCGACGAGCAGCACGTGGATAGTATCGACAAAGTAGCGCTTGAGGATCTTGTCGTACTGGTGTGCTTTGAGCAGCACGTAAAGCAGGTGCTTCCTTTCGATGACGGTCTCGAGCCTGCCGCTTCCCGTCAGGAAGAGTTCTGCAGGCAGCGTGACCGTTCCTGACTACGTGACCGTGCATGTAGAACTGTTCCTGAAGGGCAGCGGCAGGCTCGAATCCGTCATTGACGGGAACCTCCTGCTTTAAGTTCTGCTCAAAGCGCAGCAGTACGACAGATCGTCAAGCGGTGCTTTGTCGACACTATCCACCAGCTGCTCTCTGGGGCCGGGCTGGCGGCCGAGACGTGGAGCGCGTGTATTGAACGTTTGAGCGAACAGTTGGTGGTTAAAGGCGTGAGTGTTGACACACAGACGCGACTTGTCAAGGGGAGGGGCACCCCTTTTGGAGACGGCAAGGACGCCGTGCACAACCCCCTGCCAGGCTTTACCATGGGCTGCCTGGGGCACAATACCCAGGTGCCAGTGAAGGTTCGGGGCGCCCATTCCGCACGGCCTGCAAGTGGGGGCGGGGATTGGAACAGGTGGGGGGAGGACAAAGGCTTAAGCGTTGCAGGGCGGAAATGGTTTGGTCCGCCCACGACGCGTAAAAGGGGCGGAAGGCGGGGCAAAGCACCGGTGTGGGGGGGCGGTCGTTACTGCGGATGCTGTGGGAAGGGAGTTCATGCAGGGCCTGGGGGGACCGGAAAGGGGACCGATGGCGCGCGGTAAGAAGCCAAGGCGGTGCTACGTTGACCCTTGCTGCGAGACACCCCGCAGGTGCTGCGCTGCTGTTTCATTGTGGCCTGTGCCTTCCCTCCCTCGCAGGCGCTGGCAGACTCCTTCCACACCAAGCACAAGGCCGGGTTGGTCAAGGTGAGCCGACGCTGCCGGCACCACCTGCCCCAAAGGCTGTGGCTCATTGCCGTGATACCTGCTTTGCCTGCCGTCACAATTACCTGCTTCTGAATCAGTTACTGTGGCAATAACGCTCCCCATTTGCGCCCGCCGCAGGCCCACGGGTCGGTCTACGGCGGCAGCGGCTCCACTCGATTCAGTGCTGAAAGAAACACAGCTTGCCATTTAAAAATCATTCTCTGACATGCTCCCCTGGCCCCCGCCCCCGCAGGCCCACGGGTCGGGCTACGGCGGCAGCGGCTTCAAGTTCGACCGCAGCGAGGAGGAGGGCTTCCGCGTGGACAAGAAGGCCAAGGCCAAGGCCATGGGGCTGGAGGTGGAGGGGGAGGAGGACGCCGACGAGGCGGCGCTGGACGCGGCGGTGGCGGCGCTGGACGCGGTGGGTCATGATGATGACATGTGTACAGAATATTGTCTTTTCACTTGATACTATTGGGTGGTTAGGGAGGAGGATTCGGAGGGGGTGGCGCTGGATGCGGTGGGTAATGGACTACCCTTTCGTACGCTTTGCTGGATAGCGTCAGGGTCTTTCTTTAGGGAAAAGCGGGGCGGGACACTTGCGTCTATGCGGCGTCGGGGTGAGGAAGGAGGTACTGGTACGCCTGCATGTCTCCGACCGCATTCCGCTGAACCACTGATCCCACACGGGTCGCTTGGGTCGCCCTACCCCTTGGCCTGTTCCCTGTGCAGGACGACATTCGGCCCGCGACCGCCAAGCAAACGACCGCGGCGGCAGGCGCCGGCGGCGACGCTGCGGCGGCGGCGCTAGGGCCCATGGACTCGGTGGCGGCGGTGGTGGCGGCGGCGCAGGCCAGGCTGGCGGAGGCGCAGAAGGCGGGGCTTATACCCACGCCAATACCGGGAGCGGCGGCGCCGACGGCGGCGGCGGGAGCGGCGGCGGGGGCAGCGGCGGCGCCGGCGGCGGGAGCGGCGGGCGTGACGGCGCCAAGCAGCCTGGTGGCGGCGGCGCAGCAGATTGCGGCGCGGCTATCGATGGCCGCGGGGGGACCGGCCGCTCCAATGGTGGGTTGACCATTGAGTTCTCTGGTGCCTCGTCCCGGGCACCACATTGGTTTTGCCCCTGCTTGCCCGATTATTGCCCACTTCAACGTACTCAGTGTCTCACGCCTTTGTGTCGCATGCCCTTCGTGGTGCATGAGCCTGTTGCTGGACGCACACGCACGTCGCCCTGCTGCTGTCAACTGCTTCTGCCAACCGTCTTTATGTGGGCGGGCCTGCTGCGGGCGGGGAGGGCTTGGTTGAGGGTGATGACGTTCGTATGAGCTTACGTGAGCCGTCCGAACCCTGAACACCCCACACCACGCAGGCCGGCGCTACAGCAGCGGGGACAGCCGTCCCTGCCGGCACACCCGCCATCTCCGCAGCCGCCCTGCAACGTGCCGCCGCCGCCGTCGCCGCCAAGTTCGGCGCCACGGTTGCGGCGCCCGGTACGTCAACCGCCGGCCGTACGGCGATTGCGCCGCCGGCGGCGCCCGGCTTCGAAGTGGAGCTAGAAATCAACGACTTCCCGCAGCACGCCAGGTGGAAGATCACGCATCGCGAGACCATGAACCAGATCAACGAGCTGACGGGCGCGGCGTTGACAGTGCGCGGGACCTACGTGCCACCTGGGCGGCCTGTGCCGGAAGGTGGGTGACAGGGCTGCACATAGCACGTGGCATCTCGTCGGGTAGGGGAAGGGCCGTAGGGTAGGGCCTGGTGGTGGGCACCGAGACGCGCAGGACTGGGCTGGTAGGGCCGGCCGGTTCCGGAAAGCGCATGGCAGTTTGGCACGTGGCGGCGAGCCTGATGGGTCGGGCCCTGGCGGTGGGCGCGTGGGCACGCGGGGCTGAGGTGTGGGAGCTGGGCAGCTGGCCGGTGCCGGAAGGTGCATGGCACGTGGCAGCGGGCCTGTTGCGGGAGGGCCTCATCACAAGCGCACTGTGTTAAACTTCTTCTCAAGCACCCTTGTGTGTCCCTTCCCCCCCGCCGCCTGAACTGCAGGCGAGCGCAAGCTGTTCCTTCTGATCGAGGGCCCCACGGAGGGGCACGTCAAGAAGGCCAAGGCGGAGATCAAGAAGATCCTGGAGGAGACCACGGAGAAGGTCATGCGGCGGGACGCGCCGGCGGCGGGGCGGTACAGCGTCATGTAGTGTTTGGTGGTGTGGTGGTGTTGGTGTGCCAGTGTTGGTGTGCTTGCAGTTTTGCTGTTGGGTGTTGCTATTCGAGAGCAGGAGCTCTAACGGTGTCTTGGCTGTTGTGCCACATGGCGCCATGGTGGCCTATGGAAGGCGTGCCGGGACGGAGTGTTGCGACGGTAGCGGGCGAGGCATCCATTGCCGAGCCTAAGCCAGGAGGAGGTCATGCGGCGGGACGCGCCGGCGGCCGGACGCTTCAGCGTCATGTAGGGGTGGAGCCTGGTTTGGTTACAGTTTTAGTTGTTTGTGCTGTTGCGGTGCAAGAGCGGGAGCTGTACGGCACCGTATGTTTCGCTTGATGGCCACGTGGATCCACGTGGCATCTGAAAGTGGTGCATCGGGGAAGCACGCATGGCAGCGGGAGCGGCGGGCATGGATAGGGGCAGGATACGGGCAGGATAGGGGAGGTAGGGTATGCAGTGGTGATGCGCCGGGGGGCAGGGGCAGGATAGGGCAGGATTAGCCTGGGCGCAAGGGCGCAACCCTTCTTGCTGCATTGTGTAGGGGCGGTGCCAGCACGGGGATACAACCTGCTCTTCCGGATGGCCGTATGATTGAACATATTGTGGTGGTGCATGCAAACTTGCAAAGAGTGAAGCAGGAGGGTTGAGGATCCTGCATGTGCGTACACACCGGTAGCTCGGAGCAATGCGAAAGGCACCCTGGTTGCACTACGCTCACTACGGTACGGCACGGAGCAGGCACACGTCCCAGCATGCACTGCCCCTCTACCCTGTAGCTCTACCTGGGTCCTTGACGACTTTCAGCCAAGCAAAGGCAGCTTGGCATGCGTACTGAGCTACGTTATAGGCGGTGGTGGCGTGTCGACGACACCTGTCATTGCGGTTCTGCCGTCTAGCGTGACATCCCCGCTGTGGCAACGACGGAATCCATATGGCAAGAAGTGTTCCACCACAACTTGAAGGCTTGATGGAAGGGGAGTCCACTGCCAAAGGGCAGGGCACCATACCGTAACCATTAGACCCTGATTAGACCGGAGGCCGCAGAGGGTAGGTTTTGCCCCCTGGCCAATGGTCGGGCCTGCAACCTCTGGTCTAGACACTCGCCTCACACCTGTCCCAATTCGCCAGCACGCTGGAAAAGCAGCGCTGACTGCCAGCATCGTGGTTATCTGCTCTCCTAGTTTCTGCTAGAAGGATGGGCGTTCCGCAGACCGTATGTGGGAGACCCGCTTGTGATCTATCCCCTGTCTGTGATAACCCATGGGTCGGTCCCGGCGGAGTTATCCACAGGCGAGGCACTGCAACTGCTACGTACGCCAAGCAATGCGAGCAGGCTGACGGCAGGAGGACGGCAATATCTGTGTGTGGTTAACGGTTTTGGTCCCGCTAAAAGCCCAGCCCCGTCCCAACCGGACTGCTCTCCCCCCGTTACTTTTCGCCAAGCCATTGGCGACACCACTTTCACAACAGCGCCTTTCACAACAGCTCTCGAGCGCAGTGTCCGCGGCTCCTGACCGCCAACACAACCGCCGCCATGCACGTGCTTCTGCGCAGCTTCAGCTTGCAGTCAGGGACCGGCACGGCTCATCGGGTTCACCCACCGGTACCACTGATGTAACAGACGCAGCAGCCTAGGAGCCCAGGCCATGGCAATGACCGCACAGCGGCTGCACGCACGCACGGTCTTCGACCGCTTCATGTTTGCAGGGACGCCGAGCTCTGTTGTGCTCAGGATCTCACAGAAAAATCGAGTTCAAACTTTTAAGGGGGCAAGCGCCTCCGGTCGTTTACGGCATGCATCGCAACAGCACGACGGATGTGGCGCAGTACCAGCACCGGGCAACGGTCCAGGGAGCCCGCAGCAGGTTGCATCCCGCCATCTGCCAACACACACCCTGGCATCAACCTTGAACTCGTGCGCCCTACTGCCCTCGCCCCTACGACGAAGTAGCATGACCCCAACCACAATGCAGCAGGGAATAGCATGGCCCCAATACGAACTAGCGCGACCTCAACACGGCAATGCCGCGGACCCTCCTCCTCACCACCACAATCGGGGTGCCGCACACCATGTTGCGGTATGCCATGCTGTTTGTCGTACATGTTGTCGTACACTACGTGCCCCCAGGCCCTTGCGAGGTATAATCAATCAATCAAACAAGTCGCCCCACTCTTGCGCAGTGCACACCGTTGGGTGGCGCTCAGCCATGCGGGCCTCAAGCCACGACAACGAATCACCATTACCCAGTCGCGGGTAGCGCCTCGCGTGCGTAAGGATGCCCCTCGCCCCCTCATCATCCCACGGCGCACCGCGCTCCACCAGCCACCGAACTGCCGCAAGAGGGACAAAAAGCATGTTCAGCTTCCGCCACCACCCCTCGTCGCCGAGCGGTACCCCCAGACGATGCAGGCAACGTAGGGTGGCCATGTCGCCGCGGTCAGCTGCTTTGGCGTAGGGGTATCCCGTGCCCGGCCCACAGCCCGCCCCCACCAGCCACTCCAGCATTGGCTCACAGCCGCCCTGCGCCGCCTCTGCCAGCGTGTCAGGCCCAAACCCCACCCCCAGCTCCTCGTGCAGGTAGTGCGCCAGGGGCAGGTGGCCGCGGCGCACGGCCGCGTCCAAGGCGGCAGAGTCATGCCCCTGCACGCCCCCAGCCTCGAGCACAGCACCCGGAGGACAGCCAGCCTCCACCAGAGCGCGCACCGCCGGCAGCAAACGCGCGGCGTTGCCGGCGCCGTCTGGCCAGCGGCTGACAACCGTGGACGTGGTTCCCTCGTCCCAGGGGCACCTCGCTACCTGCGCCAGCCACAGCACCATGTCGGCATCACCCTGCTCTGCTGCATAGCGGTACGCTACCGGGCCCATGGGACAGCCCGCCTGGAGCAGCCACGTGGCAGTCGGCACGCTGCGGGATCCCGCTGCGTACTTAAACGCTCCGGCTGTTAGCGGCACGCCACACGTTGCGTGCAGGAACTGCACCGCCTCCAGGTTCCCAGCGTACGCCGCCCCCTCGACGGCTGCCTCGTGCGCCGGCACGCCGCGGCCCAGCAGCCAGCTGATAGGCAACATCCTGCCACTCCGTCCTGCGCTGAACCACACAACCTGGAGCTCCTTGTGCTGCTCCTGCTGAGGCAGGGGGCAGCCAGCTACATCCACCAGCCAGTCGGCAACATCCAGGTGCCAGGCCGCCAGAGCCCCCGTAAGCGTGTACTGCCACGTCTGCACGCCCCCCGCTGCACCACGCACGTCCAGCCCCTTTCCCAGCAGCCACTGCAGCACGGGCAGGCTACCGTGCCCAGCGGCGCCCTTAGCGGCCTTTTGCAGCAGCTCCTGCTGCTGATCAGCTCCAGCGCCTTCCGGAACCGACAGCAGCCAGGACAGCTTTGGAATGGCCGCGACGTCCGACCGCCCCGCTGCAGTGGCCATTTCGCAGAGCAGGGACTGTTCGTTTGCGGGACAAAGCCCTCCGCCAATCAGTTCCCACACCTGCAGCATGCCCTCCAGGCTGCAGTGTGTTGCTGCTGCGGTGAGCATGGCGTCTAATTGCAGCGGGCAGCCGTTCTGTATCAGCCACGGCAGCAGGTGGACATGGCCGCTTGCGATGGCGGCCGAGCCGGGGTCTGCACCTATTACGGCACGCTGGACTCTCGGCTGAAAGCGGCTGAAGTCATGCGGCAGCAGCAGCTCCGGGAACAGGCACGGCCGCAGCAGGCCCCACGCCAGCTCCAGGTTGGCCTCGCTGCCGCTGGCAACAGCGGTCTTAAGCATTCCCTGTTTGGCGACAAACGTACAGCCGCGGAAGGCCCGAAGCACGTGCGGTTGCCATGCTGTGTCACCCGCGGAAGTGGGCAGTGGCTGGCTGAGCCGCACCGTCCAGTGGCGAGGCTGCCGAAGGAACTCATGTGCATCCTTACAAACTAAGCGCCCGTTAAGAGCCCTGTCGTTGACGTCCAGCCGTTCCAGGACAAGCCGCATGACGGAGTAGAGAGATCCAGACAGAGTAGATCCCATTGTGCTTTGCGCTGTCACGATCACGTCCTAGGACCGTATCACTAATTTGGCTGTTCGTGCGTGCAAGGCAAGGGCCTGCTGTATCTGTTCAGCAAGGATGGACTGCGCGGGAAAGAGCAGCTCTGAGGACGGGTGTTCACCTTCCACTGCACCAAAGCTATAGTGCACGGTGCTCCACTGCTTTCTTGTTCATTCATCGCGGTCAGGTTCGTCGATGCCAAGCATGTCCGACATTACGCGACTCCCCACGCGACTCCCCCTGCCGGCACGAGTGCCCCTGCCAGATGCCCCTAGCTATTCACTGTGGAAAAGTTGGCAACGGCCGTGAGCTCGTGTCCCATAAGGCACAACCGGAACATGCAACTTCTGCACAAACGTTTTACTCCATCGGGCCACCAGGACCCGCTCACATGCTGGTACTCGTCACCGTTCACACAACCCCTTCTGGAGTACCGTACATGGGTGTGTGTCGCAGTTCAGCCCTTAGCTGCTGCCTGTCCCTGCCCCCGTCCCTGCATGGGAGCTGTGCCCCTATCACGAAGTGAAATGGACGCCCTGCACAGCGCTGCCCAGCTGTGGGGCCTTCCTGCGGTGGCCCCAGGTGGCCCTGGCGGGGCAGGTTAGGAGCACCTTCAGGACGACGCCGCTTGGCTGCCATGGGCAGGCAAGGGCAGGCCCACGGAGTGGCGCGGTGTTCACGGCCCGTGCCCTTCTCACCGCAGTGCGGGCAGCGGCTAACGGTCGCAGGTACAGTTACAGTTACAGACCCCAATGGGGTACGTAACGGGGCAGCTAACGAGGCAGCGAGCGCGCGAAGGACATTAAGCCCGAAACCGCTGTCGAGCAAGGACAACATACAGCAACCGCAGGTGCGCCGAAGCACCGCCCAAGCGGCATGACTGAACCCGCCACCACCCCCAACCCCACAGCCCCGCCTGCCCCCGCCGCTGGACCTGGGAAGCTTTCGGGCCTTCTTCCCGCTGGCCTCGAGGTGCAGGTCAGCATGAGGGCATTCGCAGAAGGCGGCCTGCTGCCTGTCCTGAGGCGGCCGGCTGGCTCTGCTGCTGCTGCTGGTGCAGGTGGCCGTGCACGCCGGCCGGCCGAGGGAGCTGCACTGCCCAACAAAGCGTTTGTGCGGTGTCGCCGCCGTGCCTAGCAGTTCTCAAATGAAGTTGCAGCAGCAGGAGCCACCAGCAGCGCGAGGCGCTGCCCACCATACCTCCACATTGCCCTAGGCGCGGTGGGCGGCGGGGCATCCGCACCTGCTGGGCCAGGTGGTGTTTGGTCTGGTCTGGGCGGGCGCAGGAGGCGGGCGTGCAGCTGCAGCAGGGTGTGTGCAGGGGCCATGAAAGCGCGGGGACGTGGCACCTGCCGGGCCCCAGCCGCCATGGCTCTGCGGTTGGCGCAGCACCCCGCAGGAGGAGCTGCCATGCGTGCGTGCCACAACCAGCACCAGCACCAGCACCAGCAACTGCCCCAAAACAAGAACTGGAACCTGCTCGAATCAGCACGAGCACCCGCACCCGCAACGACACCAGCGTCACCGTCGCAGCCGCCGCCCGCAGCACCCTCAGGTGAGGCCGTGGAGTCTCCTGTACCTTCTGCCCAGCTTCTGCCGCAGCCGCGAAGGTAGCGGCAGGAGCTGCCGATACTGGCACGGCCAGTGGTGCTGGGGTTGACGGGCCGTGGAGTACCGGCGGCGTCTCCGCTGCCGGAATAGGCGACCAGCAGGAGGTTGCGGTGTAATGTGCAGAAGCTGCCATACAACGGCTGCTTGAACATCTGGAGCTGCCGCTGGGGGTGGGGGTGGGGAGCGGGGGCGGTCGGAGGGGGCAGGGGTGGCAGCCTTGGTGGCAGCTAGTTCGGGCGGCTCTGAGGACGGAGCGGAGGGCCCTGACGATGCGCTTATTCCGTTGCACTGGGCTAAGGTACGGCTTGGGAAGGAGTTGCTGGGGTGAAGGGGCGTTGGAGCTGGCCGGGTTGGAGGCAGTCGCGGAAGGAGGGGGCCCGGGGGCTGGAGGGAAGCAGGGATGCATGCGGCCGTGCTGTGATATGACCCGCGGGGCCGTTGCTGCCAGTTGACCTGCGAGAGCGAGGAAGAGGTGTAGTAAGGCACGGGAAGGCTACTAGGCAATGCTGAAACATTGTATAGGATGTCAAAGAAAGTATGCAGTAAGGGCCGTCGCGCCATCAGCGCAGTTCCTCGCCTGTGATACGCGACAATCGCTCGACACCGCACAACCTACACCCGGCGCTAGCAAATCGCCTGCATCATGTACCGCAGTTATACAGCTTGGAACTACTACGCGCAGCAAGGACAGGGTGCCTCGTGGCCCCCGCCCGTGGGCTGTCGCCCCGCCATGCCGGCGGGTCATGTCGCAGGCCCCCGCCCCTGCGCACCCGCCGGGCGGGGGACCCAGCGGATTTGGCGACCTGCACATTCGCAGTTTGCGCCATATGTAGGGTTGTTCGGAAATTGTACGGAGTGCTAGGCCCTAGGGGTGCTCAAGGGCTTTCGCAGTAGGAAAGCTAGGAACGTACGTCTTGGGGCAAGCGGGGACTAGGCGCAGGTCACGTGTTGGCAGGCCTTGGCAGGCCCCATGCCCCAGGCACCACTCAGGAGCATCACAAGCCCGAATCTGCTGAAAATTTTGCCTTTTGTCTTGTCCCCCTTCCCCTCCCCTACCCCCAACCCCAGATCCAGGCCAAGACCAATTGCGTGCTGGTGCGCCGTACCGTAGCTGCCATGGCGGCGGCGGCGGCGGCGGCAGGGGCCGAGGCAGGTGCAGCTGGAGGCGCCCCTCCTCCCCTCTCCCTCTCCACGCTGCTTTTGGAGCCCACCTGGCGGGCCATCTTGGGGCCGGAGCTGCAGAAACCCTACATCAAAGAGGTGGGGCCGCGGGAGGGCATGCGGCTAGGGGACTTGGTGTAGCGGCCAGGCCTGCTGCGGCCTGGCCTGCTGATGCCTGTGCGGCATAGTCGATATCCAGCGCCAGCGCACAGGATGTGTAGATGTGGGTGTGGTCCGGGGCTGTACTTCACCATATCTCGGTGGTGGTGGGTTGGTGGCTGGAGGCGCGCAGGCGAGCAGGGGGCGAGTGGGTGTTCGCCCAAGGGTCAAGCTGCCTTTGCAGAGCCGAGGCAAAGCAGGAGGCCCTGTCAGGGCCGCAGGGAAGACGTGAGTGGCGTTATGGGTACGGTATGGCATATGAAGGGGAGGCGGGAGGGGAGCAGGGGCAGGGGTGCTCAAGGGTTGTGCGGTGCGGCGCGTGGGGGAGGCAGAGGGGAGTGGGAAGAGCAGGGGCAGGGGACGCGCGCCCACTGCTAGCGTACGGTGCCCTTCCAGGCATACGCCTTAACGGCAACCAGGCGGCGTGCAGAGGGTAGCAGGATGCGGTGAGAGGAGGTACAACGCATGTTCCGGCGTGCAGATGGTACGATACAGTCGTGGGGTCTTGGCACACGAGGACCATTTCGCACCTCAATGCAACACCTACGTCCGTGTGCCGATTCCCCAACACGTGCGTGCGCCATCCTGCTGGTCCCGCCCATAGCTCGAGCTCTTCCTACACGCCGAGTGGACCAACGGCAGCAAGCCGGTCTATCCGCCCAAGGAGTGCATCTTCGCGGCATTCAACACGTGCCCCTTTGACAAGGTACGGCACGATACGGCATGGCAGAACCGCGTAGCGGGGGGCGCCGGGGCCGGGGCAGCCTGCGTCTGTGCTATCCTGCTACACACTTGCCTGCGTGTCCCAAACCCCGTTCCAGGGCTGGTAAAGCCTTAACCAAAGAAAGCAGCCCTGCCCCGTTCCCCTTTGCCAACTCCTAACCACATGCCCGCTGTGCACCGCCCGGCAATGTCAGGATACTATTTCTGTCCCAAAACTCTTGCGCCGACCTAACCACAGCTGCATACGGTACATCCAGAAGCCCGTGCCCGAACCTCTGTGGGCATAACCCACACCCCCAGATAGTAGCACGCCCTCCCCTGAACACCAGCACCTTGCCCCCTGATGCCCTTCCTGGTCCTCGTGAACTAACTCTAGCACCTTGGCCCCTGCTGCCCCTCCTCCTCCCGCACGCAGGTCCGCGTGGTGATCCTGGGCCAGGACCCCTACTACCGCCCCGGCGAGGCTATGGGCCTGTCTTTCTCCGTGCCCCCCGCACACCGCCCGCTGCCGGACTCGCTGCTCAACGTGTACACGGAGGCGATGCGGGACCTGGGCTGGGCAGCAGGCATGCCACGGCACGGGGACCTCACGTCGTGGAGCATGCAGGGTGTGTCGTAAGGCAGGGGATGTGCTCCTGTGTGCGTAGGTTGTCAGCAGTGCGCTTGTATGAACCCAGGCCCGCGGCCGCAGCTGCGGGCGCCACTACACCGCCTCATGACCGGCCCCCAGCCTACCGTTCCCCAGCGGCAGCTGGCAGCGCACCCCCCCTCCCCCTTCCCGCTCTGCACCCTCTGCACCACATGCCCTTCCCCTTAAACAACCATCCATTAACCACCCTTTGCCCTCCGTCTGATTGCGCTACCGCCTCCCTGTGCCCCCCTTCCCTGCCCCTAAGGCGTGCTGCTGCTGAACACGTGCCTGACGGTGCGGCATCGCAAGGCCAACAGCCACTCCAAACGTGGCTGGGAGGACCTCACGGACGAGGCCATACGTGCGCTGTCCAGGGACCGGAGCGGGTTGGTGTTCATGCTGTGGGGCCAGGCCGCGAAGGCAAAGTCCCAGCTCATCGACGGGTGAGGAAGGGCAGGCAGCGTGTGATGCGGACGACGGTTAAGGGGTTGGGACGGGCCACGGGCGTGTGGGTGCTTGATGAGTGGGGCACAGCCTCCTATGTTGTTGGAATAGTGGCACTGGTAGGGGTCAGGGTGCCGGCACCGTACCGTGTATTGCGCGCCGGCTGCTTGCCTCGTGCCTTGAGTGTTTGGGGATGCACGAGGGGTACGCGCGCAGCTGCTCTTGCGATAGTGCAGCATGTAGCTCACAGCAGCTCACAGCAACCGTTATGGCCGCTGTGAATTGAGGGGTTGGTACCGGAGCCGTCGCCCGCTGACATGACATGATGTAGCAGCGGTACCAACAGGGCAGGTGCGCCGGTAGCACACCTTCTCAGCCCCCCGTTCCCTTTGTTGCCCCGACGCACACCCTGCCGCGTCCCCCCTTTGCCCCGCCCCCCGCAGCTCCCGTCACTATGTCCTGACGGCAGCGCACCCCAGCCCGAAGTCCGCCAATCGCGGCTTCTTCCACTGCCGCCACTTCTCGAAGGCCAACGCGCTGCTGACGGCGCAGGGCCTGGAGCCCATTGACTGGTGGCCCGCCGCGTGAGCGGGCGGGGGCAGCTGCGGGACTGCGCCGTGTGTGTTAAGACACGCATGGCTGGGTGTGTGTGAGCGGCCAGCATGATGCTGGAGGCGCAGGGCGTGGGCCCCATCGACTGGTGGCCGGTGGCGTCAAGGGGGGCTGGGGAGCAGCTGGGGGGCCAGCAGGGCAGCAAATCCACTGGATGCCAAGGACAGCATGAACGCCATCATGATCACACGCCTCACCGCTGTGCAGGGTTGACCTACAGGGCCGTGTCGGGCCCTCTTGTTGCATTGGGCGATGGGTGACGGTGTGTGTTGCGTGCGCGCACATCCGTGTCGCGAAGGCAGCGCTGCCCTCCGCATGCGTCATGGCATGTGATACGCGTTGACACTGGTTGATAATGAGCACACGTACACGGAGTGTGACCGGGGAGCCCGGCGTGCTCCATGAGACCATTACTTGGCCAACTGTTTGCCAGTACTCTGGCGGTGCGTTTGGTCTACAGCATGTCCAACTGGTAACCTACTGCCGATGCCGTATGACTGACCACCGCGTCCCTTCGATCAGCGCTAAGCAGTCAACGTGCACACACGTGCATGGTACCACACGTCCTGCTACCCCACGCCGCCCAACGCATGTAGTCATGCCTGCTAGCGCTGTGCACCTGCGCGCCACAGCGCCTCCGACACTGGCAGTGTGTTTGGTCTACGGCGTCCGTCAAGCACCGGCAAAGGAGCCCACCAATCTCATTTGGCCAACTATTGCTGCTCGGCCTTCCACAGCGCTGCATGCGCCTGCTTGCTGGTTTCCGCATCCACTGCCCCATGCGCCGGCCACGGCCTGAAGCCTCACACACGGCCCCCAGGAGCCCAAACCCAGTGCAAACCTGAGAACAGACCCCAATGTTCCCAATGACAAGTGCCTGCACGACATAAGGATTCAAGTGTTAACCGCAAGACGGATGCCATGCGAAACCGTCAGTTGACGTGTGCGTCTCTACCACCCCATGCCGCGTTCCGCCGTCGTGCATTTCTGGCTGGCCCACGCCTCCTCCAGCTCAGGACCCCCCTGCTGTTGCCGCGTCACTGGCCAGCCCACACAGCCACATGCCCACCTGGTCGTCGTACTGCGGCCACTCCCCATCCTCCTCCGAACTGTCATCCTCACTACTGCAGACTCCACCTAGCGCGCAGACCATCTTTTGTGAACTGCCCACCGGCGCCCCCTGGTCCACCAGCCACCGCAGGGCCGGCACCGGGCACCCCTTCCGCACCGCCCGTGCCACCGTGAAGCCCGCATCCCACGGCGCGCCCAGCCGCCGCAGGGCCGTCAGCGTGCCCCGATCGCCTACTTCCGCCGCGGGCATGTAGGGTTGGCCGCCCTCCGAGCAGCAGCCCGGGAGCTGCCCACTTGCCAGCCACTCCAGCAGCGCCTCACAGCCACCTGCCGCGGCACATTCCAACACCTTCCCGTCTAGCCTGCACCCCAGGTGTGGTAGCTCGTGCAGCAGGTACTGCACCAGCGCCAGGTCGCCCCGCTTCGCGGCAGCGCGGACCGCCTGTGCGCCCTCGTCGGCGTCTGCCGCCCACATGCTGCTTCCCGCGCCCACCAGCAGCTGCACCGCCTCCAGCAGGTCCCGGCTGTGCGCAGCTTGCCCGTCTGGCCAGTCCCTGATGAGCGTACGCAGTTTGGTGAGCCCAGCGACTGACACGCCCGCGTCACCTGTCAGCCACCGGACCATCTCCACGTCGCCGTAACGTGACCTGCCCATGGAAAACACGCGCGAGCTGAACACAGCCCCCTCTTGGTGCAGGAACTGAGCCATGGGGACGCTGCCCGAAGCGGCGGCTGCCTCCCCAAACCACTTGGCGTGCCGCTTTACCAACGTGCCCTGCCCGACGCCGCCGTGGAGATAGCGCACAACCTCCACCTGGCCCGCCTCAGCAGCGTACAGGGCGAGCCTTAGCAACGCACTGTCGCCATCCGGGTGCAGTAGGGGCGGGCAACCCCGTTCGCGCAGCCACTGTATCTTGGCCACCCCATCTGCGCGTTGGACTGAGTAGTGAAGGAGCGCGCCCCACATCAACTGGTCATGATCAAGGTCACCTGTGTTGCTTGCTGGCAGCTTGCAACCCGCCTCGTCCACCAGCCACTGCGCCATGGCCAGGTCGGCATGCTTCAAGGCGGCCAGGAGCACCGTGAAATCTTGGACATTGCAGCCGCGGTCTCGCAGCCACCGCAGCCGGCCCACGTCTCCCGAGCGGGCAGCAGCCTCAGCGGTGCTGCTCCGAAGGCAACAGTCCTCGCCGCCTCCAGCCGCGAGCACCCACTCCATCTTGGCCACAGCGTCAGGGGTTGAGGACGCTGCAGCCGCATTCAACACGGCCTGGTCCAGCACGGGTCCAGCACCTCTACCGCCAGCGCTGCTGGTGCTGCTGCTGCATGGATGGCCCCGGAGCGCATCCCATGCCTCCTGCAGCCCCGCCAGGCTGCAGGTCATCGCTGCGACCCGTATGGCACGGTCGGGCCACACGAGCCCAGGGCAGCGCCGCACCAGCCAGCGCAGCAGGTGCGGGTGGCCGGCAGCGGCCGCCGCCACGCTGGGGTCGGGGTAGTCAAAATGATCCTCAGCCCAAACGCTAGACCGCGCCTGGAGCATCACGGGGAAGATGCTGGGCTGCAGCAGCGCCAGCGCCACCTCCAGGTTGACCTCGCTCCCGCTGGCGGCGGCCGTGCATAGCAGCTGCAGCTTATGCCGGAAGGGCAGTTGCCGCACGTGCTGCTGCCCTGCCTCCACGGCCCAGGGCACAGCGTGGGGCGGCAGCGGCTGGGACAGAGAGGCGGTAGGGAAAAGATCTTTGCTGAGGGCGTCGCATGCGTCGCGGCACACCAGGCGCCAGGTTAGGGCGCGCACGTTGGGGGGCAGCAATGACGAGATGTGCTGCTGCACCGCCCTAGGCAGTTGCAGGAATGAAGCACTGCCCGTGTCGCTGCTGCTATCACAGCTGATGGAGCTGTCCATGCTTGTTTAGTAAACACCTGCTCCAGGGCCAAGGGTACCGGTAAGGGTAAGGGTAAGGGTACCTGGCCAGCACACAGGTATCTAATCCCACGTACCCTACACCCGAACCTGACCAGCAGGCCAATACAGCACTCACACTACACAAAGTGCGTGCATCTGGTAAGCCGTATGCCCCAAAGGCGTGTTGGCAGAGGCCTTCCACAACCTCAATGCCTGGCCCCTGTGCTCCAAGGCAAACCCTTGGCCCTTGACGCTTCCCACCACGGGGCGGTACGGCAGTACGGTGTCATGCATTGTGTACACGGGCCTCTCCCTGCCCTGATTTCCTACTTCCTCACAAAGTCCTTGCTACGGTACCTGTCTGTGGCTGAGGGGCGTGAGTAGGCTGTACAGCCGAAGGCATGCCAACGTGCCCACACTGGGAAGCCCCTTCACTGGGGAGCACCACAGCAGCCACCACCACGCAGCTCCTTTAGTTCGAGCGTAAATCCCCTTGCAAGTCCAGGCTGTGCGTGCTGGGTGCGAGCAGTGTTGTCAGCAGGTGGGCTCTCAACATGCCCTAGCTCGGCTGCTCTACACTCGTTCGCTGATTCGCTTTGATTCAGGTTCTAGCCCGAGCATTGCAAGTCCATTGTACTAAGGAGCGTATTCGCGTGCAACCGGAAGCACGGTCGTCGAGTCTCGGCAAACGAGCGGCACTAGTGCAACATAGCATTCAAGTGTTTTGCTTTTATTGTGTTGCAACAGAAGATGCAGAGAGAGCCAGGAAACAAGGCTATTTCTAAAATTGCCGTATTGTTAGATCGACGTCCTGTCGCGCAGGGCGTGGCCGAACCTGGCAAGCTAGGTTGCGGTTGCTGCCAGTACTGAGATATGTTCTTTAAGTATGCGGAGGGAGCGTGTTCAGGGTTTTAGATGGCACCATAGGACATAGCAGGCTTGGCTGTGGTGGAGCTTATACTGTTACCAGGAGCATGTCCAGCTGCTGCGCATATCTTGATTCAGCGAGCCTGCTTGCCCAGCGGTGTGCAAGTGCCCGACTTGGGCGGAGGTGCTCCCCCTTGAACGGGCCCCAAGCGCCCAGCGCGGCTTCAAGAAGGTATGATCATCTGCGCCAAGAAATAATGAACCGTCTCTTTGAGGAGCCAGCGCGTACGCGTGTAGCCGGCTGGTGGCCGACTTGCGCAAATGTCGCTCGTTTTGCAGAGCACCCTTGCTGAGCAGCGTCCAAGGGGGTACCGAACGAGCGTCAGCAAGTGCAGCAGCACATGCAACATATGCTGTTGTTGACGGGGCGACCGGCGTGTCGGTGGGCCAGGTCGACGCCAACCAGGTGCAGCAGCTGGTGGCACTAACACAGCAGCACCAGGAACAGGAGGATCTTGACGAGCTCCTGTCGGCAGCAACCGATGCCTTGCACGACAGCAGCTCTGCGCCACGGCGGCGCACGGAGCAGCTGCTGCCACGCAAGGCATGGCCTCCACATCGGGCACAGCACGTTCCTGATGTTAGCGACACCCTCCCACCAGCCTCCCCATCAGCTGCTCATCCAGCACTGCACCACACAAGCCCCAGCAGCAACCACGACCGGGGGTCACCTGCTCCGCTGCACCAACACGCTGCCGCCACGCTCCCGCAGCAAGACGGCACACCCACCCACTTCCCTGAGCAGCTACGGCCTGACGGACTTGGATCGCAGCAGCACGCGTCTAGAGGCACGTGGGACTCTGGGAATGGCGGGGGCGGCGGCTTTGGGGGCGGCAGCGGCTGGGGAGGAAGCTACGAGGGGGCTGGTGGCGGCGGCGGGGGCAGCAGCAGCAGCCTCGAGTCGGTGGCGGAGCTAGAGCGGCAGCTGCGTGCCTGCAGCACGTGTCGGAGCCTGCAGCGGTTCGTGCAGCTGCACCGGCCTCACCTGACACCCAGCCTGCTTGCGTGAGTGGTCTGGCGGTGATGAGAATTTGGCGCAGGGCTGCTGTGTGTCACGTCGGAACGGCCATCCCGCATCACTTACAAACTGGGAACGGTTGTAAGGGCTTCCGACGGGGCTCGCTTCCTGTCTGCCTAGCCGCACGCGCAGATGCCCAGCTGGAGGACGATACGTGCACGTGGTACTGCGTGTCCCTTTCGCAACGCAAATGACAATGCACGCCGTATGTTGTGATGGGGTTTTACGCGACTGCTTGTCGAGGTCACAACGCCTTCCTCACCTTCCCTTCATGCCCCTCGCTTCTCCCTCCGCAGCACGGCCCTGGTGCACCTAAGCCACGTGGTGGTTGAGGATCCTCCCCTGGACGCCATGGAGCAGCAGCACGTGGCGGGCATGCTGCTGGACCTGGCCTCGCGCCTGCGGAGGAAAGGGGGCAGCAGCAGCGGCAGTCATACCAGCAGCAGCACCGCATCAGGGCAGCCGGCGCTGCCGATGCTCCTGCCGGGAGGTGACGGTGCCGGAGCAGCAGCAGGCAGCTTGGCGGCTAGCTCTGCAGGGGAAGCTGGTGCCTGGAGGGACGCAGGGGAAGGGGGGAGCAGCTACAGCACAAGCGGTGGCGGCAGCAGCGGCAGCAGCAGCAGCGGTACCGCCAAGGCAACTGGCGTTGCGCATGGCGGTGTGCGTTATGCAGCATCGGTGGCGGTTGGTGGGTTAGCGCTGCTGACTGCCGGGGAGCTGACGTCAGCAGTGTGCGCTCTAAGCCGCATGGGGTACTATGACCCGCCGCTGCTGCGGGAGGCGGCGGAGGCGGCGCGGGAGGCGGCGGAGGGCGGGTGGGCGGGCTCGCGGCAGGCGGCGGGGCTACTGTGGGCCTTCTCCAGGTAAGCTTCCCATATCTCATACCGTCATATGCCCGGAAAGTGACTGCTAGTGGACGTGGAAGGCGGCGCTAGGGGTTGGACAGCGTGACGGCTGGGTTGAGCGCAGGAAGCGCGTGCTCTCGGCCCTCCTTGGGTTGGCAGGGGGCAATGCACGGCAACACCCTTGCAGCATTGACGTAACCCACAGGAGAAGAAGGGCGCAGGGTTGCATACGGGGCGACGTAGCCAGATTGCGTCCATAGTGATGAGCGCGACGTACCCACTCCAAACAACACATCACTCACGCAGGTCGCTAGATAGCATGCCTCCTCGGGCCTGCACCCGCGCTCCCCAGGCCCCGGCCCATCCCCTTGACCCCAGGTTCGGTTGCGTAAAACAATTTCACCACGTCTGACACACTCTTCCGCTCTCACATACCCCTGCTCCCCTTCCCAGGTATCACCGTGATTACTCGTTCCCGGTAGACCCAGCCTGCACCTCCGCCCTCCTAGCCGCCCTCGTGGACCACCTCCCCTCAGCTCGCCCGCAGCACCTCTCCATGGCCCTCTACGCCCTAGCGCTCCTACGCCACAGCCCGCCCCAGGGAGCCCTCTCTGCCCTCCTCTCCACCTCCCTCGCCCTCATGCCCTCCTTCGACGGCCGGGAGCTAGCTATGGCCCTCTGGGCCCTAGCCGCCCTGCGAATTGACCCTGGGCCAGAGTGGATGTCGGCCTTCCTTGCCCGGTGCGAGGTAGCTACCCGAACCTTCGCCAGCGGGGCGGCCGTGGCTAACGTGCTGTGGGGGCTGGCGGTGCTGGACCAGCGGCCACCGGCCCGCTGGATGGGGCACTTCCTGTGGCAGGCCCAGCGGCGCATGGGGCACATGGACGGCCAGTCGCTGGTCATGGCCGCCTGGGCCCTGGGCCGCATGATGTACAGGCCCGACAGCGCGTGGTGCGCCCGGCTGCTGAGGTACACCCGCATGCGGCTGCTGCAGCAGCACGCGCCTGTGACGGCCGGGAGCGGGGGACAGCAGCAGGAGGGGCAGCAGCGTTTTGCGGCCAGCGGGCGGCTGGTGGACGGAGGCTGGGCAGCCAGGGCGCTTCAGGGCGGTGGGTTGGATGCTGGGGGGCAGGCAGGGGCGGGGGCAGGGGCAGGCGCGCCACCGCACCCGGGGCTACGGGGAGCAGCGCAGGCGTGCGCCGCGGCTGAGCGCGCGACGACGCAGGCGTTCAACAACCTGCTGTGGAGCTTGGTGCGGCTGAACATCCGGCCCAAGGGCACGTGGCTTGAGCACTTTTGCCGTGCCGTGCAGCCGCGGCTGGTGGCCATGCCGCCGCGGGAGCACGCGGCGCTGCTGTGGGGCCTGGCCCGGCTGTCGTGCCGCCCTGCGGAGGACTGGGTGGTGGAGCTGTTTGCGGCCATGAGGGCCGCCCTGCCGCGCTACCAACCGCCGGAGTGCGTGATGGCTATCCTGGGGCTGGGCCGCATGTGCAGTGCCGTACGCATGTACGTCACGGACCAGGAGCTGGCGGACCAGCTCGTACGGCAGCTGGAGCCGCACCTGCCGCGCCTGCAGACCACCACGCTGGTTTCGGTGCTGCTGGCGATGGCCAGGGTCCACCCCAGCCTGCAGCCTGTGCGCTTCGGGCCGCCGCTGCAGGTGCTGCTGGCGCGGGTGCGGTCCGCGCCGCGGGGGGCCATCAGCAGCCGGCAGCTGGCCAACGCCGCCTTAGCGGTGGGCTGCGTCGTACGGCGGGCGGGCAGGAGCATGGGCGTACGGCAGCTGTGCGGGGAGGTGTTCCGGGAGGTCATGCCGCGTGTGGACGAGCGGATTGGGGAGCTGAATGTGGCGGACCTGGTGGTGGTGGCGCAGGGGGCGGCGGCGGCGAGGCTGCGGTGCTGGCCGGAGTGGCTCCGGAGGCATGAGCACGTGGCGGCGGCGCGGCTCCAGCAGGCGCGTGCGGCCAACGGACCCGTGGGTCAGCCGGTGGACCAACACGTGGCACGCGTGCACCACGAGCACCTTGTGCTGCTGCACAGGGCGTACAGGGTGCTGGGGTATGAGCCGGTGGTGCTGCCGGGGGTACCGGAGGAGGAGTTGGTGGGTGGACGGAGGAAGAAGCGGGGGTCGGGGCAGGCGCAGGGGCAGGTGCAGGCGCAGGGGCATCAGGGGCAGGAGCAGGTGCAGGCGCAGGGGCATCAGGGGCAGGAGCAGGTGCAGGCGCAGGGGAATGAGCAGGAACATAAGGCACACGGGCAGGAACGGAAGGCTCAGGGGCACGCGCAGGGGCAGGGGCAAGTACAGAAGGCACAGGGGCAGGAACGGAAGAGGCAGGTGGCGCCGGGAGCGTGAGGGTTCGGGGACGGGGAAGGCTATGTAAAGAGCACAACGGGGCAATGCGTCAGGTTAGGGTGGCAGCTGGTGGATAGGCTGTAGTCAGCAAGTCGAAAGATGTGGAAAAGGCATGAGTAGGGCGCGGGGCGCATGTCGGCGGGCGGCATGCCCAGTTGCTTGTCCATGGGAGGCGAGGTTGGAGGGCTATCTAGGGCCGCT
>VFQN01001845.1_pt1 | contig 34244 bp, 59 predicted proteins | sample 3512371 | NCBI WGS metagenome assembly VFQN01 (sample SAMN10412370, study PRJNA504923) | tailings metagenome | isolation source: Replicate 2 from Balatoc abandoned mine | place: Philippines: Itogon, Benguet | collected 2017-08-28 | reverse complement strand
CGTGATCATGGGCGCTGCAGCGGCAGGCTCAACGTGGCGCCTGCAGCGGCTGCGCAGTGAGCAGCAGGACACAGCAGGCGGCGTGGCGTGGCGGGCGCGTTGCCATCCGCCACCTTGTCGGGCACGTGATTTGCCAGCGGCAACTTGCGGCAGCGGCAGCAGCGGCGGCAATGCTTAGCACGTGGCACAGGTTCACCATGGCGCCCGCGGCGGGTGGCAGAGGAGCAGTGGGCCCCGTGCGCTCTGCGGGCAGCAGGTGGCATAGCGGGCGAAGTTTGACGGCGTCTTGTAGGGGGGCAGGTCGTGCGGCTGCACGTCCAGGAGGGCACGTGGCATCGGGCAGGCGACTGTGTGACCATGCGGTTTATGCGAGGAGCTTGCGCAAGTGTGCTTGTGCGCGAGCTCCGGTCATATCGACAGGGAGGTCGGGGGGTTTGGGCATCGTGACGCGTGAGGCGACAGGGGCGGTCAAGGCAGAGGGGGTGAATAGAAGTGGAGGCGCTGTGCCTTACGTAGGTATGACTCGAGTTGTGGGGGTGTGGGCTGGGTGGCAAGGTTGGGACCTTGCCAAGATATCCATGGCACCTGGGGAGCAGCACGTACCGGTAGCAGTGAACAGGGCGTGGGTGCGTGCGGCGCGCAGGTGGGGTGCATGCGCGTGGCACAGTCTCACGAAAGGGACTGGTGTGTGTCAGTGCTATACGCGACTTGGCCTACGCCCCCGAGTGGAAACGGGGGTGACACTGTCAGCGGTTTAGATGCGAGTTGGTATGGTGTTAGGGACGGGTGCCTAGGGCGTCCGGATGCGGAGCATGACGGGCGTGGGTAGGATTTGTAGAAGGGACCAGCGGGCATATGGAGGCAGGTCAAGTGGCTACTAGCCCGCTTGGACTCTTAGCGCGGGGCTCCCCAGGGGCAGCACCACGGGGCGGTGCGTAAGAAGCCTGCCGGCTGGGATTGCCGACCCAGGTTCGTGCAAGCGTGGGTGGAACTCGCTGATGCTCTAGTGTACGGCTCGCTCGATGTAACCTCGTGAGCAACGCAACAACCAGATGAGCAACTGCCGTGCAGGAAGGAAGGAAGGAAGCAAGTAAAATGAAACCCAGCCTGGCTGCATGGCAAACCTGCACTGCCGCGCCCCACAAGGCTTCCCCAACCGCTTTGCGTCGGACACACGACCACCTGTGAACCCAGCACCCGACATCGCGTCCGTTGTAGGCAGCTGGCTCCTTGGCTCCGTCTAACAAGCAGAACACTGCGCTTGAATCAAGACGGCTGCTGTGCTGTGGTCTCACATTGTCATACCCATGTCTATGGGCACCACCACCGTAAGGCAGTGTATCAAACGGCTTTGGACGGGACGAGCCAACTTTGGACAAGCCTTCACCAAACGGTCTCGCCAGGTCTGGCGGACGCGCGGACCCTACAGCCACTTTCCTCCATACACGCAACCATGCATCAGTCCTTGATCAAAGCGGCCAACCAGCATGCGAACGCTCGCGTGCCCAGCGCCAAGACAATGCGCACCAAGGCGTCCTGCTCCTGCGGCTGCCCCTCGTGCGAACCGCTGACTCTGGTGTTCGATGGCACCGGCAAAACACTGCCCGCGTGCCGCTGCGCTCTGGCGGCCGCCTCGAGCACACTTCGCAACCGCCTGTCCTGGCCTCCGGATCAAAGCACACTGACCGTAGCCGAGGGGGATTCTGAAGCGTGGGAGGCGATCCTGGGCATGATTCGGCGGGACAGCTTTGCCAGCGACCTGGTCAAGTGGGTGAGTGTGTATTATGGTTACGAAGGGGCTGCGGCAAGCTGCAGGTCAATGAAATTGAACCCCAGTGAACAAGAGGGGCGCCATGTTCACCGTCAGCGGTCATACGTAGGTTCCCGTCCGCCGTCGTGCCGTACGGTTTGCAGCATGGTCGCTGCTAGGTGCCCCCTGTCCTGATGGGGCATTATTGCCATGTGAAGGAACTTCTGTGCCTGCTCGCCCAAGACAGCTTTCCCTCTCATTGCCAACACAGGACAACGTGGAGCTCCTGCTGCGACTGAGCAGCAGCTACTCCATCCCTGTGGTGCGGGGCTACTGCTTGAACTTCTTCGCCCTCAACAGCTCCAGCCTGGGCCTCGACCAGCCGCTGCACTCCCCCAAGAACGTACTGCGCGCCGCCACGCTGGTGCGCGAGTACGACAGCCTACAAGACACGGCCATCCACCTTTTAATGAGGCCGCCGTACATGCCGGCGTGCAGTGCGACGGTAATCACAGCGCTGCAGCACGCCTTGTCGCCTCTGGCCAGCGCGTTGAGCGATGGGGCCATGAGCTGCCCGTGCGAGATCCACGAGTTCTTCCGCAAAACACCGGTGCATGTGAAGCCGGAGTACCACTGCCCTGACTGCAAATTCCATTTTGAGAAGGATCCGGGAGCAGAAGCCGCGGCCCAGGCCGCGCGCAGCGTGCTGGAGCTCGTCCAGCAGCACGCCAGCAGCGGTTGCTTCCACATCCTGGTTTCGGCAGAGGTGCAGGTGCGTACATGCAATGGTTATGGCAGCTGAACTGTTGATGGAGGCACACGCATGATATGTTGGCACAGTATGCATATTAGTGACTGCGCTTCCACAAAAATGCATGTGCGCTCTGCACCTGGTGCACCCGGCGTGCTTCTTTCGTCCCTCTGCTAAATGGTAGGGACAGGCTGCCACTGTTGCCCCACCTGGCGGTGCAGCGTACCTTTTGAAGTGGCCATCAGCATTGCTTGCCGCACCGATACGTATGCGGGCGACGACTAGCTAGCTATGTACACATGTCGACCCTCGCCGTTGTGCACATGCAGCCCTACGTCATCTCAGCGCTCTGCAACGGCCTCGGACGCTGCCTGTGAGGGCTGCTCCAACGCTGGGCGGTATCGTGGCCATCAGGCTCCGCACCTAGGAGGTTACTTGTACGAATGACCACTTCCTGGCGGCTTTCACTTTTGCCGTACAAGGCAGTGCTGGACGATTTCATAGTAGGCACGTGTTCTGCTGTGTTTTGGACCCGTAACTTCAGTTGTACCCGACTCATGCACTTGAGTGTCGTGGAGAATCCATGAGGCTTACACACATACGTGCCCCACGGGCTTGGAGTTTGGGGTTCCGTACGTACGTAGCTTGGGACCTTGGTTACAGTTCCACACCCCAAAGGGGGCACGTGAGGAGAGCCAGGGGGCACCGGTATAAGGAGGAATAATGGCTTGTTGGTGCAGTTGGTGTTGGTGCGAACAGCGCAGCATTACATGCATCCTCTGACAGCATCTTCATCGTGGGGGTGAGCGTTCCCGCTGCGAGGTTGTATGTCCAATTCGGCTGGTTTGTTGGATAATTTTTTCTGTAAGTTGATGGTTGCACATAGAACTGATGCGCATGTTTGGGTATGGGCAGGTCACCTGCACAAGTCTGTTGCGTGCATGCTGTAGCAAAGCATGCATGTCCACTGGGGCACAAGGACACGCCTGGACTAAGAGCCTGAGGCCTCAGCACCCGAGCGACGGTACTAGCACGGCAGTACCCGGGGGAGACTCTCCCCTGGCAGTACCGGTCTGTGTACCGTATGCACGAGGTCAGGCTGTGGCGTGTCGTAAGCGGCGACACCACTACCGGTAATCATCATGAAGCGGTGGTACGACCAATCGCACTTGGGTCTGATGTGCATGTCACACCTGGTCACACTACCTGTCACATCCGAAACGGCCACGCTGACAGCAACGCGCATTGGCTACCCTGGCCGCCGAGACGGGTAATTGCTACAGTTGCTTGCAAGCAGCTAAAGCCCTGTCAACCCGTGCCGCCACGTGGTGCGTAGGTACCAAGACCCTGCCGCCGTAACAGTGGGTCATTGCAGCCCTACCCGCCATGTGCCCCCACCCAGGTCTACCGGCGCCTCCACTGGGCATCAACACCACCGCCACCACCTGACCACGGTTGGTGCAGCGGTACAGCTTACCGACGCCCCATACGACCATCCATAGCTCAACAGCATAAGCAGTGCATGCAATATCAGCATCCTATGTCTCAGTTGTGTCGCCCACACACGAGGGGACGACGCGACGCTGGAGGCAGGGACGCAGCTGCGACACAGAACCGCTGTTTAGCCACCAGAGCAGGTGTGGCCGATGGGGCTGTGGGCGTGTGTCGGTGTGGGGGCAGTGTCCCGGTCTCTAAAATTACTACGATTTCGGCGGCCGTGTCGGCCAGCTTCCAGGAGTTTTTGGGGCAAAATTCTGACCGATCCAAGATTTTCCCTGAGGTTTTGCCCCAGAAAGCCCCCGGAAATTCCCAGAAGTACGAGAAATTCAGAATTTCCAGACAAGGAGGCTCCGAAATTATGAGGTGCCAGGATTTTCCGCCACATACGACCGGAACACTGTGCGGGGGTACGCGTAGAACGCGAGGAAACCGGTGTGGGGACCGGTGCTTGGCCAGGGGGAGCTGAACGTGCGGGCGTGGTGTAGGCGACGAGGCAGGTGCGGCCGCTGGGTGTGCGTCTGTGCAGGGACGTATCAAATAGGGTAATATGGTCGAGAAGGGTGAGGACGCAGGACCCTGTGGGGACATTTATCACTTCCTGAGTTCCTGTGCTGGAAAGAAGGAGTCCATCGTACCCTTCGTTCCTGCCTGGTCCAAACTCCAATTCCCTTCCTACTCCCCCCCAGGACGCCGGCCTGGCCTCCCTGCCCGACAAGCAGCTCAAGCAGACGGTGATGCCCTTTTCCAAGTTCAAGATGGAGGAGGCGGCTAGCGCGGGGGCGCAGGTGGGCAGGGCGTGTGTGTGCGATAGGGGTGACTGGGCAAAGGGGAGCAGCCGCCTGAGTCACCCTCGGTGTGTGAAAGGGGAAGGAAGCGGTCAGCGCGGGGGCGCAGGTGGGCATGGCGTGTGTGTGTGTGTGTGTGTGTGGTGTAGGGGACAACGGCAAGCTAAACACGTGTGGTAGGGTGGGAATTATGTAAAGGATAAGGGGATGGTGTCAGGGCGTCAGGCGGTGCTGGTACCTGCACGTGAAGATAGGGGGCAGCGGGCTGTGCGGACGACAGCAAGGCGAGGCGGTGCGTGAAGGCTGCACATCCCCACCTCCCTTGTTTGCGTTCATGCTTTGCTCATTCTTCAATGTGTCACCGCGTACTTTGCCCCTCACGTCCAACCACCTGCTCCATCCCACCCTCCCTCACGGACAGCTGCAAGTCAGTTTCCATATGGCACGTCCTCCACCCCGGGAACCCGTAAACACATCGTCACCGCCCTTAATACACCCTCCCCAGGTGCTGGACGTGAAGCTGCCGTTCAGTGAGGCGCAGGTGATCACCGACTCCATGGCCTACCTGCTGCGCAGCCTCAGGGTGGACGACATCAAGGTGAGGCATGGGGGGAAAGCACAACAGAGAAAGGTAGTTGGGATTGGGGTTCTTGCCTTGGGAGCAGGTGACATCAAGGTGAGGCAGGGAGGAGAGAAGCAACACCGAGGAAGGTAGAAAACTGGAATTGGGATTGGGGTTCTTCCCATGGGGGGGAACAGAGGGGTATATTAGGCGCGGCAGAGGGAGCGAGGGCAGTAATCGTAGCCGTGTGTGTGTAGGTTGACGGCCGCAGCAGGGGCCACGACATGGACGCACAGTTAACCCTAGCTTGCGCAAGGCTCAGGACCACCACCCTCCCCATGCCCCCACACCCCACACCTCCTCCCTCCCATCCCCAGGTGCACGTGATCACGGAGCCGGGGGCTGCCGAGGCCGCTGCCGCCGTCAAGGCCGACCCCTCGGGCGCCTACCCCGCGCAGCCCGTGTTCGGCTTCACCATGGCGCCCGCGGCCGCGCCCGCGCAGTGAGCAGCGGGCAGGCGGGCTGGCGCAGCGTGCGGTGTCGTGATCATGGGCGCTGCAGCGGCAGGCTCAACGTGGCGCCTGCAGCGGCTGCGCGATGAGCAGGACGCAGCAGGCGACGTGGCGTGGCGGGTGCATAGCCATCCGCCATCTTGGCGGACATGTGATCTCATCAGCGGCAACTTGCGGCAGCGGCAATGCTAATTGTGCGGCACGGGTTCACCATGGTACCCGCGGCCACGCAGTGAGTGGCAGAGGAGCAGTGGGCCCCGTGCGCTCTTCGGGGGGCAGCAGGTGGCATAGCGGGCGAAGTTTGACGGTGTCTTGGAGGCGGGCAGGTCCTGCGGCTGCAGCGGCGGCGGCGTCCAGAAGGGCACGTGGCATCAGGCAGGCGGTGGTGTGACCATGAGGGTTATCTGGCGAGGGGCTTTCGCGAGTGTGCTTGTGCGCGAGCTCCGGTCAGCAGCGGGTGTGGGAGCGGGAAGGGCGACTGGGAGGTCGGGGGGGTTGGACATCGTTGCGCGTGGGCCGATAGGGGCGGTCAAGGCAGAGGGGGTGATAGAAGTGGAGGCGCTGTGCCGTACGTAGATATTGCTCGAGTTGAGGGGGTGTGGGCTGGGTGGCAAGGTTGGTACCTTGCAAAGGTACCCATGGTACCTAGGGGGCAGCACGTAGCAGCGAATAGGGCGCGTGCGCGCACAGGTGGGTTGCGTGCGCGTGGCATAGTCTCACGAAGGGGACTGGTATGGGTCAGTGCTGTACACGACTTGGCCTACACCCCCGAGTGAAAAGAGGGGTGACACTGTCAGCGATTTAGGTGCGAGTTGGTGTGGTGGTTGGGACGGGTGCCTAGGGCGTCCGGATGCGGAGCACGGCGGCGTGGGTAGGATTTGTAGAAGGGACCAGCGGCATAAGGCGGCAGGTCTGGTGGCTACTACCGTAGCCCGCTTGCACTCTGCGCGGGGCACCCCAGGGGCAGCGCCACGGGTGTGGTGGGTAATGGGCCTGCCGGCTGGGTCTGTCAACCCAGGCTCGTGCAAGCGTGGGTGAAACTCCAGGTGAAACTCGTTGATGCTCTAGGGTACGGTACGCTCGATGTAACCTCGTGAGCAAGCGCGGCAGTCAGATCAGCAACGGCTGCGCAGGAGGCAAGCAATGAAACCCAGATGTTTTTCATACAGCCTGGTTGCATTGCAAGCCTCTGCTGCAGCACCCCAGCCACAAGGGTTCTCCAACCGCTTTGCGTCGGACCCATGGCCACCCGTGAACCCGCCAACCTTGTAACGTTGGCTGCACAGTTCGCAAACGCTTCCGGCAAACACCACTCCGGCATACCTCGCGCCTCTGCAACTGTTCCGCAACCCAGTGCAAAGGCTGATATAGCCACTGCCATCGAGAGCGCACCAAAGGGCGACACGCGCAAACGTTCCGTCACAGATGGGCCCCTGCTGCTGCGCCTGCTCCTCCTGCCAGCCGCTGACGCTGGCGTTTAAGGGCGGCGGGGAGCTGCCGGCGTGCCGCTGCGCCCTGGCCGCCGCCTCCCCCGTTCTGCGCGATGCGCTGTCGCTGGAGACCAAGCAGCAGGGCACCCTGGTGCTGCAGAGCGAGGTGGACGACCCCGCGGCGTGGGAGGTGGTGCTGGGCATGATACGGAGGGACAGCTTCGCCTGCGAGCTGGTCACGTGGGTGAGTGCCTGGGACGCTGGGTATGGCTGGCAATTACCGTGTCAGACAGCGTCCTTGGGAGGAACATCAGCTAGCTGCTTAGCTCGGATAGGTCGATAAGAGGGTTTGGACTGGCGCGTGGAGTTGTGACCCATGCCACTGGGAGAGAGGACACCAGAGCAGACAGCAGAGCGCCGTTGGCCTGCTGGTCGCCCTCGCCCCTGCCTCTCTCCATGCACTTGCCACTGGGTACCGAATATACGGATACCTTACGCCTTCACCCAATGCCTTCACACACACAGGACAACGTGGAGCAGCTGCTGCATGTGGGCGACATGTATGACATGGCTGTCGTACGCGGCTACTGCGTCACCTTCCTCACAATCCACATCCCCAGTTTGGGCCTCGAGGTGCCCCTGCCATCCCCCAAGAACCTGCTGCGCGCCGCCACGCTGGTTCTCAAGTACGGCAGCCTGCCGGACATGACTACCTGCCGTACAATTGTGCTGTCGGCGCTACAGCGAGCGCTGTCCCCGCTGTCAGATGCTCAAAGTGAGGCGGTTCTTACCTGTAGCGGCAACCACCCGGCGTGGAGCTCTAAGCAACTGACACCCAAGTACCACTGCGCCTACTGCAAAATGGACCGCGAAAGGGGTGCAAGTGTGCCCGAGAAAGCCAAGGCAGCAATGCGGGCGCTGCAGCTGGTGCAGCGGCTTGTCGGCCAGCCTGACTTCCACAACGTGGTCTCGGCAGAGGTGCAGGTGCGCACATCGGGCTCACCACGTGGGCCAAGCTGCACGCATGCAAGCAGCTGTGTATGTAGAACTACCCCAAAATCCTACCTGAATGCAAAAAACTACACCCCCATAAAAACCCGGCATAATGGCCCGTTCCTAACGCCATGCACGGGACCACCACCGCTGTCCAGCATGCAGCACATACAGGCACGGCCTGAACCCCACTGCTTCCTGCCCTCACTGGCTTTTCCTTGGCCACGCTGCTCCGTAGCTTGCTGTTCCTCATCCATGTGTTTGTCTGTGACTTTATTAAGCCCAGACATCCTCTCCAATGTCGGGATACTGGCAAGCACGTGCACGCCGCCGAAAGTTAAAACCTAGCCCGCTGTTCTGTTGCCAACTGTTGCCCACATGCACGCACTGTGCTTGCAGGTGCACGTCATCGCCGCGCTCACCAAGGGCCTGGAGCGCTGCCTGTGACCGTTACGAAGGCGCGAGGGCACGTGCCGCGTACGGCGGGCCCGTCCTCAGGCTTCGTGCCACGTGCTGCTGCCGGGGGCCTGGGGTCCGCCCCTGTGCTTCAGACAAAGCTTTCAGCCCTGGACACCCTGGACGTACCGTAGCGGGTGGTGCCAAACTGCTACTACCGTAGCAAGTACCGTTGAAGCGGTCCGCCTGTTGCTTCTGCTGTCCCTCTTGCTGTGGCCAGCAGCTGTTGCTGACTGATGACCGGTCGTGCCTTGGTGGTTGGTGGGTTGGCAGTTGCTGGCCCGGCATGGCGCGGCCGTGATACTTCACAACGGTCAGAGCTCTCACCCTGCATATTTCGGCTGGTATTGATTGTTGGATCATTTCCCGTTTGTTGGTTGACGGTTGCACATGCGTGGACACAGGCAGGTGACTAGCGCATGTTGGTTGCGAGCGAGGAGGGGCGTAGCAAGGCGTGCATGTCCCCTAGCCCACAAGCACACGCCTGGGCTGAGGCCCGAGCGCCCGAGGGTACTGGCACGGCAACACGGGTCTGGGTATGCAAGAGTCCAGGCTGAGGCGTGCCGTAATCAACAACACGATCGCCATTAAGAGGGTGGGGGGTTGGGGCAGATGATGCGGTACGCACGTAGGTCTGCTGTGCATGCATAGCATCTATTTGACAACACACTGCGTGTCACATGCGGAACGACTGCGCTGAAAGCAACGCGCATTGGCACCCGGCCGCCAAGACGGGTAGTCCGTAAATTGGTTACAAGTAGCTGCAGCCCTGTTACACCGTGCCGCCACGTGGTGCGTGCCAAGACCACGTACCAAGACCCTGCCGCTTTCTTGTAGTCGTTGCAGCCAGGTTGCAGCATGGTGCAGCCGCACGGTACAGGCTTGCCGTTGCCTCATACGGTCATGCCCAGCTCAAAATCATACACCATACAACCGTGTTTGCACCCTGTGTTCCAGCTTCGTCGCCCCACATACGTGGGGGCGACCCGACGCTGGAGGCAGGAACGCAGGTGCGGTGCAAAACCAGTGTTTAGCCATCGAAGCCCACCGCCGCTTTTCAGCACCTGCGCCAGACCACTACCTCGCCGGCCCTTACCTTGAGTGCATCGTCTGAACGAGTGGAGGTGAGTGTCGGCCTTGGGGCACAACCACAACACCGGCATAGCAGCAATTGCCAAACCTTACCCGCCCACAGTAGGGCCCGGGCAGCGGGACTGAGGAAGGATACAGCTACAGCTGGGTCTTGGAAGGGGCAACGCAGCGGAGTACCCCTCAACGCACCTACCAGTGACCCCCCTCAACGTGCAGGGTTCAGGGGGCTTTCACTGGGATACACTAAATCCTTAGGAGAGCCCTTCCGTCGCTAACGGCAGTGGTGTGTGCGTGCTTTTCCGTGCGGCCTTGTATCCTCAGCCAGGGCAGCCCTCTCTGCCCGTTGGCTTGCCTGGTGCCGCGTGCCCAAGGCTTGGAGCCCGGGGCCTGGACCAGGCCTGGACCGAGGCACTGCCACTGCACTGCCACTGCTCACGGTAAGAATATCCGTCGGACTTCCCGTGCGGCTCTGCATTCTCAGCCAGGGCAGCTCTCAGTACCGCTGGGTGCTGCGTGTGAGCGTGTCCGTGGGGCCTGGACCGAGGTACCATCCGGCCGTACCGTGTGCGCCATGGCATAAAGCCGCGGTAAAAACGTGCGTCGTCACTGCCCGAGTGTATCCATACTCTCTGGAGCTATCCTAATCCAGTACTTGCAGAGCTTTGCCACAGCGAGCCTACAAGGCCGGTTGGACATCGGTAGCCTGTAGCTTGTGCACTGCAACATCCCGGCGACGTGTTCCGAGTTAGATTTGTGCAGTAAAGATGATGCTTAGAAGCCAGAGTCTGGTCCGGGGGAGCGCCTTCAAGCCTCGTCGGCATCTGGCGGGACCGGCAGTTACTCGGACTTTCGCGGCAACGCCTTTTGGAGGCCCGCGAGGTGCGCAGTTATGAAATGTTTGGACACGATTTTCGTTAGCTTGGCGCTGCGCCACCCCAAACCTGCCGGGCCTTCCTCTCGATGGTTGCAACTGGGGGTACTGCGCTGCACTTGAAACCACCTCCAAAGCATTCATTCCATTGGATTATGTGTTCCTTGACAGCCAGCGCGCTCTCGGAGGTGCATCAGTTACCCAACCTCTGACATTGCGCGCTACCGGCTTTGCGGTTGCAGGAGCCACCCTTCGGCGTCACGCCGTTTGCACGGAAGTGCAGCTTGAGACGACAACCAAGGAGATTGAGATGGACGACGATGGCATTCCCATCGCTGCTCTTGCGGACCTGCAGCATGACATGGATGCGCCCAGGCCAGCTCTTGATTTTGCCGACTTGGTCGACATGCGGGCAAACGAGGTCTACGCGCGCAGCGACGACGCTACGATGCATCGCCTGCTCACCGGCGCCAAGGCGCCCACGCCGTCGTCGCGCTTCAACCTCAAGGCCACGGTGGCGTGGCGCAACAACGTGACGCGCGCCATGGCGCCGACCGTTGCGCGCGCCTTTGCGCGGGCTGCATGCGGCGCAGAGGAGGGTGACGACTGCTACGAGGTGTACCCGCTGCCACCCGACCACGTTATGGTCCCCATGCAGCAAAAGTACTACATCGAGCTGCAGCAGCAGGAGGAGGCACGCAAGACCAACGCGGTCGGTGGCGGGTCGGGGTTGGGGGCGGTGGCGGCGGGCGGGTGGGAGTCCCGCCGGTTGCGGGGCAGCCGTGGGGCGGGGCGGGCGTCACTGGAGGGGGCGGGGCGGCGCGGTGAGAGCGCGTCAAAAGCCGCTTGGATCTGAGGTGCTCGTCTGCATTGTGGCAGGGAGGAGAGAGGGCAGCTTAGAGATAGGACCACGGGCGCAGGCCACGCATGTGGTTGGGTGTATTGGTGGTGTAGGCACTCGCACGGTGCACACACCAAGGAAGCAGGGGTTGTACATTTTGTAGCCTCGGACCGGGCATGTACCGTAGTAGGGCGGAGTGGGGCCGGAGTAGGAATAGGGAATATATAGAACCGCCAGTTGCTGGGGTAAGCAGCGTGGTGTAGGTTTGAGCAGGTTGGAGGCACGTCGCTGCGCTTGGTACAGCTGAACCAATTATTGCTGCGCCGGAATAAACCGTGGTGCGCTTTTGTTAGGTTGTGCTCGCGCTAGGTTATGCCCGCTTGCGTAAGTTGGACATAGTGTGTGTGCCCGGTTCGGATTGATGTGCTGGGCTCTGTACCATTCTGTGGATTGCTACATAAGGCGGTGAGCAGGTTTGGCGAGCAGGTGCAAGGGCCACGTGTGCGGTGGTGCCTGATATACGAGTTCCCCTTAGGACGCGTGTGCTGCATGCCGTGTAGCATTTTGTTTGTTGGTTTCGGAATGCTACCTTCTCTCTTGATGACCACTGGTTCTTGGAAACGTGGGAGAGCGCGCGTGGTACACACGTGGCATGTGCTTGGAATTTTTGTGATTTGATGCATACCTGACGCCACTCACTGGCACGACCTGCTTTTGCCGTATGATAGGACCATTCTTTGGTGTCGCAAGTCGCTTTGCTGGAATATGCTGGCGCATTCTTTTTACCGTTGTACTGCTCTTCGTTCGAAACTGGACTAACCAGACTGATGGCTGGGACCTGGCTGGGACTAACCTGGTTATCTCCCTTTTGCTTTTTGAGGAGTTACAGTACCTGGCTGCGTAGGTACCATTTTGCTTCGTTGACTGTTTGCCAAGCCAATGTCGGGGCATTGGGCCCCTTGTAACATGGCGGTTTCGTGGTATTCAAAGTCCCATGCGGCTGCGCGTGGGCCGGCTGACAGCTTGTGGCTCGACAGGGAATCCGTCAGCGCGTCCCCGTAATCAGCAACTGATACGCACGCGGTGTACAGAGGCAACCGGCATGCGCCCCAACCCTGCAGGCCAAGCGTAACGCCACCGCCATCACCATCAGATTGCAAACAGCAGTGACAGCAGCCGAGGTGACGGGGCCGAGGTGCCTGCCTTCAACGCCTTCCTTAGTGTTACACGGCGAGGGCTTTGCGCTTGTCGCCTCCACAAATGCAACCGCCATGTATGAGTCGGAGGCTCAAAGGCCTGCAGTGACTACCAAAAGTGTTCAGAAGGCTTGCTTGCAGCTACGGTAGACCACACACGGTGTCGCATAGCCACTGCCTGCCCATCCTGCCAGCAGTTGTGTTGGCCCCAATAACATGCAGCCAGGTGCATGCAGCCTAGCACACAGCAGCTCAGCTCAGATACGCCATGGCTTCATGATGCACCCCAGTATACGCGCCACCGCATACACCCTCCGTTTGTAGGCGCCTCCAGCGTACAACCAAGCTTCTAATCATACCGGTATCCTGCATTTCAACCGTCCAAAACAAAGCCGTGCCGTTGCTGGACGGAACTAGGTCTTGGAGGAGTGGCTAAAATGCGTGCCTTCGGCTCCACCCTACGCGAATGGCCCTGGCGCCGACATCTGAACAGCGCCTTGCCTGGGCCACCATCCAACAGCGTACCGTACCACCAGACTCCATAATGGCGCGAAAATTCCAAGGCAGCAACTACCTGTATGTACCACATCGCCCCAGCGCTGCTACCGTACGGAGTCCGCATCCCTGTTCGCCCCGCGTGGCACACACCACACCCCAGTAAGCACCTGCGCCCACACAGCCTTTACACACTTCGACCCGTCTAACACAAAGCCGTGCCGTTGCCGGACGGAACTTGGTCCTGCAGCTGCCTGCACACATGCTCACGAGCTCACGGCGCCTCACCCCCTTCCTGCTACCAACACCCTCTTTGCACCGCTCAACCCACACCCACCAACCCCACGCAACCAGGGCCAAGGGCTGCTGCTGTAACACACCTCGACCGGAGGCGCGCCCTGTACAGACCCCGCGCCCCACCCCGCCTCACGCCCTGCCCCTCCCCTTGTCCCCCGCCCCCGGCTCCGGCGTGCCCTCCCTGCTGCTGCCGTTGCCGCTGCCCGCCCCCACCGCCAGGCTGGGGCTGCCCTCCCTGAACTGGCTGAGGATGGTCTGCCACTTCTGCGGCACGCGCACGCTGCCGTCGTGGTCCATGAAGTGCGGCGCGGCGGGCAGCGCCAGCGGCAGCTGCCCCTTCTTCTCCGCCTCGATCAGAGCCAGCTTGGCGCACCCAGCGCCCTGTGGGATACGTGAAGGCGCGGAAGCCGGAAGGTCGGTCAAGGTTTGTCAGGTAGGTTGTGGAAGGAGGCGTGGCAATTGTGAGGGCGTGGGGCTGGTGAGGCTTAAGCCCTGGTGTTCGGGGAGCGTGCGTGCGTGGGACAGAACCGAGGGGAGCGTTCGTGCGTGGGACAGAACGGAGGTGGCTGCTGGGTGTAACGTGCGCGATGGTGCTGCGGCGCTCGCGTGCCGCAGCGCATGTTTGCATGCTTGCTTCATGACTGGCATTGTAAGCCGTCTGCACTGCGGCGCCGCAGCGCAAGGCCGCCTGATGTCATACCGGCAGACGTGCATGGCACGGAAGCACCGGCAAGGCACACGCATAGTGGGTTGTACGTGCATGGCGCCGGCCCTGCGTGGCCCCCCTGCGGTTTCCACCGCATCCTTCATATGTCCCGTACGGCACGTGCAGCGCCAAGGCTCGCAGGGTCATGCTTTGCGCTCTGGGCGCCACCCTAGGACACGCGCGCACCAGACCTGCTGCTGCTACCACATCTTTAAACACTCGGAACGACGGCGGACAGGGTCACGCGACGCTCTGTGGGCGCCACCCAAAGGAACACACACGCACCAGCGCGCCCTTGCCGGGGTCCGGCACGGGGTCGAAGTCCACTGAGCGCGAGGGGTCGGTGGGGTACAGCCGCTGCAGCTGCGTGATGAGGCGCTTGACGGACTGCGGGGAGGGAAGGAGGCACCGGCGTCGAGGTGTCGGGGTGTCCAAGGAGGTTACGTAGTGCACGGCGAACAGCCGGGAGAGGGAGGCATGGCGGGAAGTGTGGACGCAGGATCCTTCCCAGCGCGCCGTCGCTATCGGTAATACACAGCTCACTGCCCCGCGACGCACATCGTAACTGCAACAGCTTCGCAGCCTGTCTCCTGCCCTTGGCCCTGGCATTAGCCGCGCCCTCAACCCTGCTCCAACACGACCCCCTCTCACCTACTTACCCCTGCCCCCTTGCGCCCTACCTCTCAACCAACCATGTACTCCTAACACACACCGATCGAATCTCTACCTTTGCGGCATACACAAAGAGCGCCCCACCTGCTTACATACACGCCCCAACCCCCCAGCAGGTCCTTGAACCCCACCGACCCCCTAATACACACGCACCTGAAAGTACTTGCGCGTGGCCTCGTCGTTCATGATGTGCGCCTGGCCGTTGGCGTTCATGACGTGGGAGATCTTCTCGCGCGCGGAGCGCTCGTGGATGCCAACCTTTGAGGGAGAGGGAAAGCGGTAAGCGGAAGGGGGCAGGGCGAGTGGGTTGGAGGGAGAAATATGTGGGTTGACTCCGCCAAGACCACGTTCCGCGCTACAACTCCACGGCTTTGTGTTTAGCCAGGTTAATATGTGGGTTGACTAGCATGCGCGTAGCGCTCGTAGAGCGGGGAGAGGGCAGGGGAGGGGATACTGCGTGAAGCGCAAGGTGCCAGGGGAGGTGAGGCGACGCAGCAAGGGCAGGGGGGCGGAAGGGGGAAACTTGTGGAGCGGTACCGTGGCCGACAGTGAATACTGTTGCTGGGCGGATTGGGGAGGTGGGCCGGGGATTCCAGAGGCAAGACGACGCAGTCCAGGGGTGGGTTTGAGGGGCAAGGTCCCTAGGTAGGTGCGTGCAGCGGTCTGGAGAGCTCCTGGAGCTTGCATGTGCAAGTCCAATACAAATCTTATGCCAGCGGAGGGCGTTTCCGTCCTGGCAAGCTTCTATAACGGTAACCACAGGAGCACCGTTGGCAACCCGCCGGGTGCAACGCCGCCTTGCCCTCCTACACCGCCCTTGTTTTTTTGGCCGTGCTGCTACCTTGCGACGCTAGGGTCCACCGGACCACTACCACTATGATGCACCACGGCTCCATGCTCCTTCCACACCGACCCTCTGCGCAGCATTCGCCGGCTGCCCGCGCCGAGGTAACGCCCTCCCCCCCACACACTCCACCAGCCGCCCTGCTCGTCCTTATGCGCTTCCGTGCCCCCACCCACCGCCACCATCCTCATGCATCCCGCCTAATCCCGCCCACCTGTTGTCCCCTTCCCCACCCCGCCCTGTTGTCCCGTTCCCCACCCCGTCCTGCCCACCTGCGTCACACCGATGGGCCAGGGCGCTGTGCCGATGGCCAGCTTTAGGTAGATGTCGTTGGCGTGGAGGTAGTTGCGCTCGCGGATGGCCTGGCGGGAGGGGAGGACATGGTGGAAGGGCGCGTGCGGCCGGGGGAGTGTGGGTTAAGGGAAACGGGCCAGAGGCGAGGAGCACAGGGCAGCACCCACGGAGCCCGTGCGGCGGTACGCGGTATGCTGCGGTGTGGTTGCGGCCACGGATGGCAAGGGGAGGGAGGTGCAGGTATGGGAGTGGGGGAGGAGAGGCGGTTGGCTCGAGGGCGGATCACGAGGGCGGATCGGGCACGGAATTATAGGCAGGACGTGATGGCGTGCGGAGGTGGAGAGACGAGGGGTCCTAAAAAGAAGCTGGCCATACGAAACGAGCCTGTGCAGATCCAGAGGTTCCTCGGTGCACCCCTGAGCCAGTAGTCCTGCAGCACGCCGGAACGGTGGGGGATGCAGGGGGAGCAGCTGTGGCGCCAAGGTGTGCAGCATTAACTTGTGTGTACCGGTAGGCTCTGTTGGCCGCCAACCGCAGCACGCCGGCCCCGCCCTAACTGCCCTATGCAGCTGCCGTAACTACGCCGCCTCCCTCCGCGGGCTACTGGGTTTTGCTACACCGTGGCTATGGCCCGCGGCCAGTGGACCTGCGGCCAGTGGACTGCTGAGGGCACCGGGCACCACTGCGTGCCCGGCCAGTATTCATGAGCGCCCAGAGGCATCCCACGGCTGCTCCCCGCCTCTTGTGTGATCACGCCCCCCCGTACGGCAGACCTGAAGCCTTCATTGTAGTAAACCCCGCTCAACGCTGGCAGGGCCCCACCCAGCCCTCGGTCGCCCACCACCCAACAAAACGAAACACAAAATATGTTTACACACAGCCTCCCTGTGAACGCACCTGCACCATCATCCACAGCCCCGTGAGCAGCTCGTCCGTGATGGCGCGGTGGGCCAGCCTGGGAGGTGGGTGGGGGAGCGGGGGGATGTGCATCACGTGAGAGAGCGTACGCCGGTCTCGTTGAGAAAAAGGATGTAGAGTGACATCGCCATTGCACTGGAGAGGAAGAGGGAGAATCACACAATACAACAACGCATGTTTCACCCTGGTTCAAGCGCGCACACCATGGCTTAGCCCCGGAGGGGAGCGGGCATGCCATGGCGGCGCACGCGCACGGCACGTTTCCCTCCTTGCACTCGGTGCTGCACCATGCAGTCTACAAAGCTGCCGTCAGCATCTGCACGTCCCCCTACCCCACCGGGCACAGCCCACCACCCCCAAGCTACGATGCGCGAGTACTACCCCACTACCATACTACTGCAGAGGCTGAATAAGAACGGAATGCCAGAATACCCCGCCAAGCCTGACCTGGGCCTGGGCCCAGCCTGCACTCAACGGTCCAGCACAGCGCCCCGCTGTCCCCAGGTGGCCGTTGCCCCCCTCCCCGACTCGGCGCCGCCCTCACAGACTTTTTGTTGTTGCATCCCATCAGGACTCTCCATCTTTACCTCCAGCCGGTCGTCGTCCTCTCGCAAACCCCCCTTCCGGCCTGCCCACCTGTCGTACAGGGGCTCCATGTTATCATACGATACCCGTTTCCCTGCCGCCTTTCCCTGTTCCCTTGCGGTGCATGCGTACGACATACCCTCCCACCTGCCGTACAGGGCTCTCCACGCTTTCTTCCACCTCCCGCCCCCCGTCGTCACCCCAACACAAGTGGGATTTTGCCCACCCTCCACCCCGCCCACCTGTCGTACAGGGGCTCCATGTTGCGCGCTGTCTGTTTGTAGGCGAACGTGGCCTGGATGCCTGCAGCAGCAGCAGCAGGATGCAGCGGAGGTTACCTCTTGTAAGATGTTACCCCAGGTAGGTGTGCGAATGGGCCCACGGCTGACGGCGGGTACCCCTCGCAGCCGTCGCACTAGCCAAAGCAAGACCGTCCTGCACCCCGCTCCCCAACCCCACCCCGCCTCACCCGACCCGCTCTCCTTCACCTCGTCCGGCCTCCTCTCCAGGTCCTCCTCCCAATCACTCATCCACTTCTTGAGGTGCTTTATGATCCGGTCCTCAACACACATGGCCTCCTCCTTCCGCCGCGCCGCCAGCTCAGCGGCAGCGCGCTTGAAGGCGGCAAGCGTGGCATCCTCGGCGGCGCCGCCATTGCCGTTGCCGTCCTCCGTACCGTTACCGTTGCCGTTACCGTTACCGCTACCGTTGGCCGCGTCGGACTGAGCGGGCGAGGGAGGAGAGGGGTGGGGTGGGGTGGGTGGTTGTCGTAAGGGGTGAGGTGTGTTGGTTGTCCGGAGGGGCACGGCGCAGGTACCGGTAGGTCCGAGCGGGCCCGTGCGCAAAGGCAGCCGTTGGGCGTAGCAGGATGCGATGAAGAGGAGGACAACGCGCAGTCGTTGGGTGTGGGGTGGCGCACGGGGCATGGGTTGGGCTGGGCTTGGGACACGCAGGGTTTGGCACAGCGCGTGATGCAGGTGGGGAGGGCACTCATTGCAACCGACATGCACCTTCCGGAATACAACTGCATAGGAGGAAGGTGCCCCTGCTTCGCAGACCGTTGGTGCACCGCAATCCCCACCGCCCCCGCACACGCTCCTCCCGCGCCCGTCGAGCTCCCAAGGCCCAACTCAGAGCCCACACTACGATTACCCCGCCGTCCTCCCTCCCTCCCTCCCCCTCACAAACCCACCTGCTCCCCGCCCTCCCCCGCCGCCTTGTCCCCGCCCGCGCCGCCCTGCCCCGCCCGCTCCCGCTGCTCCCGCTCCCTCCGCGCCGCCGCCCGCGCGCGCTCGCGCTCCTGCGCCTGGCGCTGCCGCTGCAGCTCGATCAGCGCGTTGCCCTTGCCCGCCACGCCGTGCACGTCGTCCTCCAGGCACACCTTGAGCTCCGACTCGGCCTTGCGAAGGCGCTTCAGCCGGTCAAAGTCGCTCTGTGTGCGGGGTCGGAAGGGGGAACAACGCAGGGGGTCGTCAAGGGGCGGGGATGAGGGAGCAGAAGTTGAGACATGGGCTAACAGGAGATACTGTTGGCGGTTACCACAGTGCCAGGCGCTTGAGCCGGTCTAAGTCGCGCCGTGTCGGGATTAGGTGGGGCGTGGAGGGGTGCGATTGCGTTGGCGCGGGGTAGCCGCAGAGCGGCAAATTTGATAGAAACGGAGACCGGTCCGCCTCCGGAGAGCAAGGTATGCCTACGCTGCGGCGCCTGATACCCTTGATGCACACCGGGACAGGTATGGCACAGCGCACGCAACTCCCTGCGCCCTCGGGGCCCAAGATGGACCATGCCACTATTCAGCACCCACACTCTCGCACCTTCTTTGCCCCCCTACCAGTGCCTTTTCCCTCTGCCCCCAGCGCACGCCATCTTACGCTGTTGCCTTTCGCTGCCAAAGCACATGATCACACGTCACGGAATAGCACGGCGACACGCCGCGCCACGTTGATGAGCAGCCCCCGCACGTGCTAGGACCAACAGCCCAGCAACCAGTCAGCCAGTAGCCTGCATGAGCGTCACGCTTTCCAGCCCGCCCCCGACACGTGCCTCCGGCCCCGCACGCGGTCGCCCGCTCGAGCACATCACAGCCAGTGGCCTGCAGGGCCCGGGCCCTGCATGCCCCGGCTTGGTCCGACCCTTATCAACACAGCGCGTATGTACATGGCCCAGGTCCAGAAACACCCAGGCCCAGCAACCTCCGCGCAGGTCCACCTGGGCCTTTCGCCACTCAACTCATCAACAGCTTGCTTCGCACAACATGCGCCTGCCGCCCAGCACCCATCGTAGCCGGGACAATCACCAAACGAGCCAGGGCAAAACGCCCACCCGTGCCCAACCCGGTGTGCCTCAGGCCGCTAGCTGACTTGCCGATACTCCTCCCCATGAAAAACAGTCAAAAAATTATTATGGCTATGGCTGGGCCCGCTCAGTAACAGGCCGCTCAGGGTGCGCTTTTGCCGATGCGCAGACCCGCAGCTGCCCTGGTTCCGTACCGCCCCCGTCCCATCTCCCCCCGTGCACCCGCATTCGCACCCACGCCGCCACCAACCTCCTCCATGCCCATTTACGAGTACCGCTCGCATCCATGCACGAGCACGCGAACGATGACAGCCGCTGCCATGGCCACCGCACTGGCTTCCACACACACACCTAAATACCCACATACCCACACCCCCGGCCGCACCTACCTCCCCGAACAGCGTGGCCGGTTCCCCCAGCGCCCTCAGCCGCCGCACCACCTCCTCCCTAGTCAGCACCGTGGGGCTCTCCGGCTGCGGGGTGGGGGCAGGGGCACAGGAGGGGGTCGTTGGGGGTAAGGGCCATGCAGCGGATGGGGGTGACGGGGCGCACAGGTGGTCCCACAACACGGCGAACATTGCCGGGAGGGATACTGGCTGGGCGGATTCCAAACTTGGTCGGTTAGCAACAGCATCGTGGTGTAGGACGGGGCTTGTCGGTACGGCAGCAGTGGAGCAGTTGGAGAGGGCGCCCGCCCTGTGCCGTCTACTGGGCATGCATGCGGGTCCGCGTACACCAGGTTTCTCTGACCTGGCTGCATCGCCTACACGTCATCGTGCGGGACCCGATGCAGCACGCGCGGCAGCGGCAAACTGATACTGGTGGCGGCACCTGCCCATCACAAAACTGCACCCCCCACGACAGCCGCTGCCGAACGGCACGGAGACGCCGTCCGCTGAGCCCCGCAGGCGCTCACCGGCGACTCATCGGTGCGGGGGGCTTTGGCGGCCGCCTGTGCGTCATCCTCTGTGATCTGCAGCTTGCGCTTACGCTCCTGGCTCGGAGGAAGGGACAGGGGACAGGGGGATGGGTGGACGGGAGGGAAGGGTTAGGCATGTGGACGGCAGCGGTGCGACAGGGGCATGCAGCAGCAGGGGGCGGAGGCATCCAGCATGGAGTTAGTGCGGCAGATTCATGTGGGGAGTGAGAGGAGGGGGGGGGAGTGCGGCGAGGCGACGAGCCTGCGGCTCTGCACCATGCCTGAGGCAGGACTTGCAGTGGTGTCCTGGCGTGATAGACAGAGCTGCTACGGGCCCGTGCGTGAGTGTTGTGCTTGTGCTTGGGGTGTGGGGTGTGTGGAGACGGGATGCAAAGGCCGTGCAACAACCAAGGTAGGGGCCAGGCATAATGGCCCAGCCAGGGCGTCGAGGTAGCGCTTTCGGCAGGTGGGCGGTGCATGCAATACTGCGTGCAGCTCAGCTGGAGCTTGCCCTTGTGCAGCATGTTGCAAGGGGAGCCAGTACCGTTGCAGTGAAGCAGAAGGCTGCGGTACCACGCGTGCCGCGGACCCGTGGGCCGTGCCCCAGGCCGCACGCACCTTCTCTTCGCGCTCCCGGGCCTCCTCCTCCCTAATCTTCTGGAGACGCGCTTCTTCAAGCTGCGTGCGCTTCACATACTTCTTCGGTCCTGCCACCTCCTGCGCCTCCTTCTTGAGCTTTGTTGCGAGGGCCTTGAGGGCATCCATGCCCCGCAACGGAAGCGCGGCAAAGTGGGCTACAGTAGCTGACAGTGATTGTGGATGCCACCTTCTGCAGGAGCTGCGCTTTTGCTGGAAACTCCCTTGGCAGTGCTCAGTCACCCAGTAGGCTACTAAAGGGCCCCTGTTAGGTCCCTGCGGTGCTTAGACTTTCTATTATGATGCTTGAAGTGCAAATATCACCCTGGAACGAAAACCGGCAACACGTGTGTGAAGGAAAGGTTAGTACCCTGGACAAGCCTAACTGGCTACAGACGGCTTGTATACTTCACGATCCTGCAAGCTATGTCACTTTGGTATTCTCAATCAATCAATCAGGTGACCAGGCTGTTAGTGACCGGAACACCCTCCCTGGACTTTTCCCTGCACCCGGAAAATTGCACAGACCGAGGTCCGCGTTGCACAACAAACATTCTAGAGATTATACACGTGATACTCCACTCTGTACTGTAGGAGACGTGCTTGACTCTGCTATTCCGACCCTCCAAGCCAATCTCTCAATGACCTAGCCCCTGTTCACGTTCATGCTGCGCCCACGGGGAGCCTAGGGCCCAAGGTGGCGCTTAGAGGGCCTGTGGCGCCCCCTCCACAGCAGGACTCGGGAGGCGGGAGCACAATGCTCAAGCATATGAAGAACAAGTTTTCTGGCAAGAAGGACGGAAGCAGCAAGTCGAAGGACGACTCGCAGCCAACCTCCAGCGCAAAGTCCAGCGCCCAGGCGGCCAGCAGCAAGTCAGGGCCAGCACCACGGCCTATCTCAGCCATCCGGGAGAAGCCGCCGCTCCCCACCATCAATGAGCAGGCCCTACAGCAGTATTACGCGGAACCCCTGCCCAGCTTCCGGGATGTCTCCCCCGCGGAGAAGCAGTATCTCTTCGTGCAAAAGCTGCACTTGTGCAGCTTTGGGTTCGACTTCGGGGACCCCACTAAACACGTCCGCGAGAAGGAAATCAAGCGGCAGACCCTCTTAGAGCTCGTAGACTACGCGAACTCGGGGGCGGGGAAGTTCACGGAGGCGGTATCGGAAGATATCATCTTCATGCTCAGCAACAACCTGTTCAGAACGCTGCCCCCAGTCCGGAGCCATGGCGATGTGGAGGGCAACTACGACGCGGAGGAGGAGGAGCCCAGCCTGGACCCGGCTTGGCCTCACTTGCAGGTGAGGCCAGCTGCAGAGCTGGCGGGATGTCCGCTGGCTCGGGTTGCGAGGGCCGGGGTAGGGGCTCATGCGCGAACCTCAGTCCGCGCGCGGTCTTGCCCGCACACGCCATGCTTTTGCGCGTGCAGATCGTGTACGAGTTCCTGCTGCGGTACGTCGTGTCCAATGACACGGACGCCAAGGTGGCAAAGAAGTTCATAGACCAGCAGTTTGTGCTCAAGCTGTTGGAGCTGTTCGACTCGGAGGACCCGCGGGAACGCGACTACCTTAAAACCATCCTGCACCGCATCTATGGCAAGTTCATGGTGCACCGGCCGTTCATCCGGAAGGCCATCAACAACGTGTTCTACCGCTTCATCTTTGAGACGGAGCGGCACAACGGCGTGGCGGAGCTGCTTGAAATCCTGGGCAGCATCATCAACGGCTTTGCGCTGCCGCTGAAGGAGGAGCACAAGGTACGCGGCTTCGTGGGACACGCAGGCAGTGCTCGACGCGATCGCCCTTTGACGCAAGGTCTGCCCTTCCCGCTGCCTGCAGCTCTTCCTGCAGCGAGCGCTGATGCCGCTGCACAAGCCCAAATGCGTGGCCATGTACCACCAGCAGCTGGCGTACTGCGTGACGCAGGTAAGGCTTAGCCGAAACCCTGAATGTCGACATGCGGCGGCGAAAATGAGGCTAACAGGGCCCGTTCCTGCGCATGCAGTTCGTCGAGAAGGACTCAAAGCTAGCAGAGCCGGTGTTGACAGCGCTGTTGAAGTACTGGCCGGTCACCAACAGCCAAAAGGAGGTGCTGTTCCTCGGCGAGCTGGAGGAGATCTTGGAGCTAACGCAGGCGCCGGAGTTCCAGAAGGTCATGCTGCCGCTGTTCCGCCAGCTCGCAAAGTGCCTCAACAGCCAGCACTTCCAGGTGCGTGGGGCCGTGCGCGCCGTGAGCTTATCGGCAGTTCACCGCGACTCTGCAGCTGTTCCCCTGTCGAGGCGCCTGATTCTGCACGTTGATGGGCATGTGCAACTCGCTCAGCCGACTGCGCTGTTGGGCTGACCGGCTCGCGGCTGGGTTGTGGGGAAGGAGCCACACCAGCCCGCTTCGCCCTGGGGTTTCCATCGTTCTGCGTGCGGGTCTGGCTCCGCCGGTTTTAGCAAAAGGCCCCTAGCCTGCGTTATGCACCGATGGGGTTCACACCCACAGCGGCTGCATGGCAGGGCCAGCGGGCACTCCACAACCCACCGAACCTCGCGTTTTACGCGTACCCCACCAACCCACGTACCCGGCCCCGCAGGTGGCGGAGCGGTCGCTGTTCCTGTGGAACAACGAGTACATCGTCAACCTGGTGGCGCAGCACCGGCACCAGCTGCTGCCCATCCTGTTCCCGGCGCTGGAGGAGAACACCAACAGCCACTGGAACCCGGCGGTGCACGGGCTCACGTGCAACGTGCGGAAGATGTTCCAGGAGCTGGACGAGCAGCTGTACGAGGAGTGCAAGCGCAAATACGACGAGGAGCAGGCGTTGGAGCGGGAGGCGATGGAGAGCCGGGACCGGAAGTGGGAGAACCTGCAGAAGCTGGCGCAGCAAAAGGCCAACGGCCGGTGAGGCTACTGCCTGCTGGGCTAGGGGATTCTGGCTGGACGAATGAGCTTGTTCCGCTGGGACTGGTTGGGGACTGCTATCTACTGCAGTGTTGTACCTGGGGCTGCGGGAAGATGAGTGTCGCCCTCGCCGCTTGGCCGTGTGCAGCATGGTATGCGCAGGGCACGAGTGCACAAGGATGCGGATGGGCGGGGCATGCGCACGGGCTCATCTGCTGCACATGAGCTCTGCGAATGCGGTAACCAATATAGATTTCCCATCTTTGCACCGTATGAACTGCGCGTAGCGCTTCAGGGGCTGACGTACTACCACCCGTCTGTTTGTGTGCAGGCCGCTGGCGGAGGTGAAGCCGCTGTCGGCGCTGCTCAGAGTGTGAGGCGTCGGGACGTTGGGACGCGGGGTGGCTTCAAGCGGACGGAATGTGGGGCGAGCAGCTGCGCAGCAGGGTGGGGCAGCTGTGGGTCTGGCGGCGTGGGTTGGGGTCGGCTGCCCGAGCACTGCGCGGAAGGCCGCTACTGCGCCCGCCTGGTCGTAACCTGCCGTGCATGAACGCGATGGGGTTGGGTTGGGGGTGGGTTCCTGCATGAGCTGTGGCGTGCATCTTGCAGCACTCTTTCCGCCTGTGCTGGGCACCGCAGCATAGCCGGGGCGATTCAGTGCGCCGACCTAGGGGGTTGCCGGCGTGTGTTGTGGCGCCCTTGTGCCATCTGATTGAATCTCATGGCAGGCGCGGGCGTGTGTACTAATAACGAGGACTGGCCTATGCCTCACAGCTTTGCCGGTGGGGAGCTGATATTGACCAGGTTGGTCTGGACATGTTGCGGTTTGTCATGTGTTATGGGTGTTCAGGACCGACCGAGGTGTGTGGGTGCGCACGACCGCTGCTCCCGCGGCACGTGCCGCCACGCACCGCGAATGTTTCAGGCCGGAGGTAAAAGCAAGGCACTTGGGTGCGGGTGCATGCTTACATATGCCCCCGATGCACGGACTAGAGTAGGGCGCGGTGCTGCTTCTCCAGAAGGGCGCACACGCCCCTGTAGGGGAGCGATGCAGATGCAGTGTGCTCGAGTAGAATAGGTGCCGCTACGTACGCCTGGCCGCAGTTTATGATGTTGTGTGTGCCGTGGTGAAGCTTCATTTGGTGAGGTGTTTTGCGGCTGGGCGCCGGGGACTTGCATTTTGCGGCACCATGTGCACTGCGCATGCAGTGGGGGTGAGGCCCCCAGGGGGTCTGCCGCCTGAGGGCAGACCGCCGTTTTGCGTGCGGCGGCCATGCCGAAAGGCTGCGCCCCGCACCTTGCAAGTTTCCCGTTCCGTACTGCAGCTACCGGTATGTTGATGGACCTGACAGGCCTGACCCTTGGTGCGCTTGGGCCAGACGTGGCTCCTCAGCTTTTTGGGTCTCCCTACTGCCGTACGGTTGCGGACCATGTCACTTGCGCTGGCCGTTGGCAAGAGCAGGCATCGGTATTGTAGGGGCACATCTAGCAACGAGTTGCAGCTACAAGATGTCATGCCTTGCAGCTCATGCAGCTTTGTGAAGGAGTACGCGAGCAAGTCATTAGCTGACGGGTTCAGTATCTGGGCAGGACTGCCCAAGCGTACAGCCAAAGGGTTAGTCAGCCAACGGCTTCGGAGCATCCCCTGGGAATCGGTGAACTGCAGCGGTGGTCAGGGGAGCTCCCCTGGCAGTGGTACCGCAGCCGCAATGCACGGCGCTTTTTCAGCATGCCCCAATGGACGTTACGGACAATGGCTGTCGGATGTCGTACTATCAATCTGGGTGCGAGTGGCCTGTTCTGCACTAGGACTTGGTGGTACGCAGAGCGGCAGAGCTGCAAGGGATTGGACGCTTCCTTCTGCTTCCTTCTCCTTCCCGCGTGCACATGTTGCGTCAAGCATATCATTCGGATCGCGGCCAAGGACCTTGCGCAGCTAGTGTACTACAGAAGGCTAGGCGAAGGAGCTGTGAAGGTGGCAGCTCGTGCTTGTTCCCTTACAGGGGAGGTCCCCAATTCCGTGTCAAAACCTGGACGGTTGTGACGGTTGCGTTGCGACGATTGTAGTCCCAAGCCCTCGCTGCGCTCTGCTGACCTTACACGTCCTCAACTACAGTTGTAGCTGTTCAAGTTGATTTGTTTGGGCGCTGTATCATCTGCATTTACGCCGCCGCCTTACCAAACTGTGGCTGCTGTCTGGGGCTTGTTAACGGTTTATCTATTACAAGACATCTATAATATAAGAGAACACCGTATTGTGCGTCGTTAAAAGCAGCAGCCAGAATGCGTCCTCCCATGCGCGGAGGTCGCGGCGGGAGGGACGGAGGTCGCGGCGGCGGTTTCGGTGGCCGTGGCGGTGGAGGTTTTGGTGGTCGCGGTGGTGGTTTCGGTGGCCGTGGCGGTGGCGGTCGCGGGGGCTGGCAAGACCAGGGCCCGCCGGAGTCGGTAATTGAGGCCGGCTGCTTCGCGCACGCTTGCGAAGGCGAGGCTGTTGTCAAGCTGACGAACGAGAAGGTGAGGCTTTCACTTCACAGCATGTCGAGGCTGCATCTGGCTGCTCTGGCAGGACTCCGCTGGCTCACGCTCCCACACTGACCCCTCACGTACCCGTGCCCGGCGTGCGTGCAGATTCCTTACTTCAACGCGCCCATCTTCCTTGAGAACAAAACCCAGATTGGGAAAGTGGAGGAGATTCTGGGCCCCATCAACAACGTGGTGAGTACTCCCTGCTCTCCCTGCAGAACACCCTGGGGACCTTGCAAGGGTTGTCATCGTTCGGTGTGCTGCTGCTACTGGCCATGCTGATACCCTGGGGTCCAAGCAAAGCGCATGCTAGTATAGTTATGCTCTGCATGCACAGTGGCCCCGCTCGGTACTGGCAACAACAGCAACCCCCGCTTGATAACAACGACTTGCCTGTAAGCCTTCCCACACCACTTCACCCTTCCCCTCCCCTTCCCGCAGTACTTTACCATCAAGATGGCGGAGGGCGTTGTCGCCACGTCGTACAAGGCGGGCGACAAGTTCTTCATTGACCCCATGAAGCTCCTTCCCCTGGAGCGCTTCCTGCCCAGGCCGAAGGGGGCCCCCGCTGCCGGAGGCCGGGGAGGTGAGCACTGGGCAGCTGCGGTGCTCTGTGCTCGTGGCGTAGGTCGCTGTGCGGCACATGGGGAGGCATTGTCGGATGCTACCGCAAGTTGGCGCTGCAGCGGCAGGAAAAAGCAGCACACGTGCATCGTGCGGTGTGGAGCTCAGAGCCACCAATGCGTCGGTACTCGTTGGCGTGGAAACGCGGAATACTGGACTGGGCCACGAGCGCTGCTGCACGTCGTTGGGGACTCAGCACATGTACCTCACTTGTTCAAGCGCAAGCCTTGCACAAACGCTTGCCCCTGCTGTTGCCTAAATAACCCGATTGTGCCGATGTTGTAAGCTGTGGGATAGGAGCTGAACAGTCCCTCTGGCCCTGCCGACGTGTGCGCGCAGGTGGCCGTGGTGGCCGCGGCGGCGGCCGCGACGGCGGGCGTGGCGGATTCGGAGGGAGAGGCGGCTTTGGCGGGCGCGGCGGCTTTGGCGGCCGTGACGGCGGGCGCGGGGGCGGCTTTGGCGGGCGCGGGGGCGGTTTTGGTGGGCGCGGCGGCGGCTTTGGCGGCCGCGGCGGCGGTGGTGGCCGGGGCCGGGGCCGGTTCTAAGGCGTGGGGGCACCACATGAGGGCTGCTTGTTACGGAAGGACGGCAACGTTGAGTTGGGACTGTGCAAGCGTTGGCACAGTTCCGCGCCGGTATACTGTAGACACGTCTTGCCACCCTCCTGGCAGGACATGACGAACTGCATGTGTGGCGTTGTGCGCACAGCGTGCGCACGGGCGGTTGGCTGCTGTTAAAATTTGGTGAAGGAAAAACTGCATGGGCATGGGGGTGTACGAACGCCCCGGGTACCTTCCGTCGGTGCCATATCCGGGGTGCGGGCACTCCGTTTCACGATCTGAGTGCGGGGCGCGGGTCAGTCGGCTGCTTGCTGCGCGTCCGTCCGCTTGTGGGGCTGGAGGATTTGTTGCCCCTTCACATAGTTGTGCAAGGCTGCGCGTGCTGCAGCCCTTCTAGACGTTTGCTTGTTTCAAGGTGTTGAGTCCGGCGCCTTAGTGCGCATTACATGGCTATGACTGCTGAGGCTATCTTGTTGCCTGGTCTCCGGTGCGAGGGATCAGGTTGGCTGTGTGACTGCAGGAGGGAGGCTTTTGGTGGGAGGCAGGGGGCCTGATGGGAGGTGGGGCTTAAGGGAAGGGAAAGGAACCATGCAGGGCTCATGTGCCCTTACGCGTAGAGAGGTCTAATATGACTTTGGTGAAGGGGGCTTGCACGGCTGTAAATGCTCAAGTGCCCTGCATGGAACGAGCCGTACACCCTGGCACACCTTGTAACATTAGAGTGTCAGCTCTTCACACTTATGTGCCACTGTCAACCGCGTTTGCCTCTACCGCTGTTGCATTAGGCAGTTATTACACTGCCGTCGGCATCATGGTGCAGCCGCTGTATGAGACTGCTCTGAAGCGATGGCTCTTGGTCGTCGCCGCGCTGCGCTTACTCGCGGGTAGCTACTCAGCCATTTACCTGCAATATTAAAAGCTTCTATTGTAGGATGAAGGCCTGGCTCACGGTGTCCGCTTGTGCACGCGCTTGCAGTGTTCATCGGCATTTTCGCGCCGAACAAGCTCAAAAGCACAGTGTTCGATCGGAGACCTGATCTAGGTAAGACATCACTCAAGTAATGGTGCACAGCTTGCCAGTTCGCAACGCGCTTGCGCTCAAAGCGGTCCCTTGCAACCGTGCAGTGAGCCCGCTGCTGGGCCGGCTCTTCGCCGCGTGGACCATCATGACGTGCGCGCTGTGCGTTGCCTGCTCCCTGGACACAAACAACGAGACACTCTATGGTGAGTGCCACAGCTATACACAGCATGCGTGTACAGCCCGAACCGCACGCTGCAGGTGGCTAAGGCTGCACACTGCACACGCACACTGCTGGATACGTCCCATACGGTGCAACTGGTACCAGCGGCGGTAGTCGGCGCCGCCGCCGCCGCGGCGGCAGCAGTGGGCGGCAGTGACGAATTGCATCTGCATCGCGACACACGGATAGACCACCTACCGCACCGCTGCTGTACAGTACCGTACGTGTCCCGGTAAGCATGACGGGCAGCAAAGGTGGCATGGGGCCAAGGCACGCCAGTGCCGTGCCTGTTCGCGAATGCACAGCGTCAAGGCATGCTGCGGCAACAGCGGTAGCACACTTCCACCGTCCGTGAAGACCTCCGCCCGGCGTGCACGGCGTAGTACCAGTGTACGGCAGTCACGCGCACGGCAGGATGGTGTTCAGGATGGTGATCCCTTGGGACTGCCCTGCCTCGCTGGCCCCTGCCTCCTTCCAGTCTCTTCCACCTAACGCCTGGTGCGCACTTATCCGCCGATGGTATTTGCTCTCCGCCCAGCCTGAAATCCCACCTTGCCCCACCGTGTTACCCCACCCGCCCGCAGCGACCACCCTATTCTCATTCGTGGTGGCCTGGGTCTTCTTCGTGTCCGAGGTGTTCATCTGCAAGACCGTCACCCTCCGCGGGGCCACGTCGCCCTTCATTGTTGCCAGTGAGCGGGCTTGCCGTACACAGCTTGCACACTGCCGTACGCCATCCACCCTGACCTGCAGCGCACGAGGCCCACGGAGCTACACGCCCCAATGCAGCTGACAAATGTCAGAGATGGGATGGGGGCACATAGGCCCACCCCATTGCGGTGTGCCTATGTGCCATGGGTGCAACTGCTGCACATGTCAGGTCCTGGCCCCATGTCCCACTGCACAGGGGAGCCCTCGGCGCCTCCTACTGACCGAATGCATTTTGGTGCCCTTCTCTGTGCAGCTGTTTCGGCAGTATGGCTCGCGCTGGGCTACGTGCAGTAAGCCGCTGCAGGCAGGAGCGAAACCGAGACAGCATGGTTCGCGGTCCGAAAGCATGAGGGAGGCAACGGGCGGCATGATTGGGACAACAGCGGCAGTGTGTTAAGCTGCTCAGCATCTCAAGCTGCATGGCTTCCCGAGATGTCGCATGAACAGCAGCACATGGGACTGAATGGACTGGAGGCCCCGTATGGCACCACTATTAAGGCACGCCCGCACGATTGCGTCTGCGGGGGCTGCATGCAATGCTGGCCAGGTGGACCGCCCACCGTGGCTTCATTTTTCGGTTTCGCTCAAAGGCTAAATGGGGGTTTGAGCCCGACCTTGGCAAGTACATACGCACGTACCTGCACGCTCATGCACAACGTGTGACGCTTGGAGGCTGCACCTCGTGTAAATGGGCACGCTGCGTTTCAATTGCAGCATGGTCCGTCTTATCTGGGGATCTGGGGACTGTGCGGCCTGCGTGTGTCTGCGATTGTATGCTGCCCAGTTTGCGACTGTATGCACCAAGCTGGCTCGCTGTGCCAGGGCCTATGACGTTTTTGCCCGCCAGGGGATGCAAGCTCGCTCCTAGGTGCCGAAAGTGTCGTGTCCTGTGGCGAAGCGGTGCTCCTTGGCGGTGGTTGCACTGTGTTGTGTGCCCTTGGCGGGGAGGTGCATGTGCACCACCGATAGGTGTGCTACCGCGTAGCCAACCTGGGGACTGTATTCGGGGTTTGGGCCAGTCTAAAGTTTCAACGAGAGCCATGTCGTAGGGACTGCATGCTCCTGTCGGCAGCTTGGGGTGGCGATGTGCCCCCAGGCCCCCTGCTGCTCCGTCTGCTTTTGGGAGCTTCCCTGGTGTGCCACAGAGCCCTATGGCCGGGAGGGCAGGGGGCAGCAGCCGGCGCCGCAGGCGTGTTTCGTTTCTCCTTCGTGGACGTGTGAGCTGCTGGCTGGGGCACAGCACGCAGTGCATATTTGTGGGAGGTACAGGCATGTCACGTACTACGGTGCACCCTGTTGCATCCGTTGAGCACCTGTTGCTGCGTACGGGTGCATCTGGCCTCCTCCGGCCAAGGATCAGCGGCTTTGTGACCACGGCTGCAACGCTGAATGCTCCCCTACGAAGCTTGAGTGTAAGAGCGCGGTCCACGCTTGTGGGGGGTCGCCCAACACCGGCAGCTGCTTACAGTTGCGTGTAGGTTGAGGTTTGGTAAGCGCCACCACCATAACCACCACCACACCACAACGACCTGACTATGGGAAGAGCTCTTCTAGCCACCAGCCCGCCACTCGAACACAGCAGGCAGCCAGCGAGATACCCGAGGCGCCTTGCCCAAAGCAGGGCACAATCTTGCACATCCTTTTGGGCCAGCATGTAGGTCCCCGCACACGCTCAATACCGGTATCACGCTGCGCTGAGTTCCCCCCGGTCCACCAGCCCAAGGCCCCTGCATGGGAAAGCAACTGGGACAACAGACCAAAACAACGAACGACACGGGTAGCCGCACAAGCGAGTTCCGGAGATGCATGGCAAGTCCTCAAAAGGTGCAATGTCATTACAACCGACCATGCGACACCGCTACGCCCCCGGTAACACCCCAGCACCCGATTGCGGCACCGGGAGTCGAATGCCACGGACAGCCATGTATTCAAGGAATGCCATTATACACGTACGCTACCTGGCCAGCAGGCCTCGGCTGGTGATGCTTCGGCCTGCAGGCCCCGGGCCCAGGCGCTTAGGACAGCAAAGCCTCGTTCCCCTCCGCACCCAGCCCCCGACCCCCCCCCTCCCACCTGGCCCCACCAAAGCCAAGGCCCGTATGCAGCCGTACCGATACAACCCCTTTTCTGTTACCCCTCCATCACGGACAGCCCAACTCCGTCGGCGCTAAGACCCATCGCTTGACAACCCCTCTGCCATCGCTCTCTCCCCTCCCTCCCCTCCCTCTCCGCTCTTCCTCTCTTATCCAATCAGCACCGCTCTGTACCATACTAGCCGCCTTCCCCCCTTAGGTCCAACGACAGGCCAACAAGCATCAACACCTAGCCACTGCAGCACCTGAAAGCCAGGTGCTGGTCCTGCTACACATCTGGGCCAGCCCACAGCAATAGCCACAGTGGAGCCCCTTGTCATCAGCCCCGTGTCAGTGGACGCCGTCCTGTGACGTGGTGAATCAGTGGTTCCGGGGGGCATCCAGTCCTCAGCTGTCCATTCGTTCGTGGGTAACGCCTGCAGATCACGGGGGCCAACACATGGACAGGACAATTCAGGTCACGCCTGCATCAACAGCGACAAGCAACGGAAAGTCAACTCAGTATCAAACATACCGGCAGGAGCTGCAAAGGTGTGCGCCTTCACCCCAGTGCATTGCCGTGACCCCATTGGACGCAGTACGTGGCACGTCACACGTGGCAGCGCGCCACCTGACCGCGGGCCCACCGTGGCCGATGCCCCCGGCTCAGGAACCATGACGCTAGGTGAAGCACCGCACTTCAACACCCGGTCCCAGGTACAGCCCTGATTCCCCTGCGCCCTATCATCCAAGAAGTATTGGACGCCAGGAAGCGGCCTGGATTCCTAGAGCCCTGGCGCCTTGCCCGGTTTGGAGTGTTCGCATGTACGGTTTCCCAGCTGCATTGCCAGCGTTGCAAGTCCGAACCGTGCCCTCCGTCCACGCAGGCACTCACAGCGGCAGCGCTAGTGCGCCCTTAGAAGCTGCAGCGGTGGGCGCCAGTGCGCAGCGTGTACTGTGAGTCCCGTGCGTTCCCCGGACCTCACGGCCGCAGCCTCTGACACGTGTGTGGGGTAGCTTGTGGACAAGGGACCTGTGAGTACCTGTATGTGTGAGGCGGCCCACCTGTGGCGCATGCGGCACGCTGCCGCATGTTGGTGAGTTGCACGGCTATAGGGTTGACGCCCACAGCTGGACACGACCGGGGCTAATCCACCAGCTGCTCCCCTGTGTGTGGATACAACGCTGGCGTGCTCGATGGATCGCGCAGCAGTTGGGGGAAGCCGTGGAGTTGCTGCTAGGGTGCGCTGTGCTGTGCGGCGGTCACAGCCCAAAGCCTGAGCAGTGCACCGACGGCGTGCTCAGGTACTTGCAGCACTCCACCAGCTCCTGTGTTAGAGGACGAGAGGGCGGTGCGCGTATGAATTGGCCCAGATTGGCCCAGGGTGAAGGTGCGAAAGGAGGTATGGGACATGCTGCAGCCACCCCGCCCACTCCCCACACCCCCGGACGTGGCAACCCCGAGACCGCTGTCTGCACAATTACTACTGCAATGTGATACTGTAATTATTGTATCAGAACTTCCGTCCTTTGCACGTGCTGCAGAGAGGACACCCCCGCGGACCTGAATGGCCTTGGCGCACTTCCGTTGGTCATAGTCGTTGCGCGCCAGGCAGTCCTGGATGGCGCAAGCTTTAAGTTTACAAGCAAACTTCGGATCCTCCTGTTGGACGTTGCACCGCATCGGCGGGCAGGGTTGTTCTGTTCCGCTCGTGTCACCTCTCGGACCGCTTGGGGTATGGGCAGCCATGTCCAGAGCAAATGCTACAGCTGTATACTATGCAAGCAGCAGATCATAAAGAATTGTGTAGGGCTTGTAGCGACGGGTAAATTGAGCCATGCGTTTCTGCGAGTTGTGACGCCCCCGCCATGCACGACGCATGACCTGGCGTCACTCCCTGCGGGAATTATCTTCACCGCGTCACATACCCGCCACTTGGACACATCAGGTGACTCCAGCCCGCTGCTCCAGAATGTGTACATTCCACGCGCCCTGGTCCGCTAGTCTGCTGGTCGTCCTAGCATTGCCTATTTGCCTTTGTTGATACCGTCACGGTAGCGCCTTGCATCGACTCTGCATGGCATCCTCCTGCACCCTGGCCAGATGAGCCAGGATGAGCACGCTGCAGCAGTCTTTTGATGCACACCGCTGGTCAACCCATGCGCCCTGCAACCCGGGCTCACCCGCACACGTGCCATACTTGGATAGTGGTCCAAGGTTCAGA
>VFQN01001844.1_pt1 | contig 34244 bp, 25 predicted proteins | sample 3512371 | NCBI WGS metagenome assembly VFQN01 (sample SAMN10412370, study PRJNA504923) | tailings metagenome | isolation source: Replicate 2 from Balatoc abandoned mine | place: Philippines: Itogon, Benguet | collected 2017-08-28 | reverse complement strand
AGCCGCAGGCGGAGCCGAGCGGCTGAAGACTGGCGTGGCGCAGCCATGTCGCCCTTGGCGAAATGGCGCGCCCGGCAGGATTCGAACCTGCGACCTTTGGCTCCGGAGGCCAACGCTCTATCCAGCTGAGCTACGGGCGCCTGACCGCTGCCTCGCACCCGGGGGGCCCCGGCGCGCCGCGCACGCCCTCAGGCGCCGCCGGCAGCACGACCGCCCGCCAGTGTACCACCCTCAGCATCCTCAGCTCGCAGGCTTCAGGCTCCTGGCTGGAGGCGACGTGACCAACTCCCTCCGGCAGGCTGCCCTTCCCTTCGGCCAGTTCGCACCCGGCCGACAGGCCGGGCATACTGCGCACCGTGCCTCGTCCCTCGTAGAAGTCCATGCCCGAACCCCGCCCCCACATCGCCAAGCGCCTGCTGTTCGGCCTCTCGCGCCTCACGTGGCGCGCCACCTGGCACGCCGTGCGCCTCGTGGCCCTCGTGCTGTTCGCCGTCACGTCCGGGTTTGCCGCGTATGCAGTCCTGATGCTGCCCGCCGCCGACCCGTGGCACACCACCCGCCTGAGGGGCGAGTTCGAGGCGGGCGACGAGCGCGGCCTCGACTTCGCGGGCTACCAGGCAATCGAGGCCCGTCTGTTCGAGGAGGAACGGAAGGCCATCGCGTCGATGCCCACCGACGCGCCCTACTACGTCGGCAGCCGCTACGACCCGAACGGGCCGGCGCTGAAGCTTGCGCCCGGACAGCCGCACAACCGCAGCAGCCGTCGCACGCCGGCACAGGTGAAGGGCGCGGCGCTCCTGATCCACGGGCTGTCGGACTCGCCGTACTCGCTCCACAACGTGGCCGACGTGCTGTTCGCGCAGGGCTTCGAGGTGACGGTGCTCCGCCTGCCCGGCCACGGCACGCTGCCCTCGGGCATGCTCGGCATGCACTACCGCGACTGGGCCGCCGCGATGCGCGTGGCGGCGCGCGACATCAGCGCGCGCCTGCCGAAGGACCTGCCCTTCTACATCGCCGGCTACTCCACCGGCGGCACGCTCGCGCTCACGTATGCGCTCGACGCCATCGCTCCCGATGCCGATCCGGGCCTGCGACGACCCGACCGCGTGCTGCTGTTCTCGGCGGCGGTGGAACTCGTGCCCGCCGCAGCGCTGACGCGCGTGCTCGACCTGTTCGCGCGGCTGCCCTTCGACGCGTTCGAGAAGGTGAACTGGCAGAACATCGGGCCCGAGTACGACCCCTACAAGTTCGTGTCGTTCCCGGTGAACGCCTCGCGCCAGGTGCTGAACGCCACGCGACGTCTCCAGCGCCAGTTGCTCGACGCCGAGCAGGCCGGCCGGCTCGACGCCATGCCCTCGGTGATCGCCTTCCAGTCGGCCGTGGATTCGACGACAGGCACGCACGGCGTGACGACGACGGTGTTCGGCCGGCTGCGCGACCCGCGGCACCGCCTCGTGCTGTTCGACGTGAACCGGCACCAGCGCTTCGACCTGGTGCGGCGACCGACCTCCGGCGCACTGGTGCAGCAGGTGACGGGCGGCTACACCGACGGCACGCGCCGGCACACGCTCGTGCTGCTGACCAACCGTGCGCGCGACACCGAGGACATCGACGTGCGCACGTACGCGCCGGGTACGCGCGAGCCCCTCGTCTCGCAGCCCGGCCTGGCCTGGCCCGTGAACCTGGTGTCGATCGGCCACGTGTCGGTGCCGTTCCCGCCCGACGACCCCCTCTACGGCTATGCCCCCGGCAGCGGCGCCAATGGCGTGCCGGCGATTGGGTCGTGGACCGTCCGCGGCGAGGAAGGCGCAATCGTGCTCCCCCTGGGGGCGCTGGGACGCATCCGCGCCAACCCGTTCTGGCCCGTGGTGCGACAGGAAGTCGAGGCGCTCGTCGCCGCCGATCTGGCGCCGCGCTGACCCCACTCGCACGTCCTGTCGTCGCTCGGCGTTAGAGTGTGTCGGATGCCCCTCCTCGCCGCACTCGTCCTGATCCTCTCGACCCTCGGCCTCGCCGCGCAGTCACCCGGCGTTGCCGACCTGCTGAAGCGCCCGATCCTCGTGGCCGACCAGACCCGCGTGGACACGCAGGTGTGGACCGCATCGAAGGTGCCGCCGCTGCGTGTGCCCGCGACGCGTGCCGCGTGGGAGGCCGACGCACGCCGATTGCGCCAGCGCATCCTCGACGAGGTGGTCTACCGCGGCGCCGCGCGCGAGTGGCGCACGCAGAAGGTGCGCGTGGAGGAGTTCGGCGTCATCGAGGCCAGCGGCTATCGCGTGCGCAAGATCCGCTTCGAGGCGGTGCCCGGCCTGCACGTGCCGGCGCTGGTGTACGAGCCGGTGCCCGCATCGGCGACGGGGGGCACGGTGACGGGCGGCTCGCGCGCCCCGAGCGGAGTCGAGGGGGCGAGCCGTCCCTACCAGCCCATTCCGGTTGTGTTGAACTTCAACGGGCACGAAGGCACGGGCATGGCCAACAGCTACCACCAGGCCCGGGGCATCACGCTCGCGAAGAAGGGGCTCTACGCGATCAACGTCGAGTGGATCGGCCAGACGCAGCTGGCCACGCCCGGGCAGCAGCACTACAAGATGAACCAGCTGGATCTGGTCGGCACGCCCGGCCTCGCCGTGTTCCACGAATCGCTGCGGCGCACGCTGGACATCGCGCTCACGCTGCCCAACGTGGACGCGTCGCGCGTGGCGGTCACCGGGCTCTCGGGCGGCGGCTGGCAGACCATCTTCCTGAGCGCGCTCGACACGCGCGTGGCGCTGGCCACGCCGGTGGCCGGCTACTCGAGCTACGTGACGCGCACGCAGTGGCCCGACAAGGACCTCGGCGACTCGGAGCAGACGCCGTCGGACCTCGCGTCGATTGCCGACTACACGCACCTCACCGCGCTGATGGCGCCGCGTCCGCTGCTGCTCACCTACAACGCGAAGGACAGCTGCTGCTTCCGCGCCGACTACGCCGTCGGCAACCTCCTGCAGCAGGCCCGTCCAGCCTTCGATCTCTTCGGCGCGTCGGCGAAGCTGCAGTACCACGTGAGCCACGACGAGGGCCACAACTACGAGCGCGACAACCGCGAGGCCTTCTACCGGTTCCTGCACACGCAGCTGCTCGGCGGCCGCGCGGACTTCGATCCCACGGAGGGCGACCTGTCGGGCGACATCCGTGCGCTGGACGCGCTGACGATTCCGGTGCCCGCCGACAACGCCGACTTCCCCACGCTCGCGCGACGCATCCTCACCGCGCAGAAGCCGGCAGCCACGCCCACACGCGCGCGCCTGCAGGCGTTGGTCAAGGCGCCGCGGTACGACGTGCGCGCCGTGACGCACGCGCGCGAGGCCGGCGCCACGCTGTGGAAGCTGCACATGGCGGGCTGGACCGTGCCGGTCACCGAGTTGACGCCCTCGTCGGCCAGCGGCACCACGCTCCTCCTCGCCGATGGCGGGCGCGCATCGGCCGCCGACGAGGCCACCCGCCTTCTCGGTGCGGGCCAGCGCGTCGCTGCCATGGACCCGTGGTACTTCGGCGAGTCGGCGCTCGGGCAGCGAGACTTCCTGTTCGGCCTGCTCGTGGCGGCGCTCGGCGAACGTCCGCTCGGCCTGCAGGCCGGCCAGGTGGCCGCGGCCGCGCGCTGGCTGAAGGCACGCGACGGCGCACCGGTGACGCTGTCGGCCGTCGGGCCACGCACGAGCCTCGTCGCGCTCGTGGCCGCCGCCCTCGAACCCGACGCGATTGCCGGCGTGCAGACGCAGGGCGCCTGGACGACGCTGCGCGAGGTGATCGATCGCAACGTCTCGGCGCAGCAGATGCCCGAGATGTTCACGTTCGGCCTGCTGGCCGAGTTCGACGTCGCGCAGATCGAGCAGCTGGTAGCTCCACGGCCCGTTGTACGGGGACGGTAGGGACGGCTGTCCCAGCCGTCCGTCGTTCCCCGCGCCTGGCGGACGGACACAGCTTCGCCGGGCTTCAGCGGACGGCTCGGAGAGCCGTCCCTACCTGTTCAGATCGGTTTCACGGGAGGCAGACAGGTGCAGAACGGTCTCTTGCGCGACATGCGCTGGTTGGTCTCGGTGGCGACGGTCGTCGTCGTTGTCGGTACACTCGTTCCCTTGTCGCTCCGCGCGCAGGAACCCGCCCGGCCGCCGGCGCAGGCCCCCACGGCACCGGCGGCCCAGGCGCCAGCCGGGCCGCCGCGGCCGCCACAGTACGTGTCGCCGGAGGTCGCGGCCGACGGGCGCGTCACCTTCCGCATCCACGCCCCCAACGCGCAGGCCGTGCGACTCTCCGCCGGCGACATCGTGGGGCTCTCGCCCGGGGGCGTGCCGTTGACGAAGGGCGAGAACGGCATCTGGGAGGTCAGCGTCCAGACGCCGGAACCCGGCGCTTACCGATACAACTTCAACGTGGACGGCGTGGCGACCATCGACCCGCGCAACCCCTCCACGAGCGAGTCGTTCCAGAACACCTGGAGCGTGGCGTACGTGCCCGGCGACCGGCCGTGGGACACGACCGACATCCCGCACGGCGCGCTCGCGCGCGTGACGTACAGGTCGGCATCGCTCGGTCAGTTCCGGCGCATGCACGTGTACACGCCGCCCGGGTACGAGACCGGCACCGCGTCGTACCCGGTGTTCTACCTGCTGCACGGCGCCGGCGACAGCGACGATGCCTGGACGTCGGTGGGGCGGGCCAACTTCATCCTCGACGCGCTGATCGCGAGCGGCAAGGCCGTGCCGATGATCGTCGTGATGCCCGCGGGGCACATCCGGGGCGGCGCACCGGGCATGCAGGCCACGCAGGACGTCGTCAACGACATCATGCGCGACGTGAAGCCGTACATCGAGTCGCACTACCGCGTGAAGAAGGGCCGCGCGAACACGGCGATGGCAGGCCTCTCGATGGGCGGCCACCAGACGCTCAACGCCGCCATCCCGCACCTCGACCAGTTCGCGTACGTCGGCGTGTACAGCTCGGGGCTCATCGGCGCGTTCCCAGACGCCATGCCGCGGCCGCCGGGCTCGAGCGGACCTGCGCCGCGCATGGGTCCGACGGCAGACGAGTGGGCGACCACGCACGCGGCCAAGCTCTCTGACGCCTCGCTGAAGAAGGGGTTGCGGCTGTTCTGGTTCGCGACCGGCAAGGACGACTTCCTGCTCGCCACCACCAAGGCGACGGTGGCGTTCTTCGAGAAGCAGGGCTTCGCGCCGGTGTACCGCGAGACCGACGGCGGGCACACGTGGGTGAAGTGGCGCCACTACCTCACCGAGTTCGCCCCGATGCTGTTTCGATGAAACCGCCAGGTGACGGACGGCCGGGGACGGCCGTCCCTACCGGGGGCGGGTAGGGACGGCTCGCTGAGCCGTCCGTCACCACCGCGCATCGCACGATTCTTTCGGTAGGGACGCCTGTCCCAGGCGTCCGTCGCGCCTCGGATGGTGGACGGACGGTTGGGCCAGGCGGCGGACGGCCGGGACGGCCGTCCCTACCAGGCGTCTCGACCACCCGCCGCTGTTTTTCCCGCACCGCGTGAGGAATCGGGCGGACGCGTGCGTACGCGCCCGCCTGTTTCCGCGCCAATCGCGCCCAAGCCGGCGGGCGCACATCTTGCTCTTCGCACCGTGGGCCGGTGCGCACCGCTCCCGGGTGGACCGCACGGACCCATCCGAGGAGCGCCATGACCACCACTCCGCGCCACGTCATCGACTTCGGCGACATCGGCCTCGACGACCTCTCCAGTGTCGGCGGAAAGAACGCCTCACTCGGTGAGCTCTACAAGGCGCTGAAGCCTCAGGGCGTGGGCGTGCTCGACGGCTTCGCGACGACGGCCGAGGCCTACCGTCGGCTGCTCGCGACCGCCGGCCTCGAGGGACGCCTGCGCGAGATCTTCGCCACGCTCGACGTCGAGAACCTCGACCATCTCGCCCGCGCGGGCGCCGCGGCCCGCAACGCCGTGCTCGAGACGCCGATCCCCGAGGACGTGCGTGCCGCCGTCCTCGAGGCATACGACCGTCTGTGCGCCAGGGCCGGACGCGAGGTCGAACTCGCGGTGCGTTCCTCCGGCACTGCCGAGGACCTGCCCGAAGCGTCGTTCGCCGGGCAGGCCGAGACGTTCCTGAACGTCCGCGGGCGCGAGGCCCTGCTGCGCGCCGTGCACGCCTGCTGCGCGTCGCTGTTCACCGACCGCGCCATCAGCTATCGCGCGCGCCTCGGCTTCGACCAGCTCAAGGTCGCGCTGTCGGTCGGGGTGATGCCGATGGTGCGATCCGACCGCGCGAGCTCCGGGGTGATCTTCACGCTCGATCCCGAGTCGGGCTTCCGCGACGTGGTCACCGTGTCGGGAGCCTACGGCCTCGGCGAGTTCGTCGTGCAGGGCGTGGTGACGCCCGACGAATGGACGGTCTTCAAGCCGACGCTCGCCGCCGGCCATCGCGCCATCATCGGCCGACGCCTGGGCTCGAAGGAAGTGCGGCTCGTGTACGCCGACGGCAGCAAGGCGACCCGCAGCGAGCCGACGCCGGCCGAGGCGCGCGCGGCCTTCTGCCTGTCAGACGACGACGTGCTGACGCTCGCACGGTGGGCGTGCCTCATCGAGGCGCACTACTCGACCCGCGCCGGTCGTCCTCAGCCGATGGACATCGAGTGGGCACGCGATGGAATCACGGGGGAGCTGGTCATCGTCCAGGCCCGTCCCGAGACGGTGCATGCGCAGAAGGACCGGACCGCCGCCGCGGAGATGTTCCGCCTGACGAAGCGCCCGGAAGGCCCGCCGCTCGTGACGGGGCTCGCGGTCGGCGAGCGCATCGGTGTCGGACCCGTGCGTGTGGTGCACGACACGAGTGGCCTGCACGAGGTGCAGGCCGGCGACGTGCTCGTCGCCGAAGTGACAGACCCGGATTGGGAGCCGGTGATGCGCCGCGTCGCCGCCATCGTCACCGACAAGGGCGGCCGCACGGCGCACGCGGCCATCGTCTCGCGCGAGTTCGGCGTCCCCTGCATCGTCGGCACCGGCAATGGCACCGCGACGTTGCGCACGGGCGACGAGGTGACGGTGTGCTGTGCCGAGGGCGCGGAAGGGCACGTGTACGCCGGCGCGCTGCCTTTCGAGATCACGCGGGTCGATGCCACCGGCGTGCCGGCCACGCGCACGCGCGTGATGCTCACGGTCGGCGATCCTGCGCAGGCCTTCACGCTCGCAGCGATCCCCAACGGCGGCGTGGGCCTCGCGCGCACCGAGTTCATCGTCACCAACCACATCGGCATCCACCCGATGGCGCTGGCGCACTATCCCCGATTGAAGGACGCGCAGGCCGTGAAGGCCATCGCCGAACGCATCGGCGTCGAGCCCGCCGACGAGTTCTTCATCCGGCGATTCAGCGAGGGTGTGGCACGGATTGCCGCGGCCTTCTACCCGAAGCCGGTCATCGTGCGCACCAGCGACTTCAAGACGAACGAGTACGCGCGGCTGCTCGGGGGCAGCGAGTTCGAGCCGGCGGAAGAGAACCCGATGATCGGCTTCCGCGGCGCGTCGCGCTACGCCGACGACCGGTATGCCGATGGCTTCGCGCTCGAGTGCGCAGCGCTGCTGCGCGCGCGGCGCGATCTCGGCCTCACCAACATCGTGGTGATGATCCCCTTCTGCCGCACGGTGGCCGAGGGCCAGGGCGTGCTCGACGCGATGGCCCGCCACGGCCTGCGCCAGGGCGAGGACGGCCTGCAGGTCTACGCGATGTGCGAGGTGCCGTCCAACGCCATCCTGGCCGACGAGTTCCTGCGCGTGTTCGACGGCTTCTCGATTGGATCCAACGACCTCACGCAGCTCACGCTCGGCCTCGATCGCGACTCGGGCACGGTGGCACACCTGTTCGACGAGCGCGATGCGTCGGTGCGGTGGCTCATCGCGCGCGCCATCGCGGCAGCCCGCGCGGCGGGCAAGCCAATCGGGATCTGCGGCCAGGCCCCGTCGGACTACCCCGAGTTCGCCGAGTGGCTCGTGGCACAGGGCATCGACTCGATCTCGCTCAACCCCGACGTGGCGATCACCACGGCAATGCGCGTGGCACAGGTGGAGGCCGACCGCGGGGCCGGCACGGCGACTGCGCTGGCCCCGTCTGTCGCGCGGTGAGTCGCGCGCGTCAGGCCTCGGTGAACTGCACGACGGTCTTGATGTCGTCGGGATCCCGATGGATGGCCTCGCGGAACCGCTCGGGTGGCTCGCGGCGCGTGATCAGGCGCGCGAGCCACGCCGGATCGGCGTGCGCCAGCACCTGGCCCGCGCGGTACCAGTGCCGCTTGTTGGCGTTCACCGTGCCCACGACCACGTTGTTCTTGAGCACGGCCGCGGTGGCCAGGTCGGCCACTGCGGGCGCAGACACGGCGCGTCCCCCGGTGCCGACGCCCGTGAGACACACCACGCCCCCGGCCGCAATCCGGCTGAGCGCCTGCGTGATGACCACACCCGCTCCCGTGCACTCGATGATCACGTCTGGCTCGAGGCCCGTGGCGGCAATCGTGCCCGTGTGATAGGTCGCGCCGAGATCGCGCACGAGTTGGGGCTTCGGGCCGGTCTCCACCCGGTCGAGCACGTGGACGTCGAGGCCGTGCTGCTTGCCAATCAGCGCCGCGAGCAGTCCGATGGGCCCCGCACCCGTCACGAGCACGGTCTGCGGCTGCCAGAACGCGCGGTGCCCCACCGCCAGCACCTGCTCCCATGCCTTCTCGACCACGGTCGTCGGCTCGAGCAGCACGCCGAGCAGGCCGAGCGAGGCGTCCACCTTCATCGCGTACTCGGGTTCGATGCGCCACCGCTCCGACATGAACCCGTGGATCTCCTTGATGCCGCGCTCGGTGTACTGCCCGTTGCGGCACATGTCCCACTCGCCCACCGCGCAGTTGGGGCACGGCACCGGGTCGGGGCGCCTGACGATGCCGACCACCAGGTCGCCCTCCTTCAGCGAACTGCCCCCGGGATCGAGCACGCGGCCGAGCGACTCGTGCCCCAGCACCAGGCGTGACTGGCCGCTGGGGGCCCAGCCGTACTTGCCCTCGACGATCTCCATGTCGGTGCCGCAGACCCCGACCGCGATGGCCTCGACGAGCACGGCGCCCTCGCGCGGGTGTGGCTCGGGCACCTCCTCGAGGCGAGCGGAATCGGCGACGAGGGGCTCGACGGTGATGGCTTTCATCGGCAGCTCACTTCTTCGGACGGAAGGCGTCCTGCACCTGCCTGCGGATGTTCTTGTAGTTCTTCGACAGCAGCTTCTCCTCGTCTCGCGTGAGGATCCGGAAGGGGACGCGGATCAGGCTCCTGGCAAACTGCACGTTGAGCCAGTGCTGCCCGTACGCGATGCCGCCGGGCACGTTGAAGTAGAGCCGCCCGACGCAGGCGCGGTTCGAACTCACCTCGACGACGTCTCGCGGCAGTTCGCGGCGGTTCAGGTCGGGAAAGAAGACCAGGCCGCAGCCACGGTTCGCGCTCGGCGGGAAGTAGTTGATCGAGTCGCGCACCACGCGCTCGCGTTGCTGCAGCGCGCGCAGGTCGGCGGCGCGGTACTCCTCGAGCGTGGGTAGCGGCAGTTCCTTGCCATCCGGCGTGGTGAGCGTGAAGGCGCCGGGACCGATGTCGTAGGTCGGTTGCCCTTCGAGCACGGTCAGCCCCACTTCGAGGAGCAGCCACGGCTCGCCGATGGACCGGTTGGCGAGCTGATAGCCCAGGATCACGTACCCCTCGTTGTTGTAGGCCGCCCGCACGAAGTTGCCCTCGATCGTCATGATCTCGGGCACACCGGGCTTCGGAATCTCGACGACGGGCTGCTGCGCCCGGGCGGTGGGCCACGGCCCGGCCACCATCAGGCCGGTGAGCAGCAGCGCGCGAATCAGCAGTGGGCGATGCATCACGACCTCGTTTCCCGGCCACCCGGCGCGGCCATCGGGGCACACGCCGCGAGTCGAGCTCGTGCCAGCGTATCCGGTCGGCACGACATTTTCGAGCCGACCTGGGACTAGGTGACCCGGCGCGTCACCCACCACCAGTTCACGCCGGCCAGCACGGAAGCCGCCGCGAGCACCAGGAACTCCGCGCGACCCATGCGGGCAACGAGGCCGACGCAGAACAGCAGGCCCAGCACGGCGAAGAAGGGGCCGCCCCACGCACGATGCGCATCGGCGTCCGGGCGCAGGTGCCTCAGGCGGAGCAGGGCCAGGCACACCGCACCGTACGTGAGCAGCCGACCGACGGCCGACAGCACCGCGTTCCAGACGAAGCCACCGGTGAGCGCCAGCACGCACACCAGGCCGGTGTAGGTCAGCAGGGCAACCCACGGCGTGCGGAAGCGGGCGTGGACGACCGCGAACCAGCCCGGGAAGTCGCCATGCGCGGCCAGCGCGTAGAACAGCCGCGGGGTATTGAGGATGCCCGCGCTCAGGATGCCGACGATGGACAGCACCGCGCCGAGGGCCATGACGGTGGCGCCGGTCGGGCCGAAGAGCGCGCGCGCAGCCTCGGCGACCGCTCGTGGACTCCCCGCGGCCGACGGCACGGCAAGCACGACGAGATGGATGGCGGTGTAGAGAACGGCGCAGACCACCAGCGCCACGCCGAGCGCAAAGGGCACGTCGCGGCGGGGATCGCGCACCTCGCCCACGGGGATCAGCGCCGACTCGAAGCCGCCGAACGCGAAGATGAGCAGCAACACCGCCTGCGTCCAGTCGGCGGCGCTGCCTGCGAGGGCGGGAGCCGGCAGGTCGGGCGCGGCCCGGAGCAATCCAACCGTCGCGAGACCGACGAGCGGGACGAGCTTGGTGATGGTCACCACGTTGCTCAGGCGTGCACCGCCGGCCACTCCCGTGATGTTGATGGCCGCGAGGGTCCCGAGCACGGACACGAGGACGGCGGCCCTCGGCCAGGGAGCGATCACGCCCGGCATGAACTCCGCCGCGTAGGTCACCAGCAGGTTCGCGATCGCCGCGTGCGCCGTGATCCGGACGAGCAGCGCCATCCAGCCAATCTGGATGCCGGCGAGCCGGCCGAACGCCTCTCGCGTGTAGAGATACGGGCCGCCCGGGTCGCGGAACTGCGAACCGACTTCGGCAAAGCACGCCATGATCGCGCCGACGCCGATGGCCGCGACCACGGTGGCCAGGGGCGCCGCCGAGCCCACGAGCCGGATGGCCTCGCCGGGCACGCCGTAGATGCCGCTGCCGATGATGGAGTTGAGCGTGAGCGCTGCCAGCGTCCATCGCCCCATCGCGCGGATCAGCGTCGGCTCGCCCTCCCGCGCGCGTGGGCCAGATGGCATCACGGGGCGCGCTACTCGGACCGCCTGGTGCCGGCCAGCACGATGTCGCCGGTCGGGCCGGGCGAACCGCCCTCGGGCTCGACCGACACCGCCATGCCTGTCGGCGTCGGCACCGACACGGGCGTGTCGAACGCCACGGTTGCGCCGCCGGATGCGTCGGCAGTGAAGACGCCGGCACTGATCGGGGCGCCGTCGGCAAGCAGCCAGAGCTGGTAGGTGCGACCCGACGGCAGGTCCGGAAGCCGTGTCGCCGTGAGGACGAGCCCTTGCGTGCGGCTCCAGAACGCACGTGCGCGCGCCGCGGGCGCCGGCGGCTGCCCGGCGAGATCGACCTGACGCAGATCGGGAGCGCTGAGCACGCCGTTCTCGATCCGCGCGCGCGCCAGCAACACCTGGCTGCGTCGGGCGTCGGCCTCCGACCGGGCGAGCCGTGCGGAGACGTCGTCGAGGCTCGCCTCGAGTGTCGCGATGCGGGCGCGGAGCCGTGACGCCTCGACGCCGAGACCGATCGCCAGCAGCATGGCTGCGGCCGCGACGAGCCACGGCGCCCACGCCGACGACCTCTGCGAAGCAGGCGCGCCGGGTCGGGATGCCGCGGTCGTCGCCCGCGGGCCCGCAGTGGCGATGGCCAGCACACGTTCGCGCAAGGCGGGCGAGGGCTCGACCGGCTCGGGGGCGGCGGCCAGCCCGTACAGCGCCAGGCGCAGGGCGTCGAGCTCGGCGCGCGCGTCTGCGCTCTCCTCCAGCCAGGCGCGCACGGCTGCCCGCTCGTCGGGGGGCAACGTGCCGAGCGCATACGCCGCCAGCGCCTCGTGTCGCGGATCGGATGGAGCTGGTGTCGTCATGCGAGTGCCTCCCCGATTGCGGCACGCAGGCGCAGGAGACCGAGCCTGATGCGGGTCTTCACCGTGCCGAGGGGCTGCTCCAGCCGTTCGGCGACCTCGGCGTGCGTGAGTCCTTCGTAGAACGCCAGCTCGATGGCCGTGCGCTGTGCGACCGGGAGCTCGTCGAGCGCCGCACGCAGCGCCTGCACCTGTTCGGCCGACAGCAGCTGCCAGTCCACCGGCGTGCCGGCGTCGGCGACGTCGCGCAGCGCGCTCACGTCATCGTCGCGCATCGGCGGCAGGCCCCGGCGCTGCCGCAGCCTGTCGATCGCCCGGCTGCGCGTCAGCATCAGCAGCCAGGCCACGACGGGGCCGCGGCCCGTGTCGTAGCGCGCAGCCTGTCGCCAGGCCTGGACGAACACGTCCTGCACCACCTCCTCGGCATCGGTCTGATCGCGCAGGATTCTGAACGCGAGCGAGAAGAGCGCCCGGCCGTGCCGGTCGTACAGCTCGGCCAGGCCGCTGCCATCGCCGTCGCCCATGCGTCGCAGCGCCGACGCGTCGGCCTCCTGGGCTGGCACGGCGCCCGTGCCGAACGCCATCGCGAGGAACCACATCAGCCGACCTGCCTTGCTCTACGCACGGAACAGGAGTGTAGATGCAATCGCCCGATCTGGTGTCCCCCCGCCTCCCGCCCGCACCGGACATCCAGAACGCCGGCGGCTCCGTAGACCAGGACGATGACACTGGCGTCATCCACCGAACGGGAGTAGACGACATGAAGCTGGAGCAGCTCGAGCGGCTCGTGGACGACGGGGTGAGCCGGCGTGCGTTTGCGCGCAACGTGATGCTGGGCGCGGCAGGGCTGGGTGGTGCCCTGGCCCTGGGCGGGGCCGACGACGCCGCGGCGCAGGGCCTGACCGACGTGGACATCCTCAACTTCGCGCTGAACCTCGAGTACCTGGAGGCGGAGTTCTACACGGTGGCCGTCACCGGCCGACGCATCGCCGAGATCGGCCTCGGCGTGTCGGGCCGCGGCCGGGCTGGCGAGACGGTCGGTGGCAGTCGCGTGGCGATGCCCGACCGGCTGATGACGGTCGCGCAGCAGATTGCGCTCGACGAGCAGGTGCACGTGGCCTTCCTGCGCGACGCGCTCGGCAGTGCGGCAGTGGCCAAGCCCGCCATCGACCTCAACGCGCTCGGCGTCGGCTTCAACAACGTGAACGAGTTCTTCACGGTGGCACGTGCCTTCGAGGACCTCGGCGTGAGCGCGTATGGCGGCGCCGCGAGCCTCATTCGCGATGCGGCCACGTTGACGGCCGCGGCCCAGATCGGACTCACCGAGGCGCAGCATGCCGGTGTCATCCGGTTGCTCGTGAGCGACCTCGGGCTGATGCCGGGCATGGTGGACGAGTTCGACGTGCCGACACTGATGGCACCGCGCGGGCGGCTGTTCCAGGTCGACGGGCAGGGACGCTCGACGATCCGATCGGCAGGCCAGGTGCTGGCGGTGGCCTACGGTTCCAACACACCGGGCACGCGCGGCGGGGCGTTCTTCCCCGATGGGGTGAACGGACCGATCGCCAGCGTATAAGCGAGCACTTTTCCCACGGCCTGCGGACGATCCCCCGCCCGGGTGCTCGTCCTCGGGCCGCGCCGGCTCCCTGGTGCACGCCCCTCGACGCGAGCCGGATTCCTCCGGCTGGCACTGCGCTTGCGTTCGACTCCTCGTGGCGCACGTCGCCTCGTGTCGGGAGGTCTGGCCATGGGCGCGAGCAAGGTTCTCCGACTGGCAACGGCCGTGATGGTCGGCCTGCTGTGGGCCGGCAGTGCGGCCGCGCAGACCGAGTGGATGCAACCGCGCGTGCGCGTCTGGTACTTCGGCGGCGTCGATGGCGGCAGCGGCGTGATCTCGTCGGATGCCGCCGAGGCGTACCTGTTCCAGAGCGTGGCGGGCACGTCGGCCACCGTCGTGCACCACTCGGCGCTCACCAGTTGGACCGTGCCACAACTCGTGAACACGGGGACGTACCAGATGCCCGACATGGGCCCCGTCTGGATCCACCCGCAGCGACTCCCCACCCTGCGGATCGGCGAGTCCTGGAAGGGGCAGCGGATTCTCGACGTCGATCCCCAGACGTACACGCAGGACACGTTCCTCGCACACCTGCCCTACAGCCTGCTCGTCGCGCGGGCGCTGTTCGGTCTCCAGCCACAGCGCCTCATCTACCGGGTCACGTACCAGCTGGGACTCGTGAGCACCGGCGACGCCTACTTCGACGCCGAGACCGGCCTGTTGCTCTACCACCAGGCCGTCTGGGGCTCGACGAAGATGTTCTTCATCCTCGCCGAGATCAACTACGACTTCGCCACGCGCAGGGCGTTTGCCGAGGACGCCGGTCCGCACGCGGGGTTCCTGTCGGTGGCCAACGAGGTGTCGGTCGGCGGCATGGTGGACATCAAGTCGATGACCGAGTCGCGTTACGGCTCGACCGTCCAGACCTGGACGACGACGTACAGGTATCCGCCGAACACGCCGCTCGTGTTCGAGAACTACGCATTCTTCGGCGAGACGCCGCTCGTGCGTCACATCGGTCACGACCAGGCCTCGAGCGTGCCCATCGACCAGTGGCCGGTCCTCGGCACGCACCTGTGGTGGTGGGTGCCGCCGAGCGTGACGGGCGCGCTGGCCCTGTCGTCCACCGCCGGGTCGATCGCACCGGCCGCCCTGCCGGCAATGAGCATCAACGTGCTCGGCGTGCAGATGACCCGCGCGTCTCTTCAACCGCTCACGTACACCGCGCCGACCAATCCTGCTCCGCAAAGCTTCCACTTCTCGAGCCTGACGTTCGACGCCAACGGGTTCCTGACGGTGTTCTCTGCGCTGGACCCGAGCAGCGGCCTCGACGTGAGGCCGGGCGCCGCGCTCTTCCAGAACCTCACGCGCATGGACGGCCCGACGTACTTCGCGCAGCACATGCAGCTGCCGGCGCTGTCGCCTCCCGCCATCACCTCGCTGTATCCCGCCGCGGGTCCGACGGTGGGCGGCACGTCCGTCACCATCGGCGGCGCGAACTTCGTCGCCGGTGGCACCACCGTGACGATTGGCGGTGTGCCCGCCACGGCGGTCGTCGTCCAGAGCCCGACGTCGCTCACGTGCACCACGCCGCCGGGCGCCGTCGGCAGCCACGACGTCGTCGTCGCCACGATCGCGGGACAGGCAACGGCGGCGGGCGCCTTCTCCTACCTGGCAGGGATCGACGTCACCGCCCCCGCCGACCCGGCACAGCCGGTCAGCGTGTCACTGCCGGTTGCGGGCGGCCTCCTCACGGCCACGTTCACCGGCGTGACGACATCCGGCACGTTCACCATCGCGCCGCTGCCGGCCCCGACGCCGCCGGTGGCATCGATGCCCTTCCTCCCCGGGTCGTCGTTGTTCCCCGCCGCGCAGGGGCTCACGTTCGCCACCGCCACGGTCTGCCTGCCGTATGCGCCGGCAGACGTCGCCGCGGCCGGGTCGAGCGAAGAGTCGCTGATGGTGTGGCTCCAGCCACCCGGGAAGAGCACCTGGGTGGACGTGTCGTCGATGCACGACACGACAGGCGATCGCGTCTGCGCGACGATGACCGAACTGTCGCGGATCGTGATTGCCGCTGCGACGCAGACGACCCTGCCCGTCCGACGTTACCTGGCGGAAGGCGCCACGAGCACGTTCTTCGACACGACCATCGCGCTGGTCAACCCTTCGCCGGGCGCGACGGCCAACACGCTGCTGCGATTCCAGCGCAGCGATACGACCACGCGCGTGCGCTACGTGTCGGTGCCGCCCCTGGGCAGGCGCACCGTCACCGTGAAGAGCGTGCCCGAGATGGCGCAGGCCGAGTTCTCGACCGCGATCGAGTCGGACCAGCCCGTCGTCGTCGATCGCACGATGTCGTGGGATGGCAGGGGCTATGGCAGCCACGCGGAGACGAGCGTGGCCGCACCCGCCACGACATGGTACCTGGCCGAGGGTGCCACCCACTCGGGCTTCAACCTCTTCTATCTCGTGCAGAATCCCCATCCGACCGACGCCGCGCAGGTCCTGGTGCGCTACCTGTTGCCGAGTGGCATGCCGCTCGAGAAGGTGCACACGGTGCCTCCGCACAGCCGCTACAACATCTGGGTCAACCTCGAGGAGATTCCCGCGGGTTCGGGCCAGCGGCCGCTGGCGGCCATCGACGTGTCGGCTGTGCTCAGTAGCCAGAACGGCGTGCCCGTGATCGTCGAGCGTGCGATGTATCTCGATCGTCAGGGCCTGCTGTTCGGCGCCGGGCACGAAGGCGCGGGCATCACCGCGCCGGCAACGCGCTGGTTCCTGGCCGAGGGCGCGACGGGCGCGTACTTCGACCTGTTCGTGCTGGTGGCCAACCCCGCGGCAGTCGACGCGCCAATCACGGCCACGTTCCTGCTTCCCGACGGCACCACGATCGCGCGGCAGCACGTCGTGGCCGCCAACACGCGCTTCAACATCTGGGTGGACCTCGAGGATTCACGGCTGGCCGACACGGCGGTCTCGACCATCATCGAGAGCACGTCGGGCGTGCCCATCATCGTGGAGCGGGCGATGTGGTGGCCGGGTCCGACGTCGGCCACGTGGGCCGAGGCCCACGACTCGGCGGGCAGCACGGCAACGGGCGAGCTGTGGGCGCTCGCCGAGGGTGAACAGGGCGGGCCGCGTGCGGTGGAGACGTACATCCTCGTCGCCAACACGTCGGCGACCGACGGCCGCGCGCGGGTGACGCTCGTCTTCGAGGACGACACCACGGCCCAGCAGGAGTTCACGCTCCCGGCCAACAGCCGCGTGAACGTGAACGTCGGGGCCGACTTCCCGCAGGCGATGGGCCGGCGATTCGGCGCCATCGTCGAGAGTCTGGGCGCGACGCCTGCGCGGATCGTCGTCGAACGCGCGATGTACTCGGATGCGGCAGGGGTGCACTGGGCGGCGGGCACGAACGCCGTGGCCACGCGCCTTCGTTGAGACTGCCCGCACGCGACCTGACGGACGGCCGGGACGGCCGTCCCTACCAACGCTACGGTTCCGCGAGTCGGAGGGAGGACACCATGTCCGGAGGCAGACTGGGACTCGTCATCGCAATGCTCGTCGGCGCACTCCTGCTGCCTGTGGCACAGGGTTCGGGCCAGGCGCCCCCGCTGACCAATCAGGACGTCGTCAAGATGGTCCGCGCCGATCTGTCCGCGCCGATCATCAAGCGGACGATCGAGTCGGCTGCGGCGGTGGACTTCGACCTGTCGCCCGACGGACTCATCGCGCTGAAGGGCGCCGGGGTGCCCGACGACATCATCGCCAGCATGCAGCACAAGCTGGCGACGGTGAAGCCGCCCGCAAGCCTCACGGCTCCCGAGAAGTCCGAGGTGATGTCGACGGTGAAGGGCCCGGGCGACATCCTGCGCAGCTTCAAGACCCTGGCGGTCGATGCCAGGCAGGCCAGCTTCTTCGACTCGGCGCAGGTGGTCGCCGAACTGCGGAAGCAGAAGGACTTCGGCGTCCTGGGCATCACCATCGTGGACAATGCCGCGCTGGCCGACGTGGTGCTGCAGGTGTCGTACACGTTCGCGTGGGATTACCCGTACAAGCTCGTGCACCAGAACAGCAGCGTGGTGCTGCTCTCGGGCACGGGCAGCGGGCCGTTCTCCGGACCGGAAGGGGCGCGCAGCGTCGCCGCGAAGCTCGTCAAGCAGTTGAGGGCCGCACGCGTCGGTTCGTAGGCGGTCCGCGCTTCGCGGCCCCGCGCACGGGCAGACAGAATCGGGGGACTCGGGACGGCCGGCTGGTGCGTCCTCGTCAGGGAGTCCTCCGAAGCATGACCACGCCGTCGCGCGTCGCCTCACTCCTTGCGGCCTTCATGCTCGTGCTCGCGCCTGGCGCCACCGCACCACCGACGATCGCGCAACCCATAGGCGCTGTACGACAGCCTGCCGTTGTCGATCAAGACCACGTTCGGCGCCGTCACGCACGCGCTGCTGCGCACCACGCTGACGACAGAGACCGGCGAGCCGGTCGCGGTTGCGGCGTCAGCCCCACGGCGAGTTCGTGCTCTACGACGTGAGGGAAGACGCCGCCGAGCAGCTGAAGTGCAGCAACAGGCTCGACCCGTCGCAGATCGACGGCAAGGGCGCTGAAGTCCACGGCGTACGGCAAGTACGTCGGCGCCGTGTTCCGCATGAAGAAGGGCCCACGGGCCGGCAGGACGTTCGCCACGCTGTGGACCCGGGTCGGCGGCTACTGGCGGCTGATTGCCTATTCCGACGACCCGCAGGCCGAAGTGGCTCGCGCGCTGAACCTGCCGGTCTCGGCCGTCAGTGTGCCCACGCCACCGCTGGTGGATGCCGGTCCGGCCCTGACCCGGGCGACCCGGGGCTTCCTCGAGCAGTGGTTCGTCAAGGGCAACCTCGACGCGGCGATGCGCTACCTGTCGCCGAAGGTCTATCCGTGCGTGAACGCTTACCTGGATGAGGGCGTGGCGCCGGCGAAGATGGAGGCCGAGCAGCGCGACCTGCTGCGTGTCGGCATGCTGCGATTGTCCGACCGGGGCCGCAGGGTGTCGTGGCTCGCAGACGCCATCGTGGCGCCCGAGGTGTCGCATCCCGACGTGAAGGTCGTCAGGCAGAAGGATGCGGCCGCATACGCGACGTTCGCGATTCCCGACTCGATGTTCGCCGAGTGCGGATCGCTGCCCCCCGTGACGATCCCGACGTCCGCGACGGCCGACACGCCGCTGGCGTACGGCACGTACTACGCGACGGCATTCAAGCTCGCGGCCACGGTGGAGGACGCCGCGATCATCGTCTTCGCGTGGGCGAAGGAAGGCGGCGCCTGGAAGATCGTCGCCTTCACGGTGCTGACGGCATAGGCCGGTAGGAACCGCTCGCCGAGCGGTCCGTCACCGCATGGGACCACCACGGCCGGGTCGGAGACCCGGCCCTACCTCGGTCATGGGGCGGCCCTACCTCGGTCATCGTGCGGCGTTGGTGCGCCCGGAGGGATTCGAGCCGAGCGGCGAGCCGCACGCGACGCTGCGCCTGCATCGCTGGTAGGGACCGCTCTCCGAGCGGTCCGTCACCGCATGGGACCACCACGGCCGGGTCGGAGACCCGGCCCTACCTCGGTCATGGGGCGGCCCTACCTCGGTCATCGTGCGGCGTTGGTGCGCCCGGAGGGATTCGAGCCGAGCGGCGAGCCGCACGCGACGCTGCGCCTGCATCGCTGGTAGGGACCGCTCTCCGAGCGGTCCGTCACCGCATGGGACCACCACGGCCGGGTCGGAGACCCGGCCCTACCTCGGTCATGGGGCGGCCCTACCTCGGTCATCGTGCGGCGTTGGTGCGCCCGGAGGGATTCGAGCCGAGCGGCGAGCCGAAGGCGGAGCCGTCGGCCTGAAGACCGGCGGGCGCGGCCACCCGCACCCAGTGCGGGTGGTGCGCCCGGAGGGATTCGAACCCCCGACCTACGGCTTCGAAGGCCGACGCTCTATCCAGCTGAGCTACGGGCGCGCGGGAGGCGAACGGGCGCGAATCATAGCACGCGCCCTGCTCTTTCAGCTCCGGGACATCAGAGGCTCAACGTGCCCGCTCTCCCTATCGAACGGCAGGTCTGCCACAGCCGAAGGTCTAGCTGACAGTCGGAGCCGCTTCACCGATGCTCACTGCGGGGTGGCTGGACGCGCCAGCGCACGGCCGCGTGACGTGTTTCGTCCCGTCGCGCGTCGGCCCGTGGCTTCGGGGGAGGTCCAGGGTCGGCGCCGCGGGCACGCTCGCGGCTGCGCTGGCCGCACGGCTGGAACAGCCCGGTCACCCCACCTCCCAGCTCGCCTCATGGCAGGGCGAACGCGACGAAGGCATCGGAGATGGTCTTCGAGAAGCGTCCCCCGCCGCCCGCCGCCACCACCACGTACTGCCGCCCGTCGCGTCCGCGGTAACTGACCGGCGTACCGTGTCCGCTCGCGGGGAGGTCCGCGCGCCACACTTCCTTGCCCGTCTTCGCGTCGAACGCGCGGAAGCGACTGTCGCCCGCGCCACCGATGAAGACGAGTCCGGTCGTCGTCACGAGCGGTCCCCCGAGGTTGGGGGCTCCCGTGCCCGTGATCCCCCTGGCCTCGAGCGCGGGGACGTTACCGAGCGGCACCTGCCAGGCGATGTCGCCCGTGCGCAGGTTCACCGCGTTGAGCCGGCCCCAGGGCGGCTGCTGGCAGGGCAGCTGCTGGCTGTCCCAGAAGCGGCCATAGGCCCCGAGCGCCCCCCCGCGGACGTAGGCGTTCGGGCCGCCGGCCGGTCCCGGCACCATCTGCGAGATGGCGCCGACCTCGTTGGTGGGCACGAACAGCAGACCGCTCGAGGCGTCTACCGCGCCACCCGACCACGTGGCCCCGCCCATCGTCCCCGGCCAGAGCAGCGTCGGCGTGAGCCCTGGCGGCGTGTAGAGGCCCCCGCTCGTGAGCTTCTCGAACAGCGCGGCACACTCGGCCTGCGACTCCGGCGTCACGGTGCTGAGATCGGCACGCGTGATGGGCGTGGTCCGCGCCAGCGGCGCCGGCTTGATCGGGAAGGGCTGCGTCGGCGACGTCTCCTCCCCCGGCACCTCGCTCTTCGGGACGTCGCGCTCCTCCATGCCGAAGAGCGGCAGGCCCGTCGTGCGGTCGAACACGAACACCAGCCCCATCTTCGTCACCTGGATGACGAGCGGCACCGTGCGGCTCTGTCGCTCGATGTCCACGAGGATGGGCTGCGCGGGCGGGTCGTAGTCCCAGATGTCGTGGTGGACCAGCTGCTGGTGCCACCGGCGCTCGCCAGTGGCCGCGTCGAGCGCGACCAGCGAGTTGGCGAACAGGTTGCGGCCCTTGCGATCGCCCCCGTAGAAGTCGTAGGACGCCGAGCCGATCGGCAGGAACACGAGCCCGCGCTCGTGATCGACCGCCATCGACGACCACACGTTGGCGCCGGTGCGCCGCTGCCAGCCGTCGCGCGGCCACGTCTCGTGGCCGTACTCGCCGGGACGCGGCACGGTGTGGAAGCGCCACACCTCGCGTCCGGTCGTCACGTCGAACGCGCGCACGTCGCCCGCGGGGCCCCGCGGCACGCCCTCGGGCACCATCGCGCCCGTGATGACGAGATTGGCGTAGATGGCCGGCGCCGACGTGACGCCGAACTGGTCACCGGGTCGCACGTCCGCGCCGGGGCGCAGATCGACGCTGCCGTTGCTGCCGAAGCCGGCACGCGGGCGCCCGGTGTCGGCGTCGAGCGCGATCAGCCTCCCGTCACACGTACCCGAGAAGATCGTGCGGCGCGTGGCCTGCTCGTGACCGACGGCCGGCCAGATCGAGACGCCGCGATGCGGCTGGTGGCAGCGCTTCGCGGCGCGCGCCTGCGGATCGAAACGCCACCGCGGCTTCCCCGTGTCGGCGTCGAGCGCGACGACGATGCTCGAGGGGGTGGTGACGTAGAGGGTTCCCTTCGAGAACAGGGGGCGCGACTGCAGTCCGGGCACGCTGCCCTTCGGGTTGGGTCCCTGCCCGCCGGCGAAGTCGCCGCTGTTGAACGTCCAGGCTCGCGTCAGCGTGCCGACGTTGGCGGGCGTGATGGCGTCGAGTGCGACGAAGCGCGCGCTGTCGTGCGCACCCGGCGGGGCCTGCGACGACACGGTGACCGAGACACCCGCGACGGCCATCGCCGCGGCCAGCAGATGGGACGTGAGAGGGCGCATGCGCGCACTGTACACCAGCCTCAGGCCGCTGGCGTCGAGGCGATGAGGTCGGTGCTGCAGGCATCCACGCACGTCGGACAGAAGTGTGTCCCCGCGTCTGTCGTGAGGATGCCGAGCACGCGATCGGGCGCCATGCCCGCGCGATAGGGCCGATCGGCCGCGAGCGCGTCCATCACGTCGGACACGGCGAGGATGCGGGCGGTCGTCGAGAGTCGATCGCCCGGCAGGCCGCGATGATACCCGCGCCCGTCGACGCGCTCGTGGTGGCTGGCCGCGTCGAGCGCCAGTTCCTCGAGCACGGGCACGCGCGCGAGCACGTCGAATGTGTGCGACGGATGCTGGCGCACGACCTTCCACTGCTCGTCGTCCAGCTTGCCGGCGTGCTCGAGGATGCTGTTGGGCACCGTCAGCTTGCCGAGGTCGTGCACCAGCCCCGCCCGCCGCAGCCGGCGCAGGGCGTCCTCGCCCATCCCCAGGCGTCGTCCGAGCGAGACCGCGTAGTCGGCCACGCGGCGCGAGTGCTCGAACGTATAGGGCGACTTGCCGTCGATGATGATCGCGAAGGCATCGGCAATCAGGTCGAGCCGGGCATCGTCGATGGCCACCGGGCCCCCGTCGGGCATCTGCGCGAGGATGCGCGACACGAGGTCGGGGGCGAACAGGTCTTCCCACAGCCGGTGGTCGCCGGCCAGCGCCTCCGCCGCACGAACGAGATCGGGCGAGAACCATGTGCCCCGGCGCGTGCGAGCCACCTCGATGCTGGCGTGCGGCCCGCCGAGGCCCCAGAAGATCTCCATCACCTGCGACAGGCCCATGATGCGGGCCAGCAGCGGGATCTCCTCGCCGCGGAGTCCGCGCGGGTGGCCACCGCCATCCCAGTGCTCGTCCATGTCGTGGATGGCCTGCGCGATGGTCTCGTCGCATCCGATGTGACGCGCGATCTCGGCGCCTCGCGAGCAGCGGATCTGGAAGATCTCGCGCGCGCCACCTCCGGGCCCGAGGGCCGCGAGCGACGCCAGCTTCCGGACGCGCGCGATGGGCGAGCCGCCACGCTCCGTCCAGGCCAGGGCGTACTGGAGCTGCTGCCCGAACTTGCGCCAGTCACGCTCCCACACGGCGCGCTTGACGCCGTGCTCCGGGCCGCCGAACACCTGATAGACGCGCAGGGCGTTGCTCGAGCAGCCGGCGTCCTTCAGCAGCGTGGCATGCACGAGATCGCGCCGCGCCCGCTCGTCGAGTCCGACGACCGCGGCCAGCGCCTGACCGATGCGGCAGGCGCGTTCGGCGTGCCCGCGCGGGTGCCCTTCCGTCAGGTCGAGGGCGTGCGAGAGGCCGGCGAGGATGGTCGTGAGGGACGCCGCGGCCGGGGGAACCGCTCGAGCGCGCATACGTGACGATTCGGCAGGAACATCGCGGGGCTTGAATCGGCACGTCCAGAGCCCCCCTCGTTCGGGGGATCTGCGTGCGATCAGGCCCGAATGCACATCGGCAGGCCGGTGCGGTCCGTGGGTGCGGGATCGGGCAGCCTGCGGTCTGCCCCCGCCAGCACCCGGTGAGCCGTCCACACCAGGGCGCACGCATCGAGCAGGTCGTCGGGAGCGTGGTCGGTGCCACGCAGCGTCGCCTCGAGCCGTGCGAGCTGGCCGGGCCACCGCTGCTCGACGAGTGCCGTGCGGACCTCGCGCCCCTCGCGACTCTTCTTGCCCTGGGCCAACGGCGCGCCGCCGTTCCACGTGGCGAACGAGAGCTCCGGGTGCCCCTCGTGCACGACATCACGCCAGCGGCGATGCCCCTGCAGGCAGGTGTCGAGCTCGCGGATCTTCGGCAGGAGGAACCACGTCTGCCGGCTGATGGCCCGGCCGTCGACGGCACGATGCGCGGCACACGTCCCCTCGTAGGTCGAGAGGTGCAGCGCATCGCGGACCGGCGCAGGAAAGAGGCTGCTCGCCCGACCGGGCCGCAGCGCCGCGCGAGCCAGCGTGTCGCACGCACGGGGCCCGTGGTCGGCGAGCCCGATGGGCATGTCCACGACCACGCACGCAGGCCGGGTCGCGTCGAGCCAGGGCTCGAGCCGCGGCTCGACCGACGCGTTGAGCACGCCGGCGCGCGCGACGACGCACAGCCAGCCACCACGGCAGCCGTCGACTCCGGCCAGCAGCAGGTCCGTCACGACGACCGCGCGGCCGGCCAGGCCACGCCGACGACGACCACGTCGTTCGCGCTGTGCGCCCACACGCGTCCGCCGTGAGCCTCGACCAGGTGCTTCACGATGGCGAGGCCCAATCCCGTGCCTCCGGTCTGCCGCTGGCGAGACGGGTCTGCACGATAGAACCGGTCGAAGATTCGGGCGATCTCGCCAGGCTCCAGATGACGTCCTGTGTTCGTGATCTCGAGGACCACGTCACTCCCCTCCGGTCGCGCCGCCACCGTGACCCGCGCATCGGGTCCGCCGTGCCGACGCGCGTTGTCGAGCAGGTTGACGAGCACCTGACGCAGTCGCGCCGGGTCGGCATCCACCGCAAGATCGTGAGCCATCTCCACGGCGAACCGCGCGTCATCGTGGAGCCCGACGATCGACCGGGCGTCGAGCACCGCGGCGGGCAGCGAGACCGACGTGCGCGACAGGCGGAGTTCGCGGGCCTCGGCAAGCGCCACGTCCTGCAGGTCGTCCACGAGACGCGACAGGTGCAGCACGTCGTCTCGCACGGCACGACACACCTGCGCGGGATCCTGCGCCACGCCGTCGATCACGGACTCGAGACGGCACCGGAGCGCCGTCAGTGGCGTGCGGAGTTCATGGGCCACGTCGTTGGTGAGCGCCTGACGCAGGGCCTGTTGCTCTTCGAGTCGCTCGGCCAGCGCGTTGACGCTGCTGGCCAGCGAGGCCACCTCCGTCGGCCCCTGCACGCGCACGCGGTGGTCGAATGCACCGGCGCCGAGCGCAGCCGCCGCGTCGCGGAGATCGGCCAGCGGCTTCACGGTGCGACGCGCCAACAACCACGTTGCCAGCAGCGCCAGCGCGCCGATGCCCACGGTCAGCCACAGCAGCCGGCGATCGAGCGTGCCGAGAAACGCATCGACCCTGGCGGTCCGTGCGGGATCGGGCAGCGGCATCAGGTAGACCCAGCCGCGCTGACCCGAGGCCAGGCGGATGGACTCGCCCTGGGCCTGGATGCGGAGTTCGATCTGCTCCACCTGCCCGTCGACCGAGCGGGAAGCCTCCACGGCCAGCACGCCATCGCGCGCGCGGGCCGACTCGAGGCGCAACGAATCGTCGGGCGTGCCGGCGGTCGCTGGCGCACCCGCAATCGCGACGACGCGCTCGCGGGCCTCGTCGAGCACGAGCAGCCACACGCGCGCCGGAATCCCCTGCGCCACCGGCAGCATCACGTCGGCCGCACAGCAGGCGCCGTCGAGTCGTGCCGCGGCGGCGCGTGCCTGCGCAGGCAGGCCGTCGAACGAGGCGCGCCGCTCGACGTCCTGGTAACGCAGGAACTCACGGCGCGTGTCGCGCCGCAACGCGAGCGCCACCAGCGCCACCGCGACGACGACCAGCAGGCCGACACCGACCAGCAGCCGAGCCTGCAGGCTACGCATCGCCGCTCCATCGGTAGCCGACACCATGGACGGTCGAGACGAACCGCTGCGGCCGCTCCGGATCGAGCTTGCGCCGCAGGTTGGTCACGTGGGTGTCGATGGTCCTGTCGGCCCCGTCGTAGTCGGGACCGAACACCCGGGCAATCAGCTGGTCGCGCGACAGCGGACGACCGGCGACGGCGACCAGGGCATCGATCAGGGCGAACTCGGTGCGTGTGAGCGACACGGGCACCCCTCGCACGTGCACGAGCCGCGCCCAGCGATCGAGGGCGAGGTCGCCGAACACGAGCGGCGCCGGCCGTTCCTGTGACTCGCCCGTACCCCGACGCAGGAGCGCCTGGACGCGGTACACCACTTCGCGCGGGCTGAAGGGCTTGCCGACGTAGTCGTCGGCGCCGGCCTCGAACCCACGCACCCTGTCGCCCTCGGTGGTCCGCGCGGTGAGCATCAGGATCGGCAGCGCCGACTCGCGCCGCAGGGCCCGGCACACGTCGAGCCCCGGCAGTCCCGGCACCATCAGGTCGAGGATGACGAGCGCGTGCGTGCCGTCGAGCGCGCGCTGCAGCCCGTCGCGTCCGTCGCGCGTGGCCGTCACCTCGTAGCCGGCCTGCCGCAGGTAGACCTCGAGCGTCTCGGCGACGACGGCATCGTCTTCGATCAGGAGGATGCGCGCGGCCATGATGCGATGGTATCCAACAGCCCACGGTCAGGGCGCGAGTCGTTCGGCGAGGGCTTCACCGAGGCGTTCCGCGTCTGGCGGATCCAGGTTGGCGAGCACCACGACGATGGTGGTCGCGTGGGCGTGGACGAAGGCGTTCAGCCCGGGCGCGCCACCGGCCAGCGCCAGCGGCGCCGACCTCGCATCGACGGCGCGCGTCGCGTCAGCCGTGACCGACGGAGGCGACGGACGGCCGGGGTCGCCGTCCCGACCAGCCCCCGATGCGGCCGACGGAGCGGCGTCGGCCGTGGCGCGCAGGCGCCCGGCGCGGAGGGCTTCGACGTAGCGCACGAGGTCGGCGGCCGTCGCATGGCTTCCGCCAGCCGCGCTGCCCCTGAGTCCAATCAGCTCGCGATTGGGGCGAAGGGACTCGCTGCCTCGCCGGGTGTACCCGACCGCCACGTCCGGCAGGCCGCTGTCGTGGCCGAGGAATCCGCTCTGCGTCATGCCGGCAGGACGGAAGACGTGCTCGGAGACGTACGCCTCGTACGGCTGGCCGCTCACGCGCGCCACGATCTCGCCGAGCACGATGTAGCAGCCGTTGCAGTACTGGCGGCGTGTGCCGGGTGCGAACGTGAGCGGGCGCGGGGCCACGAAGCGGTAGTAGTCGGCGTTGGAGCGGAATCGGTCCTTGGGCGCCTTCGCGAAGTCGGGCCCGAAGAAGTCCGCGATGCCGGCCCGATGGTCGAGCAACTGCTGCACGGTGGCGCCACGCGCCTCGGCGTTCGGGTAGTCGGGTATCAGCGCGCCGATGGTATCGGTGGGCTTCAGGCGCCCCTCCTCCATCAAGCGGGCGATGGCCGTCTGCGTGAACGACTTCGTGATCGATCCGACGTTGAAGCGGACGTCGGGGGTGTTGGGCACGCGGGCATCTCGATCGGCCAGGCCGTATCCGCGGGCGAATCGCGTCCGCCCCGCCTGTGCGACGAGCACCACACCGGAGAAGCGATCCTGTCCAGCCAGCGTCGCCAGGTAGCTGTCGAGCGTGGACGTGAGCGCCTCGTCTGACAGGCCGGCGAGCGGCGGGGGCGGCGGCTCGAACGACGCGGCCGTGTCATCGTCGGCGGTGAGGTCGATGCCGAAGGCGTCGATGCGGGCCAGCGGACCGGGCTCGAGCCGCAGGGTGACGCGGCCACGCATGCCCGTGGTGCCGAGCACCTCGATCCGCACACCGTCGGGTGTGGCCTGCAACGCCTGCCTGGTCAAGACGCCGAAGTCCTCGTGGATGCGGCGCACCATTGCGGCGCGCTCTTGCGGCGTGCGACGCTGCTGAAAGGCCGGCGTGCCGTGGTCGCGGACGAGGCGCTCGAGCGCCTCCGGACTGCCCGACGACAGTGCGGCGATGAGCGCGTCGGCGCGCTGCGCGACAGCGGGTGGCGGGCTTTCGGGCGACCTCGGCGCCTGAGCGCCAGGAGCCGTGCCCAGGGCGAGCCCCATCGCCAGCACGAGGGCGGCGTTTCGGATCGGCATGACCGCACCGTACCCGGTCGATGTCAAGGAAGTATCGAGACGGCGGAGCCGGCTGGCACGGCCATCGCATGGACAGGGGCCATGTTCATCACACGACAACTCTCGCAGTACGGCAGCATGCGCCTGGCGCGGCGTGTGGGCCGGTCCATTCCATTCCTGGGCGCCGCCATCGCCCTCTGGGCGATCAGCCGGGCCGTGAAGCGCAAGGGCCTGGTGCGCGGTGTGACCGACACGGCGCTCGACGCCACGCCTGTGGTGGGTGCGGCGAAGAACGTCTACGAGGTCGCGCGCGGGCGGGATCTGTTCCCCGACCGTGCATCGCGCGACGTGCGCTGACACACGAAGGGCCTCGGTGGCGCCATGCCAGCCGAGGCCCTGTCGAATCTATACGTCCAACGCGCCGGAGCGCGTGCGGTCAGTCCAGGTGGACGGGTCGCTCAGCGGAACGCGGGCGGGCGCGAGGTGCTGATCGGACCGTTGCCGATTCCGCTGCCGCCTGTCGCCGTGGTGGCAGCCTCGTCGATGGTCTTGTGCAACGACCGCGCGGCGTCCTTCACGTCGTCGCGGGCATCGCTCGCCATGTCGTGCGCGGTGTCGCTGGCGCGATCGATGGCGCGCGACGCCTCGTGCCTGACGCGCTCGGCTCCCTTGCGGGCGGTCGTGGCCGCGCTGTCGTAGGCGTCGCGCAGGCGGCGGCCGGCGCGGTGCATGCCGTCGGCGAGGTCGTGGCGGGTGTCGGCGCCGGGGCGGGGGGCGAACAGCAGCGCGAGCGCGCCGCCGGCGGCCACGCCGGCGAGCAGGCCGAGCACGAAACCGTTGCCGTGTTGCGTCTGGTACGAATCGGTGTGCGTCATCATGTCGTTCTCTCCTTACGATTTGGGGTGAACCCGTCGCGTTCAGATCCGATCGCTGCCGGCCCACCTCGCCGCTGGCGTGGTCGCGGGACGTCCGGCGAAGGCGCGGCGCGTCTCCTCGAGGCGCTGCGTGGCGGAGACGACGCTGGTGAGCGTGGTGTCCAGTCCGCCGAGCAGTCGCTCCACGGTGAAGGCGAGGTCCTGACGGACCCGCGAACCGCGGGCCGTCAGGAACAGGAAGCCTGCCAGGCTGCCGAGGAGGGCTCCTCCGACCATCGCGACGCCAATGGGCAGGTCGATGTCGGGGATCTCGGGGACCGTGAGGCTGGTGGGCTGTTGAGGCATGTTGCCATTCACTGGTTGCAAGGGGACTGCCAGATCCGGATGCCAACGGCGTGGCGAAGCCGAATCAGGCGAAATGCCGTATGGGATCGGGGCTGGTCGGCAGAGTGCGGCCTCGTCCCTGTCTTGACGCCCGCTGACATCGTGAGAGGCCACGTGTTCAATTGGCGAACAGGGTGGTGGGGGTTACACCACTCGGCCCGGGTACCGGGTACCGGGTACCGGGTACCGGGTACTGGGTACCGGGGGCGGGGGCCGGGATCGGGGAGCGGTGAGCGGGTATCGGGGAGCAGCGGGCGCGCCGGCCGCTAGCCCAGCCCGGGTGTTCTGTGACGGGTCCCTGTGGTATCCTTCGGGTTCGGCGCGGCGGCCGTCGCGCTCCCAGTGTGGGCCGGTAGCTCAATTGGCAGAGCAGCAGACTCTTAATCTGCGGGTTGAAGGTTCGATTCCTTCCCGGCTCACCACCCTCACTGCGTTCGGGTGATTCGCCAGGAAATCATCAGCCACTCGGCTCCGGTCTGCGACCTCGCCTCGTGGTCGATTCCTTCCCGGCTCACCACCACAACTCTCTCCCGTTCAATCATTTAGCGACGAAGTCGACTGGCCGGGCGGCCGTCGTTTTCACAATGTCTCCACGCGTAAGCGCCGCGTAGCGGATGTTCGTGCTCGTGAATGCGCGGATTCGGGCGCATCCTGTGCGACCAGGAACTCCCGGAATGTACCGTTCCTTCCCGATTGTCGGCGTGGACCATCGCCGCGCACATCACGGTGTGAGTGGCGCTGACCTTGACAGCCGCGGGCCGGCGATCGACCTTCAGCGCATCTGTCCGCCGGGTGTGGCGAGTGCTGCAGTGCGGTTCCGGCGCCGCTCGGCCAGGTCGGTCCTGTCGGCAGCGTCTGCCGTCCCTCCGGTACCCGGAAATGGGGAACTCTGATGCATCGAGCGCTTCTGCCGTCCGTGGTTCTCGCCGCAGGCCTTGCGGTCACCGACGACGCGATTGCCCAGCAACCGGATCTTCGAACATCGACCACCACCGTGCTCTTCGACGTCGTCGTCCGCGACGGGCGAGGTGAGCCGATCCGCGATCTGACGCTGGACGACTTCGAACTGCGCGAGGACGGCGAGCTTCAAGCGTTGAAGGTGCTGTTCCAGCGTGGGGCTCCGGCGCCGGCGGGCAACTCCTCGGCACCGGGGGTCGCCTCGCCCAGCGGTGTTGCGGGAGCGGGCGTCACGCTTCCGATCGACGACCCGCCGGCCGTGGCGCTGGTGTTTCATGAACTCTCACCAGAGGCACGCGCACTTGCGACCCGGGTGGCCGATGCGCTCGTGCCTCGCCTGCAGGACGGCACGTGGCTCGGGGTGTTCGGCCTCGAGCAGTCGCTCGTGGTGGCGCAGCCATTCACGACGAGCAAGCAGGCGGCCCTGGAAGGGCTACGCTCCTTGGCGTTGCGCCCGGCCGCGAGTCGCGAGCCCACAAGTGGTCTGGCGACGTCGTCGGGCCGCGGCGACCTGCGCGCCGGCGTCTCGCCCACGGCCGCCGCTGAGTCCGAGGGCGGTGTCGCGACCGTCGCGCAGCGCACCAGGCGACTCGACGACGCGCCGCAACAGGGCCCGGAGTACTGGCTCGCGAGGATGGAGGCGAGGATGGTCTCCAACTATGACCGGGCTCTGCGCGATCAGCAGGGTCGTACGGCTGTCGACGGCTTGCGGGCGCTGGTGTCGGCGATGGCGCGTGGTACGGCGCGCAAGTCGCTCGTGCTGTTCTCCGAGGGCCTGCAGACGTCGGACCAGGCTCGCGCGATGCTGGACACGCTCATTGCCACTGCCAACCGCGCTGGCGTGACGTTCTACGCGGTCGATGCGGCGGGGCTGCGGGCCCACAGCACGCTGGCCTCCACAGGCCGTGAGCTGGAAGTCGCTGGCCGTGAGGGCCTCGGAGACGTGCGTCGCAACGACGGCGCCTGGACGAAGGACCTCGAGCGCCAGAGTGATCTCCTGCGGTCCGACGGCACGTCCACACTGGGGCGACTCGCCAAGGATACCGGGGGCTTCTTGCTGGAGAACTCCAATGCCGTGGACGCGATGGCCGCACGCCTCGAGCAGGACCAGCGAGCGCAGTACGTGCTGGCCTACACGTCGAGCAAGCCAGCACTGGACGGTACGTATCGAAAGGTCAGCGTGAAGGTGAAGCGCAAGGGCGCGCGACCAACCGCCCGTACCGGGTACTGGGCGGTCGCGGTGCCGTCCGACGAGCAGCCGCAGCAGTGACAGGGTTGAAGAGTGGGGCACCTCCCTCTCGCGCATGGTCAGCAAAGGAGGCCGTGCGCGCCGACGTCGGGGATGCGTCCTGGCCCGAGTCCATTCCCTACCCGTGGACGCGAGCGCGCATCCGCCAGGAAGTTCATTGGATCATCGCCCTTGGAAGGCCGACGACACGATCGTCGATGCGTGAGGCACCATCGTGCGGCCCATTGCTAGACTCAGCGCATGTGGGACATGCTGCGGCTCGACGTCCGGCACGCCTTCCGAAGTCTGCGGCGGGCGCCGACCTACTCCTGCCTCGTCATCCTCACGCTGACGGTGGCGGTCGGCGCGACGACAGCCGTCGCCAGCCTGCTGTATGCCCTCGTGCTGCGCCCGCTCGCGGTGCCACACCCGGAGCAGCTCGTCACGGTGTCGGCGCTCGACCCGCAGACGAACGCGTCGGGCTGGCTCCACGCCGACACGATCGAGAGCTATCGTGGGGCGCAGCGTTCGTTTGCGCAGATGGCGATGTACGCCGGCGGCGGCCTGTCGCAGGTCGAGACACGATCCGGTGCCGTCGAGGCCGTCACCGACACGGTGTCACCTGCCTACTTCGAGATGGTCGGCGCGAGGCTGGCGGCGGGACGCTTCTTCAACGACACGGACGACGCAGTCGTCATCATCAGCGAGACCTTCCGGCGTCGCGTGTTCGGGAATGGCCCCGGCCTCGGCGAGACGCTCACCGTCGACGCGGTGCCGGCGACGGTCATCGGCGTCACGATCGACGGCTTCGATGGCCTCCGGTCGGTGGGCTTCGACGTGATCAAGCCCTTCGGCCTGACGCGCGCTGCCCCTGACGACGTGACCCGGGGGCGGCGTGCGAGGAACGTGGTCGGGCGTCTTCGACCAGGCGTCTCCATCGACGCGGCGCGTGCCGAACTGCTCGCCCGCTGGCCGTCGATGCAGCAGGCGACGGTACCCCCCACGCTGCCGGACGCGGAACGGGAGGCATTGCTCCGGCAACGGCTCGACGTGGCGCCGGTCGATGGCGCGTACTGGGAGCGCTCGAGCCGGTACGCCACGACGCTCCGGGTGCTGCTGGGGCTGATGGCGATGCTGCTGGCGGTCGCCTGCGCGAACCTCTCGGGTCTGACCCTGGCGCGCTCGCTGACGCGGCGGCATCAGGTGGCGGTGCGCCTCGCACTGGGCGCAAGCATGCGGCGCGTGTTCTGGCAACTGCTGCTCGACGGACTCCTGCTGGCGGCCGTCGCGTTCGCCGGCTCAGTGGCGGTTGCCTGGGCGATCACGCACGCAGTCCGCGACGCCCTCATGTCGGGCCTCTTCGTGACGAGGTTCCCGGACGTCACGCCAGATGCCCGCGTGCTCGCCGCCGCGGCGCTGATGACGCTGGTGCTCGGACTCGCCATGGGCGTCGTCGCCGCGTGGCAATCGGTGATGACTCCCGTCGATGAATGCCTCCGTCGTGGACGAGGGAGCGCCGGGTCGCTTGGGCGGTTCGGGCGCGGCCTGCTCGTCGCGCAGATCGCGCTGTCGATGATGTGCCTGGTCGGCGCCGGGCTCTTCACCGCCACGCTGACCCGCCTGCGCGCAAACGACACCTCGCTGCAGTCGCAGCGCATCATCTTCAGTCGCGCGTACCGCTCGCCCGGCGATCGTGAGGTATTGCGGCCGGAGTACTACCGGGCGCTCGTCGACGGCCTCACGCACATGCCAGGCGCCGAGGCCGCCGCGCTGTCGGTGTACTACCCCACGTACTACCACACCCCGGCACAACCGCCGATGCAGCACTACACGCGCGCCGACCTCGCCGGCGCCCGCGAGGTCGCCGCGATTCCCGAGTGTGTGTCGCCCGGGTTCTTCGATCTGTTCCGAGTGCCGCGGCTGCAGGGTCGCGACATCTCGTGGAACGACGGCCCGGGGTCGCCCGACGTGGCGCTCATCTCGGCGTCGCTGGCGCGCGTGCTGTTTCCGGATGGGGATGCGGTCGGCCGCCACCTCCGCCTCACCGGACCCGAGCGTCGCGACATCGAGGTGATCGGCGTCGTCGGCGACGCGCCCTACGGCAAGCTCGACGACCCGCGGCCCTACGTGGTGTTCCGGCCAATCCTGCAGGAGCTGGAGCGATCGCAGTTCCCGATGGCGTACGTCCGCTCCCGCAGCGACGATCTCGCCCCGGTGCGCGATGGATATGCGCGCGTCATCAAGGACTTGGGGCATCGCTCGCTGCGCGGGTTCATGACCTCATCGGCGTACGTCGACAGCGCACTCCTGCGGCAGCGCTTCACGGCTGGCCTGGCCAGCGTCGTCGCGGCCATCACGATCCTTCTGGCCTGCCTCGGCGTGTACGGGCTGCTCGCGTACTCCGTCACGGCGCGGGTGCGCGAGATCGGCGTGCGCCTGGCGCTGGGGGCCGCGCCAGGCAACGTCGTGTGGATGGTCGTGCGCAACGGGCTGGCGATCGCCGTGCCCGGAGTGCTGGTCGGGGCGGCATGCGCGTGGGCGGCCGCACGGATCGTCCAGGCCCAGCTCTATGGCGTTGCACCCGGCGATCCCCGAACGCTGCTGCTCGCCGCGCTCGTCTCACTCGCGACCGCCGTCGCGGCGGCGTGGCTGCCGGCACTGCGCGCCTCGAAGGTCACGCCCGTCGATGCGCTACGCGACGAGTAGCAGCCGGGACGAGCACTCCGCGGCATCAGTCGGTGCCGCACATCGCGCGACATCGGGCCAGATCATCGCCGCCGCCTCTTCTGGCTGCTGGTCTACATGGTGGCGCACGTCGCCCTGATCATCCTGAGGCGGCGGTGCCCCGCGTTCCCGCGATCGTCCTCGCCCGAGATGACCTGGACCGTCTACACCAATACGGGCCTCCTGATCGGCGCGATCGGACTGTATGCCGTTCTGTGGACCACGTTCCGCATGAAGAAGAACGGCTTCGCCGGCGAACCGCTGGCGCAGGTCCTTGGCGCCAATCACATCGCGGATCCGGAACGGGCCGAGCACGCGAAGGTTGTCTGAGCGCAGTCCCGTCGCCGGCTTCGAGCGCGAGTCGCTGTGATGGATCCGGCACTGCCGGCTATCGCGTCCGGCTCTGGTGGAGTCGCTGCAGTTCCTTC
>VFQN01001843.1_pt1 | contig 34251 bp, 25 predicted proteins | sample 3512371 | NCBI WGS metagenome assembly VFQN01 (sample SAMN10412370, study PRJNA504923) | tailings metagenome | isolation source: Replicate 2 from Balatoc abandoned mine | place: Philippines: Itogon, Benguet | collected 2017-08-28 | reverse complement strand
GACGATGACAGACCGGCGACCTGAAAACAAGCGGGCGCCAGTGAAGCGACGCAATTCAACGTATCTTCCAGCGGTTTCCCTCGGGTGGCATGCTTGCCCTTCCAGGCAAGCATGCGGCTGGCGAAAAGTTGATCCTGACCTGCCACCGGAAATCATGCTTGCCTGGAAGGGCAAGCATGCCACCCGGACTGACTCGACAAATCCCGTGATTTACGAGGGTGGCACCGGTTGCCGACGGCATCCGCGGCAGCACCGCTGCGGAACCACCGCTGTACGGTTGCGACGGACCACCGGGTTCGGGTTAGAATTGCCAGTTCACGCATCGGAGATGTTTTTCGCGACTTGCGCCATCGTCACCCACCAAAGACATCGACTTCCGGGAACCCGCATGAAACTGCTCACTCTCACTGCCAGCCTGATCTGCTCGACGATCTGGCTGGGAACCGCCGCCGCGGCTGACGCTCAGGTCGAGCTGCAACCGGGCGATCACATCTGCATCATCGGCAACACGCTCGGCGAGCGGATGCAGCATTCCGGCTGGCTGGAAACCCTGCTGCATGCTCAATATCCCGAGCACAAGCTGGTGTTCCGCAATCTCGCTTTCAGCGGCGATGAAGTTGAACTGAGCAAGCGGCTGCGATCACGTGACTTCGGGACGCCGGATCAGTGGCTGTCCGCCAGTGCTCCCTGTCCGCAGCCGCAGAAGCTGTCTCCGCGCGACATTGGCAAGGTGCTGGACAACCGCTTTGAAAAAACGAACACCAAAGCCGACGTGATCTTCGCCTTCTTCGGCTACAACGAATCGTGGGCCGGCGAAAAAGGCCTCGACAAGTTCAAGGCCGATCTGGACGCTTTCGTCAAGCACACGCTGAGCCAGAAGTACAACGGCAAAAGCGCCCCGCGGCTTGTGCTGTTCTCCCCCACTCCTTTGGAACGCACCGGTGATCCGAACCTGCCCAGTGAGAAGCAGGTGTCTGAGACAAATGCCCGTATCGAGTTGTATACTGACGCAATTAAAGAAGTTGCGAAGGCGAACAAGGTCGGGTTTGTCAATCTTTTCAAGTTCCTTGAATCGATTGATAAGATGCCGCGATTCACGATCAATGGTCTGCATTTGAATGAGACCGGTGACGCCATCGTTTCCCAACTGGCTGCAGCGCAACTCGTGGGCGATCCCGGTTCACTCAAAGCTTTAAAAGATAAAGCGGCGATTGAGAAGCTGGAGTCCCTCCGCAAAGTCGTCAACGACAAGAACTGGTACTGGTTCCATCGCTACCGCGTGACCGACGGCTACTCGACCTACGGCGATCGCGCGTTCCTCAAGTTCTCGGAAGGCCCCGGCGGTTACGGTGACGGGCTCTCGAACTATTCCGTCGGCCAGCGGGAACTGGAAGTCCTCGACGAACTGACGGCCAACCGCGACTCCGCCGTCTGGGCCGCTGCCCAGGGCAAACCCGCCGAAGTGAATGACAGCAATCTGTCGGAATTCATTCCGGTCATCAGCAACAAGCCGGGACCGCTCGAAGGCGGCAAGCATATCTTCCTCTCGGGCGATGAATCGATCGCGAAGATGACCGTTCACAGCGGCATGCAGGTCGAGTTGTTTGCCGACGAAACCATGTTCCCGGAACTGGAAAACCCGGTGCAGATGGCGTTCGACCCCAAGGGCCGGCTGTGGGTCGCCGTGTGGCCGACCTATCCGCACTGGATGCCGACCTCCACCGAGTTCGACAAGCTGCTGATTCTGGAAGACACCACCGGTGACGGTCGGGCAGACACTTGCAAGGTCTTTGCTGATGATCTCGAAAATCCGACCGGATTCGAGTTCTGGAATGGTGGCGTGCTGGTCGCCCAGGGACCGGACCTGCTGTATCTGAAAGACACCGATGGCGACGACAAGTACGACGTCAAGGAACGACTGATCCACGGTCTGGACACCGCCGACACGCACCACACGTCGAACAGCTTCGTGCTCGATCCGGGTGGTGCCGTCTACTTCCAGGAAGGGACGTTCCACCATTCCCAGGTCGAAACGCCGTGGGGTCCGCCGCGTCGCGTGGCCAACGGAGCCGTGTTCCGGTTTGAGCCGCGGTCGAAGAAGTTTGATGTGTATGTCTCGTTCGGGTTCGCCAATCCGCACGGTCACGTGTTTGAGAAGTGGGGCCAGGACTTCGTTTACGACGGCACCGGCGCCCAGCCGTATCACGCATTGCTGTTCTCGGGCGACATCGATTACCCGAACAAGCACGCGCGTCCGCCGCAGTTGTACAAGCAGCGCACCCGTCCCTGCTCGGGCGTGGAAGTGCTCAGCAGCAGCCACTTCCCGGAAGAACTGCGCGGCAACCTGCTGGTCGCCAACGTCATCGGTTTTCAGGGCATCCTGCAGTACAAGCTGGAGGACAAGGGTTCGGGCTTCGGCGCGGTGGAAGTCGAGCCGATCGTGTTCTCCTCCGATACCAACTTCCGCCCGGCGGATATCGAAGTGGCTCCGGACGGCTCAATCCTGTTCAGCGATTGGCAGAACCCGATCATCGGCCACATGCAGCACAACCTGCGTGACCCTGCTCGCGATAAACTTCACGGCCGGATCTACCGCGTCCGTCAGAAGGACAAGGAACTGCTGAAGCCGGCTCCAATCGCCGGGGAACCGCTGCCGAAAGTGCTGGATCTGCTGAAGGCCAAGGACGACCGCGTGCGGTATCGTGCCCGGATCGAACTGTCCGGCCGTGAGACGCAAGAAGTTATCGCCGCCGTCAAAACGTGGCTGGCCGGTCTCGACAAGAACGATCCGGACTATGAACACCACCGTCTGGAAGGACTGTGGCTGTACCAGAACCACAACGTCGTCAACGCAGACCTGCTGAAGGAAGTCCTCGCGTCACCCAATGATAAGGCCCGCGCCGCCGCCGTGCGGGTGCTGGTTGCCTGGCGTGATCGCGTGAGCGAGCCGCTGACGCTGCTGCAGACCGCGGTGAACGATGAATCGCCGCGCGTGCGTCTGCAGGCCGTCTGGGCGCTGAGCTACTTCGAGGGCGCCGATGCTGCGAAAGCGGCAGAAGTCGCCGTGGAATCGCTGATCTACGATCAGGACGAATTCCTGAAGTTCACGCTGGACGAAACCAACAAGACGCTCGACCGCCGCGTGAAGGCGGCCGGGCAGTAATCGGTGGATGTGAAGCATGATCATCACGTTCGGTCATTGCCAGACCGCGCAATGAACAGACGCGATGATAACAGACGAAACAGGGTGGCATGCTCGCCCTTCCAGGCGAGCATGTGATCGCTCCGAACGATATCTGACACGGTTTCTGTGCTTAAGGAAACCATGCTCGCCTGGAAGGGCGAGCATGGTTTCCACACGGGAAGTAATCAGGACGTTGCACTCTCAGGATGGAATGATCTCCGGAAGCCCAGCCATGGCCATGGCTGGGCTTCTGTCTCGAATTTGCGCTGCTGGAATGAGACTGAAATGAACATGCCCCGCCTCGGTCAGCCCCTGCTGATCGCCTGCCTGCTGACTGTCACTCTGTTCGCCCCGTCTGCTGCCTGGTCCCAGACGCCCCCCAGTGCCGTCGGTCCCGTCCTGAAACTGTTTCAGAGCGGCCGTTTGCCCGCTGAACGGCAACCGCCTGTTGTGGAAATGATCTGCAAACGTGGCAACGAACACGACTTGCGCGTCGTGTACGACAAGATCATCGCTGCCGATGGCTTCAGTGCCGAGTTGCGGAAGCAGGCCCTGGGCTGGCTCACCGATGCCGCCGTCACCCGCAAGATCAAGCCGGCCGGCGATCTCAGTGACCTGGGCGAACTCGTCGCCGGTGAGGCGGCCGATGAATCTCCGGACCTGCAACGGGCCGCCATCGGCCTGGCAGCGGCGTGCAAGTTGACGGAAGTTTCACCGGCCTTGCAGAAGCTGGCGATGTCCACGAAGGCCGCTCCGGAACTGCAGCGGGCGGCGATCAATGGCCTGGTGGTCATTGGCGATCCGGGCAGCCGCGCGACGTTGGCGAAGCTGGCTGAAAAAGATCAGCCGCTGCCGATCCGCATGCAGGCCGTCGCCGGTCTCGTCGGTTCCGATCTCCCCGCCGCCGCCAAAGCCGCTGCTGCTGTGCTGAAAGATGCTGACAGCAAGGCCAACCTCGACGCCATGCTGGACGCCTTCTTCGTGCAAAAGGGCGGGGCAGAGGCCCTGGCGTCGGCGATCAAGGCCAATCCGCCGACAGGCGACGTCGCCAAGGTGGCCCTGCGGTATATGTACTCCGTCGGTCAGAGTGACGCAGCCCTGTCGAACGTGCTGAGCGAGATCGCCGGCATTGCTGCCGATCCTCCGCCGCCGACTCAGGAAGAGGTCGCTGCCATCGTCGAGGAGGTGCTGGCCAAGGGCGATCCCGTCCGTGGCGAAGCCGTCTTTCGTCGCAAGGACATCAGTTGCATGAAGTGTCACAGCATCAGCCGGGCCGGCGGACAGGTGGGGCCGGATCTGAGCGCCGTCGGCGGTTCCTCACCCACCGATTACATCGTGAATTCGATCCTCAATCCGAACCTTGCTGTGAAGGAGTTATATGTCACCAAGGTGTTTGAACTCTCCAGTGGCAAGGTGCTGACAGGCGTGGTGATTGATCGCGACGATGTTCGCGTGAACCTGCGCGACGTGAACGGGCAAACGGTCACCATCCCGACTGCGGATATCGAGGACGAAATCGAAGGCCGTTCGCTGATGCCGCAGGGGCTGACCAAGTTCCTCACCCACGACGAACTGATCGACCTGGCCCGTTATGTCTCTGAACTGGGCAAGCCGGAGACACCGTTCGCGATGAATACCGCTGCCACCATCCAGCGCTGGCGAGTCCTGCTGAATCCGCCTGCAGAACTGACGAAAGATGTACCGCACCTGGAGAATGTCCGGCAGTTCATCCTCGGCAGTGATCCAGGGCAATGGACGCCGGCCTATGGCAAGGTTGACGGCACCCTGCCGCTGAATGAACTGCGAACGGGCACAGGTCCGGAAGTCGTGATCCTCAAGGGGGAATTCAACGTCCGCACCGCGGGTGAAGTGCAACTGCAGATCACCACGAACGTCACTGCCCAGGCCTGGGTGGATGAGAACGCATTCGATACGCAGCGGACATTCGCCGTCCCGCTGACCGCCGGAACTCACGCCCTCATCCTGCGTCTGGAACTCGGGAACGAACCCGATCCTGCGCTGCGGGTAGAACTGAAGTCGCCGGAAACGTCATCCGCCAAGTTCGAGATCATCGGCGGCTATTGAATGATTCCACGTTCAGGAGCAAAGAAAGCCCACCCATCAACATGGGTGGGCTTCTGCATTGTGATCAGTGATTAGAAACAGAGTCGCTGCTAAGACAGCGATTCGCCGGTCAACAGCTCATACGCTTCAAGATACTTCGCCCGGGTCTGTTCGATTACATCCACTGGTAGTTCCGGCGGTGGGCTCTGCTTGTCCCAGCCGGTAATTTCCAGCCAGTCGCGAACAAACTGCTTGTCGAACGACGGCGGATTCCTGCCAGGGGCATACTGGCTCGCCGGCCAGAAGCGGGAACTGTCCGGAGTCAGGACTTCGTCGATCAACAGCACCTGGCCGTTGACTTCGCCGAACTCGAACTTCGTGTCGGCGATAATAATCCCGCGCGTGCGGGCATAGTCCGCCGCTCGCTGGTAGATCTGCAGGCTGAGCGCCCGCAGTTGTCCCATCACGTCGCGGCCCACAATTTCCGCGGCCTGCTCAAACGAGATGTTCTCGTCGTGCCCGGTCTCGGCTTTCGTGGCCGGCGTGAAGATCGCTTCATCGAGCCGGTCGGCTTCCACGAGTCCGGGACGCAGCGATAATCCACAGACGGTCTGCGACGCCTTGTACTCTTTCCACCCGGACCCCACGAGGTAGCCGCGGACGACGCACTCGATCGGAAACACCTGGGTCTTCCGCACGACCAGGCTGCGACCCCGCAGGCTGTCAACGTCAGTCCCCTCGGGCAGCGGCAGGTCTTCCAGCTCCGCATCCAGCAGATGGTGGGCCACACCCAGGCGGCTGAACCAGAACCTGCTGATCTGGGTCAGCAAGCGGCCCTTGTCGGGAATTCCGGACGGCAAAATCCAGTCGAACGCACTGATGCGATCGGTCGCCACGAATAGCAGCCGATCGCCAAAATCATAAACATCGCGGACTTTGCCCCGGCGAACGGGAATCCCCGGGATGCTGGATTGCAGGAGTACCTCGCCCGACATGGTCTTCCGTTAGTTCCTGAGGAGATCGCGAAACCAGCAGCGTGATCGAACCATCAGCTTGAGGGTTCAATCACGCTGGCAGGGGAATCAGCCGTTTTCTGATTCAAAGGCTCGCAGGAAGTCGATAAGGGCATCGATGCCGGCTTCCGGGAACGCGTTGTAAATGCTGGCCCGCATTCCGCCCACGCTGCGATGGCCCTTCAGGCCATCGAAACCGGCTTTGGTGGCGGCCGAGCAGAACTTCGCATCCAGTTCCTCGTTGCCGGTGACGAACGTGACATTCATCAGCGAGCGGCTGTCCGGGGCCGCGGTGACGTGGAACATCCGGCTCTGTTCGAGATAAGCATACAGCTTGCCGGCCTTGCGTTCGTTGCGTTCGGCGATGCCCGGCAACCCGCCCTGACTCTTGATCCACTTCATCACCAGCCCGACGATATAAATCGCAAACGTCGGCGGGGTGTTGTACATCGAATCATTTTTCGCATGCGTCTGGTAACGCAGCATCGCGGGCAGATCCTTGCGACCGCGTTCGATCAGATCGTCGCGAATAATGACCAGTGTGACGCCGGAGGGGCCGAGGTTCTTCTGTGCTCCGGCATAGATCATCCCGTATTTTGAGATGTCCAGGGGGCGGGAGAAGATGTCGCTGCTGGCGTCGCAGATCAGCGGGGCATCGGTCGGCGGCGTCGGTTCCGTGCGGAACTGGGTGCCGAAGATAGTGTTATTCGAGGTGAAATGGACGTAGGCCGGAGCCGCACTGTAGTCACAGCCGGCAGGGATGTAGGAGAAATTCTTGTCGGCGCTGGAACAGGCGGCATGCACATTCCCGAACCGCTGGGCTTCGTCGCGGGCTTTCTCTGCCCACGAACCGGTGACCAGATAGTCAGCAGTGGCCGATTCCGTGAGGAAGTTCATCGGCAGCATCGCGAACTGGAGCGAGGCGCCACCCTGCAGAAACAGAACCTTGTAATTTGCGGGGATACCGCCGACTTCGCGGCAGAGGGCCTCGGTCTCTTCGTAGACCTTGAGGAACGCTTTTCCGCGATGCGAATGTTCCATGATCCCGATGCCGGTGGTGCCCAGCGACAGCAGGTTCATACGGGCTTCTTCGAGGACCACTTCCGGCATGACAGCCGGACCGGCAGAGAAATTCCAGATGCGTTGAGTCATGTTCAATTCCTGGACGCAGTGCCGCTTCGGCGGGAAGCCGGCTCGCGAAAGTAACAATGTTCCGGGAACGTAGCGATTTCCAGGGGCTGGAGTCAAACCTGGGATACCTGGTTCGGCCCCTGAATTCGCTGATACCTTCGCGTTTTCTGATGTGTGGCCGTTCAAGGGTGCATCTCCGGAAAAACCGGACTATACTGCGAGGTCCGCATGTCGAATGCTCGCCCACAGTTACACTGCCCCGTCGTCGGAGATCGCACGCGAATGGATGCCCTGCGAGTCTATTGTGCCGGTCCGCTGTTTAATTCCGCGGAACGGCAGGAAATGACCACCATCGCCGAGGCGCTGACTGCCAGCGGCTACCAGGTTTATCTGCCTCACCGTGACGGCATGGAATTCCGGCTGGTGCTGGAAGTGCTGATCGCTCGCGGCTGGGACCGGACCATCGCCGCCCAGTTCTTGCATGAGGCGATTTTCGCCCTCGACGTCTATCAGGTGATCGTCGAATGCGATGCCCTCGTCTGGAACCTGAACGGCCGCACTCCCGATGAAGGCGCCGTTTCCGAAGCGGCGATTGCCTGGACTCTCGGCAAGCCGATCGTCGCCTATCAGGATGACGTGCGTTCGTTGATCGCCGGTCGGGTCAATCCGCTGCTGGTCGGGCTGGTCGATTTTGAACGGGTCGATGAGGTCGACGCGATTGTGCCGGCCCTGGGTGAATTGCTGGAACAGCAACCGCCGCCGGTCATCGTCTGTGACGATCTGCCGCCGCGGCTCAAGCGGGCTTGCGAAGACGGCGCCGCCCTGTGGAAGGCAATGGCTCAGGAGCAGGCGTACTGCGAGAATGAGATCCTGGCCGATTGCGTTACCGAGCTGTTCGCGCCGGCGGAAGGCCCTGTGGAGAGCGCAGAGCCGGAACAGGCGCTGCGCGCTTCGTGATGGATCAGCTCTGGTGATTTGAATCTCCCTGGATCAGAAAAGAATCGCGAACCCGCCAGCGGTGTTCGTAGACCGCTGGCGGGTTCGCGATTCACGTTGAAGACCCTCAAGACCTTGATACCCGTGCGCCATCCTTACAGCGATATCCCGGAACTCTCGGAACTGACGGCCGGCGGACCGCTGGTCCGGATTCCCGATCGCCTGAATGTCCCGTTCACAGCGCGAGTGCGAGCGATCGTCGATACGGCCGAGTTCCAGCGGCTGGCGCATATCACGCAACTCGGGCTGGCATCGAAGGTCTATCCCGGGGCGACCCACACGCGGTTTGAGCACGCGCTCGGCGTGTTCTCCAACGCTTGCCGGTATCTGTGGCAACTCGGCAAAGATCCCCGTTTCGCCGCAGTCGTCACGCCGCATCACGCAGAGGTTTTGCTCACCGCCGCCCTGCTGCACGACATCGGGCACTGGCCGTTTTGTCATCCGATTGAGGATATGGACCTGCCGGATGTCCCCACGCATGAGCATTTCGCGGCGGTGTTTCTCGGTCGGGACCGGGAACTGTCGCAGGTGTTGCGCGAGGCCTGGCAAGTGGAGCCGGCGGAAGTCCTGGATCTGCTGCACCCTGCCACCGACAGCCCGGCCCTGCGGCTGATGCGTTCGATCCTTTCCGGTCCCATCGATATCGACAAGCTCGACTATCTCGAACGCGACAGCCTGCACTGCGGCGTGCCGTACGGCCGCAACTTCGATCGCGAGCGGTTGATTCAGTCGCTCGTGGTCAATGCGGCCGGCGATGGTCTGGCGATCTCGTCCAAGGGCAAGACTGCGGCCGAACTGATGGTCTTCGCCCGCTATGTGATGTTTACCGAGGTCTACTGGCATCATGCGGTCCGGTCTGCGACCTGTATGCTGGCTCGCAGTTTTGCGGAACTGCATGGCCGTCTGGATCTGCCGCAGCTGTTCGAGTTGCGGGAACCGGAGTTCATTGCGACCCTGCTGCGATACGCCGCGAACACTCCGGTAGCGACGTTGCTGGACGGACTGTTCGGGCCGCGCCGGCGCTTGCACAAACGCGTCGCTGAATTCAGTTATGAGCAGGCGCCTCAGGTTTATCGCAGCTATGCCGGTCAGCCGTTCGAGCAGGTGCTGACTGCTGCCGAGCGGTTTCGGGTCGCTTTGCCGTTTGTGATCGGTCCGACAGACGTGCTGATCGATGCCCCGCCGGTGCAGAAGGAAGTGGAATTCCGGGTCGACATCCTGTTTCCCAAGCAGGGTACGTATCGCCCGCTGGGAGACGTCTCGCCGGTCGTGTCGGCTCTGGCGAGATCACAGTTCGACGACGATGTGAAACGAGTCCGCGTGTTCGCGAGCGCTACCGTTGCTGACCAGCTGAAGGTACTGCCGGACCTGCAGGAGCGTTTGCTGATCGCGGCAACTGCCACGTGAATCCGCCTGGCGTCGTTCCCTAAGCCCCGAGGAAGCAGTCATGTTCAAATCCCTGACTTTCACTACCGTCATCCTCATCGCCTGTCCGGCATTCAGTCCGGGGCAAACGCTGCGTGGCTGGGAAATCGACCGGGTGATCCCGGCTCCGGAAGCCATTCAGGCGGCCGCTTCTCATGGTGACGATGTCTATGCCATCGCCGGCAACCGGATTGCGAAATACGACCGCCAGACCGGGAAGCGGATGGCAGTCAGTCACGGCGAGGCGACTCATCTCAATAGTGGCTTCTTCTGCGAGGGTCGTCTGTACTGCGCTCATTCCAACTATCCGAAAACTCCGGAGCGCAGCGAAATCAAGGTGCTGGACCCGAAGACGATGGAACTCGGCACCTTCAAAAACTTTGGCGCGACCGCACATGGCAGTCTGACCTGGGCGGTATGGCAGGCAGACCACTGGTGGTGCACCTTCGCCCGCTATGGTGACGACAACGCCCTGACCACGCTTGTCAAATATGACCGCGACTGGCAGGAAGTGGCGACGTGGAAGTATCCGGACACCGTCATCGCGGATCTTGGCAGGTTCAGCATCTCCGGCGGCCTCTGGTACGACGGCAGATTGCTGGCCACCGGTCACGACAAACCGGTGGCCTACGTCCTGCAACTGCCGGAGTCCGGTGACACCCTGATCCATCTGCAGACCGTGCCCGTGCCGTTTCCCGGACAGGGGATTGCCAGCGATGGTCGCGCCGGCCTGATTGGTATCAATCGGGCGAGGAAAGAAATTGTCCTCGCTCGACCGGTCCAGGATTGAATGGATTTGCCCGCCCGGGCGCCGGTGAGTCTGCCGGCTGCTCGTGTCTGTGATGACTCGGGAAAAGCGGTCGCGGCTGCAGTGCCTGTTGGCAGTCAGGGTGTTCAGGGCTATAATCCACGATTACCGCCAACACCAGACCATGCCAGCAGTTGGCCCTCCAATTTCGCCGGAGAACCCATCGGGATGACCCGCCAGGACGATATCGATTCGGTCGCCAGCATCCGTACGCTGCTGAGCGAAGTCGGTCTGCGGACGACGGCCGCACGCCTGGCAGTGATTCGTCGTTTGCAAAAGGCGTCCTCGCCGCTGTCACATGCCGAAGTGGCGGAAGAACTCGTGCCCCTGGGGTTTGACAAGGCCACGGTCTTCCGGAATTTGACCGATCTTGTTGATGCCGGTCTGGTTTCACGCACGGAACTCGGCGATCACGTCTGGCGGTTTGAACTGAAAGATCCGGCCCACGAGGACGGTCAGCATCCGCATTTCGTCTGCGTCGACTGCGGCAGCGTCACCTGCCTGCACGATATCGAGATGCCCAAAACCGCCCAGAAGACCTGGACCAAGGTTGGCAAGGTGACCGAGATCCTTCTGAAGGGGCACTGCACCGGGTGTGCGAAGTAGCTCTGGTCAAACGCGATCAGTGCAACGTTGCAGTTATTGCGAGTGGACCGGCAGATGGCCACCAAAGACTTTGCTCCGATCGAGAACGACTACGCCTTTTTCATGGCGCATGCGACCGAAGCCCGGAACGATGTCGCAGAATATGTCCGCAATCTGCATACATTCGCAGATTCGCGTGATCGTGTGCGTTTGCTGGATTTCGGCTGTGGAACCGGCGATTTCTCTCACCAGTTGCTTTCAGGCCTGCAGGTGTCGAACCCGCAATGGTCGTCGGGACGACTGCAGATTTCCCTGGTGGAACCGGTAGAGCATCAGCGCTCGTCCGCGGCCCGGCATCTGGCAGGCTTCAGCTGCCAGCCGATTCAGCAACTGGCAGAACTTCCGGCAAGCGGAGATCCGGAATTCGACCTGATTGTGTCGAATCACGTGCTGTATTACGTCGAACATCTTCAGCAGGCAATCGCGCGGATGTACCGGTTGCTGTGTCCGGGCGGCAGATTGCTCGTGGCGATTGCCGGCTGGGATAATATCCTCATGCAGTTCTGGCAGACCGGTTTTCGACGGCTGAATCGGGCTGTGCCCTATCACGCCGCGGAGGATGTAGAAACGATTCTGGAGCAGGAACGCCTGTCGTACGGGATGACGAGGGTGGGCTATCAGTTGCGGTTCCCGGACACCAGCGAGAATCGCCTGAAAATCCTGCGATTCCTGTTCGGAGATTTTTTGTTACAGATCGGCCCGGAGTTGCTGCTGCCGGAGTTTGACCGGTTCGTCCGTCAGGATCAGATCGAGATTCACACGCACAGCAATCACTACTGTGTCGAGCGCGGCTGAACCAACGATCGCGTCTGAACCGACCATTCGGTGGACAGGTTCCCAAGGCACTATTCCAGGTTCCGGGGACCGAACGCCTGTGTTAGCAGGGCCTCCAGGCGTTCTTCGATCCGGCTTTCCGAATCGCAGACGCACAGGACGGCAGCCTGAGGGCCAAACTCGTTGATCACCTGCCGACAGGCCCCGCATGGCGCGGTGGCTTTCTCTGTCGGAGTATAGACCACGACGAGTTTGACATCCCTCTGGCCGCGGGCCACCGCCTGACCGATCGCGTTTCTCTCGGCGCAGATTGTCAGTCCATACGAAGCGTTTTCGACATTGCAACCAGAGTAGACTTCATTGTCACCGGTGACGACGGCGGCTCCCACCGGAAACTTGCTGTACGGACACCAGGCGTTCCGGCTGGCGACCCTGGCAGCTTCCACTGCCTTCCGGACAAGTGCCTGGTCCATTTCCTGATTCACGGCGGGCGCAGTTGCTCCCGGTGGTTCGGCAGGGTCCGGCATCTGATCTGGCATGGGTCTCAGCTGTTCTGGATCGGCAGGACTGTCGACCCCGGCACGTGCAGACTGGCTAAGGCTTCCGGCGAAGTCCATGAAGCAGAGCATGGCTGCTGCTGTGAGCAAGCAGCCCGGAACCGCGATCGAGAATCGTAACATGACCGGCACTCCGGATGAGTCGCTATCGCAAGATGCGATGGAAAAATGCGGGCAGAATTTGCACGCATCCCAGGCAGGATACCACGACAGCCATGCAGCGGATCGTGATGCAACGGCCGGTGAAACTTCGCCAGACTGGGCAAATGAGCTGCTCAGAAATAGAGCTGGCAACGGGCCCAGTACAGATCGGTCGTGCGAGAACGCAGATCCTGCTCCTCGTTCAACAGCACCGGGTCACCGAACATCGCATGTTGCCAGTCCAGCGAGATCCGCACGAACCGGCTGAGATACCAGTTCAGGCCGATATCGGTGATCGAGGCGGTGTTCGTCCAGTCGTCGGGATTGACCAGGCCGGCCGTGAAGATTTCATCACCAAGTTTCAGGTACGAGTAGCGTCCGAAGATTTCTACGGCGCCGCGTCCGGTGCCGTAGCGGGTCAGCGGACGCAGCGGAGCGACCGTCTTGCGATCTTCCACAGTCTCTCCCGTCAGAAAGGCAGCCAGCGTGATATCGTACCCGAAGATCGGCACGTCCACTGCGGCAGCTTCGGCGTCCGGCGCTGTGCCAAACTTCGCAGCATACCATTCTGCCTCCACCGAGAAGGGGCCGGAGTACAGCGCGGTATGCAGTGCTCCCTGGAGGCGTTTGCCCTTTGCTACCACGCCGTCGTTGTACTCCAGGAAGATTGAGGATGCTGCCTGGGCAGCTTCATCATTCTCGGACGTCTGAATCGAAGTTCGCAGCGGCAGGGGTGGTGACTCATAGGCCTGCTCGCCAATCGAAATCGAACCGCCGACATTCAGGAACCGCAGGGCAGGGTACTCTTCCGTGTGCAGAAACGGCCGCAGGTTCAGATAGCCCAGGCCATCGCGGGTCGTGTTCGTATCGGCCAGACCGGAGAGTTGGCCGAATGTGGCTCCTGCGGCGTACTGCAGACGCTCTTCCAGCAGTTTGCCATGAGCGAAGACGCCTGCCTGACGCGCCAGTCCGAAGTTCAGCGGGAACAGTCCGCGTTCCGGAGTGATGTAGTATTGTTCCAGATGGTCGTACCAGGCATAGCTGTAGGGCACGAGCGCACGGCCGACCCGCACCTGGAACCCTTCCGAGGCGATGAAGTTGACATTGGCGTCCAGCACGTCGAACGTGCCTTCCACGCTGCGCTGCAGCGACAGTTCGTACTCGACCAGATCCATCAGTTGCCCCTCGAAGTACAGCCGGAAGCGGGGGATATAAATGCCGCCCCGGGCAGGCTCCTGGTCCTCGGGCGAAAATGTCTTGCCATCGATTTGTGTCAGCGCATGAATCCGCAACTGGAACTGCCGGTCCAGCGACTCCAGTGCAAAGCCGTCATCGAAGACTGCCCGTAGCGGAATCACACCTTCCTGATGGTCTTCATCTTCGCAGACGGTCCCGGTTGGAAAATCGATGGAGTGTTCCGGATAACCGGGGATCGCTGCGCAGGAATCCTTGACTTCCGATTCCGGCAAAGTCGGGACCGCACCGAACTGGCCAGCCTCAACACTGGCAGGGGGCGACGAGACTGGATGACCAGGAGACGGTGGGACATCGGCGATGGCGCTGGCGATCAGCACCGGAATCAATATCAGCCCGCCAGCGATGCCGTAGCCCCAGCGCTGCGGTTTGGCTGCGAGTCGTCTGCGGGAACGGGCGACCACCATTACGGCTCGAGACTGGAAGAATGCCGGGAGACCGTCGGACGAGAGCGGGCCCTGTCCCTCAATTCCATCGACGACTTTCCGCTGTCAAGTTTAGCGATTGTTCTGGTTGGGGCGTCTTTACGCATTACCCGAACTTTGCTGTCTGGCAGCGCCGGACAGGATAGAAACAGGAACTGCGCCAGGCAGAATAGTCGGCACCCAAAAATAGCGAGCCCGCTTCCGGAATCCCGGAAGCGGGCTCGCTGGATCATGACTTCAATTCACCTGTCGGTGAATCGAATCAACCTTCGGTCTTTTCACCTTCGTTACCGCCACCGCCCATGCTGAACAGTGGTCCGGAAGCGCCTTCCATACCACCCTTGAGCTCGGTACGAGGACGGGGAGCGGAACTGCCGGCGTCCTTGGCTTCCTTCGATTCCATCGCCGCGATTTCGGCAGCCGACTTGCGGCTCAGACCGATCTTGCGGTCGGCGGGATCGATCCGGAGGATGCGAACTTCCAGGTCCTGGCCAACCTGCACGAGGTTCTCCGGATTCTCGACCTTGTGATCGGCCAGTTCCGAGACGTGCAGCAAGCCTTCCAGTTCCGGTTCCAGTTCCACGAACACACCGAAGTTGGTGATCTTCGTGACCTTGCCGGTGATGAGTTCGCCCGGCTGGTACTTGCCCGGAATGTGGCTTTCCCACGGATCTTCTGCCAGCTGCTTGAGGCCGAGGGCGATCCGCTTGCGTTCCTGGTCGACGCTGATCACCTGGCAGGTGATTTCGTCGCCCTTCTTCAGCATTTCGTTGGCATGCGAAATCTTGCGAGTCCACGACATGTCGCTGACATGCAGCAGACCGTCCACGCCCTCTTCCAGCTCGATAAACGCACCGTAGTTGGTGAGGTTGCGGACATGGCCGGTGACGGTGGCGCCTGGCGGGTACTTCTCGGCAACCTGATCCCAGGGATTCGGCTGGGCCTGCTTCATGCCCAGCGAAATTTCCTGCTTTTCCTTGTTGATGCCGAGCACCACCACGTCGACTTCGTCCCCGGGGTTCACCAGTTCCGAAGGATGGTTGACACGTTTGGTCCACGACATTTCGCTGATGTGGACCAGACCTTCGATGCCGTCTTCCAGCTTGACGAAGGCACCGTAGGACATGACGTTGACCACTTCGCCGCGAACCTTGGTTCCGACCGGGTACTTGGTTTCCACGTCGGTCCAGGGGCTGCGTTCCTTCTGCTTGAGGCCGAGGGCGATCTTCTCGCGATCGCGGTCGACGTGCAGAATCATGACTTCGAGTTCGTCGTCGATCTTGACCATTTCGGTCGGGTGACCGATACGGCCCCAGCTCATGTCTGTAATGTGCAGCAGGCCGTCGATGCCGCCGAGGTCCACGAACGCGCCGAACTCGGCGATGTTCTTGACGACGCCCTTGCGGACCTGACCTTCCTCGATTTCCGAGAGCAGGTTTTCCTTGAGCTTCTGCCGCATCTCCTCGATCATCTTGCGACGCGAGACGACGATGTTGCGGCGGGATTCGTCGATCTTGAGGATCATGCACTCGATCTCGCGACCGACGTAGTCGCCGATGTCGGGCGGGCGGCGGATATCGACCTGGCTGGCCGGCAGGAACACGTTCACGCCGATGTTGACCAGCAGACCACCCTTGATCTTCCGCTGTACCATCCCTTTGATGATGTCGCCTTCCTTGCAGCGGGACACCACGGCTTCCCACTGGCGGATACGGTCTGCCTTCCGCTTGGACAGCAGGATCAGGCCGAATTCGTCTTCAATTTCCTCAAGCAGCACTGCGACGGTGTCGCCGGCTTTCGGCGGCGGAGCGTCCGGCTCCCACTCGTCGAGCGGCACAATACCTTCGCTCTTGTAGCCAATATCGATCAGCACCTCGTCGCCTTCGACGCGGACCACGGTGCCGTCGATGATGGAGTTCACATCAACTCCGCCGTCGGCGATGTAAAGATGGGCAAGGCTCTCATCTTCGGCGTGTTCGGCATCGGCGAGATCCACACCGAAAGCCGCGGCCAGATCTTCGTCATCAATGGAGAATTCGCGGAGCAGATTACGATCGACCATGCGGTAGAACTCTTTCCGGCGATTGTTGACCGACGTCACCGTCTTCACTTGACGACTGCACAGAGAGAGGCAGTCAACCGGAAGACAGCCGGAATCGGCTGGGAGATCGCCACGCGGCCCACATTCAGGACGGGGTCGCGTTCCCGTTTAAAAAACGCACAATTCCTTGCCGCGGGAGAGACACGACGTCCCCCACCCCGCGCGGGTCGGAAACCGCTAGTCTAGCTAGCCAGGCTGCAGGAAATCCAGTGCAACCGCTGAAATTCCGTCGATTTCCCTGTCTGCCTTGATTGACCGAAAACCTTTCAGATTCCCCCGTATCTCCATTTTGCCGCACCATTCGTTGAAGGGAGAAAATCGTCTTGCCGATTCTGCCGGTTTCTGTCACGATCCCGCCCCGAACACACCAGGGATCGGTGACGTGAAACACGCAGGCAGACGCTGGGCCATCTTGATTACAGGAATGTTGCTGGGCGGAGCCGGCATGGCAACGTTGGGCAGCTATCATCTCGTGCGCACCAGCAGCGGGGTTGTCTGGGTTTCAAGAGTTGCCATCGGCTGGAATGACCTGTTTGTTGATGTTCGCGAGTGGAGGGCTGAAGACTGGCGGCAGCATCCGCAACTTTCCCAGGCGGTGTTGCGGTCCGGTCGGCGCGACTTGCTGCCGCAAGGACCGCGATTGCACCCCGGTCATCAATGGGCAGTGCGCGCCTTTCGCGGTCAGCAGGACGGACCGCCCGAACGCCAGTAGTTATCGTTGACCAATCCGGGATGAAACGGACTGAAGGCACTGCAACAGCGACAGGCATAGTGGTGCCGGTTGTTGAGTGAGACACCGCGTCAGAGACGCGCGAGACCGAAGCGCATGATGACCCAGGGAGGGGGAACGTCGCTCGCCGGGCTGTCGACCAGATATGGTCGCCGGTGGGGATCGTCGTTTTGCCGTCCCCCGATTGTTCTGGCGATCGTCGCCCTGTGGCTGGGTGGTTGCGGCGTCATCGGTCGTCAGGCCCCCACCGGCTTGCCGGCCCGTCACAAGTTCACTGCGAACCAACTGGTCGTGCAGAGCGATATCCGGCTGCCCAAAAATCACCAGCTGATTCAGGATCTGGAGACCTTGCGGGAAGACCTTGCCAGTACGCTGGAACTTCCACTTCAGAAACAGCCGGTCACGATCTATCTGTTCGCCGATGAAGTCCGTTATGCCCAGTACCTGCAAACTGCCTACCCGAACCTTCCGCCCCGCCGTGCCTATTTCGTCGGCACCTCGGACGAACTCGCGGTCTACACCTTCTGGGGCGACAAGATCCAGGAAGATCTGCGCCACGAATATACCCACGGCGTCTTGCACGCCAGTCTGAAAGACGTCCCGCTCTGGCTCGATGAAGGGCTGGCAGAATACTTTGAAGTCTATGAAGGCCCCCGCGGCTACAACCGCGAATACGCAGAACACATGGGCGAAGCCCTCCGCAACGGCTGGCGACCGGACATGCTCCGCCTTGAGCAACTCACCGAAGTCCAGCAGATGCAAAAGGCAGACTACCTCGAAGCCTGGGCCTGGGTCCATTTCATGCTCCACGACAGCGACGACACCCGCGGCGCCCTCCTGAGCTATATCGCCGACCTGAGATTTGAAGCCCGACCCCAGGCCCTCTCCGCAAGGCTCCAGAACACATTACCCAACACCGAATCCCGCTTCCTCGCCCACGCCTCGACACTCACCCAGGCCGCGGTGACGGCAGGGGCAGTGAAGGTGCGGCAGTGAGGCCCTCTAGTCCGGTGTTTCAAAGTATGGAATCTTACTTATGAGAAGAATCTCGAATAGCAGTTAGCTTCATTTTACATAATTCAAGTTCAACCAGACATCTCGCGTTGACGCTACCGAACAAAGAGCCGGCGTCGTTGGCTACGAGTCCATGTAATGAATCGGCAAGTCTGACAAACAATTGCGAAATTAGAATCGCCGAAATCTCGTATTGACGACACTTCGGTAGTCAGCTAAAAACAGTCGAATTATTAAATTCTAGTACAATCATCGTACCAGACCTTCCCGGACTCCGGTGATCAGTACGGCTTTGGTGGATTGATGTGCCTTGTTCTTGGGCGCGTGAAGCGGGGTCGGGTTGACACGAGAATCATCAACTTGGCATAAGATGACAAATACATGATATGCCACGCCAAGAAGGCGCCTTACGTCTATCGTTTTTATTGATAGCGGCCAGTCAATCAATGGCATGCGACATTGCGCTGGATTATGAGAGCCACGTCGGTAGCTAGTGCCGCTGCAGAGAATAGAGCGGCGACGGTCTCGCGCGGAACGCAATCGTTGCGTTCCAATGTCTATTGGACACTGATAGGAAACATCGTCTTCACTGCGTGCCAGGCGGGGGCTTTTATTTGCATTGCACGTGTTGGCTCTGCTGGCATGGTGGGCCAATTCGCACTGGCTGCAGCCGTCGTTACTCCTATTGTAATTCTTTCCAATATGGCTTTACGAGAACTGCAGGCAACTGACGCCAAATTTAACTATCCGTTTCAAAGCTATCTTGCAGTCCGCATCTCGACGACCGCAATCGCCATGATGGTGACAGTTGGTCTTGCGTATTTATGGAATTACCGGGCCGACACGGCTATGATCATTATTGCAGCAGGTCTGATCAAGGGTGTCGATTCCATAAGTGACATCATTCAGGGCTACCTCCAGCAGCACGACAGCTTTGATTTAGTCGCCATCTTTCGTAGCGTCGCAGCTCTATCCAGCTTGGCGACAATTATCGGAGGACTGGCAATCACGGGCAGTCTGGTTAGTACCATGAACCTGCTGGTCTTGATTTCTCTTCTTCGGCTCTTGCTCTGGGAAGTGCCGGTTATCCGGGCGCGACATCGTGAAGATTTTCATTGCTGGCCCGAGTGGAATAAGCAGCATCTCCGCGAATTAATTGCAATGACAGCGCCGCTGGGAATTGTGTCTATGATAATTTCGCTGAATGGTAACTTGCCGCGATATGTCATCGAACACTACCTGGGAGGCGCTTTTACAGATGGGATGGGCAAGGCTGCGGCGCCGAGACTCTCCCGGCTGTTTGCCGATGGCCAGCGACGAGAGTACTTTCAACTCCTTGGCCGGATGGGGGCTCTGGGGGGGCTGGTCGGTGGGGTTGCGGTATTCGTCTCCGCTGTTTTCGGACGTGAAATTCTGGCGCTTGTTTATTCACCCCAATTCGCTGCGCACTCCCGTCTATTGCCCTGGATCATGCTTGCGGCCTGCGTCAACTACGTTGGAGGGTTTGTCGGTATCGGACTGGTTGCTAGTCGTCATTTCCGAGTCATGCCAATCCTTGGTATTGCGGCTCTCGCATCGCAAGGCGCCGCCAGCATGCTGCTGATTCCAGCCTGGGGCTTGATGGGCGCTGCCTGGAGCCTGTTGATTTGTTCAATCTGCAGTCTGGTAGCTTCGATATTTTGCCTGTCTCTCCTTCCCCGTCAGACAATCGTTCACCAGCAAAGTTGAGAAATCATGCATACGATTGTGTTTACAATGTGCAATAGCGGACCTGGGCGATGATAGTGAAAGCGTGAATACGCATATGCAATAGCTGGTATATCGCTATCAAGACGTGCTTTCGTGTTTATTCTTTAGCTTCAGAAAGCAGCTAATCAAATGGGTATTACCCAAGCCATTAAAGATCAGTTGACAAAGTGGCCCGAGTCGCATGAGGCCGCCCGTTGGCTATATTGCATGGCGTTCAGGGGGGGGCGTTACCGGGAATCAGCAGCCTCGAAGACAAATCGCCTTCTGAGAAACTGTGATGAAGTTGTGTTTGTTCAAGTTGGTGCCAATGATGGTATGCGTTGTGACCCCATCAACCGTCTGGCCAAACGTAATCGTAGCTGGCGGGGCGTATTGGTAGAGCCTGTTGACTTTGTCTTCAAACGCCTGGTGTCTAACTATCGGGGCGACGCAAGATTTCAGTACGTAAATAAGGCTGTCGGCACGGAAATGGAGAAAAAACCCTTCTACCACCTTGCCGAAGTTCCGGCGAACGGTTCAGGGAGACCGCTACCCTTCTGGTACGACCAGATCGGCTCGTTCGACAAGAATCACATTTTGAACTTGCTCGGCCCGGAAAATGAGCCCAGAATCCGGACGACGATGCTGGACGTTGTGCCCTTGCAATCTATTCTCGACGAATGTGGTATCGAGCACTTGGATGTACTGCACACGGATGTTGAGGGTTATGACTGGCAGGTTGTTAAGCAGCTGGACCTGAGTCGGTATCGCCCAGCCATCATTCAATTCGAAAACAAGCATGTGAGTGCTGCTGAACTGAAGGATGCCGATGCCGCACTACACGCTGCTGGCTATGAATTACACTCCGACGCCACAGACACGTTATGTGTGCATCCCGAGGCCTTGGCCACTCTGCAGTCAAGGCGTCGCAATCTGGCCGCCTGATAGAATAAAGAAGTGTTTTCAGTATTGTTGGCTCCAGGGCTGGCGCAACTTCAGGATACACCATGGAAGGAAGACGCAGCTATGACCATTCGGATTCTCCAGGTCGTGTCCCAGATGAATCGGGCTGGTATTGAGACCTGGTTGATGCATGTACTCAGGGATATTGACCGGCAGCAGTACAAGTTCGACTTCCTTGTCCATGGGCAGAGGCCTGCTGACTACGACGCTGAGATTCTCGCACTCGGTAGCCGTATCTTTCGTTGCGTACCAATTCAAAAAATTTGGCAGTACGGTCGTTCGATACGCCAAACGCTTCGCTCGGCTCCACGATACGACATTATCCACGTTCACCGTGACTATTTTAGTGGTTTCCCCCTGCGTTGCGGTGAACAGGTTGGAATTCCGATTCGGATCGCCCACAGCCATAATGATCAGCGAAACAGTTTCGCGAAGCTACGCTGGTCGGTCAAGTCTGTCGCGAGTATCAGCAAGGCTTTGATTCCGCGTCACGCGACTCATGGACTTGCCGCCAGCGAGCTAGCTGCAGAGACACTGTATGGTGCCAACTGGCATTCTGACAGTCGCTGGGATGTTCTTCCCTGTGGACTGGATTTGTCCCGTTCCACTCCTGTCGAGAAGAGCGTTGAATTACGTCGGGAATTCGGAATTCCGGACGACGCCATTGTCATCGGTCATGTAGGACGAATCAGTGTGCAGAAAAATCAGTTGAAGATTCTTGAAATTGCCGACGCCCTGACCCGCATTCATGATCGGTTCCGGGTAGTACTGGTTGGTAGAGGGCCGCTGCAATCCGCCGTGGAACTTGAGATCGCCCGAAGAGGACTGGGGCAGCATGTGATTCTGGCAGGAGTTCGAGACGACGTTCCACACTTGTTCGCAGGCTTGTTTGATGTCTTGCTCTTTCCTTCGCAATTTGAAGGGCTGGGACTCGCAATTGTAGAGTCGCTGGCCGCTGGCTGTCCTGCCGTAATCTCCGATGTCGTTCCTCAAGAGGCCGATATTGTAAAGCGTCTAGTCACGCGTATACCCCTCGATGTGTCGCCGGAAACCTGGGCAAGTGCAGTCTTGTGCCAAGCGACAGCAAATCGATCTCTGAGAGATCGGTTCGAAGCGCATCAACAAGTCGTGCAAAGCCCTTACAATCTGAAAACGTGTATTGCACGGCTTACGGCCTTGTATGACAGAGCTGTCGGCGAAGTAGGGCATTCGTCACAAATACCTGCCTCTGCATGATTCATCGCATGTTTCCTGTCATATCATTAAGTCGGTCAAGGAATTCACCGTGAAACGCATATCCGACCATCCTCAAATATCGGTGATCATTCTCACTCGCAACCGCCTTGGGGTAGCCAGGAAGTGCCTGGAAAGCATAGTCCCACAAAGGCACCCTTCGTTTGAAGTGATTATTCTCGACGACGCATCTGATGCTGGTGACACAGCAGTAGCTTTGGCGGCCGAATTCCCTAGTCTGTCAATCCGTCCGTTTCATAGCGAAACACGAATGGGAGTGGCCGGGGGACGTAATTTCCTGATGGATCAATCCCGCGGAGAGATTGTCGTGTCAATCGATGATGACGCGATCTTCACCAACCCAGATGATCTCGACGAAGTAGTACGTGCTTTTCAGGAGCATCCGGACATTGGAATCATCGCGTTCCGGGCCACGAATATCGTTCGCGATGAACGCACTCCTCAGGTTCCTTTTTCCCGGGTCATGCTCCAGAAACAACCGAATATCGTTGAGCAGCGATCCTTGGTCTCCACCTATATCGGATGTGGCCACGGCATTCGTAAGGAAATGCTCAACCGCCTAGGAAACTATCGTCATGATATGATGTTTGGCGAGGAGGAATTGGACTTGGCGTATCGCGCCATCCAGCACGGCTATCAGATTTCCTACGAGCCCTCCATTCATATTGAACACTACCCGATGCCGAGCGTTATCGGCGGCCACAATCAAAGAACGTTTTCCGAGTTGTATTATCACGTTCGAAACCGGAGTTATTTGGCCTATCGCTACTTGCCGCTGAAATACGTTGTGACTTACCTTGGATTCTGGATGAGTCGATATGCCATTCGCGGCGTGCGTACAGGTACTCTGCTGGACCTGATTCGCGGTCTCCTAGCCACTCCGGGTTTTCTGCGCGGTGTGCAACGGAAGGTTCTCGACCGCAATGCCGTGGCCTATCTGACGAATCATGGTGGCCGTCTGTGGTATTAAAAAACGTACCCCGGGCCGGGATGCAGAACCGGTTTCGCGCTCCACTCAAGTGCCAGCCATCACTCGGATTCCGGATTGGAGATTTTTTAGGGCTGCTCATCCTGTTCCTCGTCCCGACACCGGGAGTTCTCGGCGATTGGACAATACGGGGAGCGGACGGGGTTCGCCTTCTGACAATTTTCGTGCGACTCGTCATGGGGTCTGGGCGGCGTTTCGCAGGCGGACATTTCCTGCGTGTTTCCGGCATTCTGTTGACAATGTTTTTATGTGCTTGCTGCTCGCTGCTTCTGGGCATCAGTCAAACGTCACGTGACATGCTCGATGTCTTCCGCCTTGCTATGTTCTGGATGTTTTTTGCTTATGGTGCGTCTCTGGCAGCCCAAAGCCATCTGCAGCACTCTGTCATCGTATCTTGTTTTCGTCTGTTGTTAGCAATTGGAATACTTAACGCAAGCTTCAGTGTGTTGCAGATTCTGTTTCCGGCCAGCACTCAGTTTTTGCAACTGTTATACTCGCCTTCTGAGAGCCGGCATATTGCCACAATCAGTTCCCAAAGCCGCGCCATCGGATTCTTCATCAATCCTAATACCAATTCGGTGATGCTTAACTTGTTCTCGTTGGCAGCAATTCCTTTACTCCAGTTGACCGGTCGACGGACTTATCTGTATCTAGGTCTATTTGTATTGGCTTGCAGTTTGTTGACTGGATCGCGGACGGGTTTTTTTCTTTCAGCCTCAATTATCATGGTTGTTTGCATCGGTTCCAGGAAATTCTCTTACCTGGTTGCAATGAGTTTTGTCGCATTGGCGTCTTATCTGGTGCTTGACTTCCTCGTAGCATCGGGAGAAGTCAAACTCTGGCTGCCTTACATGGCGGAGTTGCTCATCAAGATTCACGCATCCATGAATGGGAGTGAATTTGATGTCGAGTCTTTTAACTCTTTTCGTGCGAGAACCTATTTCTGGGAAGAGACTCTCGTCTACTTTTATAGGAACCCGGTATTTGGTGCAGGCCCTTTGCGTGCTGAACTATACAGTTTTACCGACAATTACTATATTTATCTCCTGTCCCGTTATGGAATTATGGGGTTAGCTTGCTATCTTGGCTATACGCTGTATATTGCGGTTCTGTGTGTCAGGCTGCTCTTTGGACAAGCTAAGTTATTACGCAGTGTTGCGTTGATGGTTATCGCGTCGATCACAGTGGTAAATATTGCGAACTATACGCTGGATGCGTTTCCAATCGTACCAATTGGTAGCATTTGCCTGATCTACTCAGGCTATCTGATCGGTTTGACGGATCTTCAGAACGCGATGGGAAAATCGCGGAGGGCATTGGCGCATCAAGTGGAGTTTAAGGGGCTGCGGTCGACTATGCCAAGACCGGCCGACCCCCAAGGACTTAGTTCTGGATGCCGGATCATCAGCAGATGACTGCCGTGTGCTCGGGTCTTATTTGATTTTGAGGGCTATAGCCTGAGCTCTGGATCGCCGATATCCGCTGGTAACAATACCGGAATGACCGCTATATGCCCCCTGATATGTCGTGGATGGTCCGTTACGTGTAGGTCGTTTTGGAAGTAATGTTCGGCTAAAAGTGATAAAGAGGCTTTCAACGACAGGGTGTGCAACGCTGACATTCACTATCGTTAGGTCCGGTTTCTCCAAATGTATTTGTGCTGGCAAATATGCTATGTCGAATCGGGAACTGTCACTGCTGGAGTCGCTGCAACTCTATCAGCTGGCACGCAGACTCATCCCCGGTGGCACTCAGCTGCTGAGCAAGCGGCCGGAGATGTTTGCGCCGGAGCAGTGGCCGGCGTATTATCAGTCGTGTTCGGGTTGTGAAGTTACGGATCTGGATGGTCGGACTTATCTGGATTTCACGCACAACGGCGTCGGTGCGTGTTTGCTGGGGTATGCGCATCCGCGGGTTGTGGAGGCGGTCGTCAACCGGGTTCGTGCGGGGGCGATGTGCACGCTGAATTGTCCGGATGAGGTGTATCTGGCGCAGGAGTTGATCGCGCTGCATCCCTGGGCAGAGCAGGTGCGATTTGCGCGGGGCGGTGGTGAGTCTCTGGCGGTTGCGGTGCGGATTGCCCGCGCTGCGACCGGTCGCGCGAATGTGGCTTTTTGTGGATATCACGGCTGGTGCGACTGGTATCTCGCTGCCAACCTGGGCAGTGGCGATGCCTTGAATGGCCATCTGCTGCCGGGGCTGAGTCCGGCTGGTGTGCCGCAGGGTTTGGAAGGGACGGCTCTGCCGTTTCGCTACAATCGCCTGGATGAATTAAAAGCGATCGTCGCGCAGCAGCAGGGGCAACTCGCGGCGGTGGTGATGGAGCCGATGCGGGCGACGCCGCCGGAGCCTGGTTTTCTGGAGGGTGTGCGGGATCTGTGCGATGGGGCCGGAGCTCGACTGATCTTCGATGAAGTGACCAGCGGATTCCGCTTTCGGCCGGGTGGGCTGCATCTGGACTTTGGCGTGGTGCCAGATGTGGCGGTGTTTGCCAAAGCCCTGGGGAGTGGCCATCCGATCGGCGCAGTGATTGGAAAATCGGACACGATGGAGGCAGCGCAGGCCTCCTTCATCTCCAGTACCTATTGGACCGAGGGCGTCGGGCTGGCGGCGGCTCGAGCCATGCTGGCGGTTTGCCGGGAAACCGATGTACCCGGACACGTCCGCAAGATTGGTGAGCTGTTTCAATCAACTTGCCGGGATCTGGCTGAGAGACACGCCGTGCCGTTCACAACCGGTGGGCCGCCAGCGCTGACATCACTGGGCTGGCAGCATGCTGATCCTGCCGGACTGACAACCCTGTTGACCGTGCGCATGCTGGGCCAGGGGCTGCTGGTCGGTGGAGGCTTTTATCCAACTCTGGCACATCAGCCGGAACATATCGACCGCTTTGCAGCTGCTGCTGAGGTCGTTTTTCCCCAGATTCGCCGCGCGATCGAACAGAACGATATTCGCGAGCAAATTGGCGGTCCGGTCAAGCATGCGGGGTTCGGACGGTTGACCTGAGTGCTTAGTCCTGACTCCGCTGATTCTCTTTCCGACAACTGCCAGCAGCCGCGTCATCGGTATCACAGGCTGTGTTTGCCTCAAGTTGCAGGTTCGTCCCCCCTGGTTCGCGGCTCGTGGAACAGGTTTTAAGGCAGGGTTGGCATGTTCTCGGAGCGGTTCATGCCTTGCCGGTCGACGAACCGGGATTGCTGCCGGTGAATAATCTGCTTACAAAGCAGGAACGGAGAAGGGGGCTTCCGGTGATGAATCCCTTCAGTAGCCTGCTACCGTCGTCAAAACCGAAACTCGATGTCTCTCCCAGCTTCTGCCGGTCAACCTGTTGTCAGCATTGCCACAGCTCCCTTGTTCGCTGATTCCAGCGAACGACCGGGTCGCACATCTACTTGCTGGCGATGGTATGCGAGTCGTGACCACAAGGCCGAACTCTGGAGAACGATCGCGACTGCCGCATGGGAGAATCTGCAGCACCAGCCAGGTGTGAGGATGCTCAAGACCTCGCGACGTCGTTGCGTGGCCTGGCTGGAAGGAGAACTGGCTGCGGACAGTGCACCGGCCGCGGTCTGTAAGCGGTATCTCGCCTCCGGCATAGCCGACCTGTTTCGAACCGGCTTCCGGGGATCGTATGCCCGTTGGGAGGCCTCCCGGATTCACCTGGCGGAACAACGAGGCGTACCCACCGCCTCGCTGCTGGGGTTCAGTGAAGAATATGCCGGATTTCGCGTGCGCGAAAGCCGGCTGCTCACCGTCGCCCTGCAAAATACCTGCACCGTCGGAGACTGGTTGCCACCCACGGAATTATCGGTGGCTGCCAGCGAAGCCGGCATGGATCAGCGTCTCCCGTGGCTGTATGCCGTGGCCGACTTGCTGGCCACCCTGCATGGATGTGGGTTGCGACATGGCGATCTGCACGCCGGCAATATCCTGATGCGTCGAGATGCCGACGGCTGGCACTGCTGGCTGATCGATCTGGCCGCCTTGCGAGATGCTCGCACAGTTCCCCGTTCCTGGCGAATCGAGAACGTCGCCCGGTTTTGTCTTTCGGTAAAGCGGCTGTGTACTGCGCGAGAGATCGAATTGTTTCTCGGTCGTTACTGGCGGCAACTCGGTCAGAGAGATCCGGGATTCGCGCGGGCGATCGGCCAGGAAGAATCTGCCGCGATTACAACGCTCAGCCGGCAACTGTTGCGGCCGCAGGTGCAGATTCTGCGACGTGCAGATCTTCACTGGTCGCGCGGCAGCACCAAGATCCGACAGACGGCCCATGGTCGCTGTCTGGCCAGCCTTGGTCCCGAATGGGCCGACGCGTTATCCACGCGGGTTTTGGACTGGTGGCAGACGGCTGTTCCTGTGGAGTCGACCTCCTTCAAGGAGGTTCGGCGGTTGACGTTGTCGACCCGGTTTGGCGAACGATCATTCTTGATCACCCGGTTCGCGACCCGCCCTGACGGCAGGGAAAATACGGCCAGGCAGGCCTGGGAAGCCGGCCACGCAGCGCATCGACGTTGCCAGCCGGTGGCCGTGCCGTGGGGCTATGTGGAATTGCCTTCGGCCCAGTTTCTGGTTGCCTGCGAACCTGAGGCAGGATGGAATGACGCGCTCTGAAGCCGCGAAGGGCAGGCGGGTTCGAGCCGGACGTGACCACCCCTTTTTGTGGATTCAGCGCAGTACGGGCGTCTCGATGGCAGGTAATCCGGCCTGTTTCCGGCGATAGTCGACGAACGCGAACCACAGCCGCGACCGCATGGTGGGACGATACAACACCGCCCCGCGATAGTGGCGGGCGCTGAGGGCGATGTCGCCCTGCCGCCATGTCAGCTGACCGGCTTTGAGGCAGAGACGATTCATCGTCTGGCACACGCGGCTGCGATCCATGCGCTGCCAGCCCTGTTCCTCATAAAAACGATGCAACATCTCCGCCTGCACACGCAGCAGGCGGGCGCGGTCGGCTGTCAAGCTCTCCGGCGATTCTCCGCAAATCGTCAGCGGTTCCGGCAGATAGCCGAAGCGATGACCAACTGCGACCCGCAGCCAGAACTGATGTCCGACGCAAACCGGCAGTGTTTCGTCGAATCCGCCGATCCGCTCCCAGACGCGGCGATGAAAGACCGTGCTGGAATCGCAAATGAAATTGCGTTCAAACAGCGTGTTCAGAATCCAGCCGTCGGGCGCACGCCGCCGGGCAGGCGGTTGCAGTCGGCCGGAGCTGGATAATGCCGCAGCTGCGTTATAGACAACATCACATTCCGGACGCTCGTCGAGCAGGGCGACCGACCGGGCCAGCTTGTCGGGCGTCCATTGATCGTCGGAGTCGAGCAGGGCGATCAGGTCGCCGCGACTGCGCCGAATTCCGGCATTGCGAGCCGCGGCGAGTCCCTGGTTGGACTGCTGCCACAAATGCACCGGGTCGGGCAGCGAGCCGACCAGTTCCGCGGTGCCGTCTGTCGAGCCGTCGTCGACCACCAGAATTTCCAGCGGGCGAAACGTCTGGGCTAACGCCGACTGGATGGCACGCTGTACCAGTTCGCGACGGTTATACGTCGGGATGATGACGCTGACACGAAGGTGGGAAGACATTCGGGGCCTCTCAGATATTATCCCGAATCTGGCCAGGCGTGGCCTGTGATTAACCCGGATGATTCATGTGACGACGCATCTTCTCAGAAAGTCTTGCTTTGACAGGCGACCCGGGAAACTGATCCCAAAGCAGACTGCAAACACCAGCCCGAAGCGCAAGCGAGGGATTAGACAGGACTTCCTCGCTTGCGCTGCGGGCTGGTGAATCATGCGGGCAAGTCACTGGTGATTCGTTTCTCGTCCTTTCAGACCGGCGGCTAGCACCGGACCGCTCACAGTTTGAACGACACGCAGAACAGTCACCACCAATTTCCGATTGGGCTCGCCGACTCCTGCCGAAAGTGATCATCTGCTGATCGAGATGTTGATCGAGTCATGCTGTTGCTGTCACTGCGCAGTCGGCAGCGGGGCAGGTGGCGCATCACTTTACCGGCGGCAGCCTGCACAACAGACACAACAGGAACCGGTGTCGGCGAAATCCGGCTGCCTCCCGTTGCACGCCAGTCAAAACCCGGCCGGGATGCCCGGAAATGAGAATGGCGATCCCTGCCGTGATGATGTTGCCTGCCGGGTCAGGGAGTCATCACCGCGGCCGGACGATCTGCCGAGATTTGCAGCGACGGCTTGACGAGTTGATGTCTCGGCAGGCGGCCGTCTTCTGCCAGGTCTCTCAAGCCGACCGGTTGGTGCAGGCGAGTGCGGTCGTTGTCCGCAACCATGGACGAGCCCGGGCGGGTAGCAGCAGGGTGTGCGTCCGAGGCAGCGCGGAACGGCGGCGGGGAGGGCCATTCGGCCGCCGATCCCAGTCGAATGGATAGTTCGTCCGACTGGGCACGGATCGTGGCGTTGCGGCGTGGTGGTTGATTCGATCGCACCAGTAACGCCCCCTGGCTCGAATTCAGATTGGGACTGCCCGCGACAATCCAGTGATCGAGGTCTTTTTCGAGGTCTTCAATGCTGCGATACCCGTAGACCTGCATCAGAGCCGTATTCCAGCCGGATTTCAGCGCGAGCGACAGGAACTGCAGATATTCGCCCTTGCTGCTCTGCTGGATCAGATAGTCGGCCAGGGAATAGCCTTCCGCATACAACGTCAGCACCTGCTGGGTGTCTGAGGGATATTCGCGCATGGGGAGCAATTGCTGCAGGGGAATCTTGCGATTGGTCCGCATCACCTGTTCGTGAATTTTCTTGAGTCGCAGGCGTTCGGATTCATGTTCGATCAGCGAAGCGGCGCCTTCGTCAGCCCAGCGTGGCAGGGGTCGCCGGAAGTAACTGGCGAAGATCGTATGGTTTACTTCATGCGGGAGTACAGAATCGAGAATCCGCTCGGCAGTGCCCTGCACGTTCATTTTCCAGCCGTAGACTTCGCCGCGGTCGAAATTGAACGAGGTGGCCCCGCCCGCGCCATAGTCGCCGACCTTGCAATGGATCGGACAACGATGGGACCAGCGCGGCATGTCCTGGCCGAGCCATTCGATGGCGAGTTCCCGCCGGTAGAACTCAGCGGCTTCGCCAACCTGTTGGGCGAAGTCCTGGGTGGGGGCAGTGACGACAAAATTCGTCGTCTGGTACGTCCCGCCAGGCAGAGTTGTGGCGATGAGCACCAGACAGGCGTGCAAGGCTTCCATGCGGCACGTCCGTAAATTCTCGACTCGAATTCAGGAATTCTGACGATCCGGCCATCCCTGCCGATCGTATCAGTTGCACAGTTTAGCAACTTTCGCACCAGCGGCAAATTTTGCCGGTCCGCATTTCCGATTTTGTTCGTAACTTGTTATGGGTGAATTTGTTGGGGATTTCCTCGTTCGGGCCGCGGATTTCCGGACGGAGGCACCTTCGGCAACTCCTGCTTGTAAAATTTGCATCTTCAATGCCATTCCGATGGGCCGCACGATCCGTAGCGTCCGAATCACGGGACTCTTGCGACCGACTCGTCCGCGCGACACAAGCGGCGATCTGCCGGCACCGTCGCCGTATTCTGGTCAAATCTGCTCGGTTTCGTCCGGCACCCGACCCGATAGCTAGGCTTGTCAATCAGTTCCGCACGCCATTGGTCGCCGTTTCCGCCCCCTGTTTCAGGACGCGGGACTTCCGATCCGGCTGGAATCGCCAGGGACGGTGCCTGTTTGAAGCCTCCGTTCCGCACTGGATCTGATTTGTGCCCTCGCGAAGGTCTGGACTTCGCCGGTCACAGGTCGGGTTTAACTGCGGGACGACAAGTGAACATGATGCCGTCCTGTATCACTGCCGCCCGCAGCGATACCCGCCGTCGATGGGAGTTAGCAGCCTTGGCTCACGCACATTTGCTCGTTCAGCACGTCATTAAACAGGCCGAGATTTTCGCCAGCCAGCGGCGGCAACGCGACCCGCGTCCCGAATGGCTCGTTAATTTCATCCAGACCGCCGCCGAATGGTTCGAGCCGCTCTCCGGTGTCGGTCGTGTGGGCTACGACTGCGAGGCCACTCAGGACGGCTGGGAAGCACGGCTGTATCTGGGGTCCACCGAACTGGTAGGCGGTCGCGACGACGGCAAGTGGCGTTCCCAGAGTTTCGAGCTGAATCTGACCGGTTTGACCGCCTGCTTCTCGCGGATTGACGACTTCCGCTGGAACGTCTCTGCCACGTCCACCGGTGGGTCGTTCCTGACCATCCGCGGTTACATCGGCGACGCCCCGCTGTGCGTAAAGACCTATTCCCGCGCCCCGGAACACCTCGGTCCCGCCCTGCGAGAGTACCACGATGGCCGCGTGCAGACGGTCGAACCGCCGGTGTGAAGTTTTACCGGTGTGACGTTTAAATGGATCGACAGTGGGTGGCATGCTTGCCCTTCCAGGCAAGCATGGGATTCCGCATGAAGTCAGAAAAGCAGAATTCAACGCATGCCCACGAGGTCGCTGAACATGCTTGCCTGGAAGGGCAAGCATGCCACCCGCCGCCGCCGGCTTTGTGTCGGATGACGCCAGGACGGCCCGCCCCTGAATTTCACCCGACTCCGTCCTGTTTCGGGCATCGGAACGTGGTATAGTGGGCGATTCGTCGTCCGTCCTTCCCTGGTTTTCTGATCGAGTCCCAGCCGTGCCTGAGTTCCGGAGCCCTGAGCAACCCTCGCTGACGTATGCCTTTGTGTCGCTGGGGTGCCCGAAAAACCTCGTCGACAGCGAAAAGATGCTGGGGACACTGGCACTCGATGGCTACACCCTCGTCAGCAATCCCGAGGGGGCAGATTTCGTCATCGTCAATACCTGCGGCTTCATCGAACAATCGCGGGCGGAATCCAAGGCCGTCATCCGCGAAATGCTGGACCTCAAGCGTGCCGGCAAGACTCGCGGCGTAATCGTGGCCGGCTGTCTGCCGCAGCGTCTCGGCCCGGCTCTGCTGGATGAACTGCCGGAAATTGACCACATTGTCGGCGTGTTCGGTCGCGATGAAATCAATCGCGTGGCGGACCACCTGTTTGGCGGCATCCGCGAACAGCGTGAGCTGTTTCGCCCGGCTCCGCTGCAGGCGCTGGATGATCGCTCCCGCCTGCGGATCACGCCGCGGCACTACGCCTATCTCAAGATTTCCGAAGGTTGCGACCGCACCTGCACCTTCTGCTCGATCCCGAAGATGCGCGGCAAGCATCTGACCAAGCCGATTGAAAAAGTGATCGAGGAAGCCCGCGAACTGGCCAAAGACGGCGTGCGGGAACTGAATCTGGTCGCCCAGGACACCACGTATTACGGCATGGACCTGTACGGCAAGGTGCGGCTGGCCGAACTCATCAAGGAACTGGAACAGGTTGACGGCATCGACTGGATCCGGCTGATGTACCTGTATCCGGTCAACTTCACCGACGAACTGATCGAGACGATCGCCGAGTCGCCGAAGGTCATCCCCTATCTCGACATGCCGCTCCAGCACATTAACGATGCCGTGTTGAAGCGGATGCAGCGGCGGGTGAACCGGGCCCAGACGGTCGAACTGGTGCAGAAGCTGCGGGAACGGATCGACAATCTGGTGCTGCGGACGACGTTCGTCGTGGGCTTTCCAGGCGAGACCGACGTGCAGTTTGAAGAGCTGCGCGACTTCGTGGAAGAAGCCCAGTTCGAGCGGATGGGCGTCTTCACCTACTCCCTCGAACCCGGCACGCCGGCGACCAAACTCGATGGGCACTTGCCGGAAGAGGTCAAGGAAGCCCGTCGTGACGAACTGATGGAACTGCAGCAGGAAATCGCCTTCGACTATGCTGACTCCCTCGTCGGTTACGAACTGGACGTGCTGATCGATGAACCGCTGGGCGAAGGCGTGTGGGCCGGCCGCGCGTATTTCGATGCTCCGGAAATCGATGCCACGATCTACGTCAGTGAAGCGGAACTGGAAGAAGGCCAGCAACTGGCACCCGGCCAGATCGTCCCGGTCGAATTGCTGGAACGCCGCGACTACGACCTGATCGGTGTTGCCCTCGACGTGGATGCTTCCCGCCCCGCCGGCAAGGAAGAACCCGGCCTCCCGATCGTGCGCATGTCGTAGCGCGGAAGTTACCGGCGAGCGGGGGACGTCAGTCCCCTGCTTCCCTCGCTGTTCGGTTCCAGAAACAGGGGGCTGACGTCCCCCGCTCGCCCTGTAGATTCACATCTGCAGGCTCACACGAGAATCGGACTCGCAGCGATGTCGATCCAGGTGTGGAACTCGCTGCCCGGGGCCAGGGTCCGCCAGCCGGTGTCGTGACCCGCCGCTTCCAGGTTGATGGCATCTGTCGGGCAGGTGTACGGTTCCAGGCAGACGGCAGAGCGGTTCGGCGGCGTGAACGCGACGATTTCGCGAAAGATCGGCGGACAGGTCTGCGTGACCTGTAACCCGGCCTTTTCATCAAAGATCAGGCACTCGAACTGCGGGCCATCGCAGTCGACCCCCGTCAGGACGTCATCCAGCTTGAGCGTATCGAAGTACGCGCCGGACTGCAGGTCGCGACTCTCGTCGACAGGCAGAATCCGCCCGGTCGGTAAGGAACCTTCGAGTTCCCAGTAGTGGCTGACCGGTGCTTCCACCGTGCAGTCGCGCGGTTGACTGTCCGGGCCCAGCGGCACCTTGAAATAGCCGTGAGTCCCCAGGCCCCAGGGCAGGTCGACCGTGCCCGGGTTGCTGATCCGGAAGTTGCTGCGCAGACGGTTGTGCAGCAGCTCGTAATCCACCTCAAGAATGAAGTCGCAAGGCCAGAACCCCAGGCGATCGGGGGCGTCAACACTGAGCTGGAACTGCCCGGTGACAAAGTTGTCACCCGCAGCAATCACCCGCCAGGGCCGATCCAGACAGAAGCCGTGAATTGCATGCGGTTGTTCGGCGGTCACGGGCAATTCGTAAGCGACGCCGTTCCAGCTGTACCGACCGTTCCGGATGCGGTTGGGGAACGGAAACAGGATCGGGATGCCGCTACGACTGGGGCGTTCCTGGCCGAATTCAAAATTCGGAACCGAGTCGATGACGTCGA
>VFQN01001842.1_pt1 | contig 34282 bp, 61 predicted proteins | sample 3512371 | NCBI WGS metagenome assembly VFQN01 (sample SAMN10412370, study PRJNA504923) | tailings metagenome | isolation source: Replicate 2 from Balatoc abandoned mine | place: Philippines: Itogon, Benguet | collected 2017-08-28 | reverse complement strand
AGCTGGGCCCGAATGGTGCATCCTCAAAGCCCGGTATTGCGTATTTAATTTTGGACGCCCATGTGTCCTCCACGCCGGCTTATATGGCCGCTCGCTTACTGGGTGAGTTGGCGTGTATCGCACTGGAATAAGCAGCAGCCGCAGCCGCAGCAGCAGCCAGCGTTCCAATCTTCCGTGGGGGCTTTCGGATGACAAGCAAGTCGAAACAGGTGCCTCTGGGGGACGCTACTTTCGAATGAGGGGTCCAGAATTTTTGGGCTGAGCCCCCGGCGCGAAGCGCATTCGCGGGGGCAAAGCCCCCCGTGCTTGCTCCGCGCCTGCCTGCCTGCCTGCGACCAAAGTTTCAAATCTGGACCCAACTGCGCATACCAGCCTGCTTCAAACCAACCAATCAGAACCACCGTACGCCACCGTAAAACCGTCAGACCTGGTCAGACCGTAACGGACGTCGCCGTCAGGTCCCACCCCTACCTAATCACCAATGCGTGCGTGTGTGAAGTTAAGTGCACTTGTCCCCAGCCTACCTCCAGGCGCACACGTATGGGTCAACGCTCAGTGGGTGCCGTATGTATGTGTCTATCTGCTGGCCACCAGTGTCAGGACCACCGGTTAGCAGCAGAGGTGTCTCCTTCATGCCTCCTCCACCGTCGCTGCAAGACCTGCTGCGTTGCGCACTGCCATGGGCCACTGCCCTGTGCCGCCCTAGGCAGGAAGGTGCTACGTACGGTACGGGTACTTCAGGGTAGTGGCGTGCACGGTCCGCAGCGGCTGTCCGGGGTGGTCCTACCCGCAAAAAATAGGTCTCCGATAATCCCATAACCCTTCTCCTGAAAAAAAAAAAAAAAAAAAAAAGCGGCAATGAGTTGTCGACTGAGGATTGCGGTGCCCATTCTGGTCACTTCCGGCCCTGAACCGTGAGCCAACCCTGCCTCCACCGGCTGCTCCTCGCCTCCTCCCCAATCAGCCCCCCCTCACACCCCGAATCATGCACCGCAATCGATCCTACTCCTCCCCACGTTCCTTGCGCTAGGCATTCTGCCCCTCTCGAAACCCGCCCTGTCCCCCGCCACCCGCCCGCCGGCTCGCCCCCGTGTGGCATTCCGCCGCACCTATTACCTGAGGTGTGCAAATGTTCGGCCCTCGCCCAATCGATGCATGGGACACGTGCCGTACAGCGACGGACCCCACTGCCTCCGCCTCTCCTGGCCCCCGCCTTTGGCGCTCCCCTGCTCCCTGCTCCCCCTCACCCCCAACCACGTGTCATGCACACGGCTGTGCCTCTCCCAAGGTCGGGACCTCCCCTGCTCCGTGCTCGGGGGCTCTCCCCTGCTGCCCACACTCACAGCCACGCGCGACGCGTCACACCCCCGACCACGTGTGGTACGTGTCCGTGGGCCGGTCCGCGTCCCACACCCCACACCCCCGGCCCCACAGCCGCCTGCCGCTGTCGACCTCCATGGAGTACAGGCTGGGCCCTGGGCGCAGCGACGCAAAGGCCGCCGTACGGCCCATGCCGCTGTGCGCCGTGATCACGTGGTGGTGGCAGCGCGAGGAGTACCAGTGCTCCAGGGCCGTACGGCGCAGGCCGTCGGCGGTTACGTTCTGGTAGTGCTGTACGGCGGTCTGTTGGTCCGACAGGAGGAGCAGCTGCTCGCCGAAGCTGTGTGGGTTTGTGTGGGGATGGGTTGCCTTCAGTCGGGATAGGCGTACGCCGAGTGCCCGTAAGGGTGGGCAGTGTTGAGGGTAGGGGCGGGGAATGGCTCGGTGCTGCTTACGAGCCAACGGGTGGGGCATGCGGATTCTACGTTACGGGTGTGAGGCAGGTGGGCTGGACCAGGCTGGGCGCATGCAACAGACTCTCTGCACGGTCAGCAGTGTGGCTGAGGGCGGTGCTTCCCCATAGGCAAAAGGCACACTATCGCAAGAGGTGCCGGTGCACTCACGTCGCCTTGGCCCGGGTGCGCACGGCCAGGGTAACCGTCATGAGGTAGAAGTACATGCGCAGAGGGGCACCCCGGGGCAGCTGGGGAGGGTACTCTGCGATGATCTATGATGAAGGTGAGGTTATGTGTGAGAGGTTCTTCGCAGCATGGAAGGCCTGGTATGCCGGGCATCGGCTGGTCAAAGCCGTTCGCAGTGTAGCGCTGTGGTGGAGGCGAAACACGGCCACCTGCATGTGCCTCACCCTGTGTGGGCTGCTGCTCCGCCTGCTCCGTCTCCGCATCCCCATGCAGCACCCGCCGCCGCCGCCCTTCCTGCAGCCCCTGCTCCTGCCCCTGTCGCTGCTGCCCCTGCCCCTGCTGCCCCTGCTGCCCCTGCCCCTGTGGCCTCTGCCCCTGCTGCCCCTGCCCCTGGGCCCCCTCCGTGTACCGCCTCTTGAGCTGCTGCTCCTCTTCCCCCGGCCCCCACGGCCCCGAAAGCAGCTGGACGGACTGCTCCAGGTCCCGGGCGCACGACAAGAAACCGTCAACCACCCTGGCGGCCTCCTCGCTGAGAGCCACCTGCAGCAGCAGGACAAAGCACGGGTGCATGGGCGCACGGCAACCCGGCCCCCGTTAGCGCATTAGGAGTGCAGGTGGTGACACGGAGCTCATGTGCGTTGTGAGCAACACAACTCACTGAGGTGCGTGAAGAGAGGCGCGCGTACGGGCTGCAGCCCACAAGGCCCCCAAACACATGAAAGGGCAACAAAGGGTTGAATACGATGACAGACAGGCAGGCCGAGGACCCGTCCATTCACCGTGTCCGTCAGGCAAGGTGGCATAAGGCCCTCAGCCCAAGAAGCACGGCCCCTCCCCAGCTATCCCCGCCGTCCCTGCCCCCGCTGCTACCCCTACTCCTTTTGCACCCTCACCTCCCTGTTGCTGGCGATCTGGCCCAGGATGCTGTCGTCCCCCAGCCGTATCTGGATGCCGATCTTGACCGCCTGCTCGTCCACCATGGTCCCGTGCAGCCGGGGGTGCAGCCCCGCCAGCCGCCGCGCCTCCGGGCCCAGGCCCCCGAACAGGAGGTGCAGCGCGCACCCGAACGCGGTGTCCGGTCGCAGTCCCATTGCCCCCAGCCTGAGAGGGACAAAGAGTATGAACGGCATGCAGGGCCACAATGCATGACGCTCACGAAGGCCCCCGAACAGGAAGTGAAGCGCACACCCGAACGCAGTGTCGGGGTGCAGACCCATTGCCGCCAGCCTGAGAGGGATGCAGAAACAGATGGCATGCAGGACCGTGAAAGCCGGGCGGTTTGCGGCGCACGGACCAGCGCTCTTTAGTGCAGCGCGCAGCCAGACGCCGTATCAGGGCGCAGTCCCATGGCAGCTAGCCTGCGAAGGACAGAGAGTATTAATGGCGTGAAGGGCCATGGGACATGGTGCGCACAAAGACGGGTGAAGTAGGACGGCCTTACAATACAGCAGAACAGCAAGATAGTGTGAGGGGAGCAACGGCGGGTAGGGAATGGCGGTTGGGCCTTATGACCCGGACCGACGTTGTCCAGGCCTCCAATGCCCGCCAAGGCCTGTGGTTTGCAGTAAAAGGCCCCACCTTGTTGCGTGGTGTGGGTTGTGGAACAGCGCTACGCTGATGCCCCTGTGCGCCCGCAGGTGGATGGTGGGCGCGGCGTGCGGCCCCACGACCCCCAGGTGGCTGCGCACGAAGGTGTGGTAGGCGGGGTACTGGGGCAGCAGCCAGGCGTCGTCGGCGGTGGGGTTCCACGGCTGGGGCCCGGGCAGCGGGTCGGGGGCGCCGCTGGGAGGGGGACGGGGCAGGGGCGGAAGGGGCGGGTAAGGACCAAGGGAAAAAAGGAGGTGTTCGAGGGGCAACATTGCCCGGCGCTCACACCTAGGGCAGTGTGTAACACTCCTGCACTGTTATCGCGCTCACGAACGAGCGCAGTCACGGGGGAACGCGAACCTCCACTCTCTGCCCCTACCTGCACGTGTAGTCGATGTTGGGCGCCCCCAGCGCCTCCTCCAGCCCCGGCTGGCCCGGCCCCGCACGCCTAATACACAGCACCCGGTCCGTCAGCAGCACACAGTAGAAGGCGGTCACGGCGTTGACCAGCCGGTCAGCCAGCCCGTCGGGGTCCTGCGTAACCACCCAGCGAACACGTGGCCGGGGTACGGCTGCCGTACCGTTTTCGCTGTCGTACGGTTTGTGGGTTAGGGTTAGGGGCAGGGGGTGGTGGTGGCCCAGGGCGGCCCGGTGGAGGAGGGCGTAGCGACGGAAGAAGGGGCAGGAGGAGGCGCCCAGGTAGGGGGCGGTGGAAGCGCAGGGCTGTGGGCTTGTTGTTGGGAGCGTCGTCGTTCGCTGTGTGCTGGGCGTGTGTGCGTGGTAGGTATGAGAGGAGTAGAAGGAGGAGGACGGGCAAACGGAGGAGGCGCAGGGTGGGGTGGGAGAGCGATGGGCAGGGTGGCGAGGGTGGGGAAGATGGGGGTGGTGCAGCCTGTGGCGTCATGGTGCCTTTGGGGGCGCACTGGAGGGCGCTGTCGTACAGGCTGCGCTGTGGGGGTCAGGGGGCTGTGCGACAGGTGTGGCAGCTGGGGGACGGAGGCTGACCAGTGCAGCCTCCGTCCATGGGTGGGGCCACAACACGCGGTGAGCTGGTGCTGTCGCTCTGCTGCTCCGCTCCACTGCCCCAGAGGCAGGAGGGGCAAGGCGCAGGGGGGCTGCGGGTGGCTGGAAGTGCAAATTTCGCTGCTGTGGAGGGCCAGGTCAGGCTTGCGTTGGTGTGGGTTAGAGGTGACGTGGGCGGCAGCGGGGTTGCTTGAGGGAGGCCCAGCGGGTATGGGTGGCCTTCGGTGGAAGCCCCGTGCGTTTCTAGGCGCGGCTCTTCGCGACCTTGGAGCAAGGCACTGTATGCGCCGCGCGCCGATTGAGTAGCTTGAGATACTGTGACAACAGAATGGAATAAATGGACTGCTCGGTCTCAGAGCGAATCGCCCGGGTTATACGGTTATACGGACGACTCGGGCGACGTCTGCAGGGCTTCGTTTGGTCGCGGCACTGCCGATGATACAGAGCTCGTAGCTCACTTAGTGAGCATGCGTCACGTGCGCCGTTATTTGTAAAACCCGTAAGTAGATGGAGCGTAGGGGAGCTCGTAGCTCACATGTACGACATGACCGATTTGGCGCGCAGGGCCCAGCGCACAGAAGCCAGGCGTTCACCTCCTCCGTCGCTACCTGCAAACCTGCCTCATGCAGTATGGCTCCTCTGGGGGGTCTGGGCTCCTGCTCCATATCAGGGGAGATACCCCCGAAGCCCTGGTCCCCTGCCTCCCTGCTGCCCCTGCTCCATACCTTGCTCCATTCAGCTCCATCACGCCAGACTGCGCGCTGCAAAGGGCTGTCATTTCTTGCTTGCTGCCACAGAAAATGCTCCTCTGACTGCTGCTTTGTACCCATGTCGCAGTCAGCCAACTGGCCCCCATCGCCACACGAACGGCGCAGCAAGCCAGTGGCAGTGCCGTGGCGTTGGAAGGGCTCCTGGCCTAACACCACGTTACAGGTTCCACAGTCTTGGTGCCCCTTATTACAGAGCGCACAGCCCCTGCTACCGTGCTACGTACGGACAAAGGCACGTACAGGGTGTTCCATCCCCCTGCACCCCCCGCTGTACGCATACCAACTCGCTCTTCTCGTGCAGGCACCAGCGTTCCCGTGCTTCCCTGACACCTCACACGGTTTCCTCGCGTTTTGCGCGTACCCCCACTGTACGCACGTACGGGCGGGAGCCAAAAGTGCCTGGCCCAAGAACGGTCCCAGAGATCATATGAAACTACGGTAGTTTGGGCCCTTTCATCCGTGCGCTACGGGTACGGTACCGGCCGGCGCAAGACCAACACGCACGACACCCCGTACGGCCATGCGCCATTCGGCTAGATCAGCAATTCAGCATCCACCCACGTGCGACCTCAGCAACCGCCGACACTTTTCCCCAGTCTGCGCCCGACCTAACCCACCTGTCCTCCTGCTCCTCCCGCCGCACAGCGCCTTTTTCCACACATGCAATAGCTAGATAAGCCATCCCATTCGCAACGGGAGCCACGGGCGCGGGCAAGCAGGCGTTGCCAAGCGTGATGCTCCCAAAAGGCCAAGGACACATTGTCAGGACTGAATGCGCAGCAAGAACCCAACCGCGCGTCGTCAGCCCTGCCCAACATATATTTCCACCTGTTTCCACTACCGTCCCCGTCAACGCCCCTCGCAATCGCCAATCTAGCTAGGTGACACATGTACGCATACTCGCTCCAAGCGTATTGGGCACACACAACACACATACACGCAGCATGCAGCCATACGGCAATGGCGCGTATACGGCGTATCTTGCGTCCCTGTTCCGCCATTATTCGACGCAGTTATTGCGGGTTTGCTCCCAGCCGTCACGAACACCGAAACAAGCAAAAAGGACAGGGATGTTCGGCATGTTCCCCAAAGTATGGAAACGCATGGATGGGCCAGTGGCATCCCAGGGGAACCGCTACAGTCCTACAGACGTTAATCCATCCAGTGGCCCCGAACAGGCTAATTTGCCCCACGCTGCATATGCCAAGGTACAACAACATGGTGCAGGAACATATGCACATATGGCGGAAACGTCCCTGCAGGCGGGCGAATGATCCGAGACAATGCCCAAACCCCAGCGAGCACGCATGGCGGCTGGGAAGGAGTGACTGCCAACAGCCGCACACGCACGACGCTGAGCACCGCTACATGCAAACCGCATGCAAATAAACCCGAGGCGCATACCGAACGAGACGCCCGGCTTGTGTGGTCGTGTGATAACTGGAAGGTGTGTGAATGACAGAAGAGGCAGAAGCTCGCATGCGTCACGGCAAGGCCCTTCCACAACCCGCATGACACGTTGACACCCATCGTCAACCCGCAAGCAACTAGACACCCGGCTCAGCCACATAGGCCACCCATGCCCCCTCCTGCACAGGACAGGGGACAGGCACCGTGGACCCTTAGGAAAGCGTTACGCACACGCACGCAGCAAAATAAACCGCAAACAGTGCCGCGGCAGACACCAAAAGCCGTTGCCCGTGTACATATGTAGCACTTCGTTGCGCTGCGTCCAGCTGGCCAGCGAGCTACCTGCCTCCGCCCGCTACGCGCCTCGCCCCCTGCCTCTACGTACCCTACCTCGCTTACTATCTCTCACTACCACCGCATTTGTCCAGCAGCTGTTGGCCAGCAGTAGCCAGAGGCGCCGCATCGTGCATGAGGTCCTCCACCACCACCCCAGCAGCAGCTCCGGGCCGCCCTGCCCGCAGTAGTCCACCGTAGGTAGCTAGGCAGCCCACGCTGCTGCTGACCCCGCCTGTGACTGAGGCAGCTCCTGCCTGCTACCACACCGCACCCCTGTTTAGGAGCCCCACTACTAACGCACTCAGGAGCGTTCCCGTACGGTAGCGGGGCCACATGACCCAGCAGCCTGCTGCCCGTGCAGGCACGCCGACCTGCCGTCAAGCAACCCGGCCTTCCCCCGCGGCTGCCCCGGACCAGTTGCCTGTCGCCGATACCGCTCCTATCCTGCTCACTCAGGGTGCGCCCCCCGCACCCCCCCCGTCTATGAGCTGTAGCGCGTCCGCTCATTTACTGTAAGCCCAGTCTCCGCGTCCCGCTCCCAGCTCCCTATGCGTGCCTGCCACCCCGTCGCGCTCATCCCCCGTGCTGTTGCCGCAGCTGTTGGGCCTGCGTGGCCTGTGTGGCAGGGTAGGGTGCCAGAGGGGTAAGTGGAGCTTGGGATGCAGCTGCACGTCACCATACATATGTTAGGCGTGGGAGGCGGCTGGGAATGGAGCCGGGATGCGGATGCAATACGGTAACAAAGGGGCTGAACATCAGGCACACGGCACACAACAGGCACGCGGTACGCAACAGCAGCAGGACGATACGATAAGGCAGCATTGCTTCCTGGAACAGTGCAGTTTGGCCTCAGCGTCGACCCCCCACCCTAAGGCCACCGCCAAGCGCCCGTGCGTACCTTCAGGACGGCAGGAGACTCAGGAAGATGTCGTACTTGGACACAAGCAGGGCCGCCTCGGGCATGACACCTGCCATCAGCTCCCCTACGCCAGCATCGTGCAGCCGCTTGAGCTCCGCCCGCAGCGCGGCCTTGCTGTTCACGCCTTTCTGCCGCTCTGCGGAGTGTGCACAACTCGTGCGTGTGAGCCCAAAAGCAACACGGTCCGATGTGGGAACATGGTCCGATGAGGGAACACTACTGACCGTTCCCCTTGGCGCACACGTCGTCCAGCGCGCTCGCGAACTGGGACGCCGTCTGGTCCGAGCCCGCAGCCTTCAGCACCCCAGCAAGCATACTCGATTGGCTTTCGTTTGAGTCTATTGTGACCGCCAGGCTGCCCTCCGAAACCCTGGTCGTCATGTCGCCGGCGAGCGCTGCGGCGTACTCGCATAGTACCGACTCCAATCGTGGCCTGAAGAGTCCCTGCAATAGCTTGTCATGCTGCGCCAGGAGGTCTAACAGCGGATTCCGTTTGGCTGTGAAGTTGAGAATGCAGTCGGGGACAACTGGCTCATCGTCAGCGAGGTCCTGCTCCGGCTGCCCTTCAGCAGGCTGGTAGCTCTCGAACTCAACGGTGAGGCCAGGACAGCGCTCCCGGAGCTTGCACTTGCCTATCGCCTTTGCGACGCGGCCAATGCAAGGAGTTTGCTCCACTTCGCTTTGATATACAGTGTCAGGAGACAGCTTGAGCTTGAATTTCATTTTCGTAAATCTCGAGCGAGGAAAGCTTTGCAAGGGGTAACCTATTGGGCTCTGCTTCGCTGCTGCTGGTGATCGGATCCCGAGTTCCCTCCCCTGCCAGGCAGGCGGTTGGGCAGACCTGCTGGGCAGACGTACGCAGACACGTCGCGCGCATTGTTGCCAGAGTACAACCCGCGTGCGTGGGTAACAGTTGAATCAGGAAGAACTGGAGGACGAGGAGGAGGCGATGGTGCGTGGTGGTTGTCCTGGTGGTGGTGGTGGTGCGTGGTGGAGCAGCATGGCGCGGGAGGGCGGTGGGCAGGGTATGAGCGAGGGTGAGGGAGGTGGGGGCGGTGCGTACCGTGGTGCCGTGACGCCCGTGGGAACGCACTGGTGGGCGCTGCCGTACAGGCACTGTGGGGATCAGTGGGCCAGACGACAGGTGCGATATCGGTAGCTGTAGGACGGAGGCTGACCACTGCTGACCGCTGTTTCACCCAGGTTTCAACGGTTTGGGTACGGTAGATGTTAAGGACGTGGGACTTGGGGCGTGGCGACCGGGCACGGGGCGGCAGCTGGACCAGGCTGGATGTTAGGAACGGTTGGGACAGGGCCTTTGCAGCAGCGGCCGGCGGTGGGACAGGACGGTTTACGCTTGGCCATGCCTCATGCTCGTCACCCAGGCTTGTTGGGGGTTTATTGAGTGAGATTTGCATGTATGGCTGTTGGGGAGGTGGCGAGAGGCACACTGGCGGTGACGGAATGAGGCAGCACAGCGACCACGTGCATGCGTGGCCGACGTGCTGGCGGCTGGCAGGGCCAGCGGGCTAAACCCTATTTTCCCTATGCTATGCCGTACGTGTGCTATGCCATTCACCAACTACGTTGATGGATAGGACGTTGACCAACATCAACTGAGCAACCGTGGTTTATCTTACACCAACCGTCAAAACGGCCACCATGTTGCACTATCCTCCTCCTGCTGGCTGCCCAACCATTCCCGCCTTGCCGTACACACCTCCCCTGCCTCAGCGTTTCGGCAGACGACAAGAGATAAATACTGATACTGAACGATGCTTACGCAGAGTACAAGCCACCTAACAACCCAATTCAATTTATTTCGGCCCGCACCCAACAACTCTCGGCCCTGTCCCGCCGTCGGCACGTCAACGCTGCGACTCCACTGTCGCCTACTCCGCGACTCTTAATTAAAGGTTAGAAATGCTTGCTTCTGCGTTGCGGCAACACTGCGACTTTGTGCACAATCCCAGTCACTGAGGCAAAAGGCTTCCGCTGACGACGCAAACCGCTGTCTATCTCTCCATCGTAACAGACCACACTTTTGCCAGTGAATAAATCGCACGAGTCAGGACGGGCAGCGGCTTGTTGAATTCAAGCACCGGCTGACACCGCAGCACGGTTCCGTGTTTCCTTCACCCCCTGTCTGCAGGTGTCCTGCGTGCTGCCGAGCGGCGAGGCGTCTCCCATCCCCCCCGGACCCCATGGACACGCCTATAGAGGCACAGGGGGAGCTCACGCGCACAACTGCCGACATGCTGGCTGCGGCCCTGGAGGAAGAGCGGGCCAAGGTGGCGGCGCTGGTGGCGGACAAGGCGGCGCTGGAGGGGCAGCTGAGCAGGGAGAGGGAGCGGGCGGAGGCGGCGGAGAGGGAGAGGGATAGGGAGAGGGCTCGGGCGGAGGCGGTGGAGGCGGCGCTCGACCGCACCGAAGCATTTGTGGTGGACATGGTGCAGACGGCAGGGATCCCCCCCTAGGCTGAGTTGGCGCAGCAACCGCAGCAACCGCAGCAGCAGCAGCAGCAGCAGCACTAGCACTAGGCGCACCACAGGTTGCGGCGTGGGCCTCTGTTGTGCTGGCTCTGATGCAAGCACCACCCTTGGCAGTGTCAGCACGCGGTCGTGCGAGCGGGCGGGTTCTCAGCATGGCGAGGTGTAGGCCAGGGGGGTACAGGTCGGGGGCAATGGCGGGGGCGGGGGCCGATGGGGCGCGGGCGAGAGAGCTTGGCAGGGGCGATGTGGGTGATGAGGTGGCCGCCTTGGGTTGGTCTCCCCTGCGCATCTGGGGCCAAACCTGTCGTCATGTGGCTTGCACTTCCTTTATTTTTTTTTTGGCATTTTATGTTACAATCCAGGTGGTGTTCCTGCACAGAACGTGAGAATGGCAGTGCTGCATCGCATACCGTGCGCCTGTGGCCCTTTCCGTTACAACAGAAGCGCATGGCATGGGTGCAGCACCAACCTGTGACGGCTTTTGGGTGGTGTGACGATTGACGGAGTCAGTTGCATCAACATACGTACAATACCTGCCGGTAAAACTGCCTGCGGGATGCCGGAGGGCCACGGCCTGCGGGGGCTTGGACCAGTGGGCAGCTGCGGGCAGCTGCGGGCAGCCCGTGTTCCAGGCTGCACCTTCGTGGTGCCATTGTTATTGTTGTTGATGTGTGAGCGAGTTGTTGGGAGGGACATGAGGCATTCGCTGCAAGATGCATGATGAAGCTTAACCGGTTGTGAAGCCGAACTGACATGCCGGCAAGCCTATCTGGTAACTCAGGGTCTGCCGGTACGACACGTGTAACCAGGGGGAGATGCGAACGGCCCTGGGCCTAAGCGCCCCAGCCTGCTGGTGGTGCTTGTCTGGACCCAGTGTGCAAGCCGACGGTGAAGGGGCGCAGCAGTTCGGGCCAGGGCGTCTCCCTGCTGGTTTGGCGGGCGCACACCACAAACCACACGCGGCTGCCTGGGTGCTACCTGCCTCCTAGCTCCTACAATCTGGCTCAGGGTCCCTGGTCTGGTCTCCCTCCTCAGGGCTCCTGCTCAATATCAGGGGAGGTACCCCTGCTCCCCTGCCCCTACTCCATACCCTGCTCCGCTGCGCCAGACTGTGCGCTGCAACGGGCTGTCACTTCTTGCCTGCTGCCACATGCAATTCTCCTTTGACTGCTGCTTTGTACCCATGCGGCAGTCTGCCAACTGCCCTCCATTTGCACACGGACAGTGCCGTGACGCCGCAAACTACCGGACAGAGCTGCGGCGTGGGACTTCTCATGGCCTCACAAGATGTAAGGGGTTCACAGCAAGGTGTCCTTTACAGAGCGCACAGCCCCTTCTCCGAACGGACAAAGGTACGCAGGGTGTCCCACCCCTCGCTGCACGGGCAGCAGCTATGGTGGGCTTGCGTCAATGCATGGCCCAAGCACGGTCCCAAAGACCATGGACCTCATTTGGGCCCTTTCATCCAGGGGAGATCTCCCCTGCTTTCATCCGTGCGTTACAGGTACAGGCCTGTGCAAGACCACCACGTACGACAACCGTACGGCCATGCGCCATTTGGACAGTACGGCATCCACCCACATGCGACCGCATCACCACAAAACCGCACTTCATGTTCCAGGCCTAACACCCGCGCGGCCACGCCATCAGCCCGATCAGCATCCGCTCACATGCGACAACAATCGTGGCAGCCTGTACCCGGTCTCCGCCGTACCATCTTGTTGCTGCTCTTGCTCCCCGCGCACGGCGCTTTCACGTTTGACCCGCACGCAACAGCCAATTCATGGTCACGGTATTGCTGCCCATGTGGATTTGTCGTTGTGGCTTTCCAAGGTTCACGTTCCCCAACGGCGTCAACCACAAACCAACAAAAAAAAAAAAAAAAAACAGGACGGCATGCGGCAAGCTCCCAACGTCCCAAGAGACAACCGCGCATCTCCGAACCCAATACGACACAGTGATCACCCAGTACGACACCCACAGGATAGTAAGCACTCTAGACCCACCCGCGCGTGAGCCCCACACAACATCCGCCGCCGCTCCCGTCAACGCCCCTAGCACCCACCAATCCAGGTTGTACACATATACTTTACGTGTATTAGTGGCACACACGACACACACGCAGCATGCATCCGTACGGCAATGGTGTACGGCATATCGCGCTTCCCTGTTCCGCCATTACTCGACGCAGGTGTTGAGGGTTTGCTCTCAGCCCGTGCGCCTGCCGCGGAGGCTGCGGCGCCACGTGCCATGATCACACGCGTGGGGTACGGAGGCACGTGTCCCAGCAGCGAGGTCCAGCAGCCCTGGTTGGGGTTGCGGCCTCCTGCGGTACACCGTACAATCCGCAACCCACGCGTCGGACATGGCACGTGGCACCGGCAGCCAGCGGCAGCAACACGTGCACCCCTAGCGCGTTGTGTCGAATGATCCGAGACTCGAGGGGCCCCGTCCACATCCACCCATTCCTCTCCAAACTGCACCGCATAATAGCGCTGCATGGCACACCCGTAAACCGGCACAATTGCTAACCGGCAAACAGTTGTAATGCAGGAGCAGCGAGCACGGAGGCAGGGGACAAACAAGGACAGAAAGCCGACCTCAATGCGCATCATCTTCGCAACAACACCTAGGCAATCACAAGCAGCACACATCCCTCTAAACACGCTCTCATTGGTGTGGGCATTGATGACCGCTGGCCGCTCGCCTTGACACCGGTCGAGGCGGCCGCAGGTTCGCATGTCCAACACAAATAGCGTAACGAGCAAAAAACAGTGCAGGGAAATTCCCAACAGAAATGCAGTTGGTAAAAGGCATCCCAGGGGAACCGCAACAGCCGTTATTCCAATAGCGCCGAACCGGCAAGTTTAAGCAAGCTGCGTTCAAAACGGGTACGACAGTCAGTGCAGGCAGCGACGTCTCTGCAGGCGGGGCTAACACACGCACACGCCTGGAAGGATCCGAGCAAAAGCCCAAACCTAAGCACGCAGTGGCCGGCTAGGACGGAGTGGCCACGCAAGGCGCACACCAAGCACAAGGCTACCGGTATCCGCGTACAACTAGCTGACCGTTCCAAACAATACTCCCGTCTCGTCGGTCGCGTAACAGCTGGGAAATATACACACGTCCGGAGTCACAAAAAGGGCAGGAGTCGGCATGCGTCATGGCACACTGCCCCTGGTCCACGCTAATAACCCACGCATTCAAGGACCCACACCCCACACCTTATTGTGGAAGCTGTGAAGCAGCAAAATGGCAGCCATACACCTAGCGCACCAGGGGGGTGGTACGCGAAAGCACGCTCCACAACTGCACCAATAATACATGAAGCAAAGCTGAACCAGGGTAACCGGTCCGCCCATAACCCATAGTCCCACATCCCCACAACACCCTAGCGGTACGACCCATGCGTTGAAGCCCACGGGGTTCCCCGTTCCGCAGCCCCTACCACGTTTCAATATTACCCAAGGCGCCCAAAAACGCCCAGCAGGCGCAAATCTCATCCCAAACACCACCTGAACACAGCGCGCAACCCTCGCACCGCACATACACAAGCACCTCCTTTATCACGAGGCACCCCCCTCCATTTCCACGCCCCACCTACACCCCCTTGCCCTCAACCGCGTTCCCACTGGACCCGTCAGAAGACACCCTGTCCACCTCCCCCTTAATACCACCCTCGCCCGCCCCCTTGGCATCCACCGTGGCGGGCGGCGGCGCGTCCTTGAGGCCGCCCGCCTCCTCGTCCTTCATGGCGGGCGCGGGGTAGTCGTACGACGCGGTGGGCGGCAGTTGGTCGGCGGGCGTGTGGCGCAGCAGGCGCGCCAAGGGGGCCATGCAGCGGTAGCCCAGCAGGTCGCGCTGGAAGCCGGAGCCTGGAGGTGCGGGAACAATGAGTTAAGCGCAGGATAAAAACTACTGATGGTTAATGCTTGTTGCCGTTGTCGTGTAAGTGGTGCACGTCGCGCTTGAAGCCGGAGCCTGGAAGGGGGCGTAAAAAAGCGTGGGGAGTAATAATAAGTGCAAATGACCACAGGCAGCAATACTTGCACTGCGGGCGGGAGTGTTGGTTGAGGTGCTTCGTCTGGGTAACCAGTCCACGTTCGCCTGTCCCCCCACACGCCAAGTAGATCAGCCGAGTACCCCGGCCCCCGGCCCCGCCCACATGGTTCCACGTCCAGCACCCACCCGTGATGATGCTGAATCCGGGCAGGGGCCGCAGCAGACCGCTGATGCCGGGGCCCTCGATGCCGAACAGGCGCTTGAGCAGCTGGGCGCCCGCGATCCACATGAGGAGGCCCACCAGCTGGAAGCAGGCGGCGACCAGGAAGTAGTCCCACTCGTACGTCTGCGGGGAGAGGGGCGGGGCGATCCATGGGTCAGTCGGGGGGCGATAAGAACTCGGATGCACAGCGGGTGGAGAGAAGACTGAGGGGAGAGGAGACGCGTCGGCGCGTGCCACGTGCCACGTGGCAGGGCGGCGCGACCCATGGGTCAGTGGCGGAGGCTCGACGTAAATGGATACAGTAAATGATACCCGAAGCAGGAGAAAGCACGGGCACGCGCAGTGTGGGTTCACAACTGAAAGCCTAGACAACCGCGGTGCGCTCTGCCCATGCCGCAGGGTGAAGTGTGCATGCAAAGAACCGTACGCGAGGAATGCAAGCACGAGGGCCTGGGCAGTGCGTGGCCAGCGCGGCACGACACGCTCCTGGCACACACGTGTCACTCACCCAGTTGCCGTACCACGTGTACCTGCAGTCAACGGCGCGGCCAAGACAGGGTTGGGGGGCGCGGTCAGTGTCCAGGCAGCTGCCAGTACGGAGGTGCCGGCACATCTCGTCATTTGTTCCAAGCATTGCCGACCCGCTAGGTGTACGTGTTCTCATACATTGCACATCATCCCATTAATTTGTGCAGCTGTCACATTTACCCTGAAGCCACCCTGCAGCTGCCGTATCCGCGCAGCTACGCAGCGCAGCTACCGGCACCTACCACGCGCCGCGGCGGATGGACAGCTGCGGGTCAGAGGGGTCCCAGTTGTTGGGGTCGCCGATGCCGTACGCCGTACACGTGAGCATGGCCACACAGAAGCCGAAGACCAGGCCGCTCTCCGTGACGTACGGCTTGGCTCGCTCCCACAGCCCCAACGCCACCAGCAGGAAGCAGCAGGTGGTGAGCATGTTGCTGATCAGGAACAGGCTGAGGATGGGGTAGCCTGCAACACGTGGTGGGGTATGGCACACAATGAAGCATGTTGCTGATCAGGAACAGGCTGAGGATGGGGTAGCCTGCACGGGGGAGGCCAAGTGGGGTTTTCGGTCAGGTTGGACATTGCGGACGCGGCCCTGTTGCTGATCAGGAACAGGCTGAGGATGAGGTAGCCTTCAAGACATGGTGCAACATCGAGTAAGAATGCAACAGCATGCTGCTGATTAGGAACAGGCTGGGGATGGGGTAGCCTGCGTGGGCAAGCAAGACAAGGTGAGTTGGTTGGGGTAAGGGTTGTTGGGAAGGGGTGGTGGGAGCAGCGAAGACCAGGGGCATGATGAGTACGGGGCGGCCGTGGCCCTGGACCAGCGAGCTTTCCGTAGCCACACGCCTTCGAGCACGCATACCGTACTCGCTTGCGCCAGGAGCGCAGTGCACCATAAGCCCCACCCACGGAAACTGCCGTCGCCAACTACGGTACCATGCGACCGGATCGGGGTCTATAAGGTGCTGCGCGGCGGCGCCACGTGCAACAGTGCGACATGCTGACACGAGCAACCTGCCTCCCAACGAGGTCTGCTAAGCCACAGTCATCCCTCCCCCCCAGGCACCGCAGCAGCGCAGCTCACCCTGCAGCGACACAATGATGAGCGGGATGTTGATGGCCACCAGCACCATGCGCGGGAATATGGTGTGCTGGCCCTTGAAGAAGTGCTGCGTGAACACGGCGGCGATGCCGTTTTGTAGCGAGTCGATCGCGCCCTCGTTCATGGTGCACGCCAGGATGAGCGTGATGACGCCGATCCAGGAGCGGACCTGCACCAGGGGATGGGTATGTATAGAATGGAGCAAATATATTATTATTTTATTATGCAAGGTCAATGACATATTTATTCATTATGAAAGGTTTACGTTTGTCGTTCATGGTGCACGCCAGGATGAGCGCGATGACGCCGATCCAGGAGCGGACCTGCAATCGCACATGGCACACAAGTGCAGACGGGTGTTTTGTTGGGTCAGGTGGTATGCCGGCCCCGGAGCGGACCTGCACATGCTTTTACATAGCGAGCACCTACGGCGTGAGATGCTGGGGGGTAGGCGGCAGATGCATTCGGCTGCCAGCGTGTCCTGTGTCACGGAACGGCTGTACCTCCTTCAAAACACCCCTACCTCATGCGCTCCATGCCCCCATATCTCCCATGCTCCCCATGCGCTGCATGCCCGCAAGGGACTGGCGCCCCCGGTTCCTCCCGCACCGCCACCGGTGAATGGCCCACCTTAATGTTCCCTATGTCCCCCCCATGGCCCCCCATACCCCCCGTTACCCCCATACCCCCCGTGCCCCCAGTGCCTGCCGGCACAGGACAGTACAGGACTCTACGGTCCCTCCCAACCAGCAGCCCACCTGGGTAGACGCGGCAGGGTTCTCCTTGTCCTGCTGCGAAGCGAAGATCTGCAACACAAAGAAGAGCAACACAAGAAGAGCTGCTGGTTACGGCAACTGCCAACTGCCAACCGCATACCACGCGCACGGGGCAAGGCGTTCAGCATGGAGAGGAGCCGCATCAGCACGTGCTGCCGCAGGTGCCGCTCTTCAGCGCCGTACCGCAGGTGCCGTACATTAGTGCCGTACCTGGAACATGTAAAGGTTCGGGTTGGTGACGTCGTACACGACGTAGCCCGCCCACGCCGCCAGCCAACCGAAGAAACCGAATATGAAGACCGCCAGCATGATGAGCACGAAGCCGAAGCTGCCGCCGAAGATAACCGACCGGCGGCTCTCGGAGGCCCACACCTGGCCAGGGACACAGCGGGGCAGTTTGGGGGATGGGGTGCGTGGGTCACAGCTCTAATGAGTGCGCCTGGGGTGCTATACAGTACTGCAATGCGAAACAGGTGCGGTACACGGTAAGTATGAGGAAGGCCCTGACAAAGTGCAACACAAGGGACGGCACTGAGAATCGGCCAATACGATGGGTGTACAAGGGCGTGTCTCATACGATGGATTTACAAGGGCATGTGTGTGCTATGAACGTTGCCCCCGTGGCACAGGAGTTGCTGGTTCGACAGTGCACGAGTCGAGCCATGAGGTTGCAACAGGACAAACGCGCACACGGCAGTGCGGCACGCGCATGCGGCGACACGGCGCGTGTCGCGTGGGACGCGGCGACGCGTGGGAGTGGCACGTGTCCAGCAGCACGCGTGTCCAGCAGCACGCGTGTCCGCCGCAGCGCACCTTTTGCCACATGGCCTCCGAGAAGACTGTTGCGGCCATGAGGGAGCACGGCATGGAGAAGATGGCGCTGCAGGGGGGAGGGGGATGTGTTGCGCGCAGAGGTCCGGGGGGAAATGCAACCGTGGGTTGCGTACGGGCTTGCGTCTGCATGCTCGTTTGGCCGCCGACAAGGTCCGAGTAGTGCCAAGACCGCCTAACCACCTGTCTTGAGTGGGCGGCGATGCCTGCTGCAAATGCTCCTGCTCCGCTCCGAAAGTCCCAATGTCCCACCCGTCAAGCTAGGCCCACCTGTAGCCACTGGGGTTGGCGCCCAGGGCCCAGCCGACCTGCAGGGAGGGGGCAGGGAGAGCAAAAGGCGGGGGAGGAATGGGTTGGGCGGGGTGGCTGCGGGTGGGCGGTAGGAAGAAGTCGACGTGGGCGGGGCCCGTAAAGTGGCACCACGTGTTCCCGTGTGCGGGCGCAGGTGTGCATAGCTGCCCTGGCGGATAGCTACGTACGGACGCTGTGGGAGGAGAATGCACATCGGGACCGGGGTACGGAGCAGCAGCGCCAAGCTGGCACGAGACGCGCTTGCCGCAAGAAACGCCCGAGCCGCAAGGTACATACGGTACGCAGTGACACAGTGGCACGCCCGCCCATACGTACCGCGGGGTCGTTGGGCACCGGCTTGGGCAGGCCGCCCTCGGGGCGGAAGGTGACGGCCACGTAGATGACGAGCACCGCGATGAGGAGGGAGGTCAGGATGCCCTGGGGGGGTGGGTCCAAGACACACAAGGCGCGGCGGTTGGTGGTTGGCGGTTAGTCTGTTAGTTTGTACATCCTGGCGAGCGCGCTGCACGGCATGGCATGGCCGTTTCCTTGGCCGCCGAGCGATCAGCAAGGCTTCCCTCTGTGCAGCGTGGCTCAGCTTTGGGGCCGGGTTGGGGGCAGGTGGTGGCAGATGGGGGCTGGAGCATGGGGCTTAGCCCCCTGGTGCGCCGTGCCGTACCTGCAGCTGGTCTGTGATGATGGAGATGTACGTCCCGCCGTACGCCGTGTACGTCATCGTCAGCACGCCCACGATGATGACGATGGGGTAGTCAACGGAGCTGTACGGGGAACGGGACACGGGGTCAACGGGGGAGGTGAATTGTGCGAGGCACAGGTACGGCAGCAGGGTGAAGGGGGCGAGGTAGATGCTTGTGCGGATGGCGCACAAAATAGTGATGCATGAGCGGGTCGTATCTTCATGGACGCACGAGTACTGCTGGCACCACGCAAGGCATGAAAGCGGGCCGTGCGTACAGCAAGGGTACGGCAAGGGTACGGCAAGGGTACTCAGCAGGGATGAGGGCTAGGTAGGACGGGAGAGCGTGCAAGGCGGAGCTAGCTGGGTCAGGGTGGGTGCGGCTGATGTGGGTGGGGGGTTGCATAGGAGAAGTGTTGTGCACGTACATGTGCCGGACACGTGTCGTACACGACGCTGCTGGCACCATGTGCGAGGCGCTGCTCGTTCGCTGCAGCGTGCGACTGCGACCCACCCGACAAAGTCCTTGAACAGGGCGCCAATCTGAGGAAGGGAGGGAACGGGGCAGGGAGGAAACACATGGGGATCTGCGTACCGCTGCGGGATACCGTGGCGCGCGCGGCTAACACCGTACCGTAGGTGTACCCCACACGGCACCGCACCGTACATGCATACGCCCATCCGTACGCGCAGGTACACGGACCGCGCGTCTGCCCTGCCCGCCCAGCGGGCCACAACGAACCGCAGTACACACTGTCAGTCGTGACCGCACATGCCATCGCGGTCTTAGTCCACGTAAACTTGCTTTGATACATGCGTTGTATGTGTACCAGTCTTAGACCAGAGGCATTGTATATCCCCTCACCGCATCCTGCTACACACTGTCAGTCGTTGGGAGGAGCGCCGCACAGCGCTTGCCCGCTCCCAACCCCCACACCCTGCGCCCCACCCACCACAGTGCACCCCGCCAGTAACCGCTAGCAACCGCCGGCAACCTCCCAACTCCCGCGCGGGCCCCAACCCTCCCGCTACACACACGCTCCTACTTCACACCCTACGCCCACGTGCAACAATCAAGACAAATTCTGCCAGCATGGCGCACCACCCACCCCGCACAGGTTCCCGCACGCCCCCACGTGCGCCCGAGGGTACGCTACCCACCACAATTTACTCCGCCAGCAACCTACTGACCCCCGCGCCCCCGTCCCCCCCAGAAAAACACACGCACCCTCATCCGCCCCTTCACCCCCGCACAGGGCCTCGCAGGCGCCCAAGGGTACCCTACCCACCACAATGTACTCCGCCAGCATGGCGATGCTCATGTTGAACAGCGAGATGCACACCACCAGCGTGCGCGCCACGGGGCCGTAGCGCTTGCCGATGAAGTCGGGGAGCGTGCACACCTGCGGCATGGAACAGCAGCAGCAAACATCAGGGGCACGGACGGTAACACTGGTTTTGTTGCGAGTGCCAGAGGACCGGTAGGGCAGCTTGCACACTTGCGGCACAGAGCGGCAGCAGCTGCAGCAGTGAAAAATGTTCATGCGTTGCGGCAAGTAACCGCGCTGCTTCTACCGCCGACAGGGGCGGTCCCCGCAACGGCTGACGGGTGCGCGGGCCACCGGTAGGGTGCAGCCGCCGTACGACAGGCCCTCATACGTCGCCCCTTGCACTGCCCTGGCCCCTCGTCAAAAGCCCGTTCCTCCCCTTCCAATACCCAGCCCGTTCTCCTCCAACCGACCCGTTACTGAGCCGCTCCGCGGCTACCGCTGCCCGCCCCCCCACCCCCGCCGTTACTGAGCCGCCCCCAACCCACACCTCCCGTCATCCCCCTACCTCGGGGTGTAGGCGCTGTATGACCGGCCCCAGGAGGGAGATGATCAGCACGGGGATACCGGAGGCAAAGGCGTACATGGCCAGGCCCTGGGGGCGCGGAGGGTGGTTGCGGGGTGTGGGGGAAGGAGGCCCTCAGCAGGGGGCAAGGAGGTCCGTGGCAGGGGGTGGTGCGGGCTGGCGTGCCCTGGACATTGGCAGGCCGCGGCCTGATGCGAGCCCTGGAGGACGGCAGTCGCTTTGCGGAGGGTGCCTGTGCACTCCTAAACCGTCGTGCAGGAGCACTTGGGAGGTTGCAGGCTTGCTGCATAAGGAGGGCACGCTGGCCAGGAGCGCTCATTCCAGTGGCAACACATAATGCCCCTGCGCCAGGCTCGCCTCGTGCCGCCGTGTGGACGGCCGGTGCAAGCACGGTTCGGCGTGCGGCGCGACGAGCTGGAGTCAATCCGGCCGGGTGTTGCAACTCACCACGATGCCTGTGCTAACAGCAAAGGAAGCAGGTGACGTCATGCACCAGGCGCCCACGGCCGAAGCGAAGAACGACCAGCCGATTTTCCATTTGTTCGCAGTGCCTCGCGCCGTCATAAACTCCTCAGCCGTAGGGTCGCGCTTTTGCTGCATCAATCGCCTTGTGAACATGGCGATGGCATAGCAGGCGAAGGCAACCTGGGTCGCCAGGGTTTTGCATGGACGGGCGTTAGCAACGGCCCCGGTGGTGGGCTTGACGCCCGGCGTTAGAAGCGATAATCCTTACTGCTCTTTATTGGCGTCAGGACAGGCTCGAGCGGCACGGCGTGCTTAAGGCTTCCGCTTGTCGTCCCGGCCGAGGGCGCGGGCGGCGCCAGCGCAAACCGGAGCTCAGCGCCCTCACCTGAGCGGTAACGCATGTTGCATAGGAGATGGCGATGTACTTCCCCGTCGCCATTTTGACTCGTCAAGGTCTTTTGGTGTGCAGGTATGCGTGGCACGAAGGGAGAGGCGCAGAAGCCGAACGTCCTGCCTAGTCCCAACTTTCCCAAAAGATTCGGTATAAATGATATTGCTCAACAAAGGTAGAGACTGGGCATTCCCTGAGAAGTATTTACTGGATGGGAACGAGCGGCTGAAGCTGTGCTTCTACGCGAGCCTCACCCCAAAGCAAGTATCACCTCGAAAATCTTCAAGTCAAGGACAACAGCGTTGAAGTCGAAATACGGCATGCATGCAGGAAAACCAGCTCCGGAACCCGCCTGCCGGTGAACGCCATGCCATGGCGGCGAGATGGTACGTACAGAAAACGGCGCACATCACTTGCAAAAACCACATTGCGCAGCGCGCTGCCGTGGCTCTGTGCAGATGCCCTTCGCATCGAACCCCCGCATCGAACCACCGCACGAGCCCTTACCAGACCAAGCTGGTCACGAGGGCACAAGGGCAACCCCCCTTCCTTTGCCTGCACATGTGCAGGCTTCGCCTGATTATCCACGGCGCACAAGGTCATAGCGCAACGCATCTGCCATTCAGTCCGTTTGCATCCCATGCCCCATGTAGCCCGCTTCCCGGGAGGCGTCGATGCTTGACGGGCGGACTGACGGTTGACGATGACTGCCCTGGGAGTCGCCCCCCTGATGACTGCCGCTGACTCCTGCACCTTGGCCCTCCTGCAACTCTTGCTTCCTCCTCCCCTGCTGCTGGCTGTCAGGATGTGCCGTGGTCGTCAGCGCAGCATGTACAGCAACGAAGTGGTTACGTAGGGCCGTGCAAACAGGGCCACGCAAGAAGTGATGGCACAGCGCAACAGCCTATCTACTGGCCGCTGGTATCAGTAGTAAGCTAGTAACACTAGGCAATGCATGGGCGCCGACTGCATGGGGAGGCCGCAGCACGTGGTGGAGCTGCTTGCCGCAACAGCCAGACCAGGCCAGCCACGTGCTGGTGGTGGACGTGTGGGCGGTGCGGGGCATGCATGGAACTGCATGGAGGGATCACGGGCAGGATCAGGGGAGGGATACCCACACTGCACCAGCAGGCAGAAGGCTCCTTCGCTCGGCCTGCAGGACACAATTGTAGCCGCCTATGTGGTAGGGGACTCCCTTGGGAGAGGGGCTCCCCTGACGGGAGGCCCTCCAGGGAGGCCATGACGATCAATCATTGGGTTGATGGGGCCCAATAAAGCCTATCCGGGCGGTGTGGAGAGGCCAGCTTAGGTAGCATACTACTACTTAAGTCCCAGTTCAAGGGCTGGGCACCAGAAGCCGTTCTTTGGTTCCTTCTCTCGTGAGCGTATGTCACTGTTCCAGACCGGACCCATCCGTCCGGCTATCCTGAGCCCGTCAAGCGTCCCGTCGAGGTGAGGTCCTATTAAGTAGCCATCCCTGCTACTACACTGGTATCAGAGCCAGCCTGTGGGCCCCGTGTGATGGCTAGCGGCTGATCAATGCCGAGTGACTTGCAAGCACCCGCTGCACGCACGCCCTGCTACTACAGCCTACCACAACCCATATGGCCGGACGAATGCGGCAGCGTGCACATACCGGTAGCACATTCCTACCTTTGGGGTATCCGGCTATGGCACCAAGGCTCGCTCAGGGGACTGCTCAGGCTTGTGGTGCCCCCGTGTGGCACTAGCGCCCTACTCAGCGTGCAACCGTCTCACCGTTACTAGCATGCCATGGCATGCCATTGCCCCGGAACTTCAGGAGACGACGTGAGCGCACGTGCGCAGGGAAACTCCGTTGCACGCGCAGTCACCCAGCCAGGGGACTGCTCCCCTGCACCCAGCACGTCGCAGCAGGCAGCCCTTGCCTGCGTGCTCCTGCTGTCCCAGCAAGACCATGGCCCTGTTTGCTACCAGTAAGGGAGAGCCAGAACGCATGAGGATGTGGTCTATGCCAAGGAGGAAGTGGAATGCACGCACACGCGTTACAGCAGAAGGGCTTTCTGCCCTGCTGCTGCCACCCCGAAACGGCCCTGAAACGACCCTCGGAACTCCCCTGATACCTGTCGACAGTACGCAGACCGCCCGGACGAACGGGACTGGTTATGGCCATAACAATTAATGCTAATCCTACACAAAGGGTTACTCGTAAGGACTGGACGCGCTACACATTGACAGGGGGCGCGTTAGGTGCCCCGGCGCATGGGAGAGCAGTTAGGCTGAAACGCAGGGCTGGAACCCAGCTATTGCAAATGCCATGCGGTGTCACTACAACATAGGAGGTGAAGGTGTCGCGTGTCGTCACCGATTCCATAGTTCGGCACCTCCCGGACCGCTGCCGTACAACAACGGACGGTGGATGGCAATGCCCTGTCCGATACATGATACCGCGCGTGCACGCCAGTTAGATACTTTCGGGTTATACTCTAAACCCGGCACAGGTTGCGCGGTGACTCTATTTCTGTAGCCGGTCTTGTCCAGAACCTACAATATGCAGCAGATGCTGGGCCGCACCGCTCAGCGCGTTTCCGCCAAGGCGGAGCAGCGCGCGGTGGCCTCCACTAGCCGCCCGTGCAGCTCGCGGGCGCCCATTGTCATCAACGCGGCATATGGCGTTAGGAAGACCGCGACTCAGCTGCTGCGCGAGGTCGTCGGGCGGACGGCCAAGCCCCGGCGCAGCACCACCACTTCTGCCAAGGTCACCGGTGTGACCGGTGCGACCGCTGCTCTGGACATCGTCTTCGTTGCCGCTGAGTGCGCTCCTTGGAGCAAGACCGGCGGTCTGGGCGATGTGGTCGGTGGCCTGCCGATCGAGCTGGTGAAGCGCGGCCACCGCGTTATGACCATTGCTCCCCGGTAAGTGGAATTTATTGATGTAGGAGGGCTTATCTGGGCATGCATGTGTAACAGCAACGGGCCCTGGCTCAACAGCCTTCGCTTGTTAGAAGCTTTGGGGCGGTCGCGTCCGTTAGTGTCTAGGCGCGCTCCTCGTTTCCTTACCTCAAAAGAGAAAGCTTTACGTTATTTGAAATATGCTATGCGAGCGCACCTGCCACGTTCACTGCGAGCGTTTCTTCCGATGGCCATGTCAGCGCGCTGTGAAGCCCAGCGCAGTGCATTTGAACATCAACAACCTATATCACTGTATGCACACCCACCAAGCAAAAGGCGCCAGGTCTCCTCGGGGTCTGCAAGCCCCTCTTGTCCGTTGTCCCGACCCACATCGCCCCGTCCCACCCCTCCCCCTACCTTCCGCCTGCTTCCCGCAGCTACGACCAGTACGCTGACGCCTGGGACACCAGCGTGGTCATCGACATCATGGGCGAGAAGGTCCGCTTCTTCCACTCCATCAAGCAGGGCGTGCACCGTGTGTGGGTGGACCACCCCTGGTTCCTGGCCAAGGTGTGGGGCAAGACCGGCTCCAAGCTGTACGGTCCCCAGTCCGGCGCTGACTACCTGGTGAGTCTCCTCTCAAAGTGAAAGTTTTTCCTCCGTGTAACGCCTGGCATCATCACACTGCGTTGCTGCTGGTCTCGCATCCGGCACGGCGGGAGTGATGCCTTCACCCCCTGTCCCCATCGCGCTGCTGCTGACCCACACGTGCCCACCCCACCCTGCCCCAACGCTCCCCGTCAACAGGACAACCACAAGCGCTTCTCGCTGTTCTGCAAGGCGGCCATCGAGGCTGCCCGCGCGCTGCCCTTCGGCCCCGGCGAGGACTGCGTCTTCGTGGCCAACGACTGGCACTCGGCGCTGGTGCCCCTGCTGCTCAAGGTGAGGAACCTTCCGTCGCATTACGCAAATCTGATTTGGGTCTTGGCCGAAAAATGAGTTTAGAGGCACTTTGGCCGAAGGCGAAGCTTGCACTCCGCCCTGGTGGCCCTGCTGCTCAAGGTGAGGCGGGCGCACAGGAGCAACCGGAGCGGCTCTTGTGTCAGCGTGTACCCACATTAGAAATGGTGCTTGATGCATTGCCGCGTTGTTGTCCCTGCTGCTCGAGGTGAGGGACCAGCATGTTACCGGTGCGCACATCTGATTTGGGTCTTGTCCAAGGAACGACTAGGAAGGCGGCTAGGTTGAGGAAGAAGCTGGTTGAAGCTGCCTGATGGGGTTTTCGTGGAAAGATAGCGGGACGGCAGCATGGCGTACCGTGGTTTTGTATCGAAAGGGTAGCGGACAGCAGCACGGCGGACCAGCAGGTGATGATTAGTGCTGATGCAGGGGCTTACTGGTGACCACCCACGTTCGCTCGGCGGGTGCTGCACGCATGAAGTCGCCCCGCTTTGGACCGGGTGGGTGCAGAGGTGTGAACCGCTCTGCTGTGTACCGTGCGCCTTGTGCCCCGCAGGAGGAGTACCAGAAGAAGGGCCAGTTCACCAAGGCCAAGAGCGTGCTGTGCATCCACAACATCGCCTTCCAGGTGCGCAGCATGCTATGCATAGCACCAGGGGTGCATGTCACGCACAGCGCACCTAGGGGGATGTTGCTGCTTCCCAGCGGCGCATTCTACCGTAAGGAAGCCTGCCAGGGACGCCTCGGCGTGCGCACCACATTGACACTCTAGCACCGCGCTGGTCTGCTGCCAAGGTCGCCGCCAACCTCGCCTCCCAAGTCGTTGCTGCTGCTGCTGCCGCAATGTGCGACGGCACCTGACTCGCGTGCCGCGCCTTGTCCTCACTGTCCCCACACCCCAGGGCCGCATGTGGGAGGACGCCTGGAAGGACATGGCCCTGCCGCAGTCGGCCTTCGACAAGCTGGCCTTCTCGGACGGCTACTCCAAGGTCAGTCAGTTGCCGAGGGTTTTCCCATCTACGGGTGCACGGACCCGTGTGAAAGGCAGGGTTAAGACCAACAACCCTGCTGCAAAGAGCGAGCTGCTTTTCCATCCTTGGAATGAAATTCGCCTATTACACCTGACCGCACAACCCGTTCAATCCAGCGTGAAACGCATGCCCCCTGCTGCGCAACCCCCGACAGGTGTACACGGAGGCCACTCCCCTGACCGACGACGAGAAGCCGCCGCTGACCGGCAAGACCTACAAGAAGATCAACTGGCTCAAGGCCGGCATCCTGGCCACCGACAAGGTGGTCACCGTGTCGCCCAACTACGCCACGGAGATCTCGGCCAACGCCGCGGGCGGCGTGGAGCTGGACACCTACATCAGGTGGGACCTTACATACGATATGGGGCCATGTGAAGGCCCCGACTATCAATGCCTTTTATCTTTTTTTGGCGTCGTTTGCTCCCGTGGAAGCCTTTCCGTGGAGCTGATGCAAGTCATTTGCACTTCGCCAAATCCTCCTGACACATCCTCGAACTGGTCTTCCATCGATTTCCTCCTCCTCGGCTTCGGCGACCTACCACAACCCTTCGCTCACGCCCTGCCGGACGCACTGTTTCCCCTTCCGCCGCCGCAGGGCCAAGGGCATTGAGGGCATCGTGAACGGCATGGACATTGAGGAGTGGAACCCCAAGACCGACAAGTACCTGACCCTGCCGTACGACCACACCAACGTGTACGCGGGCAAGGCCGCCGCCAAGGCCGCGCTGCAGGCCGAGCTGGGCCTGCCCGTGGACCCCTCGGCCGCCGTGTTCGGCTTCATCGGCCGCCTGGAGGAGCAGAAGGGTGTGGACATCATCCTGGCCGCGCTGCCCAAGCTGCTGGCCACCCCCAACGTGCAGGTGTGTAAGAGCAGAGCGCGTTTGGTGGCTTGCTTTCGGAATTAGGTGCCATGTATGCATTGGCCAAATGGAGAGCACGCATGGGGGTGTGCTTAGCCGTGGATCCAGCGCTGGTGCTTCTAGGATTTGCCGCGTCAATCGTGCACTAGGAGCAGTCAGCATCACGCCTGCGCTGTCCAGGGGGCATGCCTAGCCATGGGCGCGTGCAGGTGTGCCTGCTGACCATGTGTGAAGGAGCGAATGGCACACTTCACACTCCACGCTTTTTGCAAAGCAGCTCACTTCGGCTGTCTCGTTCTGTGCACCCCGGCAGGTCGCCATCCTGGGCACGGGCAAGGCCGCGTACGAGAAGATGGTCAACGCCATCGGCACCAAGTACAAGGGCAAGGCCAAGGGCGTGGTCAAGTTCTCGGCCCCCCTGGCGCACCTGATGACGGCCGGCGCGGACTTCATGCTGGTGCCCTCGCGCTTCGAGCCGTGCGGCCTGATCCAGCTGCACGCCATGCACTACGGCACCGTGCCCGTGGTCGCCTCCACCGGCGGCCTGGTTGACACGGTCAAGGAGGGCGTCACCGGCTTCCACATGGGCGCCCTGAACCCGGACAAGCTGGACGAGGCCGACGCCGACGCCCTGGCGGCCACCTGCAAGCGCGCGGCCGAGGTGTACGCCACCCCGCGCTACAAGGACATGGTGTACAACGCCATCAGCCAGGACCTGTCGTGGGCCAAGCCCGCGCAGAAGTGGGAGGGGCTGCTGGAGGAGCTGGTGTTCGGCAAGGGCGGCGTGAGCACCGCCAAGAAGGAGGAGGTCCGCGTGCCGGTGGCGGAGAAGATCCCCGGCGACGTGCCCGCCGTGGCGCGCTCCTCCAACGTGCCTGTCTCGAGCTCCGCCTCCTCCAACGGCGTGCCCAAGGCCGGCACTACCGCGCCGGCCATGGGCGCCTTCCGCGCCTCCAACCCCTCGGGCCCTGTGACGTCCCTGCCGCCCAAGGTGACCACCTACACCACGCTGCCCGTGCTGCCCCGCACCAAGCCCGCGGCGCCCATCACGGAGAGGAAGCCCGCCGGCGCGGGCGCTGACAGCGCCAGCAGCAACGGCAACGGCAACGGCGCTGGCAAGAGCACCGTGTCGCCTAAGGCCCCCGGCCGGCCCCTGGTCTCCGCTAAGAACCAGTAAGCGGCCACGCGGCGCGTGAGGGGTGTGCGGGTTGAAGGCGCTGAGGTGGCGTAGCTGCACCGCTGCGAGTCGTGAAAGTACAGTGAAAGCAGAGGCATAGGAGAGGGTACCGGTTTTTGCAGCAGTTCGTGGTTTTGCAGTACTTCATCGCATCGAGGGCGTGTCGCCCCTGGGGGCTTTTACTCGCGAGGATTTGTGTCCTCCTGGCGGTTCTGTACCTGATCCTGGTCCCGCTCTGGTGTGTGGCGGCGGGTGTTGCCTTTTGTAGCGGCACTCATGCGCTTGTGTACATGACCCGAATGAGCTCGAGGGCGCCATTTTCTCGGCCTGGCGTTGTGTGCAGAGGAGGGGCTTTCGTGGAGAGGGCAGTCGAAGGCGCCCAGTGGGCTGGTTGGCTGTTTTGTCGGGTCGCCTGGCCTCGTTCCGGGACGGTTTGGATCCGTGTGTGTGTGTGTCTCACTTGTGCATTAAGGGGGAGCGCGAGATGAGTGGAGGCTAACTGTATCTTAGACACCTGCATTTAGATGATCTGTGAGTATTGTGAGGTTTTTGGTGCGGTGATGAGAAGAAAGTATTTTGCGGATGGCCGTTTCGCTGAGCGCCAGGTTTTTGCACGGGCGCTGGACACAGACCGCGAGCATTTCACAAGCGCGGTTTTGCTCCTTCGGGGGCCTGACACGAGAGGGATTATGGATACGATTTGACGGTTTTTATGGGCGGGAGCTGCCGAAACGGTGCCTGCTGAGAGGCGCGGGGGCTCAGGCATGAGCCTCTGGCGTGTGGAGAGGAGAGGGTTGCTGAGGCGTGCGTGGTTGGACTGCTATGGAGTTGTGGTTAGTATGTGGGAGCAGCAGCCGTGGCTGCACTGCCTTGCGGTGTGTGGGCGAGGTGCGGTCCGGCGCTGGCCCGGTGTTAGGTTGGCGTGCATCGCCTGACTGTGTCGCGGAAGTGCTGGAACCCTTATTCTTTCCCTGACTCGTTGAATGCAGAATGTAAGCTACGTACGGATTGCCTGATGCTTAGTGCTCGCAACCTGATGGCCATGCCAAGTGCTGAGGGCAACCTGGGTGTGGCAGGAAGCAAGCTTGCTTTGCAACTCGCCCACAGACTGGAAGCAGCATAAGTGACCGTACATTTTTCCTCGGACCAAGACAGCTGCTTGCCTCTGTACGCACGTGTTTTGCATGCGCTCTGCAAACGAGTGGGACAGAGAAGCGGTGAGCACGAAATCAGCAACAGCCATCCAAGACACACGGGCGCTCCAAGCGGGACCCCAAGCGGGACTCAACTTCACAAGCGTCATCCTTTCACCCCCTGTGCAGCGGCACAGCAGCAGGGTTCCTGCCTGCAGCGCTGAGAGCCGCGCAGGTGCACGACTGCGCGTGCACATCACACATGCACCGGTGCCAAGGCGATTTCCGGTTCACTGCTTCCCCAACATCCATGGAACACATGCTCAGCATGGACCTGATCATCTGCCAGTGTAAGGAGCCTCTGCCGCGGACATACCGCCGACAAAGCCAAAGAAGTTTTGTTGAACGTTGTGCACGTGCAACCCACGTCTACGCCACTCACAGGCCACAGCGCTACCAGGGGGCAGTACCGTACCCATGAGCTGGTTGGTGGAGCGTTCATTTCCGCCCACATGTGCTTGCCAAGCACGAATTCCTAGCCCCTGTAACCTTCTCACGAAGAAAATAGGAGCACGCACCCCCTGCCCGCCCAACGCTCACCCCACCCCCAAGCATCATCTCTCTGTCACCTCACGTCCTCTTCGCGAGCAGGCACCTGTGAATTTGTAACTCCCTGACGCCTCACACGGTTTCTCGCGTTTTACACAAATCCCAAGCATCCTGCCCTGAACTTGGCCCCTCAACCCCGTTCCCTGCATCACTCCGCCTCCCCCTCCACCGCAGGTCCCTTTTGCCCTTCCGACGCACCACCCTCCACACCCTCCGCCGCTGCTTGCTCCCCCCCATCCACCCCCGCTGGCCCACCCTCCCCATCCCCCCCACCCTCCCCCGCCTGCTCCCGTTCACCCGCCGCTGCCGATGCCCTGGAATGCGGCCGACTGCCTGCCTGCTGCTCCCCCTGCTCGCCGTGCTGCTGCTGCTGTTCCTGCTGTGCAGCTGCTGCTGGCGCGGGTGATGCCGCCCGTGCGCCTGACAAGGCCTCTGGTGCGGGCGATGCGGCCCGTGCGGCGGCCAAGGCCTCGGGTGCGGGCGATGCGGCCCGTGCAGCTGATGAGACCTCGGGCGCGGGTGGCATGGGCGGCAGCGACAAGGCGGCGTTGGAGGCGGTGTGGGCCATGCTGGAGGCGTGGAAGGAGGAGGGCTGGGAGGGGCCGCCACCGGCCAGCCGCAGCGCCTCTGACACGCCGCCCAGCTCCTGCTCCAGGAACTCCTCATCCTGCGGAGAGGAAGCGGTACGCATTAAAGAGGGAAACCGTTGAAGGGGAGGGGAGGGGAGGGGAGGGGAAGGTGGGAAAGGGGTGCGCGTGTGCGTGTGTGGCACATGAGGACGTGCAGGAGCATGTGCGCAGGCTGTAGGGTGCAGGGATGCTGGTTGCCGGTGCCTTGACCTGGCAAGCGCATCCCGGCGGCCTCCATGCAGCAATGCAACACGTCGGCAGTACCACACAACAAGCAACCCGCATGGGCCCAGCCCATGCACTGGCCGGACGCAGCAACGGCAAAACGCAACCAAGCAACGCCCAGCGATACCTGGCCAACGCCCTTCGCGCATAACAGCTGGCCCGCTTCCCAGCACACTGTGGATCGCGGCTGAGGCATATGCATCCACTCCCACGGGGCCCAGACCCATGCGGTACGGGTACCGGTACCCCCCTTGGGTACCCCCGCTGAACGCCGTATATCCACGCACCTCCTTTGTGAGCGGCCCCACGGCCATGCCGGTGATCAGCTGGTATAGGTACCGGTACCCCATCCACCTCCCCCTTCACCCCAACCCCACGCACCTCCTTTGTGAGCGGCCCCACGGCCATGCCGGTGATCAGCTGGCTCTGCGGCCGCGCCCCCCACGCCTCCTCGCTTGCCACCAGCGCCGTCAGCTTGGTGTTGGTGGCCCGCAGCTGCTCAACCAGCGCCTGCATGCGCGCCTCCTCAGACCTGGGGGAGGGGAACGGGCGGAAGGTTTGGGGATGCAACGGTGGAGAGGGGGCGATAACGCAAAAGGTGCACCGCCACGGGAGGTAACCGCTCCGCCAGGGCCTGCAGGCGAGACTCCTCAGACCTGGGGGAAGGGGAAAGGGTCGGCGGGTCGCAGAGTCCTAGGTGGTAAGGTGCCTTGAGGCACAATGAATTGCACAGAATGGAGCAGCTGCTCCACCAGGCGCCTGCATGTGGGCCTCCTCGGCCTTGGGGAGGGCGCATAGATGTGGGTGCGGTAAGAATGCTTGTCAGCGTATGGCGTGCGTAGCCTAGCCGATGGGGAGCAGCTGCTCCACCAGGGCCTGCATTCGGGCCTCCTCCGGCCTGGGGGAAGGGGGCGGGGAGCGCAGAATGTTGGGTGGTCGGAGTGCCTTTTGGGGCACAAGAGGTGCGCAAAAGTGGGTGAGGTCCTTCGCCTCGGCCCTTAGGCCCAGCGTACCACACCGTACCAGCGTGCCATGCAACTCATTACGCCCAGCCCCACACGCTTGCTCCTGGTTCTCCCCCACCTAATACACCTCACCTGGCCTCTTTGAGGTCCTTCTCCGCCAGCGCCTTCTTCTTCTCCGCCCGTGCCGCCCGCTCCGCCAGCTCCTGCAGCCGAGACAGGCTGGAGGCGCGGAAGGGCAGGTCCTCTGGGGGGGGGACACAGACGGCAAAAATGGCAGCCATCAATTGACGGTGATGGAAAGTAGGGAGGCATGGTACTATTCGCATACGCGGAAGGGCAGGTCCTCTGGGGGGGCAGCGCAGGCGGGAGAGGGGCGGTGCCAATGGGCATGGTGAAGGCTCGACAGGATGGGACAGTCCTGGCTCACAATGGCCCATGGGACAGGCTGGGGGCGACAGGAAGGGCAGGCCCTCTGGGGGCGCGACAGGAGATAATGGGGACGCGGGCGGGACTGAACTGTAAAGGTGACGTGGAAAGGAGCAAGGGGAAGCGGCGTCGCGAATGGAGACGTGTGGCGAAAGGGTGAGCTTGTTCGGTCGCTTGGTATTGACGTGGGCGCCAATGCACCCGCAGCTGCGCTGCTAGGCTCGTGTGCGGCCAGCTTACATCCAGTACCGAATCCGCTGTATCTTGCACCCTCCCTTTCGCCCTGTCAGCGCGTCACCGCCACCCCAAAGCTGCTCACACCCACCCGTACTTCTCCCCCCCCCTTTGCCCTTGTGTTCCCTCCACCCGGCCGCGATGCTCTGGTTAGGTGAGTTTGGGTTACTTTTAGGTGTGCTTTGTGCTGGCTACGTGTCTGGTTGAGGGCCGGGGTCGGGAAATTTAGTGCACGCACGCGCATGTCAGCTCAGAGCCGTCAGCCGCTGGTCCTCCCTACTCAATACCAACGACCTACTGCTTTAGACTACGCCACTTTTACTACATGGAGTCTACGCGCCGGCCAGCCTGCCGGCGCGCGCTGTGGGAGCTGGAGTAGAAGGCGGACCGCAACTGCAGTGGGTCGTCTTCCTCCTTACCGTACTGCTGCCACTACTGCTACCATTACCACCTATTCGCGTTACTGCTTTCTTCTTCCCCCCCTTCACCCCCTACCCAACTCCGTCGACCCCAGCTCCAGTCCCCTCCTCCCCGCCCCTCCCCATCCCCACGCCCCCCTCCCCTCCCCCTCCCTGCTCCCCCCCGGCCCCCGCCCCACCTGCCAGCACCTGCCCCCGCACTTCCGCCGTGGCCCGCTCCCTCTCCAGCTCGTTCTGCGCCATGCTATAGCGCATCTCCACGTTCTCCTGGCTACAGCGCACGCCCTCGTTCAGCGCGCGGTCGAACTCGGCCTGGATGCGGCTCAGCAGCGGGGCGTAGGTGGCGAAGCCCGCGACGAAGGCGCTCAGGACCTGGTGGGGGCAGCGGGGACGGCAGCCGTGGGGTTGGGTTGGGTTGGGGTGGGTTGGAGTGGGTCACGGACCACGTGTTGCGGCGATAAGGAAGAGGGAGATGGGCGCGCGCGTGCAGGGGGAGCAGGCATGCGGCGAGTTGTCCAAACCCCGAAGCCCAGGATGACCACCGTACTCGTGAGTCCCATGCACGACCACAAGGTCGGGTCCTTGTGCAGTACAGGATGTGCCCCGAGGCGACGGGGCCCGCCATGACCGATTTTGCACAACCCAGGAATCATCGCCCCCTCCCCCCTCCGCACAGTTCCCAGATCCCCGACCAAAGGCAACGTCACTGCCCCATCGGCCCCTCGGCCACCCCCACCCTCAGCACAACGTCTCAGCGCCTCTCTGACGCCATACACGGTGCCCTTGCGCTTCAAGCCACACTGGTACCCCTCACCCTCCCACCCCCACTCCCACCGCCGTCCACCCAGCCGGTACGTATGAGGCGGTGAATTCCACACCGTTCCTGCTTTCTGCTGCTACTGAACACCTGGCCCTCGCAGGCAGACTGTTTCCATTTGCCGCTTTGCCGCTCCGCGGTTACCCCCACCTGTCTGTGCGCGGTAAACCCCCCCCGCACCCACCCCCCCCCCCCCCCCCCCCCCCCCCCCCCCCCCCCCCCGCCCGGTCCCCCCCCCAGGTTGCCTCTTTGCCTTACTGCGTCG